>PVBE012554725.1_pt1 | contig 22974 bp, 34 predicted proteins | sample 1631181 | NCBI WGS metagenome assembly PVBE01 (sample SAMN08397723, study PRJNA350692) | Marine metagenome, whole genome shotgun sequencing project. | isolation source: water | place: Pacific Ocean | collected 2012-04 | reverse complement strand
CCTCTTCGATGACCTTTTGATTGCGCCGCTGGATCGAGCATTCACGCTCGCCCAAATAGATGATTTTACCGTGCTTATCACCCAGCACTTGAATTTCTATATGCCGGGGCTTGACCACATATTTTTCGATAAACACGCGATCATCTCCGAACGCGGAGCGCGCCTCATTCATGGCGGACTCAAATCCGGCGACGAGATCGTCTTCCGATTCGGCAATCCGCATACCTTTGCCGCCGCCGCCTGCCGATGCCTTGATCATTACTGGATAGCCGATGTCAGCTGCAATCTTACGCGCTTCGTCCGTATCCTGAATAACGCCAAGATAGCCCGGTATGGTGTTGACTTTGGCCTCTCCTGCGAGCTTTTTGGACGCGATCTTATCGCCCATAGTTTGAACGGCGTTCTTGTTAGGCCCAATAAAGACTATATTTTCCTTGGCAAGCGCATCGGCAAAGTTGGCGTTTTCCGCTAGGAATCCAAATCCCGGATGGACCGCCTCTGCCCCCGTTTGCTTGACGGCGTCGATGATCTTGTCGACGACAAGATAGGATTGAGTGGGCGGCGCGGGCCCGATCAACACCGCCTCGTCCGCTAGCTCCACATGGAGCGCGCCCGCATCGGCCTCAGAATAAACCGCCACGGTCTTGATCCCCATACGCTTCGCGGTCTTAATGATCCGGCAGGCAATCTCACCGCGATTGGCTATGAGGATTTTTGAAAACATGGCGCCCCGATTTCATACCTAAAGCGGAATATTTCCATGCTTGCGCCACGGACGTTCGACTTGCTTGGTTTTGAGCATGTTGAGCGCATGGGCGAGCCGGCGTCGCGTTGAGTGGGGCATGATGACTTCGTCGATATAGCCCCGTTGCGCCGCCACGAAGGGGTTGGCAAAGCGGTCTTCATACTCTTTGGTGCGCGCCGCGATCTTGTCTTCGTCGCCGATGTCGGCACGGAAGATAATTTCAACGGCGCCTTTGGCCCCCATCACTGCAATCTCAGCAGTCGGCCAGGCGTAATTGACATCGGCGCGAATGTGTTTGGACGCCATCACGTCGTAGGCGCCGCCATAGGCTTTGCGCGTGATCACGGTAACAAGCGGCACCGTCGCCTCCGAATAGGCGAACAGCAATTTTGCTCCGTGCTTAATGAGGCCACCATATTCCTGATCGGTCCCCGGCAAAAAGCCCGGGACATCGACAAAAGTGATAATGGGAATGTTGAAGCAATCGCAAAAGCGCACGAAGCGCGCACCTTTGCGGCTGGCGTCGGAATCGAGCACACCCGCCAAAACCATGGGCTGATTAGCGACAATGCCCAGCGTTTGCCCGTTGATGCGGCCAAAGCCAGTGATGATATTCTTGCCGTATGCCGCCTGGATTTCAAAGAAATCCTCTTCATCCACGATTTTGCGCACTAGCTCTTGCATGTCATAGGGCTTGTTGGGATTGACGGGCACGAGCGTGTCGAGGGACATCTCTTGGCGTTCGATGTTGTCAAACGTTTTCCGGCTCGGCGCTCCCTCACGATTGTTTAGCGGCAAGAAATCGATCAGTCGGCGGACTTGCGTAAGAGCCTCGATGTCATTCTCATAAGAGCCATCCGCAATTGCCGATTTTGTAGTGTGAACTTTGGCGCCGCCCAATTCTTCAGCCGTCACATCTTCTTGCGTCACGGTTTTGACCACTTCAGGACCGGTGACAAACATGTAAGACGTATCGCGCACCATAAATATAAAGTCAGTCATAGCCGGCGAGTAGACGTCGCCGCCTGCGCAGGGGCCCATGATCACCGAAACTTGTGGGATGACGCCGGATGCTTGGACGTTGCGCCAAAATACCTCCGCATAACCGCCGAGTGCTGCCACCCCCTCTTGGATGCGTGCGCCGCCCGCATCGTAAAGGCCAATGATCGGCGCGCCGACTTTGAGCGCCATATCCTGAATTTTGCAAATCTTTTCCGCATGCGCTTGGCTGAGCGATCCGCCAAACACTGTAAAGTCTTTGGCAAAGACATAAGCAAGCCGCCCGTTGACCGTACCCCAACCGGTGACTACACCGTCCCCCGGGATTTTTTGATCGGCCATCCCAAAATCCGTAATGCGGTGTTCGACGAACATGTCGAATTCTTCAAACGAGCCTTCATCAAGCAAAAGATCGACCCGTTCCCGGGCAGTCAGCTTGCCCCGCGCGTGTTGGGCATCGATCCGCTTTTGCCCACCGCCCAAGCGCGCTTGTTCGCGTTTTAGTTCCAACTGATGAAGCACATCCTTCATCGACAGATACCCCAACTTTTATTGGAAAACCGCCCCTTTGTGGCCTTCTCAAAGGCGCCGTTCTGCTCAAATGATGACATAGCGCAGATCACCATTCTTGCCAATGGCGGAATAGGCGCGTGTTTACTAGTCGTCATTGGCGCGCGTGATCAATCAATTGTATTTGGCCTGGTTGGGTTGATGCCGAATTCGGGATGATAACCAGGACAACCGCAGCAGGTTGACCAGATTAATACCGCCAAAGATCTTGAGGAGCTTTGAATCCAATATGCCGAACTCGCACGGCGTGGACTTGCGGATGGCCATGTTAGCCGCGGCCTTTTGAGCGGCTCATCCCCATTTTACCTCCGTCAAGCAAACGAAGCTGTTAACCATACCACCGGTTCCGTTTACGCAAGCAACCGAAATGTATTCGCGCACGCCAACACATCCATTTCCGCCGATTTTGCATGCATCTTAGCTTCGTAGTCCTTGCCCCAATTCTCGATTTGCCAGCTCTCATCCACGCGCGACAGTGACCAGGCCTCTTCGCCGGTCACGCGGCCGCATGACAGCGCCAAACCAATAACAACCGAACCGCACAATTTTGTGGCAAGATGGAGTGCCGCCAATTGAATGTCGTTATGGCAATCCACCCGCCGGCGAAGAGCTGTAATGGCGGATTTGGGCTGGGGGACCGCCACAATACCGGTGGCCACGACAAGCTCCACCTCCAAGTCGCGCACAGCCCATTCGCGAAGGGGCTGCCAAGCAACCTGCTGACGCTCAACGAGGGCCTGCGGCTCTTCCGCCTCGTGGTAGATGAGATCGGTCTCGGCAAATGCGGCGAGCTTCGCCACGATAGAGGCACGGTTTCCACACACCTGATCGAGCGCCGAATTCGCGATCCGGGTCAGCGGCATAAGGCTGGGATCGATGTATTCTTTTTGTGCGTTCCATTCCCCCGCCAGTTCCAAGCACCAAGTGCGATTTGAGCTTGAAACAATCGTACCGTGAGGTGTACGCAGCGCCTTGTCGTCGAGATGGACGTGGTAGGCGTTGTCCACTTGGATTACAGTCGCCTTCTTGTAGAAGCACTTTTTCAACTGTCCTGACACGCGTCTACGACCCCATGAGCGGACCAAGGTAAATATTTTCTCGTGGCAATTTGTCGCCCAGCGCCGGCAATGCCTCGGTGGCCAATTCGCGCGTTACAAAAAGGGCCAATGGATTCGATATCACACTTTTCTTTCGAAACGACAGGTGCCAATCATCTGCACAAAGGTCTTGGTCAGGTCATTGATAGCAGAACAGATGGCACTACCCTCTGCGCATTCAGCTGGGGCGCCCTCTTCCAGAAAGTGAGGCTGCATGTCGATTACAACCAAAGCGCTTTGCCGGGGCTCAAGGGTTTCATAGGCGTGAAGCGTGCCGCGACGCTCGATGACTTCGTCGATCACGCTTTTTGGCAAACCATATGGGCTCACTTACTCATGCTCTTTTGAGGTCGAATCTTCGAAATCTCTAGCGACGCGAACCCAATGATGTGGGAAATTCTCTCGGTCGGCAAGCCTGCGCCGATTTTTTAACGTAGCAAAATCAATATTTATTCAACGGAAAAATCTTAAAATTTGAGTTGGATTGCGACAACAGTGCGACAAGACTTATTTCAACGCCTCCCTTAAAAAGAGAAAAACTTAAATAAGTGGCGGAGAGAGTGGGATTCGAACCCACGGTACCTTTGACAGTACACAAGCTTTCCAAGGCTCCACCCAACCGGATCAGTGCAACCACATTACGTCATGGAGTGGCAAGCTCCGCGAACGGATTGCCGTCGTCATCCTTGTCAAATTCGAAAAACTCCCATGTCCGCACCATATGATCCGGCAAAGGTGCGGTCACCTCGAGGCGGCCCCGCGTCGGGTGAGCGATGTCCAAGGATCGTGCATGGAGGTGCAAGCCTTCTCCAATGTCTGCCGCACCTACCTCACTAACGGCCCCGGCGTATTTTCGATCACCGATGATGGGATGGCCAATCGCTGCGCAATGCGCGCGCAGCTGATGGGTGCGCCCCGTCAGCGGCATGAGCGCCAACCAAGCCGCCTTTCGTCCTGCATGGGCAACAACAGCATAATATGTGATAGCGGAGCGAGCACCGGGCGCCCCGTCGCTCTGAGGAATCATCTTTTCGCGACTCGCCGCGGCCCCACTTCGTTCCTTAGCAAGGGCCAAATCGATCATGCCCCTGGCAGGCCGGGGCCCACCTCGGCACAGAGCCCAATAGATCTTTGTTGCATCTCTTGCTTTGAACGACCTTGCCAAATGTGCCGCGGCCTTGGCCGAGCGCGCCAGAACCAACACGCCGCTGGTGTCGCGATCGAGCCGATGCACGAGTCGTGGACGTTCGCGCGCTTTGAACTTGAGCGCGTCCAGCATAGCATCCAAGTGACGATATGTTTTCGTTCCCCCTTGAACCGCAAGGCCGGTTGGCTTGTTCAGAGCAATGACATCCGCATCGCGATAAATGACTAGATCGCGAACATCGGCAGAGTCTCGAGCCGAGATGGGTCTTGATGATTTAGCTGGAAGCGTTTTCCCCTGCACATTAGGCGGTATTCTAATTGATTGACCAACCACGAGACGCGCGCCGGCTTTCACACGCGCGCCGTTCACGCGAATCTGACCTGTGCGGATGAGTTTCGCTAATTTCGCGTGCGTTAGTTCAGGATACTGCTTCTTGAACCACCGATCGAGCCGCAAGCCTTCTTCAGAATCGGTCACGACCCTCTGTGAGACGGCGGTCATAGAAGATAGGTTCGGCTGACCCAGAGCCCAGCGAGCAGCGCGCCGACGCAAAGAAGCACCGACGCGATGACATACGTAACGGCCTCTAGCCATTCGTTGCATTCGATCATGAGACTCACGTCGAGTGAAAAAGCCGAAAATGTCGTGAAACTTCCGAGGACACCCAGCGCCAGGAATGCCCGAACCTCCGGTGTTACTGTATTGCGAATGGGAAGGAGTTCAACGAGTATGCCGAGCACAAATGACCCCAATACATTGACGAAAAAGGTGCCGATTGGAAGTTGGGGCCCAAAAAAGCGAACGGCTTGCGTGGCAACCAAATAGCGCCCGACGGCCCCGAGAGCACCTCCGAGAGCGATATAGAGAATCATTTTCATAGGTTTCTGCTTCGACTTACTTGCTTAGAAATAACTGTGCCGCAAGTCAAATCACTAATGAAACACGTTTGAGGAGGGATTAAAATTATCAGTGCCCCTAAGATTTTGCCTTTGAGCGAGATCCGGGCGAGACTGCCAGCGCCTCTCGAAGCTTGCGCCAGTGACCCAGACGCTTTTGGATCTGAATTTCAAAACCTTCGCCACCGGGTTCGTAGAGAGATTGGCGTGGCATTTCATCGGGAAAATAACTTTGACCCGAAAAACCTTCTTCAGTGGCGTGATCGTAGACGTAGCCCGAGCCATAACCTAGGTCCTTCATGAGCTTAGTTGGTGCATTGAGAATATGTTTCGGCGGCATAAGCGAGCCGAACTCCGCTGCCGCTACCGCGCTCCTTGAGGACGCTTTGTAAACGGCGTTAGACTTGGCGGCCGACGCCAAATAGATGACCACTTGCGCAAGCGCGAGGTCGCCCTCCGGGCTGCCCAAAAAATCATAGACGTCTTTCGCAGCCAGGGCCTGTACCACCGCTTGCGGGTCGGCGAGCCCAATATCTTCGATAGAAGCGCGCACCAAACGCCGGGCAATATAAACTGGGTCTTCGCCCCCCGCCAGCATGCGCGCTAGCCAATAGAGTGCGGCATTGACATCCGACCCACGGATTGACTTATGAAGTGCACTAATTAAATTGTAATGCTCTTCACGCCCCTTGTCGTAAATCGGCGCGCGCCTTTGGACCCCCTCCACCAGTCCCTTTGTATCCAATTCTTGGTCAAGATTTTGAGTAAACAATTCCTCCGCCATGTTAAGGACATATCGGCCGTCGCCGTCGGCCATAGCACGCAAAGCGGCGCGCGCATCATCATCGAGAGGAAGGGACTTGCCTTCGGCCTTTTCCGCGCGCTCAAGTAGAATTTCTAGCGCTACGTCATCTAAGCGATTGAGGACTAGGACCTGAGCACGCGACAACAGGGCCGCATTCAATTCAAACGAGGGATTTTCTGTTGTCGCTCCCACAAGAATAATCGTGCCGTCTTCGACAATGGGGAGAAAGCTATCTTGCTGGGCGCGATTGAAGCGGTGGATCTCATCGACGAACAAGAGGGTTCCGCGACCGGACACCCGCCGTTGTCTAGCAGTGTCGAACACTTTGCGCAGATCGGCCACACCGGAAAAGACGGCTGAAACTTGTGTATATTCGAGCCCGCCTTCGTGGGCCAAGAGCCGAGCAATGGTGGTCTTACCGGTGCCCGGTGGGCCCCACAGGACGATTGAGGCCAATCGTTTGTTCACCAGCATACGGCCGATCGGGCCATCGACCCCAAGAAGGTGATCCTGTCCGACGACCTCCGTTAACATTTGGGGACGCAGCCGGTCCGCTAACGGCCGCGGCACATCGTCTTCGAGACCAGCAGTGTCAAACAGGTTTGCCATCTGGCCTATCCCCGGATCGTCATGCTGAGCGCTCGGTTACCACGCAGAATAGAAATATCCCATTGGGGTCGCCGCCGGTCGAGAAGACTGGCCAAATCATCAACCGTCTCGATCTCCGCGCCATTGATGGAAACGACGATATCCCCTTGTCGAAAACCGAACCGACTTGCTGAGGTCGGCCGGGTAACGTCGACTACAACGACCCCTTTTTGCGACCAGTCAAGCCCCAGTTCCTCAGCATAGGCCGGTGACAAATTGCCGACCGTCAGCCCTGACAATGGATGATCACCCTCGAGATCGGTCAAGTCTCGCGGTGGATCTTCCGGAGGAGGCGTTAACCTGACGCTAGTGTTTCGTGGCTTTCCCTTTTGCAAATAGCTGATATCGACGGTCTGCTCAATTCCTTTCGTGGCCAAGCGGTAGTTAAAGCTCTGAGGATCAAAGATTTCGAACTCGTCAACCGCGGTAATAACATCGCCAACTTTAATGCCCGCTTCGTCGGCTGGACCGTTAGGAAATACGTTGTTGACCAGAATTCCGACCGGACGGCTCAAGCCCAACGACTCGGCAAGATCGGACGTGACCGCCTGACCTTTAACGCCAAACCACGGTCGCAACAAATTACGCCCACTCATTGCCGAGTCGACGACGAGGCGCACCATATTCGACGGGATGGCAAAGCCAATCCCTATTGAGCCGCCACTGCGCGTAAAGATCGCCGTGTTGACACCGACGAGATTGCCTGACGTGGTCACCAATGCACCCCCCGAATTGCCCGGGTTAATAGCCGCATCGGTTTGAATAAAGAACTGATAATCGCTGATCCCCACCTGCGTGCGCGCAACCGCGGAAATAATACCGCTGGTTACCGTTTGGCCGACCCCAAAAGGATTACCGATGGCAAGCACGAGATCTCCCACTTCGGCGGAATCAGAATCGGCGAAGTGTAAAGATGGCAATACCTCACCTTTAGGATCAATTTGCAGGACAGCCAAATCGGTACGCTCGTCTGCGAAAATGACGTCTGCTTCAAATTCCCGACGATCGTTCAGCACAACGGTGAACTGATCACCACCCTTTATGACGTGATTGTTGGTAACGATAGTTCCCTCACTGCTGACAATCACGCCTGAGCCCAAGGAATTTTCAACCCGTTGCCGCGGCAATCCTCGAAAATTGCGGCCGAAGAAGAACTCAAAAAAAGGGTCATTCGAAAACGGAGACCGGGTTTGCACGATGCGTTTCGCGTATACGTTCACGACCGCCGGTGCGACCTTCTTGATCACGGAAGCAAAGGAAAATTGGATTTCTGACCTTGAGCTTGGAACAGACCGCTGCTGCGCGTCGGCACCGTCGAAAAGGCCGAGCGAGAGCACGCTCACCCAAGCAAACATAAACCACCCAAAAGAACAAAGGTTTCGCAGGATCATTCAGTCACCTAATTGCGTGTTTCACCCTCACGTACCGGCGCTCAATCGCACCAAAGCTCCAGGCCCACAAATAACAAGGGCAGCCCTGGAGCTGCCCAAATCTAGCGCATGACCGCGGTCGACAACAGCCGACTATTCGTCCGTGTCTTCATCGTCATTGCGTTCTTGAGTCGGACCGGAATCCAAACCCTTCGCCTCTTCATCTCGATCGACAAACTCGATAACGGCCATCGGCGCAGAATCGCCATACCGGAAACCCGCTTTCATGATCCGAGTATAGCCGCCCTTCCGTTCGGCATAGCGCTCCGCCAACGTGTTAAATAACTTGCTCACCATCACCTTGTCCCCAACGCGGGAAATGGCCAGCCGGCGGGAATGCAAATTCCCCCGTTTGCCCAATGTGATGAGCTTTTCCACGTAAGGGCGCAACTCTTTGGCCTTGGGCAATGTCGTGGTGATTTGTTCGTGTTTGATCAACGCGGCCGACATGTTCACCAGCAATGCCTTGCGATGGCTGGAGGTTCTGTTGAGCTTTCTACCAGCTATACCGTGGCGCATCTCCGCTCTCCCTAAAAACCAAGTTAGTCTGCACCGACGACGCTAAAATTGATCCTCAAATTTCTTAGCGAGATCTTCGATATTATCAGGCGGGAAATCTGGCGCATCCATGCCCAGGTGAAGACCCATTTGAGCCAGCACCTCCTTTATTTCATTGAGTGATTTACGACCAAAATTCGGCGTACGCAACATTTTCGCCTCGGTCTTTTGAATCAAATCACCAATGTAGACAATGTTATCGTTCTTTAAGCAATTTGCGGAACGAACTGAAAGTTCGAGTTCGTCGACTTTCTTAAGCAAGGCCGGATTGAACTCAAGCTCAGGCCTGGTCTCTTCATCGATCTTCGCGACTGGCTCTTCAAAGTTGATGAATGTCTGCAGTTGGTCTTGAAGGATGCGCGCCGCATAGGCCACCGCATTCTCAGGAGATATCGCGCCGTTTGTTTCGATTTCCATGCTCAGCTTGTCGTAATCGAGAATCTGACCTTCTCGCGTATTCTCAACGCGGTAGGAAACGCGAGTCACCGGACTATAAAGAGAGTCAATCGGGATGAGACCAATCGGAGCATCCTCAGGCCGGTTCCGGTCGGCTGCGATGTACCCCTTGCCGTTATTCACAGTGAACTCCATTCGAATCTTGATATCTTCGTCCAGCGTGCACAACACGTGCTCAGGGTTGAGTACCTCGATGTCGGCCAGAGACTCGATGTTGCCAGCTTTGACTTCACCGGGTCCGCGCGCGTTTAAGATCATTCGTTTAGGCCCTTCGGCGTGCATACGCAGGGCGATCTGCTTAATGTTGAGGATAATATCCGTCACATCCTCACGCACACCCGAAATGGACGAAAACTCGTGCAGCACGCCGTCGATTTGAACGGCTGTGATTGCCGCTCCTTGGAGCGACGACAGCAAAATGCGCCTGAGTGCATTGCCTAACGTCAGGCCAAAGCCGCGCTCAAGCGGCTGCGCCAAAACCTTTGCATTTCTTTGGGCATCGTAGCCTGCGTCGATTTCTAGCTTTGTGGGTCTAATCAGTTCTTGCCAGTTTTTTTGGATCACGTGACAACCTCATCCAGTCAGTATTGTAAAAGCCTCAGTGAATAGGAGACTCTATCTCTTAGATTTGCCTTTAAACTTCGCTTAAGCGCAATCACTCGACACTTAAATCTGCTCCACCTGTTTTTTCGGCTGCTTATACGCGGCGACGCTTCGGTGGGCGACAGCCATTGTGCGGAATCGGCGTTACGTCGCGAATGGTCGTAATCGTAAATCCGACCGCCTGCAAAGCCCGCAAAGCTGATTCTCGACCCGAACCGGGGCCGCACACTTCCACTTCCAAAGTCTTCAATCCATGTTCTTGAGCTCTTTTCCCAGCTTCTTCCGCCGCCATCTGTGCGGCAAACGGAGTTGATTTTCTTGAGCCTTTAAATCCCATGGACCCTGCTGAACACCAGACAATGGCATTGCCTTGGATATCTGCAATCGTGATCATGGTATTGTTGAACGTTGCGTTGACGTGGGCGACGCCTGACGAGATGTTCTTCTTCTCTTTACGGCGAACCCTTTTAGTATCTCTTGCCATATTCTTCGTCTATCCAAATTGCGCCGGCCCAATTGAGCGGTCCCGATCGCTTGCCTAAATCAATGGTTGAACGCCTGATTACTTTTTCTTACCTGCAATTGGTTTTGCGGGGCCCTTGCGCGTCCTCGCATTAGTGTGGGTGCGCTGGCCTCGAACCGGCAACCCCCGGCGATGCCGCAGCCCTCGATAGGGGCCGAGATCCATGAGACGCTTAATATTCATGGCAACTTGGCGGCGCAAATCCCCTTCGACGGCATAATCCCGATCGATTGTCTCGCGGATCTGCATGACCTCGGCATCGCTTAATTCATTGACGCGCTTACTCAACTCGATGTTGTTTTTCTTGCAAATCTCGCGCGCCTTAGTGTGTCCAATCCCATGTATATAGGTGAGCGCAATGGGAATACGCTTCGCTGTTGGAATGTTTACACCTGCAATTCGAGCCACTATCTATGCTCCCGTGTCCCTTGGATGACTTGTCGCCGCTTCGCCAAAGAAAATGGCCGATTCCTTGCGACAAAGAACCGCGCCCGGTCTCATTCCACTTATTTTCTCGAGAAGCCGCGGATTATATGATTTGGTCAACGCCAGTCAACCGTTACGCCGTCTTTTGAGCCCTTTCCATACCGTCCAATACGTCGCAGATCAGGGCTGCCACACCGTTGATGTCGCGCATGCCGTCCACTATCCTTAATTTTCCTTGCTTTTCGTAGTAGGGCAGCAGCGGCGCCGTTTGCTTCCGGTAAACCGCTAACCGGTTTTTAAGGGTCTCCATATTGTCATCGGCCCGGACTTTGTCTGATTCGGCCGCCCGTTTTTTGATGCGCTCGATCAAAACATAGTCCTCGGCCCGAATTTCAACGACCACATCAAGGGTGAGTCCTTTGTCTACCAACATCCGGTCCAGGGCTTCCGCTTGTCCGATCGTCCGCGGAAATCCGTCAAGAATGAAGCCGGATTTGCAGTCGGGATGGTCGATCCGGTCCGAAATGATTCCGATCACGATCTTGTCAGGCACCAATTTGCCCCGATCCATGACTTTTTGCGCTTTTTTGCCGATTTCGGTCCGCCCGGCGACGGCGGCACGCAGCATATCGCCCGTCGAGAGCTTGGGCCAGCCGCGCGTCTCGGCGATCAAATCAGCCTGAGTGCCCTTCCCAGCACCCGGCGGGCCAAACAAAATAAAGTTCATCGTCGGCTTCCCCGCAATTTGGCCTTCTTAATCAAACCTTCATATTGATGCGCCAACAAATGACTTTGAACCTGGGCCACCGTATCCATAGTGACCGTCACCACGATTAGGAGCGACGTACCCCCGAAATAGAAAGGAATATTGGCCGCGCCCCTCAAATATTCGGGAATGAGGCAGACCACAGCCAGGTAAGCAGCGCCGACCACAGTCAACCGTGTCAGAACATAGTCGATATACTCGGCCGTGCGCTTGCCCGGACGGATTCCGGGTATGAACCCGCCATACTTCTTCAAATTGTCTGCAGTATCTTCCGGATTGAAGACAATCGATGTGTAAAAGAAGCAGAAAAAGATAATACCGGCGGCATAGAGCGCCATATATAGCGGTTGGCCGGGGCCCAGGGACGTTGTTACGATCGTTGCCCATTCAGGACCGCCCTGCCCCGCAAATCCCACGACGGTCGCCGGCAAAAGCAAAAGCGAAGAAGCAAAAATCGGAGGAATTACCCCCGCCGAGTTCAACTTGAGCGGAAGGTGTGACTTCTCCCCGCCGGTCATCTTGTTACCCATTTGGCGCTTGGGATATTGAACCAGAAGCCGCCGTTGCGAGCGCTCAATAAAGACAATAGTCGTAATGATGAGGACGACGCCGATCGGCAGAAGCATTATGACAAACGTCGGGATGCCCCCGGTTCGTCCTAACTCGAATGTGCCGACCAGGGCGCGCGGCAGTTCGGCGACAATGCCGGTGAAGATAATGAGTGAAATCCCGTTGCCCACACCGCGCGCTGTAATTTGTTCCCCCAACCACATCAGAAATACGGTTCCGCAGGTCAGCGTAATGACCGTCGTGGCATTAAAGAACCATCCAGTATCCATTACTAAATTGGCATTTTGGAGGCCAATGGAAATGCCGTACGCCTGCAAAGAAGCGAGAAGCACTGTCCCATAGCGTGTGTATTGGTTGATTTGCTTGCGGCCTTGTTCGCCTTCCTTTTTCAACTGTGCCAAGTGCGGCGACACCGCCGTCATTAGCTGCATGATGATGGAGGACGATATGTAGGGCATAATATTGAGCGCAAAGATGGCCATGCGCTCGACAGCACCTCCCGAAAACATATTGAACATGCCGAGGATGCCCTGTTGGGCAGTATTAAAGGCCTCAGCAAATCGAACGGGATCTATTCCAGGCAATGGGATATAGGTCCCCAAACGATAAATGACCAACGCGGCCAGCGTGAACCAGATCCGATGCTTCAGCTCCGTCGCCTTGGAAAACGCGGATAAGTTCAGATTTGCTGCAAGCTGTTCAGCGGCTGACGCCATATCGACACTCCGTGCGCCGGTCTTCCCTCGTTCCGTCTGGAACACTCATCGGCGGTTCATCGGTCCCCGTTTCCATCCATATTGGCCCGCGCTTCTCAATTTCCAGACTCATCTGGAAACAAAACGCGGCTACTTTTGGTCCTTGTCTTCTTCGGGGGCTGTTTCTTCCTTAGCCGGCTTTGCTTCCTTGGTCTTTTCCCTGGATTTGCCCTTTGGCTTAGCCTCTTTTTTCATCTCACTGACCTGTGGCAAGACAACTTTGCCACCCGCCTTTTCCACCGCCGCCACCGCCGACTTGCTGGCGCCTTCGACTTCGAGAGTCACCTTCGCCTTGATCTCTCCATTACCCAGAATGCGAACCCCGTCCTTTTTGCGACGAACAATTCCCGCTTCCACCAGCACGTCCGCTGTGATCACGGATTTTGCATTGAGCTTACCGGCATCAATTTCCGTCTGAAGCCGCCTCAGGTTTACAACTGTATAGGACTTCGGATTGATCGCTTTGAACCCGCGCTTGGGCAGACGCATATGGATCGGCATCTGACCGCCTTCAAAACCATTAATGGCAACACCGGAGCGGGACTTTTGCCCCTTGATGCCCCGGCCGGCGGTCTCGCCTGTGCCGCTGCCCAAACCGCGCCCCACTCGCTTGCGAACCTTTCGCGCGCCGGGATTATCTGATAACTCATTAAGCTTCATGGCAAATGGTGCCTTTGTATACGGACCAATTAGTTCTGTTCTTCTACAACTTCGACCAAGTGATTCACTTTTCGAATCATTCCGCGTACGGACGGTGTATCTTCAAGCTCTCGAACGCGATGCATCTTGTTCAATCCAAGCCCGACTAGAGTTGCTCGTTGATCCGACCGACGCCGAATAGGACTCCCTACTTGCTTGATTTTTATTGTTTTTTTAGTTTTATCGGGCATTTTTTCAACCTTGAGTCAACTGCGCAAAGTTTCCTGGCGAGTCCGCATTGTCATTCCGCAACAGCAGCGGATACATCCGATCCTGTCCGCCTGGACACGATTTCACCAATTTTCTTGCCGCGCTTTGCTGCAACCTGACGGGGACTGACCATTTTTTCCAGCCCCGCAAGGGTCGCTCGTACCATGTTGTAAGGATTGGACGAACCTACCGATTTTGCTACGACATCCTGTACGCCAAGCGCTTCAAACAGGGCGCGCATGGGGCCGCCGGCAATAATGCCAGTCCCGGCAGGGGCCGCGCGCAAAACAACCCGGCCAGCGCCATGGCGTGATTCGACGTCGTGATGCAATGTTCTGCCTTCGCGCAGCGGCACTCGAACAAGTTTACGCTTGGCGGACTCAGTGGCCTTTCGAATAGCCTCCGGAACCTCACGCGCTTTGCCGTGACCGACACCGACGCGGCCCTTCTGATCGCCTACAACAACAAGGGCGGCAAATCCAAAACGCCGGCCACCCTTAACTACTTTGGCTACCCGATTGATATGAACCAATCGGTCGATAAATTCGTTGTCGCGTTCGTCACGTTGATTCGCTCGTGCCACTTTACTTCATCCCTAAAAATTAAGACCGGCTTCCCGAGCTGCTTCAGCAAGGGATTTAACGCGGCCGTGATAGAGATAGCCGCCGCGGTCGAGAACAACATCCTTGATGCCCGCCTTTAAGGCGCGCTCGCCGAGCGCCTTACCCACTGCGGCGGCAGCATCTCGATTGCCGCCCTTGGCAAGACCCTTTTTCAAATCTTTATCCAGCGTTGAGGCGGCGACGAGCGTCTCAGCTTTCGCATCATCTATAATCTGGCCATAGATATTTTTGCCGGAGCGAAAAACGCTCAGCCGCGGACGGGTTTGGGCGACACTTTTGAGGCGCCGACGGACGCGATTTTTTCGCCGATTAGAAACAGACTTAGAAATAGTCATGGTCGTTACTTTTTCTTTCCTTCTTTGATCAAAACGTATTCGTTCTTGTAGCGAATACCCTTACCCTTGTAGGGCTCCGGAGGGCGGAACGAACGAATGACCGCCGCAGCTTGGCCGACTTTTTGTTTATCAATGCCGGACACAGTGATTTCAGTTTGTGACGGACACGCCACTTCTACACCGTACGGCGGTTTATAAATCACCTCGTGACTGAACCCTACCTGCAGTTTCAGATTCTTACCCTGAAGCTGAGCCCGATACCCCGTTCCTCTCAGTTCAAGCTCCTTCGAAAAACCTTCCGTCACGCCCAGCACGAGATTATTGATCATGCTTCGCTGCAATCCCCACATGGAGCGCGCTTGCTTTGAATCATCGCGCGGCATCACATCAATGCAATTGTCATTGAGTTTTGCAACAACCTCATCGAGCAAATTGGCCGTGAGTTCACCTTTTGGGCCTTTCACTGTCACCGCTGTTTCGTCGATAGATGCAGTCACACCACTCGGCACAGTTATGGGCTTTTTTCCTATTCGTGACATTTTTAAACCTAATCGATCACCCGGCGGCCTAACTATTCTGTCGCCAGTTTTCCTAGTAGACCTGACATAGAATTTCGCCGCCGACATTTTCGACGCGAGCTGAAGAATCGGACATGACACCTTTAGGTGTCGACAGAATCGAAATGCCGAGCCCGTTCTGCACACGTGGCAATTCCGCGACCCGTGAGTAAACGCGGCGACCGGGCGTTGAAATGCGCCTTATATCGGAAATAACAGGCTCACCTTCATAATATTTAAGCTCTATCTCAAACTCCGGCTTATTGCCCGAGCGTTCAATCTCGGCGTAGCCACGGATAAAACCCTCTTCTCGGAGCACGTCTAATACCCAGCCCCTCAATCTGGAGGCTGGGGTCGAGACTTTGGATTTCTTGCGCATTTGCGCATTTCGAATCCGCGTCAACATATCGCTCAATGGATCATTCACTGGCATATAAAGTATCTCCTACCAACTCGACTTCACCATTCCGGGAATTTGACCCCTGCTCGCAAGCTCTCGCAGAGCTATGCGCGACATTCTAAGCTTTCGGTAATATCCACGCGGCCGCCCGGTAACTTCACAGCGGTTCCTAATTCGGTTTGGCGACGAATTTCGCGGCAACTCTGCAAGTTTCAAACGCGCAGCAAAGCGTTCCTCATTCGGCAACGACTTATCCGAAGAAATAGCCTTCAGCCTCGCCCGCTTCTTGCTATACTTCTTGGACAAACGGCTGACCATCTTGTTGCGCTCCATGGAGCTTTTTTTGGCCATACAGTCCTCCTTAATCACTTCTCGTTCTGAATTCACATTCAACTACGACACAAACGGAAAATCGAATTCCGCCAGCAACGCGCACGCCTCATCGTCGGTTTTAGCTGTCGTGCATACAACAATATCCATCCCCCATGCATGATCGATATCGTCATACTGGATTTCAGGAAACACAATATGTTCCTTCAATCCCATCGCAAAATTCCCATTTCCATCAAAACTCTTTGTGCTGAGACCACGAAAATCTCGCACCCTCGGCAATGCAACATTGATCAAACGGTCAATAAATTCATACATCCGTTCCTTTCGAAGTGTGACTTTGACTCCGATCGCCATTCCTTCACGTAACTTGAACGATGCTACAGACTTGCGTGCTTTCACGACGACCGGTTTCTGCCCGGAGATTGCCGTCATTGCATCAACGGCCGATTTGATGATCTTCGAATCCTTAGTCGCTTCACCGACACCGATGTTAAGTACGACTTTGTCTAGCTTCGGAATCTTCATCAGGTTCTTGTAGTCAAACTTTTTCTGTAGCGCTGGCCGAATGGCTTCGAGATAGCGTTGCTTGCTGTTGGGAATATATGCTTGCTCAGACATCAATAACTTCTCCCGAACGCTTCGCAATGCGAACCTTTCGGCCGTCCCCGAGAACTTTCATCGAAACACGCGTCGGCTTGTCATTTTCGGGATCGACATGGGCCACATTGGAAATACTGATCGGCGCCTCTTTTGCAACGATTCCACCTTGTTGACTTTGGCTTTGACGTTGATGACGTTTTACAACATTGACACCGTGAACCAGGACACGCCGCTCCCTGGGAATAACTTTTAGGATTTCGCCCTGCTTGCCCTTGTCCCTGCCCGTGACGACGATGACACGATCTCCCTTCTTCATTCTTGATTTTGCAGCCATTACAAGACCTCCGGGGCTAATGACATGATTTTCATATGCTTTTTTGCCCTCAGCTCTCGTGTTACCGGCCCAAAAATACGCGTTCCTATGGGTTCCATCTGATTGTCCACAAGGACCGCTGCATTCCGGTCAAAACGAATGCAGCTTCCATCCGCCCGCTGAATATCTTTTGCGGTTCGCACGACAACCGCCTTCATCACATCACCCTTCTTGACTTTACCGCGCGGTATCGCTTCTTTTATGCTGACCACGACAATATCGCCCACGGACGCATATTTTCGGTTTGCTCCACCCAGCACCTTGATACACTGAACGCGCTTTGCGCCTGAATTATCGGCCACATCCAAATTTGTTTGCATCTGAATCATATCGACATGCTCCGGTCAGGGGCTCAGTGTTCGCTGTTTCTCATCAACGATCCAATTCACTCGCCAATACCCGCCACTTTTTTCTTTTCGATATGGGCCGACATTCTTGAATTCGCACGATATCGCCAATCTTGTGTTTGTTATCCGGGTCATGTGCGCTGTAACGCTTGGACCGCCGAATGGTCTTCTTAAGCACTGGATGAGCGTAACTTCGATCAATCCGCACAACGATGGTCTTGTCGCCCTTGTCGCTGACAACTTCACCTTGCATAACGCGTTTAGGCACGTTGACTTCTCCTAGCTTGATTTTTTGCTGTCTGCGTCAACTGTCTTTTTAGAAACATTTAAAACCGTACTTATGCGCGCAATGTCTCGGCGAACTTGCCGGACCCGCGTCGTATTCTCCAATTGTCCCGTCGCCTTCTGAAAGCGCAAATTGAATTGCTCTTTCTTAAGCTCGCTAAGCTTGTCCTGGAGCTGATCCGGCGTTAAATCTCTAACTTCGCTTGCTTTCATACTCGCCGCCTCTCCGTCTTGCCCGCCTAACCTTCAATACCAATACGAGCCACCGTGCGGCACTTGAGCGGCAGCTTGGCCGCGCCCAATTCAAGTGCGCGCCGCGCCACAGGCTCGGCCACACCTGCGACTTCAAACATGATCCGTCCCGGCTTGATGCGGCACATCCAATATTCCGGTGCGCCCTTTCCTTTACCCATTCGAACTTCTGTCGGTTTTTGGCTGACCGGCACATCGGGATAAACGCGGATCCAGACGCGGCCTGCGCGCTTCATGTGCCTGGTAATGGCCCGTCGCGCCGCTTCAATCTGACGCGCGGTCACGCGCGCCGCGTGCTCCGCCTTTAGACCATAATCGCCATTATTGAGCGCGGCCCCGCGCGTGGCGTTCCCGTGAATGCGCCCCTTATGCGCCTTTCGAAATTTCGTTTTCTTCGGCTGTAACATCTTTATTTGGTTTTTTCGAAATTACTTCCGCATCTTCATTGAACACTTTACCGAGACCGTAATCTTCCCGGACCGCCTGCTTCCTGCATTTCCGCGGCACGCTTATCTTGGGCCATGGGGTCGTGTTCCATGATCTCGCCCTTAAAGATCCATACTTTGACGCCACAAATTCCGTATGCCGTAACAGCTTTCGCTGTCCCATAGTCGATATCTGCACGAAGCGTATGAAGCGGGACCCGGCCTTCGCGGTACCATTCCATTCGTGCAATTTCGGCGCCCCCGAGCCGCCCACCAACATTGATGCGGACTCCAAGCGCCCCTAAGCGAATAGCCGATTGCATCGCGCGCTTCATTGCGCGGCGGAATGCGACTCGGCGCTCCAATTGTTGTGCAATGTTCTCCGCTACGAGCTTGGCATCGATTTCAGGTTTTCGAACTTCGACGATGTTGAGATGCACTTCACTCTCAGTTCGTTTCGCTAGATCTTGACGAAGCTTCTCAATGTCGACGCCCTTTTTGCCAATCACAACACCGGGCCGCGCAGTATGAATGGTGACCCGGCATTTCTTATGAGGACGCTCAATTACAATTCGCGAAACGCCTGCCTGTTTAAGCTTTTTGTTGAGCTCCTCACGAATTTGAATATCTTCGTGCAAAAGCTCTCCATACTGGCCGCGTCCAGCATACCACCGTGAATCCCACGTCCGGTTAATTCCAAGACGCATCCCGATTGGGTTTACTTTCTGCCCCATTATGCAGCCTCCTTTTGCTGGCGCACAATAATCGTCAGCTGGCTGAAGGGTTTAACAATTCGGCCAACGCGCCCTCGCGCTCTTGGTCGAAACCGTTTCATGACAAAATTCTTTCCGACATGTGTTTCCGCAACCACAAGTTCATCAATGTCAAGATCGTGGTTGTTTTCCGCATTAGCAATTGCCGACTCCAAAATCTTCTTGACGTCCTTAGCAATTCGCTTGCGCGAGAACGTCAGCTCCGCAATTGCGGCTTCCGCTTTCATCCCGCGGATCGATTGTGCGACAAGACCGAGCTTACGGGGACTCACGCGAATGTTACGCCCCACAGCTTGCGCCTCGTTATCCGCCAAGCGTCGTGGCTTTGCCTTCTTGCCCATGTTTACGCTCTCTTTGCCCGCTTATCGGATTGATGCCCGTAAAATGTCCGCGTTGGAGAGAATTCGCCAAACTTATGGCCAACCATATCCTCGGTTACGAGGACTGGAATAAACTTCCGGCCGTTGTAAACGCCGAAGGTGAGCCCAACAAATTGAGGCAAGATCGTGGACCGACGGGACCAAATCTTGATGACATCTTTCCGACCCGCTGCCCGCGCATGCTCCGCCTTTTTCAGCAGATAGCCGTCAACAAAAGGGCCTTTCCAAATTGAACGCGCCAAGACAGTTTCTCCTTAACGTCTCTTTTTCTTGCGTAAATGCCGACTACGAATGATGTATTTTGATGTCGTTTTATTGCTTCGGGTGCGCTTACCCTTGGTCGGCTTGCCCCAAGGCGTCACAGGATGGCGTCCGCCAGAGCTGCGCCCCTCGCCGCCGCCATGGGGATGATCGACCGGGTTCATCGCGACGCCACGCACCGACGGTCTGCGCCCCATCCAACGATTGCGCCCCGCCTTCCCGAGCTTAATATTGCCGTGGTCCGGATTTGAAACTGCACCAATGGTCGCCATGCACTCGGCGCGAATCATTCGTTGCTCACCTGATGACAAACGGATCAGTACATATCCCGCGTCGCGCCCCACAAGTTGCGCATAGTTTCCGGCAGCGCGCGCAATTTGGCCGCCCTTGCCCGGTTTCATTTCAATGTTGTGGATAATTGTACCGATCGGAATGTTTACCATCGGCATTGCGTTGCCGGGTTTCACGTCAGCCTGCTCTCTCGCAACAACCGTATCACCCACGCTCAGACGCTGCGGTGCCAGAATATAAGCCTGCTCGCCATCGGCGTACTTGATCAATGCCAGAAATGCCGACCGGTTTGGATCGTATTCGAAACGTTCAACAGTTGCGGGCGTATCAAACTTGTGCCGTTTGAAGTCAACGCGACGATAGCGGCGTTTCGCACCTCCGCCCCTGCGCCGCGCCGTAATACGACCGGTGTTGTTTCGGCCGGCTTTTTCCGACAGCCCTTCGGTTAAGGGCTTAACAGGTTTGCCCGACCACAATGCAGAACGATCGACGAGAACGAGTCCGCGTCGGCCTGGTGAAGTAGGTCTATAGGTCTTCATTGCCATGGTTTTGGTCCGGCTCTATCAATTCTACCTAGAGGCCCGTCGTAACATCGATCGAGTGCCCCTCTTCGAGCGTGACAATGGCCTTTTTCTTTTGTCTTTGGCGTCCCGGGATGCCGCGGAAGCGCTTTGTCTTTCCATCCGTCCTAATCGTGTTGATCGCTTTCACTTTGACGCTGAACAAGTCTTCAATCGCACGTTTGATTTTGGGCTTCGTTGCCGTTAGTGGCACTTCAAACATGACCTGGTTGAACTCGGACGCCATGGTCGATTTTTCCGTAATAATGGGCCCGAGGATCACGTCGTAATTACACGTCTCTTTCATTTCAGTCGCACCTCCAGCTGCTCGACGGCTGCTTTGGTAAGAACCAACTGGTTGCAGTGCAAGATGTCGTAAACATTGGCCCCTTGACTGGGCAAAACATGAATATTGCGAAGGTTCTGTGCGGCTTTGGCAAAATTCTTATCCATTTCTGATCCATCAATCACTAAGGCTAATTTCCATCCTAGTTTCTTAGTCGCCTTTGCCAGTTGAGCGGTGCGGGCCTCCTTGAGTTTGGCCTGATCGAGGACGATCAATTCGCCCGATGCGGCCTTAGCCGAAAGCGCGTGTTTGAGTGCCAACGCGCGTACTTTTTTAGGCAGACCGATATTATGGCTTCGGGGTTTGGGACCAAATGCTTTTGCACCACCGCGGAATTGTGGAACTTTTCGGTTGCCATGACGTGCGCCGCCGGTCCCCTTTTGTTTGACGAATTTCTTTGTCGAGCCCTGCACCTCAGCCCGCGTCTGAGAACGATGAGTTCCACTGCGCCGTTTGGCCAATTGCCACGTCACCATACGGTGCAAAATGTCCGATCGCGGCTCAAGCCCGAACACGCTATCGGCCAGATCGATGCTGCCAGCCTTTTTCGCCTCAAGAGTAGTTACATCGAGTTTCATGAGTCTTTGCCCTCAGCGGGTACATTTTCAGCTGGCGTTTCAGTTCCAGACTCCGGCGTTTGATTCTGCGTTTCAGGCACCTCTTGCTCTTTAGGAGCAGCTTCTTCTGCGGTGGACGCTTCTGTCGCCTCGGCTGTATCGCCGTCTCCCGCACCCTCGATCCGGAAACCGCCTGGCATGGGCACGTCTTCGGGCAACGGATGTTTGACCGCGTCGGTCACATAGACCCAACTTCCCTTCGACCCCGGTACGGCGCCCTTAATAAGAATGAGACCCCGTTCCACATCAGTCTTGACGACTTCGAGGTTTTCGGTTGTGACGCGGCTGGAGCCCATGTGGCCCGCCATTTTTTTGCCTTTAAACACTTTACCGGGATCTTGGCTGTTGCCGGTCGATCCGTGAGCCCTGTGAGAAATGGAGACACCATGTGACGCGCTCATTCCACCAAAATTGTGCCGCTTCATGGCCCCGGCAAAACCCTTGCCGATGCTCACGCCACAAACGTCAACCTTCTGTCCTGGTAAGAAATGGTCGGCCGTCAGTTCGGCACCTACATCAATGAGGTTATCTTCCGACACGTGAAATTCCGCAAGCTTCATTTTGGGTTCGACTTTGGCTTTAGCAAAATGACCCCGCATGGGCTTGCTGACATTTTTGACCTTAGCCGCTCCCGCACCCAGTTGCAGTGCCGAGTAGCCATCCTTTTCCTTCGTACGCTGGGCAACCACCTGGCACGATTCAAGGCTCAGAACCGTCACGGGGATCTGCGCGCCGCCTTCTCCAAACAGCTGTGTCATACCTTTTTTCTGTACGATGACACCAGTTCGCATGATGGATGTCCTTACAGCTTAATTTCCACGTCAACGCCGGCCGCAAGATCGAGCTTCATCAAGGCATCAACAGTTTGAGGCGTCGGGTCGACAATGTCCAAAAGACGCTTGTGGGTTCGAATCTCAAATTGTTCCCGGCTCTTTTTGTCAATATGCGGCGAACGGAGAACCGTGAATTTCTCAATACGGGTGGGCAACGGTATTGGTCCACGCACCTCGGCACCCGTTCGCTTGGCCGTATTCACGATCTCAAGCGTCGAGCTGTCGAGCACGCGGTGATCAAAAGCCTTCAATCGTATGCGGATATTTTGACTTTGCATGGTCCCTCAGTGAGGCTCTTTCTCAATAAAGAAGGGGCCCGTTGGAGCCCCTTGGTTTAATCCCCTATTCAATGATTGAGGCAACAACGCCGGCGCCGACGGTGCGGCCGCCTTCGCGGACGGCAAAGCGCAGCTTCTCTTCCATCGCGATCGGCGTAATCAACTCAACCTCCATCTCAACATTATCGCCCGGCATCACCAT
>PVBE012900641.1_pt1 | contig 22987 bp, 16 predicted proteins | sample 1631181 | NCBI WGS metagenome assembly PVBE01 (sample SAMN08397723, study PRJNA350692) | Marine metagenome, whole genome shotgun sequencing project. | isolation source: water | place: Pacific Ocean | collected 2012-04 | reverse complement strand
CTCGGTTTCGAACTCGACCATCTTGCCATGGATAGTGTCGGTCCCAATCAGGTCCGCCCAGAACATAGGCCCGCCGTGGTGACGTGGGAAGCCGTAGCCGTACAACCAGACCACATCAATGTCGCTGGAACGGATCGCTATACCTTCCTCAAGAATCTTGGCACCCTCGTTGATTAGTGGGTACAAGCAACGCTCGATGATTTCCTGGTCGCTTATCTCCCGCCGCTTTATACCAAGGTTCGAGGACGTCTCAATAATCATTTCCTCGATCTTGTGATCCGCTGCGGGCGTTCGTGTGCCTGCCTCGTACTTGTACCAACCGGCGCCGGTCTTCTGCCCGAGTCGACCCATTTCGACGATGCGGTCCTCGATGTCCGAGTAACGCTCATCAGTGGGCCTCGTTACTGCCTGATGTTGGCGGATAAGGTAACCGACCGTAAGACCGGCCATGTCTAGCATGGTGAATGGTCCCATCGGGAAGCCGAAATCATAGATTGCCTTATCGACTTGCTGGGGCAGTGCTCCTTCCTCAAGAAGGAAGTAGGCCTCGCGCAGATAGGCGAGCAGCATGCGATTGCCAACAAAGCCTTCGCACACTCCTACCAATACGCTGGTTTTTCGGAGTGTTTTGGCCAGCGCCATAGCCGTAGCGATAACGTCAACTCCAGTTTTGTCACCGCGAACAATCTCAAGCAGACGCATGATGTGTGCTGGGCTGAAAAAGTGCAGGCCAATGACGTCGCCGGGGCGTGACGTCGTAGCGGCGATCTCATTGATGTCCAAGGTTGAGGTATTGGTTGCCAGTATGGCGCCTGGGTTACACACTTCATCTAGCTTCGAGAAGATTGCCTTTTTAAGATCTAGCTCTTCAAAGACAGCTTCGACGACTAAGTCTGCATCAGCTAGATCCGCATATTCGAGGGTTCCGGTGATCGTCGAGATGACGTGGTCGCGCTCCTCTATCGAAATGCGGCCCTTCTCCACCGACGAGTTATAGGCCCTCTCGATCTTTTCAAGACCAGCGTCGAGCGCTTCCTGGCCTGCCTCCAGAATTTTTACTGGAATACTGGCGTTCGCGAATGCCATCGAAATGCCTTGTCCCATTGTGCCGCAGCCGATCACGGCTACTCTACGGATGTCTCGGGTCGGTGTCTCCTTGGGCACGTCGGGTATCTTGCCGACGGTGCGCTCGGCGAAGAACGCGTGGCGCATAGCCTTCGACTGGTTAGATTCAACACAAAGGTCAAAGATCTCACGTTCCTTCTCGATGCTTTCATCGAATGGTAGGTTGACGGCGTTCTCGATTGATTCGATTGCCGCTAGCGGTGCTTGCATGCCGCGCGCCTTCTTCTGAGTTCCGAGGCGGTACTCTTCGAAGATCTCAGACTTGCCATGGGCCGCCTCGATATGCGCGTTCTGATTGCGGGTTGGCCGCGGGCCAGCAGCGTCGACTATCAGCTTATTGGCGTAAGCGATACCAGCATCAGCGGCGTCATCTTCGAACAGCTCGTCGACCAGGCCTATATTGTGCGCTTCGAGAGCAGGATGGAGCTTGCCTTGAACGATGAGATCGAGAGCGGCCGGCACACCCACTAGCCGAGGTAGCCGCTGTGTACCTCCAGCGCCGGGGATGATGCCAAGCGTTACTTCCGGAAGGCCAAGCCGCGCGTTGGTAGCGGCGAGTCGGTAATGGCAGCCAAGGGCGAGTTCAAGACCGCCACCAGCGGCGACCCCGTGAATTGCTGCTACTACTGGCTTGCCCGCTGCTTCGATCATATTTATGACTTCAGTCAGCAATGGTGGCTTGAACGCAAGCTCGGACCCGAATTCCTTGATGTCGGCACCAGCGGAGAACATCTTGCCTGCACCGTGTACGACGATAGCCTCAACCGTGTTGTTGTCTAGCGCGTCGGAGAGGTGCTTGACCAAATCTTTCCGAACCGCGTGACCTAGCCCGTTGACTGGCGGGCTGTCGATGGTGATAACAGCAACTGCACCATGTTCGGAGTAGTTCACAACTCTACTCATTTTGACCTCTTTTGATGTTATGACCGCGACATGCCGTGTTTGGTCGATTGTCCATTCTTGCCGTTTCCATTGTTCACAAGCAGATTCACTGAGAGGATGTCACTCACTCTGATCTTTTCAAGGAAACTAGGCCTATGAAAATGCACCGACGAAATTTCCTCAAGCACAGCACCGTTGCAAGTAGCGGCATTGCTCTGACAGCGAGCGGGCTATTTGGAGCCGCGCCAGTAACCGTTCCATTGGCTGCATCAAGGAGATCAGCAACCTCAATAGCTGGCCCAGCCAATAACCAGATTGGTGTTTCGACTTATTCGTTTAGCCGCTACAAGGATAAGCGGCCTACAGTTCTACAGTGCATTGATATCGCCGCCGATATGGGTTTTGACGGCGTTGAAATCCTTCATAACCAGATGGACGATGAGTCAAATGGGGCGCTCCAAGCTCTCAAAGCACGGGCGCACAAGCTCGGTATGACCTTGATGGGGTTTTCAACTCATCAAGGTTTCTTGTATCCCGAGCCGGAGCGGCGTCAGGAGAACGTTGACCTGACGATTCGCCAGCTACAACTTGCCAACGCCATGGGTATCCCAACAATGCGGATTAACACTGGTCGCTGGGGCACCACGCGTTCGTTTAACCAGTTGATGGAAGACGAAGGCATCGAGTCAGTTCCTAGCGGTCTTACTGAGGAAATGGGTTTTGAATGGGTTATTCACTCACTAGAGAAGATTTTACCCAAGGCAGAGGAATACGGTGTGGTTATGGGCCTTGAAAATCACTGGGGCCTGGGCCGCACGGCGGCAGGAGTTCTTCGCATTGTCGAAGCTATTGATTCACCATGGCTACAGATCACCCTGGATACTGGCAATTTCTTTGAAAATCGCTTCCCGCAACTAGAGATGATGGCGGCGAGCCACATCCCGATTACGCTGGTACAGGCTAAGACTTACTATGGTGGCGGTCGTTGGTACACGCTCGATATCAACTACGCACGTGTCGCCGAAATGTTGCGCCGCGTTGGTTACCGGGGCTGGATCTCGCTCGAGTTTGAAGGCCGGGAAGATTCTTCGACCGGTGTGGCCAAGAGCCTTGAAATCCTGCGGGGGCATTTCCCCGCTTAGCACCCGGACGGACTCGCCTCAAAATTCTTCACCAGCTTACAGCGTGGTTATTCCCACAAAGCTTTCTAATTTAGCGCGTGTACCGCTCCGCTGGTATCCTCGCCATGATGGAGATTTACGAGAACATTCTCGAAACGATGGGCGACACGCCGCTTGTCAAGCTGCGAAATTTTGAACCGAACGGACCGCTCATCGCGGCAAAGATTGAGAGCTTCAATCCTGGTTCGAGCGTCAAGGATCGGATTGGTCCGGCGATGATTGAGGCGGGAGAGAAGGCGGGGTTACTGAAACCCGGCGGCACGATCGTTGAGCCTACTTCTGGTAACACCGGCCTCGGTCTAGCGATGTGCGCCGCGCTGAAGGGTTACAAGATGATCTGTACGGCTCCTGACAAGGTGCCGAGTGAGAAGGTTGCCCTGCTCAAGGCATTTGGTGTCGAGGTGATTCTCTGCCCAACGGAAGTCGACGCCGATGATCCGCGATCCTACTACAAGGTTGCCGAGCGCATCCGCGACGAACAGGGTGCTTACCTGCCATACCAGTACTACAACATGGCCAATCCCCAGGCTCACTTCGACACCACCGGACCGGAGATCTGGCGCCAGACCGACGGCCAGATCACCCACTGGGTTGCCGGCGTTGGTACCGGTGGCACGATCAGCGGCACGGCCAAGTTTCTGAAGGAGCGGAACCCTGGCCTCCAAGTAGTTGGTGTTGACACAGTTGGCAGTATCTACGCTTATTACTTTGAGCATCGTGAAGTACCGCCGACCGACCAGATTCACCAATACCTGATAGATGGTATCGGTGAGGACTTCATGCCCGAGACGATGCTGTGGGATTACATCGACGAGATCATCACGATTGACGACAAAACGGGCTATATGGCGACCATGGAACTGGCCCACAATGAGGCCATTTTTGCTGGGTCTTCAGGAGGGGCTGCGGCAGCTGGTGCTCGCGTCGTTGCCCGACGGGTTGCCGCTGGCGATGATCCTTCCGGAGTATCCGTCGAGGACGCTTTGATTGTTACTCTTCTTCCCGACTCAGGTGAGCGGTACCTGTCGAAGCTCAACGAGGACTGGCTGCGGAAGCACGACTTGCTTGATTAAAGGTGCCCCCGAGTGTTTGGCTACTTCTACGATCCAGCAATCTGCTCCCGCAAGTGCCCAACCTGGCGCTTGATTTGCTCGGGTGCGGTACCCCCAAGGGAGGTCCGCCGCTCGGCGGCCGCACGGGGGTCAAGGAGCTCAAGCAAGTCAGCGTCGAGCGCTGGATGGAACTCACGAGCCACTTCGGGAGTCAACAACCGCAGATCGCCATTATTTTCCTCGCACCAGCGGACAATACGAGCGGCCACTGAGTGCCCGGTACGAAAGTCCACTCCCTTAAGGACAAGGAAGTCAGCGATCTCAGTGGCGAGGCTGAAGTCACCCTCCAGTTCACTGGAAAAACGGTCCGGTCGAAATTCAAGCGTACTCCACACTCCGGCCATAAGAGCCACGCTGTCGTGGGTTGCCATCACCGCCTCGAAAAGCGGTGCGCGACCCTCCTGCAAATCGCGATTATAGGAAAGCGGCTGTGCCTTCACGAGCGATAGCAACATCATCGTACAGCCGTGGACAAGAGCCGCTTTGCCCCTCACTAGTTCCACGGAGTCCGGGTTGCGCTTCTGAGGCATGATGCTAGAACCTGTCGTGTAGTCATCGCTGAGTCGTACGAAGTCAAACTCGGCGGAACTCCACCAAACCAATTCCTCAGCCATGCGCGAAAGATGATTCATGCAAATGGCGCAGGCCGCAGCAACCTCCTGCTCATGATCCCGTGCAGCAACCGCGTCCATAGCGTTATCTATCGGTGCTTTGAATCCGAGAAGCTCGGCACTTCGATGACGATCAATCGGCAACGAGGTTCCAGCCATGGCACAGGCCCCGAGCGGGCAGGCATCCACGCGTCCGAGTGCCCCTGAAAGACGAGCCCGGTCACGTTCTAGCGCCCACGCATGTGCCAACAAGTGATGGCCCAAGAGAATCGGCTGGCCACGTTGAACGTGAGTGTAACCAGGAAGCAGGTTGTCACCGTCACGCTCGACCCGGTCTAGGAGGGTTAACATCAATTGTCGCAGAGCATCATCGATCTGCTGCAAACGTCCCCTAAGCCACAAGCGTACATCTGTGGCGCACTGGTCATTCCGTGAGCGGGCTGTGTGGAGCTTGCCGCCGAGTTCGCCCAGTTTCTCGATGAGTCGAGCCTCCACAGCCATGTGTATATCCTCGAGTTCGTCGCCCGGCACGTAGGTGCCGTTTTCGATCTCAGCCTGTACCTCGGCAAGTCCATCACTCAACGCTGAAACTTCATTTGCTTCCAGCAAACCGACCTCTCCGAGCATCCGTACATGCGCGAGGGAGCCTTGCACGTCTTCCTTAAGCATCAGCAAGTCAAGCTCCAGCGAAGAGGAATAACGCTGCATGTCACCGCCAACCTCTCCGCCAAATCGATCCCGTAGCAAACTCATCTCACTCGCCCTCCGCGATGCGCTTGGCCGCCAGTGTTCGGAGACGCAATGCTTGCAGACGGATAAATCCCGTGGCATCACTCTGGTCGTAAACGTCGTCCGCCTCGAAAGTCACGGTTTTCTCGTCGTAGAGGGTATGCGTGGCCGAGCGGCGACCCTCGATGGCAGCTTGGCCCTTATATAGCTTAAGGCGCGCTTCGCCATTAACTCGTTTCTGCACCGAGTCCATGAATTCTTGTAGCGCCTCCCGCTCGGGGCTGAACCAATTACCGTTGTACACCATCTCGGCGTAGCGCGGCACTAGTTCGTCGCGCAGGTGCTGCACTTCGCGGTCGAGCGTGATCGACTCAACTGCACGGTGGGCATGCAGCAACAGAGTGACTCCCGGTGTTTCATACACGCCACGGCTCTTCATCCCAAGGAAACGATTCTCAACGATGTCGACCCGCCCCACACCGTGGGCGCCGGCGACCTCATTAAGACGCGCTAAAAGCGCCACCGGAGCAAGGGGTTCGCCATCGACCGCTACCGGGGTACCAGACTCGAACATTATGGTTACGTAGCCAGCCTTTTCGGGCGCATCCTCCGGGTCCACAGTCATGCGGAACATGCCAGGTGGTGGTGCCGCCCATGGGTCTTCCAGTACCCCCCCTTCATAAGAGATGTGCATCAGGTTGGCGTCCATTGAGTATTCGGGCTTTGGCGCAGCGGACAGATCGATGTCGTATCGCTCTGCATAGGCCAGCAAATCGGACCGGCCACGCAGATCCCACTCTCTCCAGGGAGCAATGATCTTGATGTCGGGCTTGAGCGCGTACGCTGTCATTTCGAAGCGAACCTGGTCGTTGCCCTTGCCTGTCGCCCCATGCGCAATCGCTTCGGCACCAACACGCTTCGCCGTGTCGACGAGACCACGACCAATGATTGGTCGTGCCAATGCTGTACCCATGAGGTAGTACCACTCGTACACTGCGTTAGCCCGAACGGCTGGGAAGATACACTCGCTGACGAAAGCCTCACGCAAATCTTCAACGACAATGTCTGCCGCACCCGTAAGAACAGCGCCAGCACGGGCCTTCTCAAGCTCGTCTTCACCCTGACCAACGTCGCCAGTGTAGGCAATAACCTCAGCGTTGTAGGTCTCGCGAATCCAGTGAAGGATTACCGAGGTATCCAGACCTCCCGAGTACGCCAACACTACCTTCATATATCAGCTCTCCAAGAGTCACTTGAGCCCCGCCCTGCCCGAAACACTCCGCCGCGAGGCACGTAGGCGATAATGTGCAAGGTGCCGCAATTGTAGCAAGCACGAGTACCAACTACTTCACGGGGAGGCTAACAACCCCAGTGTGCAATGCTGACGGACTGCCAGGCTCCGTCCAAGCCATGATCAATCGAGCGCCGCTTCGCACCAGGCGCGGGAATCCGCTAGCTCGGGCCGCGTCAGTTGTTGCCAACACATAGCGACGCCCTCTAGTCTCGTCAAGAGCTACGGTCTGCATCACAATTTCCGCGATGCTGCCGCGGGCAACGAGCCAGATGACCGCGACACGCTCGTCATCGACCCACTCCACATCGACGCGCCCAAGCGGGATCCCCGGAATCCATTTTTCATGGTCCTCCTGGATCATGCGCTCATAGCCTGCATCAATATCAAGTTCGTTGACCTGATCGAGCAGGATTGTCGGTGAATAGGTTTTACCCCCATCCGAAGTAAACCTAACTTTGACCTCGGGATTGCCTTCGCGCAGTGAAAACCAGGCAATTGCGCCTGTCGACGAACCGCCCGCTACTGCCGGTCCGTTGACCGGGCATCCTGGAATTTGCCAATTATCATGGGCAACCCGGATGGGTGCTTGCCAGCCATCTGGTGTCCGACGAACGCTCCAAATATCGCGAACTTCTTCTTCGGAACGGTCACGGTAGGCGACCACGAGGGTGGTGCCAATGTACTCAGCCGACGTTTGGCAGCAATCACAAATACGGGGATCGAGGAGAGCCTCTCGCCCTTGCGTTCCTTCACCGGAGAAACGCGACGCACGTAATGACATCTCGGGTGAAACATTTTCCTCATGTTCTGAGAAATCACGGCCATCTAGCCAGATGGCCGTGAAGCCTCCGTCCAGCTCAGGAACCATCGATACGAACCCGTGTTCGGTTTTTTTGTGCCGTCGGAGTGGGGTACCACCGAATCACTCCATGTTGCACCACCATCTTTCGAGTGAGTGATGTGAATGTCGTAGCTTGTGCCGGGCCCTCCGTTCATCTGTAGCCAATGGGCTACGAGCATTCCGTTGATTTCGATGAGCACCGGGAAATCAGCCCAGTTGACGAAGAACTTCTCGCTTTCGGCTATCGTTTGCGGTTCTGACCATGCTTCGCTCTGGAGCGTTGCGAAGCGCAGAGCGAAACGTCCCCGGCGCGTGGTTGCAGTCTCCAAGCCGTCGTTGCGCAAGGGCTCGAGCCAGCTCATCAAGACGCGCCCGTCGTCGATAGCATAGAGGCTGGGAGCGCTGCTTCCTGGCCCGGCCGGGGAGTCCAGAAGAATGAGGGGTTTTGTGGTGTCGCCGCTCGCAACGTTTGCACCCATGCTGTTGATGGGATCATCGCTTGGGGCAGTGCCGGGGGACTGGGAGCATCCTGTTAGTGTGATTGCCAATGCGGCAGCTATAAGGACTGAGAAAATCTGGCTTCGCTTGTGTTGCATCGGTGAACTCTCTTCCTAATTAGCGGATGCTAGCCGATGAATTTATAGCCCATCCCATGCACTGTGCGAATATGCACGGGGTATTTCGGGCTTACCTCGATTTTCTGTCGAAGCCTGGCGATGTGAACGTCGACGGTGCGTGTTGATGGCGTGACATCATAACCCCACACGTTGTTGAGCAACTCGTCGCGTGACAACAAACTCTCGCGGTTTTCGATGAAGTAGCACAACAGTTGAAATTCCCTTGCCGAAAGATCAACCAGCTTGCCGCTAAGCGTGACCTCTGACTTTCGGAAGTCGACGAAAACATCACCGAACTCATAGAAGTCAGTGCTGTGGATGGTTGCAGACGTCGCCGAGCGCCGCAATAGTGCCTCCACGCGAGCTAACAGCTCAATGTTCTCGAACGGCTTGGTGAGGTAGTCATCGCCGCCTAGTTTCAGCCCGATAACCTTGTCAGCTACCTGGTCACGTGCCGTGAGCATCAAGATCGGTCGTGTCATGCCATCTTGCCTCAGGTCTCGGCAGACGTCGAAGCCGTTTTTGCCCGGAAGCATGATGTCTAGAATGATGAGGTCGAAGGTCTCTTCAGTAGCCCGTTCATAGCCCGTCTCCCCGTCGCTAGCGGTTTCGACCTCGTAGCCTTCACTGCGCAAACGATCCGATAGTGTTACCTGCAGACCGGGCTCGTCTTCGACGAGAAGAATTCGTTTCGCCATGCGGCGATCCTATTTTAATGAAAGGTTGGGCTCGAGGCTTCTGAATTGTCTATGACCGGAAGCTCAACCACGAATGTGCTGCCGGCGCCGGGCGTGCTGGAAACGTCGATTTCTCCACCGTGCGCCTCGACCACCTGTTTAACCAAGCTCAGGCCGAGACCACTCCCCTGTGTCTGGGTCTGCCGAGCGCGCTCGCCACGGAAGAAAGGGTCGAACATGTGGGGAATTTCCCTGCTCGGGATTCCTTCGCCTTGGTCGTGGATGGCGATCTGGATGGCGGGACCCGATTGGGTATTGGACTCTCTCACTTGTATGGTGACGGTGCCTCCCTTGCGGCTGTACTTGATCGCATTCGAGACCAGGTTTTGCATCACGGAACCCAGAGCAGATGGGTCACCCCTGAGCTCGGGCAACGATTCCGGAAGCTCCTTCCTAACCGTGACGGAGCGCTCAGTGGACCAAGCATTGTTCGAATCGATGGCATCCTCAATCGTTGCGATCAAGTCGACGGCCTGGTGCTCGAACTGCAGGTTGTCGGCGCGCATCTTTGCAAACAACAAAACACGCTCGACCATATTGGAAAGGCGACGTCCCTCACGGTTGATGAGCGCGCCGTACTGGCGCGTTTTCTCAGCGTCGTGAACCACGTCATCGGCAAGGTTTTCGGCGGCAGTACGGATCACTGCCAGCGGTGTTCTAAGCTCGTGCGAGACTCCAGCGACGAATTCCATCTGCTGAGCCGCGAGGCGTTGTGCACGCCGCGTCGAGACCATGATCATGGCAATGGCGCCAGCGAGGAGGGTAAACACGCCAAGGCTAATCGCCAAGTTGCGGTTACGTGTTGCGGTCACAGCTGCTTCCAGTGACCCGGCCTGGTGTTTGACGAGAAGGTCCCACTTTGGCTCTGAGCTTTCCTCTACGATGTTCCACATTCGTCGATTTTTCTGGAAACGCGCATTGAAGTGCCAACTCCGCAAACCGTAAATGTTGCTCCGCGCGTCGGGTTCGGCAAAGCTAGCAGCGGTGAGATTTGGCTCCGAGCGGTACACGAGTTCACTGGGTTCGTCGCGTTTGACGACGCCGACGTTATAATCGAGTGTTTCCTCGCCGTAAATGTACTGATCCGCTAGCGCCGGAATAAGTTCACCGATGATCACATTTGGCCGCAATTTAGCCACAACCCAACTGATCGACTTGTAGTCCTCAAGGTCACTCGTTGGTCGGGTGAAGACTTGCTGGATGACCAGCGCGGGAATGTCGTCCTGCAGGGGCTCCGGACCTAGGCGCAACCGAAACTGCGCATCGTTGTATGGAAGCAGGCCATCGAACTCGTTGCGGAACACGGCGATGCTTTGGGGCCATTCATCGAGGGTTGTTAGACCAGAACCGGTGAACTCTTGCAGCACTAGGCCGGTTTCTTCGTTGAGGTTCACCCAGTAGATCTTTTCCAGGATGTCTGGGCCCTCAATCGTTTCCACGTGTTCGGCGTAATGCTCCACGAGTTGTTCTGGAAATGTGCCATCTTCGCGATAGTCGACTTGGAAAGTCCGATATAGCTCGGCAAGCTCGTTATCGAACTCGGAACGAACAGCGCGGGTCGCGAAATCGAGAGACCGGTCCATACGTTCCTGCTCTCGTTCGGACAATTGTCCCAGCCAAGTGTACTGGAAGCTTGCTAGTGTCAGCAGCAGTCCGGCCAGAATACAAACAACCCCCAACTGCATCTTGTTGGTTCGCGAATAGATCATGGGAAGGCAATTCTATCAGCGTCCAACTCTCATGATTTGGGGGGAGTTAAGCTTTTACATCTTTAACAAACATTTTGCATTGTCTTAACCATCTGGCCGGGAAGTTACCTGATAATTAATCTAGCGGTGATGAATTTGGGGACCGTATCGTGTCCGCAGCCATCATCACGTAGTTCGTTTTACCTAATTAAGGTTTCGAACGGCGCGTCAGACGTGTCCCGTCGTTAATGGGGAGCGGCATGGACTTCGGCTGGCGCGCCGATTTTCTTTGATCCAGTTTGATTTCTATCCTTTGCGCGCAAGTCTAGACTTGGCGAACAATGCAAGCTCTCAAGAAACTACTCGCCACAACATTCAAGCTGGTGATCTTCATTGGCGTTATTGGTGGTGGTTATTACGCTTACCAGCGATACACCACCGAAATCGAAGAAGAAGAACTTGGCGAGTTGCCGACCGTCATCGCTGCAGTTCGTGACATTACCGTCTCGGTTTCCGCCACAGGTATTCTGCAGCCGGTCAAGATCGTCGAAATCAAGTCTAAGGCATCCGGTGAAATTCTTGAGATGCCGGTCGAGATGGGAGACTTCCTCGAAGCTGGTGCTCTGATTGCCCAGATTGACACTCGCATTCTCGACCAAGAACTCAAGCAGGTCGGAGCCGACTATGAGTCAGCGGAGATCCGTCTACAGATCGCACAGCGGCAGTTCGTTCGTGCGGAGTCACTGCACGCCGAGGACTTGCTCTCGGAAAACGACTTCGAGACTAGCAAGCAGAACTTCACTAGTGCCGAATCACAGTTCATCCGCGCAGAAGCTTCGCTCGAACTGGCGCGCGAACGACTTGAAGACACCACGGTAACCGCACCGATCAGCGGCACAATTATCGCCAAGACCGTTGAGCAGGGCCAGATTATCGCCTCAAGTACCAACAATGTTTCTGGCGGCACGGTATTGATTCAAATGGCCGACCTTTCCGAGCTTGAGATTCGGACGCTAGTCGATGAGATCGATATTGGTAACGTTAAGGCTGGTTTGCGGATCGAAAGTACGGTCGAAGCGTTTGCCAACATGAGCTTTGAAGGCGAAGTAAGGAAGATTGAACCTCAGGCGGTGGTACAGCAGTCCGTCACCACATTTCCGGTATTGTCGCGCATCGACAACAGCGGCGGACTGTTGCTTCCCGGCATGAATGCCGACGTGAGTATCATCATCAAAGAGCGCAGTAACGTGCTGACGGTCTCCAACGAAGCGGTGCGTTCACCGGAGGATGCCCGTGAAGTGATACAACTTCTTGGCCTCGATGCCCCAGTTGACGTTTTGCAATCCTCGCTGGTGACTTCGTTGGAAAATCCAACCCAGCCAGCTTCGGCGTCAATGCGAGAACCAGGTGATTTGGTCAATGGCAACAGCGACAATGGCCACGCAGATAGTCGTGGAACCGTCACGAGGGCACAACCGGTCGGAGATATTTCGGGTGACAACGACAGCCGTCAGGAACCGGCAGTAGTTTTCGTTCTCGATATCGATGGGAGGTTCCACGCCCGCGAGATTGTCACTGGCGTTCGCGATTGGGAAACTTCAGAGGTTCTCGCTGGCCTTGAGGAAGGCGAGGAGCTAGTGCTGTTGCCGAGCACGTCGTTGCTTCGTTCGCAGCAGGATATACGTGACCGGTTTGCGCGGCAGAATACTGTCGTTTCACTCCCTGGCCAATAGGTAGATTGCCGGCGCCTAGGGCGCTGATTTGAGGTCTGCATGCTGTACTTTGAGATTATGCGCGTCGCGCTCAACTCTCTGCGGGTGAATCCGCTGCGATCGATGCTTACCATGCTTGGCGTCATCATTGGCGTCGCGGCAGTGATTACTATGATCGCTCTAGGGACGGGCGCGCAGGCCGCCGTTGAGGCGCAACTTAATTCGCTCGGTGCTGATCTTCTCACGGTTAGCCAAGGATGGGGGAAGGGTCGGGATGGTGCCCGGGGTCGCTCAGAGCGACTTTCTGTCGACGACGCCGTCGCCATTCAGGCCAAGACTCGCACAATAACAGACGTTGTTCCGGTCTCGGAACGCGATGCCCAAGTGGAATACGGCAATGTAAACCTGGGCACAAAGGTCATCGGCACATGGGCCCAATGGGCCGAGCTCAACAACTGGGAGATTGCTCAAGGCCGTTTTATGACTCAGGCCGAGGCCGATGGTCGGCGTCGTGTTGCGGTGCTCGGCAGCGCGTTGTCGGAGATCCTGTTTCCCCTCAGCATTGATCCGGTCGGTTCGGAAATACGCATTCGCGGGATCCTCTTCGAAGTTATAGGAGTATTCCAAGAGAAGGGGGTTGCAGCCGCCGGTAGAGGAAACCGAGATGAGCAGGTATGGATCCCCTTGTCGACCTCGCAATGGCGTGTCTTTGGGAGCGATCGCATCAACAACATCCAGGTAAAGATCGCCAGCGAAAACTTGATGACAGCGGCGATGGCCGAGATCGAGGCAGTCATTCGTCGCGAACACCGCCTGAGTCCCGGCGCAGAGAGCGACTTCCGAATTGATGCAGCGACAACTTACCTCGAGGTCATTCAGGAAAGCAGAGAGACGTTCACGATGTTGCTTGCCGGAATCGCCGCGGTCAGTTTGGTGGTCGGTGGTATCGGCATCATGAACATCATGCTGGTGTCGGTCACCGAACGAACCCGGGAAATCGGGATCCGGAAGTCGATCGGTGCTACGAGCGGTAGTGTCCAATTGCAATTTCTTATCGAGGCTGTCGTTTTATCTTGCTTAGGTGGGGCGCTAGGAATCGCACTCGCTTGGGTAGCAGCGGACCAACTCTCGGAGAGTTTCGGTTGGACGATGGTGATTCCCCCCAATGCCGTCATTATGTCTTTTGGCTTCGCTGCTTTAATTGGGATCGTTTTCGGTTTTTATCCCGCTGTCCGTGCATCACGGCTCGACCCCATTGAGGCGCTTCGGTTTGAGTAGGTTTCTCTTGATCCCCTTTACCTTATCGACGGCAGCAATTGTTTCTACCAGTGTGTTTGCCGCTCCGTTAACACAAGGGAACAAACAGGTCGCAGGCAGGCTTGACGTGCAAGCAGCGGCTAAGGAGGTTGCGCTTCGGCAAGCCGTGATGAGTGCGCAACAGCAAGAACAAAGCAGCAGCGGAGACGGTGAAAAGAGTAACGGCAACGAGATCGCTGATCCGGCATATGAGGCCCAGGTTCAGGCGATTACCGGGAAGCGGATGACCACTGTCTACACCGCCGTGCCACCCAATATCGATGGCGTCCCAAACGAACCGGAATGGAACCTGGCTGAACCAGTTAGCGACTTCTTTCAGCGTGAACCGGACAACGGCCAACCGGGATCAGAACGCACTGAAGTGCGCATGCTATATGACGACGAGGCCTTGTATTTCGCGTTCTATTGTTATGACAGCGAACCGGACAAGATCATGGCGATGGACCTGCGTCGTGATAGCCGCATGAATACTGACGACACAATAGCGGTCGGGCTTGATCCCTACCACGATCGCCGCAGTGCATTTGTGTTCCGGGTTAACCCGCTGGGGACTCGGTTCGATGTTGAGGTCCGTGACGAGCGCAATATCAACGCCGATTGGGATGAACGCTGGGACGCTAAAACAACAATCACGGACGAGGGTTGGTTTGCTGAGTTCCGCATTCCGCTCTCCTCGTTGAGCTACCGGACTGGCTCGCACGTCTGGGGCATCGATTTTAAGCGCGAGGTTCGCCGCAAGAACGAAGAGCATAATTGGAGCAATTACAAGCGCGGCTTCCAATTGAACGCGGTGTCCTTTTTCGGAAACCTTGTCGGCTTACGCAATCTTAAAATGACAAAGCGGTTCCGGTTCCAACCGTACGCAGCGGGGTCGGGCTCTCGATACAACCTCACGAGTGATCCATCCGACGAAGCCGATGGCAGTGCCGGCGTTGAGAACTTCAAGATCCGAATCACGCCGAATTTGACCGCCGACTTTTCCGCCAACACGGATTTCGCCCAGGTGGAAGATGATACGGAACGCGTCAACCTGACACGCTTTCCACTATTTTTCCCGGAAAAACGTGAGTTTTTCCGCGATTCATCGAGCGACTTCTCTTTTGGAAGCGGCGGATACAATCGGGGGGGCGGCTATTCTATGCGGGCGCCGACAGCCAGCCTCTACCACTCGCGCAACATTGGCATGGAGAACGGTGAACCGGTTCCAATGTTGTACGGTGCCAAGATCACTGGAAAGTTGGGTTCTACCAACCTTGGTTTCATGAACGCACATACCGGTGACTCTAAAATCACTGACGACGCCATCGGTCCCTCCAATCCAGGCAAGAACTTCAGTGTGTTGCGACTGAAGCAGGATGTCTTCAGGCGGTCGAGTATCGGGTTGATGTTGACCAACACTCAGGGTGGCGGCAAATACAATCGTGTGGGTGGGGTTGACGCGAACTTTGTGTTCTACGATTTCTTGACGATTGGCGGTGAAATCGCCAGTGTTCTCGCGGATGATTCCCTCGAGGCAGATGCCGAGCTTGACGACAACCCGATCACTGCACGCTTTGGCGCCGGTTGGAATAGTGACCAATGGGTTATATCTGGAAACTATCAGCGGATCGACGCAGACTTCCAGACCGATCTTGGCTTCATCTCGCGACGTGACATTGCGAGCCAGAATTACCGTGTCGGCTGGAACCCCCGGCCCAGTTTTGTACCGTCAATCCGCCAGGTCCGCTTCTCTGGAAGTTTCAACTACTTAACTGATGTTGAGGGCAACTTTCTTGAGCAAAAAGCCGGCTTGAATACCAGCGTGAACTTCCAGTCAGGCGATAGGGTTACGTTCAATATCAGCAAGGATCTCGAGCGTCTTGAACGGATTTTCTTCATTTCAGTTAAGGAAAACATCTTCGCACTGCCGGGGGACTATAGGACCCAAGGCTACTCAGTCAACTTCGATAGCGTTGACTCGCGAACAGTGAGCGGAAGGATGAACGTTAGCTGGAATGAATATTGGGGAGGCACGCGCTATTCGTTGAGGCCAGGCGGCACCTTGCGTTTCAACGAGAACTTCAGCCTATCTCCGAGCTATAGCTACAACCACATCGAGATGCCGACCGGGGTCTACGATACCCACACGGTCACGGCACGCGTTACCTACAACTTCAACGCGCGCTGGCTTACCAATTCGCTGGTTCAGTACAACAGCGTCTCGGGCCGGGCCTCTGTATACGCCCGCTTGCGCTACGTCATCAACGAGATCGACAGCTTCTATTTCGTCTACAAGAGCACCCGAACTTGGGACGAAGCCTGGGACGGCATCGCCGACCATCAGCTGATCGCTAAGATGACCTACTCGATTGACTTTTAGCCTTTTTAGTGAATCTCTTGCGTGGCCCACAGCTCCGCCAGGATCTTTGAACTCAGGCTAACGAAAAGGCATTGCTCCCGCTTTCGGACTTACTCCTCCTCTGGATCAACTAGGCGAATCGCCCAGAGTCCGGAGTTATTGTCCGCAACCCAGACTAGGCCCTTGAACGGCATCGTGCCCCAGGTGCGGGCGGCGTTAGCTTTAAATCCTTCTGGATCGTCGGGTACAAAGTAAGCAATCTCGCGTCCCTGGGTGTAGAGATTGCCAAGAAGCTCACCCGAGATGTCGACAACCCGCAGCCCCTGGTTGTAGTAGCCGATGTATAGGACATCATCTTCGATCCAGAAATTGTGGGTGCCACCCTCGGGGACTTGATAGCGTGCGATTTCCTTTGGGTTCTCGTAGTTCTCGTCGAACTCGATGACATGGATCCAGCCAGCAGCATTGACCGCTGGGCCAGAAAACCGATCAATGCCCTGCGGGTTGCGATCGGCAGGGAAGTGTTCGTCGCCCGCGAACACATAGAACTTTCCATCTGCATTCCAGTACGGGAAGCCGGCGTGATTCCAGCCGCTAGGATAAGTGTACTGGCCCACCTGGACCGGATTTTGCGGCGATCCGCCCTTGCCAGCGCCGCCAACGTCGACAACTACGATGCCATCTGTCCAGTTCGACGAAACCGCTACCCCGTTCTCTACCCAAACATCGTGGATACTGTGTCCTGGTGTCTCAAGCTCAAATCGACCGACGCGGTGCGGATTTGTCGGATCCTCGATATTGATCACGTCATAGCGTTGACCTGAAGACAAAGCATAAACGTGCTCATCGTAGATATAGACGTTGTGCACACCCCCGGTCATTTCGTCGTCGTAGCGAGCTAGGATCGGCACGCCTTTGTTCTCGATGTCTGAGCAATCGAGGATGACAAAGCCGTTACGGCGGTTGCTGGCACCTTCTCGGCTGATAATGCAGATTGAGCCGTCTTCGGAGACCTTTACGTCGTTGACGGTTCGTGCGTCGATGCGAACTGTTGCCGCCATGTAGATATTGGTCGGATCCGTGACATCCCAGAAATAGGCGTGGCCTTCCGCGCCCCAGGTTCCCGTAACCGCGTAGTCGCGACCGTTCGGCCCCTCCCATACCCAAAGATCGGACGTCTTCCGATCGGACACGCGGCCCTGTCCTACAACTTCCACGAGCTTCTTGACGTTGCGTGGCTCAACCCAAATGGTTTGGATCGCTACCTGGTTGCCAGCAGACGCGATGATTGTGTACTCGCCCGGAAGATCGGCAACGAAACGACCGTCCTCAGTGATCATGCCTGACGATGCCGAACCGTTCGCATGGTCAACTGTCCGCGCGCGGAAGCTGTATTCGATCGGCATATCGGCCAGTTCGCTACCTCGTCCGTCAAGAGCCGTGGCGTTGAACTGGAGCACGTCCCCCGTGCGAACTTCGGTATTGTTGACCGTAAGTCGCACGGACTCGACTGGATTGTTCATGACGCGGACGTCGATTATCTCGGTGACACCCTCAGCGGAAGCACTAATTGTTGCGGCACCCTCATCGACCATACGTAACAGGCCGAATTCCGTTACTTCAATAACTGACGAGTCACTGCTTGCTAGCTCCGCGTTGATGTCGGTACGGGTGCCACCGTTGACATCCTGAATGACGATCTCGGGACGCACTGTCGTAGAGTGATAATAGTTTGCTGGCAAGCCGATGAAGTTGATTGAGTCAATAGCGGGGAAGGGGATACTGACCGTGATTTGCACTTCCGCTGCGGCCGAAGCGCCACGACCGAGAGGCATGGATGTTCCCTCAGTACTCTCGGCCGGTACCCGTGCGGTGAGCAGGTAATTACCGGGTCGCAGCGCTTCTACCTCCCCGGTAGAAGCATTCACCGATACGGCACGCCGTGCCTGCGAGAAAAACAGTACCGGACGATCCACTATATTGCCGGCGGCATCCCGCACCGTCGCTGTCAGCGTGGTTTTTTCTCCGAGTGCTAGCGTGAGTTCGGCCGGTTCGATAGTGAGCTGTATTGTTGCTTGTTCTTGCTGTTGCGCGACAAGAGGAGCGGCCGCCATCAACAGAACTAAAACCAGCAATAGAATGCGATCCTTCATCATTAGGAATGACTCCTTGGAGGTGGTCGAATGCGTCGAAGTGAATCGGGGAAGGCTCCACTTACCTTGCCACCCGTTCGAGGGGGGAACAACCGGAACCGGACGACAGCGGGCATGCTCATCTGATATTCGGCCAGTCCCGCTGCGTTGTGGGCTACGCCCACCGGGGATAAAGTTCTTTCATGTCTCTATTGGATCAGATTGAGAGTTTCGTGCCGTTGAAAACTCCCGCACCGAAAATTTCCTTCTTCGTTGTTTTGTTGCTCACCTTGGGGGTCGCTGTGTTTGCCACACAGTCTGACGAGTTCGTAGCGTCGGATGCGGCCAACGACTGGTCGAGGTTTCGGGGACCAAACGGGAATGGTGTTGCCGATACATTCAATCTGCCCAGCGAGGTTGGTCCGGACACCAACGTGATTTGGGCGACTCAACTTCCTCCGGGGCATTCATCGCCGATCCTTTCGGAGGGCAAGATTTTCCTGACGGGAGTTGTAGAAGATGACTTGCAAACCATCGCGTTAGATCGTGGCTCGGGCGAGATTATTTGGCGCCAGACGGCGCCGAGCCACCCGACCGACCCGCCTGATCCGCGCAACAATCCGGCGTCACCGAGCCCTGTCACCGACGGTGAAATTGTTGTCGTGTTCTTCGCGGACTACGGGATGATTGCCTACGATGTCGACGGCAATGAACTCTGGAGGCTGCCTCTGGGGCCTTTTGACAACATATACGGCATGGGGGCATCGCCGATCCTGGCTGACGATATGGTGATCCTGGTTGCTGACCAAACCAACGATTCCTACTTGCTTGCGGTCTCACGGGAAGACGGCAGCACGATCTGGAAGGCTGATCGCCCGGAGGCCAAAAGCGGCCATGCGACACCGATCCTTTGGGTCGATGATACTGGTCGTACCCAGTTGCTGATCCCAGGCTCGTTTTTTCTAACCGCTTATGATGTTTCAAATGGCGAGAAGCTCTGGTGGGTCAGTGGTCTCTCCTTCGAGATCAAATCGACGCCAGTGATACACGACGGGATGATTTTCGTAAATGGCTTTGGATCACCAATGCAGCAACCCGGCCGCCAGCCCCAGATCGAGACCTTCGAGCAGGCTCTGGAACGCGATGTCGATGGCGACGGTAAGCTCAGTGCCGAAGAGCTCCAAGGCACCCTTGCAGCTGGCTGGATGGGCTTCACCGATCTCAACCACGATGATGCTTTCGATGCCAAGGATTGGGCCTATTTTAAAGCCGCGATGACCTCAACGAACGGTGTGCTTGCCATTAAGCTAGGCGGCGCAGGTGACATGACTGAGCAGAACGTTGCCTGGACATATCATCGTGCCGTGCCGCAGTTGCCGTCACCGCTGATATATGAAGGTGTGCTGTACATGATCAACGACGGTGGCATCGTCACGTCTTTCGACCCGACCACCGGGGAGGTCCTCGCCCAAGGTCGCCTTCGTGGCGCTGTGGATGCGTACTATGCTTCTCCCGTTGCAGCCGATGGCAAGATCTACTTCGCTAGCGAACTCGGTTTGGTCGCGGTTGTGGAACCAGGCGGTGGACTCGACGTCGTATCAGTCGGTGACCTCGATGACTTGGTATATGGCACCCCGGCGATCGACGACAGCCGAATTTATCTGCGCACCAGAAACACCCTGTATTGCTTCGGATTTCAATAGGAGAAGAACGCCATGTTCAACCGCCGTGAGTTCTCGACCACACTGGCGCTAGCATCAGCTAGCGGGTTGGTACGCCCGCGTGCCACGTTCGGCATTGGGCAGCAATCAACCGTTTTTGATTGGCGGCCGATTAGGGACGCCATGAGGGTCGCCTTTGGTGCTGGTGGCAATGTGCTCGCCGTTAACGATGGAAGTAGCCTCGTACTCGTTGACACTAAGAACGCTGGCTTTGGCGAGGTGTTGCGGGCCGAAGCTGAGTCATTCGGCGGTACGCTTGAGAGCGTCGTTAATACCCACCATCATGGTGACCATATTGGCGGCAACCCATTTTTTACTGGTGGGGTTCCGGTGTATGGCCAGGAGCGTGGCGTAGCACGCGCTATGGGGGGGGCTCTCAAATGTTGGCCGGTATTCTTCGCGACCATGTCGGACGCCTCGAGCGCTTTAATCAGCAGGTGGACAACATGGATATCTCTGGCGAAGCGCGCAGTGCTGGATCGCAATCGGTGGCGGCCTTCATGGCTATGGCTGAAGAACAAATGACCGCCATGTCTTTTTCGGCTACCGAAACCTTCGAGTCTGAGCAAGAAGTTACGGTTGGATCGACCACCCTTGAGCTTCGCCACATAGATCGCGGCCATACCGACAACGACGTCTTTGTTTTTCTTCCGGAGGCCAAGGTTATTCACGGAGGCGACCTGTTTTTCAATGGTCTTCACCCACGGATTGATACCGGCGCCGACGCCACGACCGTCGGTTGGCAGAATTGTCTCAAAGCGATGATTGAACTGTGTGATGCAGACACGGTATGTATACCGGGGCACGGCGAGATCAGCGACATCAACGGCCTGCAGGATTTCTCTAACTATTTCGACATCCTTCGGGATTTCGTCCAGAAGGAGATTGACGATGGCCGGACACGAGACCAGATTATTGAGATGCAGCCGCCGGAGTTCGCGGACTGGTCCCCGCGCCGGCTCAACGACAACCTGGGAGTGGTCTACGACGAGCTGACAGCTAGCTCATGATCGCAGACGGATGCCTCGAACCTTTTCTTTGGGCGCAAGGCTGGCGGTGAGACTCCTGGGATGGGTCAATGCTACCTGCGGTGGGCGTTGTTAGTTACTTGCCAACCGATGGTAGTTTCCTGCGTGGAAAAGTAGAGGCTCCCCCGGGTCGCTATCTTGATAAAGTGCGACGACCTCGCCGACCACAATCCAATGATCTCCACCGTCATAGATTGCTTGAGTCTTGCAGCCGACGCATGCTAGCGCGTCGGCGATGCGGGGTGCGTCACTGGCTTCATCCCATTCGACGAATGCGTGCTCAGGTTCACTATCCGTGCCGGCGAAATGGTTAGAGATTCCTTCCTGGTGAGTTCCAAGGATGTTGACCGTGAACGAACTGCCGACCGTGCAACAGGAGGAAATGCGCGCGTCCTTTGCTGGGCAAAAAAGGAGCAGTGTCGGGTCCAGTGACAACGAGGCAACAGCATTTGCTGTCATGCCACGCACATCTCCATCCTTAGCAGCGAGGACCACCGTGACGCCGGTTGCAAACAAACCGATCGTATTACGGTAGCTTCGCTGGAAGTCTTCGTCCGACATGTTCATCACCTACTGGCTGCAGCAGCCGGGTTCCACAAAGATGGGCCACGGTTAGCGATGTTCGCCTAGTTGATCTTCCAAAAGGCGATGCCGCCGGCTTGCTTCCCAATGTCGAGGTTGCCGACCCGTTTGAACGTCGTCAGGTCATAGGCTTCTACTGAACCCGGCTCACCGCCGATGCCCTCGATGGTGGCGAACGCGTAGCGGGCGTCCGGCGTGATCACGATTCCATGCGGGATCGGCCGCAGCGTTTCGACGCGCCCAACCTCCTTCCCGGCATTAAGGTCCCAAAAGCCAACAGACCGGCTGCTCTTGTAGGTTACTGCCAGCAGCGTGCCGTCGAGCGAAACATCGAGATTATAGGGACCCGCTGGAGTCGCGAACTCGCGAGTTATTTCCCAATCCTCAAGGTCGATCTCGAGGATCTTGCCAGCGCCGTTGCCGGCGACGTAAATCTTGCCTTGAGGCGTTGGGGAAGTGGCCCAGGTAGGCTTGATTATCTCCGACATGTCCATACCGTCCACTTCTTCATGCCCCGCCTCACCACCATGCTGAGCCATGCGCTGCTGGTGGGCCCCATCAATCTGGTGCTGTGCGTGCCTTGTCAGACCAAGTTGCCGACTTACCTCAATCCGATAGGCATCTATTTCGACAAGCACGTCGTCCATCATGTTGACCGAATACAGCTTAGAGCCCTCCCGGTTCATACGGGCACCGTGTGGCATCACGCCGACATCAACTTGGCCGACCTCGGTCATGCTTTCGGGGTCAACGACAGAGATCGAGCTGGGTTCCGGCAGGCCGTGGAGGTTGAAGTTAGCGACGTAGAGCAAGCCGATGCTCGGCGACACTGCCAGCGTTGCAGGGAACATGCCCACCGCAACTTCGCCGAGCCAGACGTCATCCCCAGTGCTGTACTTGACGATGTTGCCGTGGGGCCCTGGTTGGCCATGCGCCAGCGACAGGTACCAAAACTCGCCGTTGGGCGAGATCCCGAGCCCGTGAGGCCCTTCGATTTCAGTTGGCCAGGAGCCGACCTCGATGCTCTTGATTAAGCTCAGGCCTCCGGGGCCGAAGGCGATCTTCTCGACAACATCATCTGATTCAGCGGCGACGTAGAACGTATAAGTGCCCTGTGCCTGCGGAATCGCTGGCATCACGGCAAGCAGCGTTCCGGTGATGGCGACGAGCGCGACGATCGGCGCCTTTTTCATTGCGGATCCTCTTCGCGGACCTTTACCGCCCATAGGCCCGAGTTGAGATCGGAGAAGAAGATATTGCCTTTAAACGGTTGTGGACCCCAGGCGAACGGAGAGTTCGGAAGGAAGCCCTTAGGGTCGTAAGCAAGAAAGTAGCCGATT
>PVBE012826429.1_pt1 | contig 22999 bp, 22 predicted proteins | sample 1631181 | NCBI WGS metagenome assembly PVBE01 (sample SAMN08397723, study PRJNA350692) | Marine metagenome, whole genome shotgun sequencing project. | isolation source: water | place: Pacific Ocean | collected 2012-04 | reverse complement strand
TCGGGCTCCACCGCCAAGGGGAAAAAGACAAAGGGCAAATCCTCTGGCAGTTTAGGCAGAAGGGGCATATCCTTGAGAAAATGTCGGCGGATTCTCCATATAGCGATGATCTCCCGCAGTTGGTCCCGCAGCAGATACCCGCCGTAAGCGAGTTTTCGACGTTTGACAATGTCGCCGACTTTCCGTCGCACACACAAGTAAAGGGCTTGACCGAGCGCACGATATTTTGTGCGTTCCGGAATCGACCTCAGAAAGATCTGGAAACGCTCCGGGCTAGCGCCCCCCTTGGCCGGCAGACTGCCCTCAACTGCTGGCATGCCCGCCGCATGGTCGTACATGCTGCGGTATTTCTTGGCCAGATCTCCGGGGCGGTAGTACCGATCCACCGCCCAATAAAAATTCTTTCCGGTCAGAGTGTAGGCCAAGGATCGCACTGGCACGTCGCTCCCCTCGGCGAGTTGCTGTAGCGTCATCCCGATCAAGTTGGACGGTGCAGCGACGACAGCAAGAGGCCGATTTTTAGCCACGACACCGTCAAGCGCGTCGGCCAGACGAAGAACAATATCGATCGCCTGGTCATAAGAATTAGCGAGCATGTAGCGTGATCGCGAATAGTTAGCGCCAACCACAAAGCCGTGCCCGAGATGCCGATCACTTCGCAAAATCTCTAGAACATCTATCCCAGTGCTCTCCTCGACCATAGCCACGCGCTCGGCAAGCTGTCCAGAAGTTCCTATATCTATTACGTCACGAGTCTGCAGTACCGTCTCAAGATCCACAATCTCGGCAAAAGTGTTAACGTCAAAATCATATATTGCCGGATTAGGCAGACTCTTCGCTCCCCGATGTACCAGCACGACGTCAACGCCGTACCGCTGTCGCAAATTCCGTGCCATAGGGGATAACAGATCAGCAAACTGATTAGCGTACTGAATAATAATTCTCGGCAATGCTGTCTTTTCGTTAGATTGCATCTCTTAAGCCATCATCCGACTTCAAATCCTCCGCGGACTCTCATTGATAGCGAGCATAATAGACTAGATCAGTCTCTACACCATCCACCAGATAGTGTCGCGGACGGACCCCATCCGGTTGCATCGCAGATCCTTCCATAATCCGAATCATCGCCCTGTTAGCGGCCAGTGCGCCACCCACCACTTTTCGCATTCCCATAGAGCCAAGCATGAAGTCGCAGACTGCGATCCAAGCTTCCGTCCCGAGCCCATGGCCCCATGCCGAGCGCTCACCGATCAGGATAGCGACGTCACAAAGCTGGTTGTTTCTATCCAGACTTGCCGAGATATTGCCGACGTGTCCGGAAGCTCTATCGACAGCGGTAATGGCCCACAGAGGGTTTTCTGCATCAGCCATAGCGCGGACGTATTGTTGGCAAGTTTCCATGCTATGCTGACGATAACGCTGCTCGCTATACCGAACAACCTCGGGATCATTCAACCAACTAACGTATCGTTTGCTTAGATGCACTTCTGCAAAGCTATCGAGCCTTAGCCGCGCTGTCTTGAGAGTAGCTATCGACATTCGCGATTCCGGCTCATGCGAGCAATACAGGATTCTGATGTTCTCGTAGCCAGCGCGATACCTCTGCACGACCATCGAAGGAAATACGCTTCAGAAATTTTTCTTGACACTTGAGCGCACGCGCAGAGACCTCCGGATCAAGCAGAGCCGAGGTTAATAACGCAGCTACACCCTCGTTATCATTCGCATAGAGGCAGTTGCCATAGCGGCTAGGCGCGAATGGGTCAGGGCCTATAAGGCCCGGGCGCAAACTCAGGGTCGGCTTCCCCAAAAGCATCGCCTCAAGCAGCAATATAGAGCTTACACCAACCACAATGTCCGAGCTGCCGACAGCCTCTTGGCCAGACTTATCGCCCCCGATGAGGCGAAGATTAAGACGCGGTTGGCGCGAAAGCTCTGTCAGGCGCCGGCAATATGGGTCGGCGCCCTCATAGGGGTGCAACTTGATCGCCAAGTCGATTCGTAGATCGCGCGATATCTCCAGAGCCTGAGTGGCAGTCTCGTAGATCACATCGAAGACGTCAAACTCGTCAAAGCCTATCGAGTCTTGTAAGCCCAGAGCATAATCTCGTGAATAGGGCTCACTAACATATAGCAAGGTATGTACCGTAGAAGGCAACGGTTTATCCTCAAATTTGGATTCGGCAGGCGCGCCTAAGAAAGACAGATAGGGTTGTCCAGCTATTAGTACTCTATCGGCTTTAAATCCTAGCGCCATAAGGTCACCACGTTGCTCTGTATCTATCGCAGCAACCCACCCTGGGCGACCCGCCTGAAAGCGGCACTCCAGATTGGTCCACTGGTCGAGCCAAGCCAGAGTGGGCACAGCGTCGGCTTCGGCCAACCGCCACAATATCGCCTCAAGTTGTACTCCCATCGAGGTTCCCGTCACCAAGGCACTCGGTCGAGGTTGGTCTGCCCATGCCTTGGCAGCCTCTGGCTCGCAGCGGTCTTGCGAAAAACAGCGCGCGGCAATGCCCCGCTCCGCAAAACGTGATGCAGAAACCGGAAGAGTCCAGACAGGCTCGGCAAGGGCCGCCAACTCAGGCGCACCATGCAGAAATGCCGCAATGACATTGGCTCCGCCAGGATCAGCCGCGGCGAATCGCAGGTTCACGTTCCTCACAACACTTGCCAAGACTGGCACTAAACTCCCAAACCTTCTCGAAAGCATCAGCGATTCCGGCTGCGAATGGCTCAATCTCGGGATGCAGCCAAGCATGGAAGAGCAGCGTCTCATCGTAGAGCGACTCGACAATAGGGCAAAGGCCTGGCCGATTACGAGAGTCGGCGGAAAATAGGGGCTCTCGGTAGAGCGGTCGGCAGTAGCCCTCGAAGCAGGCGACACCTTCGGCGGCAAGCGCAGCGACCAGTTGCGTGCGTGAAAAGCCGGCCTCCGCAGCATCGAACTTCAATGCGTAGGTATAATAGACATGGTCCCGCCCTTCCCCCACGGAGGGCACCGTTAGACCCGGCAACGATGCAAGTCTCTCATCGTATAGTGCCGCGATTCGCTGACGTGGCGCCGTCAGGGCCTCAAGCTTCCCTAACTGTTCGATTGCGATGGCAGCCTCAAGCTCGCCCATGCGAAAATTAAAGCCGATTAGCTTTTCGGGATGATCGGCATAACCGATCTCACGCACCACCGCTTCGCCATGATTGCGGATAAGCTGCAGTTTTTCCGCCAGCTTATCATCGTTGGTGCAAACGACGCCGCCTTCGCCACATTGGATGGTCTTGTGGCAATTCAGACTGAACACCCCGATGTCACCGAGCGTTCCCACTGGTCTCCCCCGATAATGTGCGCCCGGCGCTTGCGCATTGTCCTCAATCACCATGAGCCCATGACTGCGCGCCAGAGCGAGCAACGCGTCGAAGTCGGCGGCTTGACCAAAGAGATTGACCGCCATGATCGCTTTGGTGCGCGACGTAATACATTGAGCCACGCATTCCGGATCCAATGTGAAGGTATCTTCGCGCACATCGGCAAAGACGGCGCACGCACCCCACAATTTAGCGGCGGTCGCAGAAGCAATCATTGTAAAGGGCGGCACAATCATCTCGTCACCCGGCCCTAGATTGCACGCCGCAGCCGCGGCCATCAAGCCGCTGGTAGCGCTATTCATCGCAATCGCGTGCTTTACCTGAAAGCGCTCACACCAAGCCGCCTCCAACCGCCTAACCTCGGGGCCGCCGTAGAAGTTCTTACCGGCTGACCCGTAAAAACCGCTGAGGCTACCGCCTCGCAGAACCCGCTCGGCCGCCCCGCGCTCCTCTTCAGCGATGCTGTTGTAAGATGGCAACCCCTCTTCAAGCATCGGTCTCCCACCGAGCAGGGCAAGACGGGACACACCCCCAGTTGTCGCCGGTGCAGCTATGATGCCGACCCCTCGCCCCGCCAACGCATCTTCACAAGGCGCGTCGCCGCGTTTATGTGCACACTTTCCGGCATGGCCTCGCTAACGTCTTCAATCTCAAAGCCGTAGCGTTCCGCAAGCTCGGCATAGAACGCAAAATTATGCCACCAATCCTTCACGTTATACCGCTCGATGTTGCGGTCGACAGCCCTCTCCGAATAGGTGAAGAGAACTACCGCATTCGGCTTGAGTATCTTTCTCATGTTGTTAAAAGTCTCTTCAATATCCTCCGGCGGCATATGGGTAAACACGGCAAGCGACCAGAAGTAATCGACCTTGCACCCATCCATCCAATCGAAGCTATTGTCGGTGTTGGCAATCAGTTTTGGCCGTTTGGCATCGAACGCCATCTTGCGTCTAAAATACTCGCTGCCAAACTCGATACGCGCGTTGCTGGCATCATTTCCGGAGAAGTTCCCAGCGTCCAGATAATTGATGAAATGCTGTGCCGTGCGCAGAAAGCCGACCCCGAACTCATGTAACGTATGATGCGGCCTGAGACCGAAGCTCTTGGCAATTCCGAGACTATCTGGATCGCCATTTATGTAATACTCGAAGCGCCGCATCGCGTCGGAATCCTCGGCATCAAGGGTCTCGACGTTAACAAACCCATCCATGCGCCTGGCGTACCAAGTCAGGTAATTCCCGCCACGCAGACGATGAAACCAAAGACTGAGATACTCCGTCGGCCCAAACCAGAATCTATGCCGCACAGAATTGCTATCGCCGCGCAACCAATCCAACACCGCTACTGGTAGCAGCCTGCGTGCGAGGCTACAGACGTTTTTCACTAAAGTGCTAATAATGCTCTTCTTATTTTTTCACTGTCTTGCAGCCGAAGTTCATGCCCTGCTAGACAATAAGCTTCCCACTCTGCGCCGTAGCATTTGGCTCACTGGCAAATGGGTCGGCTCGCCACGATAGGGGTCCGAATGCTCGATCGTCGTCATTTGGCAGGGTTCGGTCAGGGAATGTTTGGCAAACATTGTGATAAGGCGCCGCGGCCCGCTTACAAAAATCTGCCCCATCCACGTCTCGTGGCCCTTAATGAGATCTGCGATCGCTACGCGCCGTGCATGCAGAGAATCCACCCTAATCTTATGGCTTTCGTCAAGGTCAGGAATATCGATACGCACAGTCGCGGCGAGCTTCCACGGATTATCAAGACGACGGATTCGCCGATATCGGCGCTGCGATCGATACACGATAATGGATAGCCCTCAACCCATCTATAGTCTGGCGTCTTGCCGAAAGAGTCGATCTGGTAAATCACGACGGTATTTCCATACTTCAGCGAGTTGTCGCTAAAGAAGGTCTTTCGATCCGCACCATGATAGACTTTGTAGCTTGGAGGCAGGAAGGTGCCCGCAAAGCCAGCAAGGCGTTTGGCTGTGGGGACAGAATCGTAGCGAGGCGCATTTAAGACCGCGTTCGGAGCATCGAGTCCGACATGTGTTTCCATGAAGCCGACAGAGCTGCCCTCTTTCCAGCGCCCGTCGTCAATGCTGTCAAAGTCGAATGCCGGATCATCGCCACTCCACACACCATCACGCCATAGCACCCGCGCCGCATGACGCTGAACCTCTTCTCCGTCGGCGAAGAAACGCCGCTCAATCAGTAGATCAGCCTCTGGCACATTAATTTGCTCAGCGATCGTATCGACGAGCACCCTCTCATGCACTCGATAGCCGGCGGGCGGAGCGATATTTATTACCGGAATGAAATATTGATAGTTAGACATTTTACTCCTGCCTCAAATATGATCAAATGAGATGCGCGGCGGATCACCGTAGCTGACCATCATGTGGAATCGCATTTCGACATCGCTCGTACTGTGCACCGTTAGCGGCCGCGGCACCGTGGCGGTCGCATCCGATACGGGCTTTAACGGCACCAGACACGCCCCACCGGCCGGGACGTGCAGCGACTGCTGATCGACCAGTTGTTCGTCACGGTGACACTTTACCACAAGCTCCCCGGGAACCTTCGTGCAATTGACCGCAGACACAAACTGCGTCTCCGCGGCGGAGCCCTGCACGGTGGTGAGTATGGAGCCAGTGCGGCCGCGCCCCTGGCCGTGAACGGCCGTCATTGCCAGTGGTGTTATCACGGCAAAATGCGGCCGGATGGTACCGAAGTAGCCGGGCGAGCACGCCTCGAGCCGAACTCGGCAGCTGCCGGTGACAAAGTGCTCACCATCAGCTTCCGAAAGACCAGCCGAGGTGTCCAGGTCGACGCGGTTACCTACGGTTACCAGTGTCTCTTGCGACCTATAGATTGTCCCTGTGCCATCATACATGTCGGCCTGAATACGGAAGTCCGGGGAGCGGGCGCCGATGGCCTTGATCATAGCGTTGGATATCGAAACGACGGTGCGTACGCCACGCCCGGCGATGATGGGCATGATGCTGTCGCGTACAAAGGGCGTTTTCGGCGACAAACGGTCTATCGCGGCGTAGATGTCATGTTTTGATAGCGTGAAACGCCGCCGCGCACGCCGGATGTCATCAACCGCATCCCCCTGTCGGGAGGTAGCCTCGCTGAAGATGCTTTCGGCGTCCAGTAAGCACGATGTGCATTTCTGGCCCACGACACTGTCCTCGCAGACCGCCTCAAAGGAGGCTCGCGGGCTTGCCAGAACCGCCTTGCGGAAAGTTTCGTGGCTCACATTGTCGCAAGGACACAGTATCTCATCTGTGAGCAACTTTTCTTTCTCTTTGGCGCCGGTATTCAAGATCATGTCAGCTCCAATTTCAATTAGCTTGCACCCGCTCTCCCCCGAGACTGTGGGTCAAAGATCTCGGTTCGGCTATCACGGCACACGGCGCAAGAAGTTCGCGAGGCTTAGGTATTCAGAACCGACCCACACAGATTAGAGTGGAATTCGTAACATGGCTTAGGAACACACGAGTAACATCTACCTGCGATTTGGTATATTTGCCATGCCGTTCAGGAACTCATTAATGAGGCTTGGCGAGTATTGGCAATCTGACTTGTCTGACTGTGGTAGTGGCCCCGACGACGGACACGGTCGATAACCGCCACGACCTCTGCCGCACGAGCCGGCGGGCAGATTGCCAGCAGGTCGTCGCTAGCCGCGGCGGCTACCACGTGGCGTAGCGCCTGCCAGTCCGGCGGCGGCATATCGGCGGCCTCCGCAACCAGTAGTTGTAGGCTTTCGCAGCCCGGCTCGATGCCTTTCTGGTTCCGGAAATAATCCACGCGACGCTCAGAATCAACAATCCGTAGGCGGCCATCTGTGCCGAGTAGATCTAGTTCTACACCTGCAAAGCCTTCCCGTGTCAAGGGCAAAAACATGCCGCGGCCGCCGCCTTGGAACTCGGCCGCAAGCGCTATGCCTGGATCACCCGGATCACCCGCCGTCGTGGCCATGATCCGAGCCTCAACCACCGAACCCATCATAGCAATGGCACGCTCGAGCAGATGCGAAAGGCTATTCAGCGCGCCGCCATACGAATGGCCCACGAGCCACTGGATAGAACCCAGCATGCCGACCCGGACCCTTCGCTCGCACTCAAGGTAACATGGATCGTAGGCGCGATGGTGATTCACCAGAACCCGCTTGCCGGAAGCCGAGCTTAGCGAAGCCAGTTTTACCGCAGTTATCTCGTCAAAGCCAAATGGCTTCTCGGCCAGAATCGTGCGGACGCTTGGTGCAGCAAGCGACACTGTGAGCGTCACCAGACGACCCTCCGGCGGTGTGCAATCGCTTACCAGGCTGGCCCCGGTCTGTCGCAGCATATCTGCCAGGTTCGTACCGGAGAAGGTAATTCCCCAACGCGTGGCGAATTGGCGCGCGCGCGCCTCATCGCAATCGACGCAGCCGGCCACGTCAATCCCCGCTCTCCTATATGCCACGACATGACTGAGTACCTGGGATTCATCACTTGTATTGTAGCCGCCGGCTATGCGTCCACAACCGACGATAACCGCTTTCATGACGCCTGCCTCGTATCCATGCCGGACACCGGCGCCGTCTCGTGGAGGGCATGACCTGCCGAACTAGGGCAGGCCAAGGCATTCGGCATGAACAGATTGCTCGTCGCAAGCGCTTGCTGTTGGTCGAGAAAGCCAATGATGTCGACCACGCCGAAGGCCGGATTGCTCGGGTAGAGCGCCCGAAAGACCTGCTCTATCACAGCAAAATCCTCCGGATAGTCCACACAAAGCCGGTACGCCGGCCGCCGCAGTGCCTCCGGTGCATCCAGATTAACCAGGCGAAAGGTTTCGCCATGTCCATAGATATACGGCGTGACATCGACCCGTTGATCCGGATCGCTGCACAGCCGATCCACCTCAGCCAACAAGTCGGTAGGGTATACTTGGACATCGAAGCCGACGGGATAGGTCAGCCGATCGAGAATATTGGCGACGTAGTCTGCGTCTCCCACACTGTGGCGGTCGATAGCTTGGTCGATAAGCGCCGCGTCGGCAAGCGGGCAGTCGCCCGTGATCTCGGCGATCACATCGGCCCCGACGCTACGCGCCGCAGCCAAGACACGCCCGAGAACATCATCGACGGAGCCCCGGTAGCAGGCCAGGCCCAGATCGAGAGCCCAATGCTCGAGCACCTCATCCTCTGGGCGCTCGGTGGTTGCCAGACAAATCACGTCGGCCTTCTTGGACCGCATCAGCCGCTCAAGCATGCGCACGACCATCGGCTTGCCCAGCAATGGGCGCATGTGCTTACCCGGCAAACGCCTCGAGCCCATGCGGGCTTCAACGATGATGGCGGCGGTCACGCGGCCGCACCGGCAGCGCTAACCGCCAGCCCATCGACCCATGCGAGCCAGCTCTCTAAGCTCACCAATTGCCAGAGAAACATCATGTGGTTCTCGCGGCTGTCGCCGGTCGACACAATCTCAAAATGTTCGTGGATGAGATGCTCGACAACCTCCGGCCGATAGATGCCGCGCTCTCGCCAACGGCGCGAGCCGATGAGATCCAGGAGGGGTTCCCGAAGATCCGTTGAAAACCAAATATGGGCCGGAGCATTCCACCCGGTCTTGGCGCTGCGCGTTCGCGTCGCCTCAGGCAGCACGCCGCGCATGGCCTTACGTAGGATTTGCTTGGTCACGCCATCTCGCGTCTTCATGGCCGATGGAACCCGGAACATGAAGTCGACCAAACGGTGGTCGAAAAACGGGAATGCGTCATCTAGGCCGAAACTTGCCGTATTGCGGTCACTTGCACGCAGGCAGCAGGGCATGGTCTCGCGGTAGAGCTCATTGTAGCCGTGGCTACGAAGATAGCTTGTGTAGAGATGGTCGAGTTGGGCCTTAACTGTTTCGAGGCGGAGAAAGTCCGGCTGCAAGACCTCCGCATAGCGGCCCAGCAGGCTGCGGTCGCTGCGGCAGCGTCCCGGCGTGTGCGGATCGGTCAGTGCAAGGCGCTCTGCCTCGGCCACTTGCGGCGTCTTTGGCCAAGTAGGATGATCATGCAACCGCTGCCAAGCGGCAACCTCTCGGCGATAACGGTCTTTGTCACCCGCCGCCAGAAGGTCAGCGAAGAAATAGAAGAAATAGTCATACTCGCCCGCATGCTGCTCATCACCGCCAAGCCCACCGAACAGTGTCGTAAAGCCAAGTCTCTTCACTCTTTCACATAGTTGATAGTGCGCTAACCAAGTAACAGTGGATAAGGGCTGATCATGCAGGGTCGTTAAATGGTCAACCAAGTGGAAAAAGTTAGAAGACTCGACTTGCACCGGGTGCCAGCAAGCCTTGCCTGCATCAATAATGTCAGAAACCTCTTCACTTTCGTCATAGGTACCACCCCCATAAACGGTCGAAAAAGCCTCCGGCGCATTCCCTGTCAGCGCCAACGCACTGCAGGCGACTGACGATGAATCCAATCCGCCCGAAAGCGTGAATGCTGGCCTCTCCGCACGCGCCAATCGTCGGCGCACTGAATCGAGCAGTAGGTCTCGGTATGCCTCTGCCAACTCCTCCTCGGACTCTGGAGCATCGCCGTCAGCGGGTCGATAATACGTCTGGACTCGGCTCGTACCGCCCTTGTGATGCAGATAGCTCGCTGCGGGTAATTGGGCGATGGCAGCAAAGGGAGAGCGCGTGGGCGGATTATCAAAAAAGCGATAATGACCAGCAGCAAACAGGGCAACATATTCGGCACGCGGCACGGGATCCAAGCCAGGCAAGAAACACAACCCAATCGGGCGCGAAGCAAAGGCGAGAAGCCCAAGTCGGTCCACATAATACAGCGGCTTCACGCCGAACCGGTCACGTGCGAGATAGATTTCTTTCGTCGTATGATCGTAAAGTGCAATGGCAAAATCGCCGTTAGTACGCTGTAATAGGGCCTCAAAACCGGCTTCCCAGTATGCCGTGGCGATCAAGGCCGCATCTCCCATTGCGGGACCGGTCGGCTGGCGAAATTCCTCTCTATTGTACAATTGGCCATCAAACACAACAGTGACGCGGTCGTCGTTGAACCAGCCGTTTGCCTGATCGCTACAGCCGAACATGCCAGCGCCCGTGGCTGCCTTAAGACCACCATCCGAGCCCATGGCTCGTAGCATAGCATCTATCGCCTTAGAACCGACACCGGTAAGATATCCAGCCAATCGCGCCATAATCTACTTGACCGCGTAGACCGTCCACATACCTTGGTGATAGCGCTCGTATCCGCGCCGCACGGCTTCCTCGCGCGGAATATCATAGCCATTCTCGCAAGGATCGACTGTGCTCCAGTTCGGCAGCAGGGTCTCGAACTCCGCCCGAGTGAAGAAATGCGAGAGGCCTATATTGCCGAGATGAAACTTGCTCCCACCATCGGTGTTGAGCGCCACGGTGCCCGGGTCCTCGGGACACTGATGATCCTGCTGTTGCAGGAATATTGAGTGACTGACGGAGAGCATATAGCCAACAAACACGCCCCCCGGCTTCAGCACTCGACTGACCTCGGAAAAAGCTCGTTTACGGTTCTCCAGATCGAGGTGCTGGAATACGCATGCTTCGACGGCGCCGTCCAGGCTTCCGTCAGCAAAGGGCAACTCCGTGACAGATCCCTCGCAAAGCTCCCCTAGGCGATCACCGAGTTGGTGGTGCTCGAAGGCGTCACGCGCCAGCCTCAGGGCATTGGGGGAAATATCGATGCCGCTTGCCTTGAACCCCTTCTCCGCCAGCCAGAGCATGTTCGGCCCAGCACCACAGCCGAGATCAAGAAAGTGAAGAGAGCGATAATCAGCGGGGACAAAGCGGGCCCGCAAATAGTATGCGACAGTGCGCACCACCGCCTCGACCGGCGAGGTGTTATAGGCGCCGCTGGCGATCTGCGCCTCGAACGACTCGTCCCAGGTTTGCCGCATCTCCACCACAGCTTGGTTCATGTTTCGGTTCCTTTATGCCCCGGCAGCATGTCTATCGCCCCATCGAGCCAAAGCATGACTTCCATGTTCTGACTCTCCAAATAGCTGTGGAACGCAGGCTCTGCACCATTCTCGACGAGCAACAAATATATGGACTCGCCGCTGCGGACGAGCGCCGGTCGCAGACCGTGATCAGGCAAGCGCCGGTTGAGGGATGGCGTCGCGTAATATCCCCAGACCTTGCGCACCACATCGTACTCGCTGCCCGACTCGCTGGTGAACGTGACCTGCTCGTCAGGCGCCAATTCAATGTCGCCACAATGAGAGAGAACGATCCCGCCGTCATGGCCGACTGAGAATTCTCGTGCCGGATCGTATTGCGCGACCTTCATGGCCTCTGCTCCGAACAGTCGTTTCGGTCCCAGACTTTTGCGAGACACGATATCTCATCGAGAGTCGCAGCAACAAGACGGCCCTCGAGGCACCCGGCTATCCAGTCCGCGCGAGCCAGGTCTGCAGCGGTATCGACAGCGAGTCGAACTCCCTGATAACGGTCGCTCGAGGCTTCGATATTCTCAATGTGAAACTGCTCAGGATGACGGTAGAAGTACAGTGTCACGTGCTCACGCTCCTCCGCAGTGCGGGCCGCAACCGCGAGGCGTCGCATGGCGGCAACTTTGACCACTTCACAGCTTGCTCCCGGAGGGTAACTCCGCGGCATAACATTGGTATACAGATCAAGATCCGTATTTTGTTGATAGGCAATCATATTTCCAAGCAATGTATAATCGAAGAATGGGCTGTCGCCCGATATACGCGCGAAGGCGTCAAGTCCTGCAGTTTCGGCTGCGGCCAAGGCGCGTCCTGCTACGTCGTGTGTCGAACCGCGGTAAAGGCCAATCCCCTCCCTTTCAACAAAGTTCGCGATCGGGTCGTCCACCGCCCGCTCAGACGTCGCGACGAGCACCGGTGGATTATCCAACACTAGACGAGCACGATCGATCACCCAGCCGAGCACCGCCCGACCGGCAAGTGGGCGCAAGGCTTTACCGGGTAAACGCGCTGAATCATAGCGCGCGAAAATAATCAGTCCAGTTTGCTTTGCTGCTTGGCTTTTCGCCATTGTTCGGCATACCAATTACAGTAGTGACGATAACCCTTCTCAAGGGGCCAAGCCGCCTTGAAATCGAGAATAGTCTCCGCCCGCTTGCTAGATAGCGTGCCACGGATTGGCTTGTCCTCCGCGCGCGGCCGCTTCTCCAAGACAGCTTCGGGCACAACTTCGCAAACCAAGGCGGCCAGATCTCTTATAGTGCGAGCTTGGCCGAAGGTAATGTTGAAGGTGTTAGTGTAATCACCACTCGCATCGCAGGAGAGCGCCCGAACCATACCCTCCACCAGGTCGTCTATATAGGTGAAGTCAAGGCGTCCATCGCCGCCACCTTCCAGCATGAGAGGCTTGCCGGACAGCGCGTTCTCAATGAACACCTGGCTGACCCGTCGATTGACACAGCGTTCGCCGTAAAGTGCACTCGGCCGCACAATCACTGAGCCAACGCCATGCTGCTCGGAATAGGTTCGCACGAGTCTCTCGCCCATATACTTGCCATTGGCATAGATGCCGCGTGGTTGCGGAAACGTGGTCTCGTCCACCTCCGGCGTTGCAAAATCGCCATACACCGTGCTTGAGCTGAGAAACATAGTTTGATTGACGGTACCGTGTTGGAGCCTACATAGCTCGAGTGTGTTGCGCAGCGTAACCAGTTGTAGGTCGAAGGCGAGTCCAGGATTGTTGCGCGCCTGCACGGCGCTTGCGATCGCAGCCAAATGGACGACCTTGGTCGGTTTGAACTCGTCGAATACCTGACTTAAGTCGACCATTGCGCGGGCATCAGCGTTACGCAAATGGACATCTGCATCACGCATCGCTTCGAAACGATCAAGAAGAAAGTTCCGGTAGAGGTGGCGCTGTACCGCTTCGATCTCGCCTCGGCTCACATTGCTGACTATATTATTGACCATTAGGTTATCGGCCACCATGGTCTCGACACCGCCGCGGCGCAACTCCAGTGCCAGGTTATGGCCGATGAAGCCTGCGCCGCCCACAAGCAAGACCCGCTCTTCGCGCAAGGTTTCGCAGGCGCGTCGATAAGTTTCGTTACGCAATGTGTAAGACCTCGAATATCAAGATTGGTAAACACCTGCTACAGTGCGTAGCCTGGCAATCGCATCCTTTACAGCGTCGGCGATACGCCACGGATCTTCAGGCGCTAGATGAGGACCAACCGGCAGCGAGATGGTCTGTGCGGCGAGCCATTCGGCCACTGGGAAGGCACCTGCCTGGTAGCCATATTTTTCTCGGTAGTAGCTGAACAACGGCACCGCGCTCGGATAATGCACGCTACTGCCAATTCCTTATGCCTCCAAGGCTGCTACGACGTCGTCTCGCGATAAGCTACCGTCTCGTGGCAAAATGGCATTCAGGCAATAGTGTGATGATCTGCCCATTCCCTGAACGGGCTCGAAGATGGTAACGTCTGCGATATCGGCAAGGGCCTCGCTGAGCGCAAGAAAGTTAGCCGCGCGCGCCGCTTGAAACCCGTTCAGCTTGTCGAGCTGAGCGAGGCCGACGGCAGCGTGCAACTCGCTCATGCGATAATTGTATCCCAGTTGGGTGACGTCGTAGATTCCGGGCTTGACCCGCTTGCCGAGCGTCCGGTCGTAACCAAACGCCCTCAGTTGCGCGATCTTGGAAGCTAGCGCAGGGTCGTCGGTCGTGAGCATGCCACCCTCGCACGCGGTGATATGCTTGACGGGATAGAAAGAGAAACAGCCAGCGGTGCCCAGGCTACCGGCCTTGCGCTCGCCATAGCGTGCATCTACCGCCAGCGCGCAGTCCTCGATTACGGGTACGCCTGCCTCTTTTGCCAGCGGCAATATCCGCCCCATATCACAGGGCAATCCCAGATAATGTACGACAATCACTGCACGGGTTCGCGGTCCCAAGGCCTGGGCGAGTTGTTCGGGGTCAATGTTTCCGCTTGCCGGATCCACATCCGCGAAGACCGGTTCGGCGCCACAGAACTCCACTGCATGTGCCGTCGCCACATGGGTCATAGCCGGCACAACGACTTGGTCGCCGGGGCCGACGCCATGTGCATATAGGGCCAGATGGAGCCCCGCCGTGCAAGACGACAGCGTGACCGCGTGCGCCACGCCGACCCGCGCAGCGAAAGCGCTTTCGAAGGCCTCGGAAACGGGCCCATGCACTAGCTGCGGCCCGGCGAGGACGCGCGTTACGGCCTCGATTTCTTCGGGACCCAGCATTGGCCGGCCAAACGGTATCGCTGGCGGGTCAGCCATCGATGGAGTCCGCTTCATATGCCATAGGACACCGCAATGCTGCGTCCTGCCTCGACCGACTCCCAAGCGGCAAAGCAAATATCCATTACCCGAAACACATCGCGGGCGCCGACAATCGGCTCGCGTCCTTCGCGTATCGCAGCAACGAAATCCGGCAGCAGATCACTCTTGGCAATAGCGGGATACGGCGTCGTGACAACGGTACCCTCATCGGTGTCGCCGCTGTACAGGCGGGCGTCGGGGTATTCGTTAACGAAGGTTGCCTTGCTCCCATGAACCTGCAGGGCATGCAGTTGCGGACGCTGCGAGCCAAAGGTCGTTGCCGTCTTTGCAATCAGGTCGTTCTCAAAACGCAGCAGGTTCACAATCGTATCCGGGTACCGGTAGCTGCTGCCCCGCGTTAGCACCTTACCGCCCATGCCCGCAACCTCGATCACTTCCTGACCGCTTATCCAGCGCATGAGGTCGATCAGGTGTATGCCACCACCATAAGTGACACAATAGAAATCCATCTTACCCCGCCATCCCTCGAGAATTTTCCACAGGATCTGATGCACATAGTCGCCTTCCATATAGAAGAGTTCGCCGAAGGCGCCATCACGGGCCATCTGCCGCACTTCCTGGAATCGTGGACTCTGACGCAGGATAAGATTCGACGTAATCAAGCAGCCGCTGTCCTGCTGTGCCCGCAATATCGCCTCGGCTTCGCGGCGATTGAGCGCGATGGGCTTCTCGATCATGACATGCTTACCATTACCGAACGCAGCAACAGCCTGCTCGGTATGGGCATCATCATGGCTACAAATGGAGATCAGGTCTATATCAGGATGATCGACAATCTTTCGCCAATCCGTCTCACGGCAGGTGACCCCTTGCCGCTCACCCACCTCAGCCAGTTTGACTGGATCCCGATCGCAGATCGCGACTACGTCACAGCCTTCAATTTCCCCGTAGCCAGCAACATGACGCTCGCCAACACCAAGCCCGATCACCCCGGCTCGAAGCGTATTGAGCTTCACGGTGTCCAATGCAGCGTCACCTGTTTCTCGACAGCAATAAATCCGAAGCGATTATATAGTGTCAGCGCCGCGTGGTTCCGCGCCTGCGTGCCGACAAACATCGCATCCGCCTTTCCGCGATAATGCGCCAAGCCTGCGGCAATAAGCGCCTGTCCGAAGCTCTTCCCGCGGTATGCTTCGGCGACCGCGATCAAGTCGATGGTCGGGCCCTTGGCTCCCTTCACGATAAGATTGAAGCCGACGGCAGCTCCGGCGGCGTCACGGGCGACTAGGGCTGTCTCCGCGCGCCCCCTTAGCGCGTTTTCGACCCAGAGCGCCTTAAGTGCTTCGGCGGCTGCGTCGGATATTTGCGGATCAGCATGGTAGCGGTCAGTCACAAAGGCGGTGCGGCCGATCTCTACGCAAGTGGCGATTTCACTTTCACGGTAAAAGTCTATCTCCGACCCTATCTCGGGCACGGGCTCGATAGGGCGGCGAAGCGTAATCAATGTCTCAATACACCGAAAGCCCGCGGCAAGCAGAACCTCGCTTCGCTCTCTATCGGCTGCTGGCAAGCGAGAGAACATCAAGAGGGTGCCCTCGTCACTCGCCGTCGTCAGCACTCGTGCGACCTCCGCAGTCAGGGCATCAAGGGGTGCGTCCGGCGCGATCTTCAAGTGCCGAACCGGCCCGCCGAGAAACGGCTCCTCGAACGGAGAGGCTTCCACCGTGATTGTTGCCTGGGATTCAGCTGTGCTCATGGTCGTTTCAGAAATGCGACAATAGAGTACTTACCGCTACGTTCCCGCAATCGCTCAATTTTTTCAGTTAGCAAGTTGGCCTGCCAGGCGAGCATGGCCAATGAGGCAATGCTGTAGGCGGCATAATGTTCAATAAAGAATTCCTCCCGTGCCGGGGAGTGGGCAAGGGCGGCTTCAGCATCAGGCACCTCCACATAGATCACGCCACGGTCGCTCAACCAGTCCGCGGCGCGAGCCAGCAACATCACCGGATCCGATACATGCTCGAGAACCTTGTTCAGGCTTACTAGGTCGTAGTCCGGCTCGGGAGCCATGCTCACGAAGTCGCCGCAACGCACGTCGATGCCGGCATGCTCACGAAGAAAGGACACCGCGCGCGGGTTGGGCTCTATACCCAGGCATTGCCAGTTGCTGGCCGCCATTGCGGCGGGAAACACACCGAGGCCACAGCCCACATCGAGACAACGACGTGGCGCCGTCAATCCCAGAGCTTCTGCATAATGGTTGACACGCGCGACCCGTTCGCGGTTGTCCGATTTTCCTGGCGGCAGCGCCATAATCGTGTCGAAGTGTTCGGCTACACGATCCCCATAGGTTGCCTCCAAATAGGTGCGCTCGTAGATTTGCTCCAGCGACATCTGGTGATGGTTCATCACATGCCCGCAAACGCCGCATTGCCACAGTTCGCGACGATAAGGCGTGAAACCGAAATCTGTCTCGCCTTCGGGGCGCGCAGTAAACAGCGCCGCCCGTTTGCAGTTTGTGCCAGCACAAAACGGACATGGCGAGCGCAACGCTACCCGCTCCAGTCCCAATTGTTGATCAGAAAGCCGGGGATCTTCCACTGACCGTCCTCGAATGCCCAAATCTCGGGATTGCGAAATTTCTCGACGGCTGCCCAGAACCAATCTTCCGGCTCATCAACAAATCGGCAAAATCGCTTAATGTCATCATGCGGGATCTGCAGACCGGTCGCAGCCAAGATCGCGATGGCGTCATCGCGGCACGTCATGCCATAGCGAATCTGGACCGATAAATTATCAAAGGCCCGTGTCAGACCGAACTTGTGCCACTTCAGAAAGTGGTGCAGAGAGATAAAGTCGCAATCGATATCGGCAAAATTCCAGAGGCCAGTGCGTAGATTCTCTTCGCCGCTAGTAAAGCCGTGCCGTCTAGCCACAGTGGCGTTCTCAAAGCTGTTCCACCTGATATAGGAGCCGAGAAAAATTGAGCGCGTCCCCTCTTGAAACGCCTCGTCAGGCGGAAGCCGGTAGGCGGCCAGGTCTCGGGCGCTCAGGTCACCTTTGCCAATCCAATCCTCAATTACCGTATTATTGCTCACGCCGTGCCGGCGCACCCAGCCAGGATTCAGGTCGGTCGCTAGACGTTCCTCAGACCGGCCACCGAATTCCAATTGCGGATTTTCGCCCCATACGATCAGCGGCACACCGAGCTGAATCGCTAGACGAATCGGAATCGCGAACAAGGCCATATGCATTGGGATGGCGGTTGCACCCTTGATCTCAAACGCCACCTTCATGAAGCGACGTTCAACGTCCGGATTAATCGTATAGTCGACGTGATCCACCTCCAGCCACTTAACGAGGTTATCCAGATTGCTCTGGCCCACTTGAGTTCGGGCCGGCGTGCGCCAGGTCACCGCCAAAACCTTGAGGCCGAGCTTTTTACAAACGATAGTCTGGTACCAGCTGTCCTTTCCACCACTGACGGGCACGATGCAATCGTAATCACGACCGAACGTCTTGACCTCGTTGACGAGACCGCGCAGAGCCGCGCCACGGCTGTGCCAATCGATCCCACTATCCTTGTCTTCGTGGCCGCGGCAGGCACTACAGACCCCGCGGTCGTCAAGTGTGGTTCCCGGCCGACTATCGGGTAGCACGCAGCGGCAGCAATAGCGCATCATCGAACTACAAATGCGGTTGCGCAGATTGCTGATCAAGGAACATCCGCGCAGACACAAAGCTGAAGAGAAACTTCGAAAAGCTGTTGTCCGTCATGTCGCTGGTGAGAAACTCTTCTAAAGCCTCGCGACGCACAATCTCGAAGATCGGGCTATCCGCAAGCAGCAGCTCCCTAGTCTCGGGATCGGAGCGCTCCACCAAAGAGTCAATAGAGGCATTGAAGCCGCGCTTGCGCCGATCGAGGCGCACGGGCTCCGGCACATAACTTCGGCCTGCAGCCCTCAACAGATATTTAGCATACCCGTCATGTATCAGGTGTTCTGGTGGTACAGTAAAGAGAAATTCAACGAGCCTCCGATCAAGATAGGGTGAGCGATTCTCAATCGATGCAAACATGGAATTCATGTCATCTTCCTTGAGGATCACCGGTACCGCCTCATGATAGAGTTCATTAAGCATTCGATTTCGCAACAAACTATCGGTGTAGCAAATCTCTTCAAACGGTTCATTGAACGCATAACTAAGACAGCCGTTAAATCTCTCCGCATTCAAATAAATATAATCTCGACGATCCGGTTGCTTAACGAAAACCAGAGGATCCTTGAGAACAGGATTGCGAACATGCCTGCCGTAACTCCTACGCCAATCCTCGAGAAGACGCGGAAAATCTTGGCCCCCGCTCATCTCCGCAAGCCAGAAGGCGTAGTGATCGTAGTAGCCGGTAAAAATCTCGTCCGCAGCGGTGCCCGAGATTGCCACCTTGAATCCCTTAGCATGAATAGCCTCCGATAGGGCTGCATGCAGATAATAGGTAATAGTGGCGACAGGTGCATCATGATAGGCGATCAACCGCCCCAGACCGTCAAAAAAGCCCTCTGTTGTCGTTTCTGTCACGTGTAAGTCACAGTCTAGAAAATCGATTGTCTGTCTAATATTATCAAGCTCATTGTAGCGCGGATCATGATCAACTACGGAAAAAGCGTGTAGCGGTGCGTTGTGGACCTTAGCGGCGATGCCTGCCAGGGTGTTTGAATCCACGCCCCCGCTCAGGCAGAAAGCGACAGGAACATCGGCGCGCAAGCGAATTCGTACTGCCTCAAACAGGCGTTCGCGAACACCTTCCAGAGCTTCTTCCGCGCCCATCCTGCGTGGTGCGTAGGAGACACGCCAATAGATCTCGGGTGAAACGACATCTGGCGTCTCGATCAAAGCCGAACTGCCCGCAGGCAGTTCGGCGACGTCGCGGAACCAGGTTCTGGGTCTTTTGTAGAGCGCCTTGTAACCATTGACTAGATAACGACGAATCTGTTCGATGTCGGGTGACGGCCAACCGCCGGCCAATGCCGCGAGTGTCTTGACCTCAGAGGCGAACAGCAGCGCGCCCCGGTGCCGCATGTAATACAGAGGTTTTTCGCCGAACCGATCGCGGCTCAGCCAGAGCCGATTTTGAGATGCGTCGAACAGCGCAATTGCCCACATACCTTCGAAATGATCAACACAATCAACACCCCATTGGCGATACGCTTCGACCACAACCTCGGTGTCAGATTCGGTCGTGAATCGATGCCCCTTTGCCTTTAGTATCTCCCGCAACTCTAGATAGTTGTACAACTCACCATTATAGGACAACACCAGATTGTCTCGTTCGAACGGTTGCCTCGCACGAGAATCTAGGTCAATAATCGCCAAGCGTGTGTGCAGTAATGTCAGGCAATATTCGCCCAACCGACCGCAGAAAACACCATTTGCGTCTGGGCCGCGGTTGGCCATTGTCGCCAGTGCAGCCTCGAGCCGTGGCTCTGCCACAGCGCATGGACCGAGAAAGCCGGCAATACCGCACATCAGTGCCTCAGTCTCCCAGCATGTCAGTTGCCAACCCCGAACCCACGCACCAAACGCCTACCCAAAATACTTGGAAGACCATGGGAGGTTATCCCATCTACAAGGCGTACCAATATCAAATCCTCACGTTTCAAAGAGGAGAGCCAGCAGAGAGCTTACGATCGGTGTCAACACCATTACGGACCGCGTCGGGCAAGGACATGTCTATGCAATTCCACCTCTCGCACCGCCGGGATAGAGTTCTGTATTTTCTGCTTCTGTGATCCCAATACCTTGTTGCTTCCGACAAGCATTAGCATACCACCCCTCGCTGGCGATTAGCTGTCGATGGCTGCCAACCTCCCGAATCATGCCGTCTACCAGAACCACGATTCTATCGGCGAGTGCAATTGTCGACAGGCGATGAGCCACGACGATCACAGTAATCCTTGTTTTCTGGCGAATCCGTTGCAGGGCATCTCGAAATTCTGCTTCCGCGTCCGCATCAAGATGACTCGTGGGCTCGTCCAGAATCAATATCGAAGCCTCGCTGAGCAACGCACGGGCTAGGTCGAGTCGCTGAAGCTGCCCGCCAGATAGTTGACTGCCACCCTCACCGACCCGGGTGTCATAGCCTTGCGGTAAATCGACGATAAAGTCGTGGGCCCCGGCCAATCGTGCCGCCTGCTCAAACTCTTTCTGGTCGGCAGCAGGCCGCCCATAGCGTATGTGCTCGGCTGCGGTAACGTCAAAGATCTGCGGCATTTGCGGGGCGTATGCGAGACCCGCTCGCAAGCTGGCAAGATCAAACTCCCTCACCGGCACACCGTCAAATGTTATGCGACCCACCTGAGGCTCGCGCAGCCGGGGGAGCAAATCGATCAGGGTGGATTTCCCGCTGCCGGATGGCCCCGCCAGAGCCGTGATCTGCCCCGCGGGAATTTTGATCGACACGTCCTTAAGCGCCACCTGTTCACCGCCACCATAGCCGAAGCTAACGTGCTCGAAGGCAATCTCTTGCCCTAAGGTCCCAAATGGACGCGCGCCACCCACTGATTCTCTAGCATCGTAAAGTTCTTCTAACCTTTTTCGTACAACACGAAGACTTTGCGTACTTACTAAAATTCCCTGGCGGCAATGCAATGCCTCTACGAGTACTGGCATAAGGCGCAATACTATGACCAGGAACAGCCCTATTTCCTCTAGATTAATGCCCCATTTTGTCACACCTAGGTAGAGCAGAGCGAAACCAACGGCGACAATAGCAGGCTCAATCATTAGCTTTATTCTGGCCATCAGAACGTTACTGATATAGGTATAGTCAACTAATCGTTGTATTCGATTAGAAAGTTCGTTGTGCTCGGCATCTTCGGTTCCGCTTAAACGCATGAGGCGTAGTGATTTAATCCGCTGCACTAGAAAATCGATGAGACTTCTGTTGGCTTTGACGATACGATGACTCACCTCACTCGATTGTCGCATCAAATGCAAGGCAGGCAGGCTGGCCAAAGCCATCACTACCAACGCCATCGCAGTCATGGCGGGGGACAGCAAGATAAGGAAAGTAAGATACACGACGCCGAGAACCAAATGCCCGCCGAGTGCGACCATCGACATCACACACTGGGTCGCACGATCAGCCTCGATAGTCAGATCGTTAATAATGTGCCCTTGTCTCTTGCTTTGTGTATAGTCTAGCCGTGCATGGATAAAGCCTCGAAACGCGCGGTCACGCAGTCCGCGTGTGAAGTTCAAAGCTACGCGAGTCGTGTAGAGCGCCCGCGCGTAGATGAAGATTTGCCGTGCAACAATTGCTGCGAGACTGGTTGCTAGTAGCACCAGCACCGTGACCTCGAGGCCCACGAACCCATACACATCGAGCAGCCACGACCAGAATAGAGATTCACTCGCCAAGCCTACCGTATCACCCCCCGCCTGGATCAGCTGGAAGACCGGCAACAACATGCCGAGCCCGAAGCCTTCAAAGACCGTGCTCAGAAGATTTAGGGCAAGCACCATAATTGCGCTGCGGCGGCGAAAGCCGAGCTTAAAAACGTTATTGGCTATTTTGCTCAATCGGAACGCTCAAAAAAGGCGTGGTTATACCGAATCACAGGGTTGCCAGATCGGAAGTCGGTGTCGGCATAGACACATGATCAATATATTGCCTCGTTGCACGGTGACCACAGACCTCTGTCAGCCACGCTACCGCCATTCCGGGTGAAACCACACACCCAGTTAAACCCAGTGTCAAACCGGGTTGGCAAGCGGAAAAGCCTTGAGATTCTGTGCTTGCGAGGCCAGTATGTTCACGAAATGAACACCGGTCAAGCGCTAACGCTCCGCCATAGCGACAAGGGTTTTAAGGGCACTTTAGGGGCCGGAAGACCTGCCCAGAAAGAGGTGTCATGAGCGCGTCCACACGGCTCGGCTTCGCGCGTCTCATGCTTGGTACCGCGCAACTGAGCGCCGCTTACGGGATTGCCAACACGACCGGACAGCTCAGCGCGGCCGCGTCCACAACACTGCTGAATTGTGCCTGGGAAAACGGGCTCACATCGTTCGATACGGCCCGCCTCTATGGCCAGTCCGAGCGGCGCATTGGCACCTGGATAGCGCAGACGGGACACACGCCAAGACTCATCACAAAATTTCGTCCGGTCCACACGGCGGCAGCACTCCGCAACAGTCTGGATGAGTCATTTGCGGTGCTCGGAGTCAACTATGTCGATGGTTTGTTGGCCCATGACGCACGTGCCTTGTCGCAGCGAACAATTGCCGATACCTTGCAAGACTTACAAGCTCAGGGGCGTATCGGTAGCTTCGG
>PVBE010803491.1_pt1 | contig 22999 bp, 16 predicted proteins | sample 1631181 | NCBI WGS metagenome assembly PVBE01 (sample SAMN08397723, study PRJNA350692) | Marine metagenome, whole genome shotgun sequencing project. | isolation source: water | place: Pacific Ocean | collected 2012-04 | reverse complement strand
GTAATTCCATCAAGAACCTACTGATAGTACACGTTCATTGCATCGGTTTTTCCTCCCGCAATAGCATCAAAAGCCTTTTCTACCCTTGAAGCCCAGGTAACCTGATTAACGACAATTGTGGGGGAAGCAATGCCTGCATGATACCACTTTTCAAGGGCCACTTTATCTCCTTCAGCAACTTCATTCCTCAGCTTCATCATTCTTTTAACAACAATTCTTTGTTATTCAATGATATGGTCGATGATGAACTGCATGTAGATTTCTACTTTGCCTTTAAGTGGGAGTGGATCGTGAAAGTCGAAGATTTCTTTACCAACGCAGGCAATTATACCTATGACATCGGGCATTTGGTTGTGGTCATCGTATTCCTTCATCTTGAACATTTCGGCAGCTTGGAAAATTTTAGCGACGTGACCTGCCTGATTGATTTTTTGAGGTTTATCACCGTTTGAAAGGATATCCAGTAGATCATCAACGGACAGGAAGAAGAATCTTGGGAAGGCGTTTTTCTTGGTAGCAAGGAAATCCATCAAGGCTTTTTCGCATATTTCCAGGTCCTTTTGGGCTACGAAGCTTGAGACCATGCGGTCGGCCTCCAGGTCCAGCGCCCAGCGGAGGTTCTCGTCGGTGGCCGCGAAGGTCTCGAAGTAGTTGGTGCGGTCGACCCAGGTGGTCCCGTTGGGCCTCGCGCCGTGCGCGGTCAGCTCCTTGGGAATGTCACGGTGCCTGCTGGAGCCCTTGAACAGCATGTGCTCCAGCAGGTGTGCCATACCCGTCTCGCCGTATCCCTCGTGGCGTGAGCCCACCAGGTATGTGATGGCCACGGTGATGGTCGGCTTGGAAGGATCCGGGAACAGCAGCACCCGCAGCCCGTTTTTCAGCCGGTACTCCGAGATTCCCTCCACCTCTGTCACCTTCTTCAGCTTGTAGGTAGTGGTGGGCGCGCTGGCCGGGAGGGTTGTCGCCACCCGCCCGGGCGCGGGGGGAGGCCCGGCGGTCGAGGTCATGGTCTTGCAACCGATCCATGGCAAGATAATCAGGGGAAGCAACATCAAGCGGAGGTGGAATCGCATGGTGACCTCTCGATGATGTTGGACACCACCGAGCATAGTCAACCTCCGGCTTCAAACGGGCGAGGAGTTTTTGACCCGTTACACTACGTTAACGGGCCATCGACCACGAAGCCCCACCCCGGCGCCGGTTTGGCTCTCCTGTTTAGCCGGCGTGAACGTTGGACGCCAGTTCACGATAACGGAATGAGGTGCTGGATCTTCGCTTCGGTGGTCGGCACCTGACGTGGCCTGCCGCTGGCGCTGGTGAGAGCGCGCGAGGTATGCGACCATCGACCTGCCGCTCTTCCGGCCTGTGACGTCGGCCAGTCTCCGCGGCGAAAGATGGTGTGATGTCGATCTTCCAGGCCCTCAAAAAACTCGTGAACCCTGCCAGATCCGGGGAGGAGGCGGCCGAGCGCGAGACCGCCACAGGAGAGGACACGCAACCGCAGGCCGGTGACGAGCCTCCTCGCTACCGCTGCAACGTCTGTGGACACGAGGCGGATCAGGGCACCTACTGCCCCGACTGCCTCGCCGACACCATGGACTACGTGGGGCCGCCGGGACAGGACGGTGAACAGGTCGAGGCGCCGAAACCACCATCGTGCCAGGGCTGCAAAAAAGCCTGAGCTATTCGTCCTCGGGTCCCTCGTCAAGGGGCAGGTCGTGCTGCTGGAGCTGAGCGCGCAGCAGGCCCAGCTCGCCGCCCATGCCCAGGCGTCGCGCGGCGCGAAGGCCCCGGCGCCAGGACGCGGCCGCTCTGCCCTCGCGCCCATCGAGCCACAGGCCGCGACCGCGCATCAGGCAGAACCGGGGCTCGCCGATGGGGAAGACCTTGCGATACTTGCCGAGCAGCGCCACCGCGTGTCTGGACAGCGTGATCAACTCCCGAGCCTCGTCGGTGCCGCGGGTGGCGGCCTCACGCGCGGCGAGCAGGGCCTCCGCCGCTCCGGAGTAGCCCTCCAGGGTCACGTGCCCCACCGGTCGCTCCACGGCCGCGATGAGATCGAGGCACTCTCGCGCCGCGGCCACGGCACCGGTGATGTCTTCTCGCCCCAGGCGCACCACGGCCAGGGAGCCCCAGGTGGAGATCGCCTCGGTGCGGTCGAACGACGCGGCGACCTGGGCCAGCGACCGCTCGAGCAGGCGCTCGGCCTCGCGGTTTTCGCCGCTGGCCTGCCGAACCACAGCGAGGCAGTGCAGCGCCCAGCCCTCGTGCTGGACATTGCCGGTGATCTGGGCCCGAGACAACAGGTGGTGGGCGATGGCCTCCCTTTGGGACGGCTGGCCCAGGTAGTGGTGCAGCCAGAAGCGGATCGCGTGGGCGTTGGACCAGTTCATGTGGTCACCCAGTCGAGCGCAGACCTCCTGACAACGGTCGAGGCTCTGGCGGGTCTCTTGCCAGTCGCCGATACCGATCATGTACAGGGCGTTGAGCATATGCACATAGCCCACGGCCGACAGATCGCCGACGGCCTCGGCCGTCTCCTGAGCGCGAGCCATGTAGTGACGGGCCGTGCCCTCGAGCCCGGCGACTCCCACGCACCCGCCGATCTCTGCGTGGGCGCGCGCGAGCTCTGCCGATTGCCCCCAGCGCTCGGCGTGCTCGGCCCCCCTGGCCGCGGCGTAGGCCAGCTCCAGGGCACGGTTGTTGAAGAAGTAGGCGGTGGTGGCGCAGCCGTAAATCCTCGCCAGTTCGAGCTGACGCTCCTCTCCGGCGGCGCGCTCGGCGATGCGACCCGAGGACCACTTCCGAACCAGGAGACAGGCGATCTGCCACATCAGCGTCAACGTGAGCCGCATCCGCGACAGCGGCACAGGACGATCCCACAGCGTCAGGGCCCGCTCGGCGTGGGTCCCGCAGCCGCTGATATCTCCCAACCCCGTGGCCGCCTCGGCGAGCTTGCGCTGCCAGACAATGGAGCGCTCCAGCGTCCGGTTAATCCCGTGGATCCTGGAGTCCAGCACGAGGCACCGCTCGAGGAAGCGGTCCGCCTCCTGGTAGGAACCGACCTTCAGCGCATGATCGGCGGCCAGGTCGAAGTAGTTGAGCGCCCGCCGGTCATCGCCGGCGCGGCTCCAGTGGAAGGCGAGGACGGCGCAGTGGCGCGACAGGTCCTCGCCGTGTTCGGCCTCGAACCAACGCGCCACGGCCTCGTGCAGGGTCTCGCGGTGATTGTGCAGCATCAGCCCGTAGACCACGTCCCGGGTGGTGGCGTGGTAGAAGGCGAAGGTGCCCGACCCGTCCTCATCGGGTACCACCAGGCGGAGGCTGGCCAGCGACTCGAGGGACTTCCCGCGCGTACGTTCGAACACCAGCCGCGTGAGCCGTTGGTCCACCGCGCCGTCGCCCAGGAGGTCAGCGGCCAGCCCGCCGATGGCCGCCTCGTCCAGGGGGGCCAGCAGCAGGTGCCGCTTTCCTGCGCGTCGCTGCAGCGTGAGGTACCTGGCCGGAGGCGATGCGATGGGGCGCGTACAGATCACCAGCAGCACCCTGGGGTTGGACTGCATCACGGCCTCGGCCAGGCGCCATGACGCCGAGTCGAGCCAGTGGCAGTCCTCCAGTACAATCACCTGGGGCCCATCAGCCAGGTGACACAACAGATCGCAGGCATACCGCAACACCGCGTCGGCGCGCCCCTCGCCGCCGAGGTGGCGGGTGATCTCGGTCTCGGGGATGGCCAGCGGCACGATGGCGTTGAGCAGCGGCGCCAGGTCCTGCAGCCGCTGCTGGCTCGCGATGCGGTCGAGCAGGGCCTCCCTCAGCTCCTGCGGCGTGCTGCCGGATTCGCCGCCGAGCAGCGCCTCGAAGACACGACGCCAGGCCAGAAACGAGGTGGTGCGTTCCACCGAATCGGCCTCGCCCACCGCCACGGCGCATTTCTGGCGTCGCGCGCGCTCCACCAGGTCGCCGACGATGCGCGACTTGCCGAGCCCCGGCTCGCCCTCGATGGTGATCACCACGTCCTCGCCGCCGAGGTAATCATCCAGCGCCTGCTGAAGCTGCTGCTGCTCCTTCGTTCGCCCGACCATCGGGGTCCGCGTCAGGGAGTGGCGCAACCGTGACAGCGGCACGAAGCCGACGACCGGCTCCGCTATCCCCTTGAGCGTCAGGGCCTCGCTGGCGCGGTAGCTGATGCGCAGGTGGGTGGCGTCCACCATCGATCCGCAGCACATGATCCCCTTGCCCACGGAGACCATCAGCCGCGCCGCGGTGTTCATGGCGTTGCCCACCATCATGAACTCGCGGCGCCTCCTGTGACCTACCAGCCCGCAGAAGGCGCGGCCCATGGAGAGCCCGATGGCGCACTGAAGATCGATGGCTGCGAGCCTCTTCTTCACGGCCAGGGCTGTGTCCACGGCGCGCACCGGGTCGTCCCCGTGTGTGTTGAGCGGCGTGCCGAAGGCCGTGGCGAAGACCAGCCCCTTGTCCTCCATGGCCATCTTGTCCACGGAGGCGCCGTGGAACGACTCATGCAAAATCGACATGACCGCCTGGTGCTGAGCCAGCGCGTCGGGTGAGCGCTCGTCGAGGTCGTGGATCAACACGAACACCGTACACAGGCGGCGCATCTCGGCCTGCCACTGGTGATGCGCGCTGTCCCGACGGCGCCGGACCACCCGAACCAGGTAGCTGTTGGCGTCAGGCGGAGGCTGCCTCGGTGGCGCGGCCTGGTCCTCCCCGGGCTCCACGTGGTGCAGCAGGCGATAGCCGCCCTCTCTCTCCGGCCCCGCGCGGGCGCAGTCACTCAGCAGCTCCATCGCCCGGGGCGAGCAGGCGATCTCGCCGGTGCGCGCCAAGGTCTCCGCGCGGCCCGCCTGGCGCACGGCCTGCCCCTGGAGCAGGAGCTCCCAGCGATACTGACCCCCGCCGACCCGCGCGGCCCACAGGTCGCCGGCGCCGAGGCCGATGTGCAGCTCGGGGGTGAACTCCGGATCCGTCCGTTGGATGCCCTGCAGGTCCTGGGCGCAGCGGGCGGCGCCGCGGGTCGCCTGGACCAGCGACGGCTCGTCCCCGGGCCACCACGCCAACAGCGAGTCGCCGGCGAAGTGAAACACCTCGCCACCCCGGGCGCTGACGCGTTCGATGTAGCGACTGAAAGACGCGTTGAGGATTCGGCTGAGCCGCTCCACCCCCTCGTCACCCTCCTCGGAGAGCCGCTCGGTCAGGGCGGTGAAACCGCAAATGTCGACGCACAGCACGCTCCCCTCCAGCCGCACCGCGGCCGGCATCTGCGGGTCATCACCTCGGAGGTGCTCCAGCAGCGCGCAGGGCAGAAAGCTGGCGGCGGTCTGGACCTCGTTGGTGCTCGCATCGATCCCGGCGCCCTGCCCGGGTGACGATCCGTTAGCCGGCGCAGGCAGCTACTTGGCCCTGGCGCATCGAAACCCCCGGTACCTGTCTCTTCGGTATCCGGGGCTCCTGTCACGGTATGTGGTCGTCATCGCCCGGGCGCTGTTCCTGAAGCTGCCCCCCCCGTACCACCCTCCTGGGGCGTCCATAGTTCATTCCCCCGTATTTGTTGCCGAGCCAGCACTGGGTCGTCCACGCCGAGCCGTCAGTGGGCGCGCCCTCGTAGGTCGCGAGCCGCCCGCGGAAGCGCACCTGGTGCCAGCAGTCCTCGACCCACTCCCCGACGTTGCCCGCCATGTCACAGAGCCCCTGCTCCGTGTGCGCGCCCTTTTTGGAACACACCGGCCAGGTCGACTTCCTGCCGCAGCCCGCCTCACTGGCCTTCATCACCGCCCTGGAGCAATCGACCTTGCTGAAGCCCCAGGGGTATTTCTTGATCTTGCCTCCGCTCTTGGCCGCGTATTCCCACTCCGCCTCGGAGGGCAAGCGGCCGCCGATCCACCGGCAAAATGCCCGGGCCTGGCCCCAGGTCACGCAGACCGCTGGCTGGTTCTTGCCCGTGAATCCGTCGCCGGGATCCTTGGCTGAACCATGACACTTGGGCGGAGCGCAGCGCCCGGTCTTGACGCACGCGCCATACTGGGTCTGGGTCACCTCGGCCTTCATGATCTGAAACCTCGGCACCTTGACAACGTGGACCAGGTCATCCTCGGCCGAGCCCATCTCGTATTTGCCGCCGCGCAACTTGACCCAGGCCACCGGGATGGGAGAGCGCTTGTAGGAGTTGCGCTTCTTCAGTTTCAATCGCGCCGTGGAGCCGCGGACGGCGATCTTTTTCTGCAGCGTGGCGCTGAGCTTCTTGCGCGCGGCGGCTGATAGCTTCTTGCCGGCCCTCAGGACCCAGACCATGTAGGCGTCCAGATCCCCGAGGTGGGCGGCCGAGGTGGCAGCGAGGACGGCGATGGCGGGTTTGCGAGCGGCCGGGCTCCGCGGATAGGCCCGGGTAAACCGCCGCAGCGCGCTGGCGTAGCGCCTGGCCTTGAACGCTCTGTGTGCGCGCTGGTATTCAGCCAGCCAGCCCGACCTCTGCGCGTGGACCGCGGCAGGCTCCAGCACAATGGCGGCCAGGGCGACGACGCCTGCCGTGAGCGCGGCCACGCGTCGCATCCGCCGACTGACGGTTTCCGGGGGACCGCAGGTCTTGGGCATTCAAGCCTCCGATGGGAAGAGACTGGTCGTTTCGAGACAGGGAGCTTCCCGAACACTATACATCAATCCCATCGTCAGCTGGCGTCTGTGCTGGCGGCACGCCAGGGAGCCCTGGCAGTGGGCATCGCTCAACCGCGCGTCACTCGCCGATCCTGGCCAGCCGGCGCCCTGTCTTGGCGTCATGGGCCACCAGGGATTGGCGGCCATGGGTGATGTAGACCCGAGCCCTGGTGAGCACCGCGGAGTAGATGCGCTCGCTGCTCAGCTGCTTGGACCACAAGACCTTGCCATCTGCGGTGGACCGTAGCTCCATGGTAAAGGGTCTGTTCGGCCGTTTGTAGACGAACAGGGCGCGGTCCTCCAACAGGTCGGCGCGGAACTTGTCGACGCCCCTCTCCAGCTCATCCAGTGAGCCCTTCTCGGTCACCTGGTGTTGCCACAGGATCTTTTGGCTCTTGACGTCGAAGCCGACCAAAAACGGGATCTTGCTTCCCTTGGCGCGAACGGCGTAGGCCAGCCCGACCGGGAAATAGCAGTAGGCCCTGCGTTTGGCGATGTGCGTCAGGCGCCCCTTGGGCGAGACCAGGCTGACACGGCCGGGCGGGCAGAATACCTGCTTGACGGTCAACCCGGACCACCTGCGTGGCTTGACGTTCATGGTCGGGGACAGCATGGTCAGCGGGAAATACCGATCCTGCAGCAGCTTGAACTTCGGATAGGGTTTGTGCTTGCGGGGGGCCACCTCGCCGGTCTTCAGGCTGACCGTGCTCCAAGCCTTGTCCTTGGTCTGCACGATGGCGACCTCGCCACCCTCGTAGATCTCGACGATCTTGTCTGACAGCGTGGCCTTCCAGGCCTGCTTACCGGTGGCCGGCTCAAAGGCCTGCAGCCTGTTGTCGTGGGCCAGCAGCAGCCGCGACGGCGTGTAGTGGAGCTCGGAGTACCTGGGCGCCATGGCTCCCATCCACAGCAACTTGAAGTCCTTGCCGTTGACCGCCGCCAGGCGAGACGTCGACTTGCCGTCAGCGCGGTGCGAAATCTGCCCCAGGATGTCTTCCACCCCGTCGCCGTTGACATCGGCGACGAACGGGCGGTTGGCGTTCCAGTTCAGGGGTTCTTCCTTTTCCTCCTTCTCGTCTTCTTTCTCCTCGACCACAGCCGGGGCAGGTGGCTCGACCTCGGGAGGGTCAGCCGGCATGAAGATGAAGACCATGACCAGGATTCCGGCGCCCCCGAGGAAGCACACAAGGACCACCACGATCACAGCTATCGGGAACCCAGGCGCCGGCACAGGACGCGGTGGAAGAGGCGCCGGCACAGGACCTGGTGTAAGCGGCGCCGGGGGCTTTGGCGGTTTGGTCGTCCGCAGATCGACCGCACAAAAGGGGCACTTGAGGAAGGGGCCGGTGCTCTCGGCCGGAAGGGGACCATTGCAGTTCGGGCACCTCATGAGCTCAGGCATATTGCTGACATATCCCGGCGGCGTGGGTCCTGTCCAGTGGGGAACCAGGAGATCTCAATCAAGGCAATGATCGGCGGATCCATGCTATCTATCTACAAACCCCAAACGGAACGGGCTGGCAGGAGATCATGACAGAGAAAACCAAAGTTCAGAACGCCCAGCGAGTTTTCAAGGAGCTGATGGATCCCGAGGGAGAGCGGCTGCATGATGACCGGCGGCGCTACCTCGACAGCCTCTGGAAGGCCGCGCCCGAGGTTCACCACATTCTGAAATCCTCCGAGAGCATGGACGAGGCCCGGGAGGGGCTCTACTGCTGGCTCGGCGAGATCGAGCGCCGGCTCTACGACCGTCAGAGCCCCCTGATCCCCCTGGAGAAGCTCACCATCCGGGACTGCACCCGCATCGTGCGCAACATCCTCGCCCCCCTGAGCGAGGAGCGGGCGGAGTTCAGCGCGCTGAGCGCCCTGTGGACAATCGCGCGCTCGGAGACAGATGAGATCCCGGAGGAGGTGGAGTCGGGGTTCATCATCGAGTTCATCTTCCTCTTTCTCGGCGTCTCGGGGCAGGCCGGAATCTACCTCGACTACCCGGCCGAGATCCCATCCGACATCGACTTTCTCTCCATGGAGGGCCGGGCCGCGGCGCGCAAGCGGACCGATCTGCTCGACGAGATGGCGGCCACCATGAAGCGATACCTGGATCGCTACCCTTCGGGGCTCAACAGCGTGGTCAAGGAGCGGCGGTTAAAGAACCAGCAGCGGATCATGGATCAGCTCGGCGCCACCGAGGAGGACTGGGCGGATCACCGCTGGCAGCTGCAGCATGTCTTCAAGTCCCTCGACGGGCTAAACGAGCTCATCGAGCTGAGCGACGACGAGCAGGCCTCCATTCGCCTCGCCACCGACAACCAGATCCCTTTCGGCATCACGCCCTACTACCTGAGCTTGATGGACCGCGAGCGGGACCTGGGATACGACGAGGCGGTGCGGGCCATGGTCATCCCTCCCCTGGAGTACACCAGCCACATGGTGGCGCACCGGGGCGACAAGACCATGACCTACGACTTCATGGGCGAGCACGACTCCTCGCCGGTGGACCTGATCACCCGCCGCTACCCCTGCATCGCCATCCTCAAGCCGTTCAACACCTGCTCGCAGATCTGCGTCTACTGCCAGCGCAACTGGGAGATCGATGAGTGCATGGCCCCCCACGCCCGGTCCTCGGACGCGGACATGGACCGGGCCCTGGCCTGGCTGCGGGGGCACCCGGCCATCGGCGAGGTGCTGGTCACCGGCGGCGATCCCATGGTGATGGCGGACGCGTCGATCAAGCGCTTGCTGGATCGCCTGGCCGCGATCCCCCATATCTACCGCATCCGCATCGGCACCCGCACCCCGGTGGTCCTGCCCCAGCGCTGGAGCTACGGCCTGGCCGACCTGTTGGGCCAATACCACGAGCCCGGGCGGCGGGAGATCGCGGTGGTGACCCACTTCACGCACCCCTACGAGGTGACCCCCGAAGCCATGGCCGCGGTGGGACGGATCCGGCGCCGGGGTATGGGGGTCTACAACCAGCAGGTCTTCAGCCAGTTCAACAGCCGCCGCTTCGAGACCTCCAAGCTGCGCAAGTGCCTGCGCCTGATCGGGGTGGACCCCTATTACAACTTCAACATGAAGGGCAAGCAGGAGACCAAGCGCTACATGGTGCCCATCGCTCGCATCCTGCAGGAGACCAAGGAGGAGGCGCGCCTGATGCCCGGCCTGGACCGCACCGAGGAGCCGGTGTTCAACGTGCCGCGCCTGGGAAAAAACCACCTGCGGGCCTGGCAGGACCGCCGCCTGATCATGATCCTGCCCGACGGACGCCGGATCTACGAGTTCCACCCCTGGGAAAAGAACATCGCCCCGATCCCCCCGTTCTACTACACCGACGTGAGTATTTTCGAGTACATACAGAGCCTGGCCAGGCGTCGCGAGGAGATCTGGGACTACCACACCATCTGGTACTACTGGTAGGGGATCGCGGGTTGCTACTCCAGGACCCACGTTGTAGGATTGGCGCGCCGAATCGGAAGGAAACCGACGTACTTGAACGCGCTACTTCACGCCCCTGGAAGCGAGCATGGCCAGCAGGCCCGTGCGGTGTTCCTCGTAGACCTCGATCTCAGCCACCACGCGCTCGGGGGTGACCACCCAGCCCACGGAGAAGTCGCACAGTTCGCGATACCGCTGGGCCCGGGCCAGGACGGCGGGCGCCTCGGGCGGCATCTCCCCGGCGCCGCAGTAGCGGATGCTGAGCACCTCCATGACCCTGTTCGGGCCGCGCAGGTCGTAGCCGTCGCGCAACAGCAATCCCCGGGCGGCGTGGAACAGGCCGAAGTACGCCCGCCCCAGAGCGCTGCGGTACATCCGCTGGCTGACCAGCACCTCGGCGGCCTCCCAGGCCTCGCGGGACGCGGCCAGCTCCCGGTACGCCAGCAGCAGGCTCTCCTCGTCGGTGAGCGTCGGCGTCAGGGAGGTCGGCTTCCGATCCGGTTCGATCTCGATTGTTTTGTCCATGCCCGGGATTCTTCGGAGAATCCTCGGAGCGTGTCAAGGGAGAAACGCCCCGTTGCCCGCACCCCATTGCCAACGGACAGCCTGACCAAGGAGAGCTGAAATGCACCCCGGCGAGAAGAAGTATCCCCACATCTTCAGCCCGATCAAGATCGGCGACATGGAGCTGAAGAACCGCATCAAGTACGCCTCCACCGAGACCAACTTCAATTACGGCGACGGCTTCGTCTCCGACAAGGAGCTGGCCTACATGGAGGCCCAGGCCCGCGGCGGCGCCGGCCTGGTCACGACCCAGGGCGCCTACACCGACCCCGGCACCGAGGGCAAGGGGTACGTCGGCATGATGGGGATCTGGGACGACAAGTACATGCCCGGGCTCAAGGCCATGGCCGACGTGATCCACAAGTACGACACCAAGGGCATCCTGCAGCTGATGCACTGCGGGCGCGTCGGCGGCGTGGAGCTGGACTACACGGTGGGTCCGTCGATGGTCAAGCAGCGCATCCCGCGCTTTCGCGAGCCGGTGGAGATGACCACCGAGATGATCGAGCAGTGCATCGCAGAGCACATCGCCGGCGCCCGCCGCTGCAAGGAGGCGGGCTTCGACGGTGTGGAGATCTCCGGCATCGTCGGATACCTCATCTCCAACTTCATCTCGTCGTACACCAACAAGCGCACCGACGAGTACGGCGGCGACATCGAGGGGCGCTCCACCTTCATGCGCAAGATCGTGGAGGGGATCCGCCAGGAGGTGGGCGAGGGCTACCCGATCATCATCCGCCTCTGCGGCGAGGAGCTGCTCGACGACCGCGGCGGCAACAAGCCCGAGGAGTCGCTGCAGTCGATCAAGATCGCCCAGGCGGCGGGCATCGACTGCATCAGCGTCACCGTGGGCTGGCAGGAGTCGTCCGTGTCGGTGATCAGCCGCGACATCCCCATGGGCAACTGGCTCTACGTGGCCGAGCGGATGAAGAAGAACCTCGACATCCCGGTCTCCATGGCCTACCGCCTGTTCCTGCCGGACCTGCCCGAGCAGGCCATCGCCGAGGGGCGGCTGGACCTGTGGGAGATGTGCCGGCCGATGATGGCCGACCCGTTCTTGCCAAAGAAGGTGCAGCTCGGCATCGAGGAGGAGATCATCCCCTGCATGGCGTGCAACATCTGCCTGGCGCGGCTGTTCCGCGACGCCGAGGTCAACTGCTTCGTGCGGCCGTCCATCGGCCACGAGGGCGAGCCGGAGTGGGGCTACTACGGCTTCCCCGAGTCCGACGAGAAGAAGAAGATCTGGATCATCGGCGCCGGCCTCGCGGGCATGCAGGCGGGCTGCATCGCCGCGGAGAAGGGCCACGACGTGACCATCACCGAGCGCTTCGACCACACCGGCGGGCAGCTGGCCGCCGCGGCCCACGGGCCATGGGGCGACGAGGAGTTCATGCGGCTGGTCAAGTACCTCGAGCACCGCTGCAAGAAGTACGGCGTCAAGTTCGAGATGAACCACGAGGTGACCCGCGAGGAGGTCAAGGCCTCGGACGCCGACATGATCATCGCCGCCACCGGCGCCGAGCCGAAGATCGACGTGCCCGGCGCGGACCGCGACAACGTGGTCTCCTGCCTCGACGTCTTCGAGGGCAAGGTGGAGGTGGGCGAGAAGGCCGTCGTGCTCGGCGACTCGGGCGCGGCCATCGCCACGGCGCTCCACCTGCTGAAGAAGGGCGGCCACCAGGTGAGCCTGGTGGGCAAGGCCAAAAAGCCCGGTCAGGACGTCAACCCGTCCTACATCTGGCGCTACATCAAGAAGCTGCGCGACGACCACGCGGTGCTGGTGAAGAACGCCGACGTCAAGGAGATCACTGAGCAGGGAGTCGTTGCGTCCACCAAGGAGGGTGACAAGCTAGTGGAGGCCGACACGGTCATCGTGGCCATGATGGTCGCCAAGCAGGAGCTGGCGGACGCCAAGAAGCGAATCTACACCGTGGGTGACTCCATCACCCCGCGGCGCGGCTCGAGCGCGGTCTTCGACGGCTACAAGCTCGGCATGAGACTGTAAGGAGAACGAACATGGTACCGACCATCGACGCTTACAAGTGTGACGGCTGCGGCATCTGCGTGCTGCGCTGCCCGCCCCAGATCATGGGCCTGTGCAAGAACGTCGCGGTGATCGTCACCGATCTTTGCGACGAGTGCGGCATCTGCAACGACGTCTGCCCCATCGACGCCGTGCGCTTCGAGCTGCCACCCAAGGAGTACGCCCCGGATCACGAGGCGTACCGCGCCATCACGAGGTAAGGCACATGTCAGACATCCCCGTTGAAAAGAAGTTTGCCATCCTCTGCCAGATCACCCGCGCCCAGCACTTCGCCTGGCACCAGGCGGTCGCCGAGCTGTGCCCCGACGTGGACGTGGCGAAGGTCACCGACAAGATGTGGGAGATCACCGGCCACGAGACGGCCAAGGCCTACATCCGGCGTATGAAGCAGGACGAGCCCCTTGCGCCGCAGGTGGCGTCCAGCATCGTCTGGAGCAGCCAGTGCATGGGCGAGGACGCGGCGCTGGAGGTCACTCAGGGCAAGGACGAGGCCTTCGTGCGCCACGCCGACTGCCCCTGGTTCCACTGGCACAAGAACCTCGACCTGTTGCACGAGGATCAGCCGGGCTGCGACCTCTGGTTCCAGACCACCATCGACGACATCAACGCCGAGCTGGGCACCAAGATCCGCATGGAGACCCAGGAGGCGTTGCCGGCCGGCGGGGCATGCTGCCTGCGTCGGTTCTGGGTCGAGGAGTAGGCCGGCCAGGTGCCTCCATGACCCGCCCCGCTGTAGATCCGCTGCTCATCGACGAGCCCGGCCACCGCGCAACGCTGTTGGGCAACGAGGCCATCGTGCGCGGAGCCCTGGAGGCCGGCGTGGCCTTCGCCTGCGGCTACCCCGGCACGCCCTCGTCCGAGGTCACCGACTCCTTCGCGCGCATCGCGCCTGCCGCGGGCGTTGTCTTCGAGTACTCCATCAACGAGAAGGTGGCCCTGGAGATGGCCTACGCCGCCGCCCTCGGCGGGGCGCGCTCCATCTGCGCCATGAAACACCTCGGCCTGATGGTGGCCGGCGACCCCCTCTCCACGATCCCATACATGGGAGTCAAGGCCGGCATGGTCATCGTCAGCGCCGGCGACCCGTCGTGCCGCACCAGCCCCAACGAGCAGGACCAGCGCCACCTGGCCAGCATTCTGCACGTCCCGATGCTGGACCCGAGCACCCCGGCCGAGGCGCGGGACATGGCCCGCTTCGCCTTCCACCTCTCCGAGGAGTGCAGCCTGCCGGTGATCATGCGCATCACCACCCGGGCCTGCCACAGCCGCGGCGTGGTGACCTACGGGCCCATGATCGCGCCCGAGGTGACCGGCTTCGAGCGCGACCCGGGGCGGCTGGTGCCGATCCCGGTCAACGCCCGGCGCCTGCGGGTGGACCTCAAGGAGCGGGTGGAGCGCGCCCGGGGCATGTTGCAGGGCTCGGCCTTCGTCGGCGGCGCGGGGGAGGCCGGTCGGCTGGCCGTGGTGGCCTCGGGGCCGCCGGCGGCGACCTGCCGCGATCTGCTCGACGAGCTGGATCTTGCCGGTGAGGTGCGGCTGATCACCCTCGGCGCGGTGTTCCCGCTGGCCGAGGAGCGCCTGCTCGAGCTGCTCGACGGGGTGGAGCGGGCGCTGGTGGTGGAGGAGTTGTCGCCCTTTCTGGAGGACGCGATCACCGCGCTGTGCGCCCGCGAGGGCGTGACGCTGCAGATACTGGGCAAGCGGAGCGGGCACCTGCCCGAGGAGTTCGAGTACGAGCCCCACGTGATCCGCGGCGGGCTGCACCAGGCCCTGGGCCTGGGCCCCGCGCCGCGGCTGCCCGAGGCGCCGCCGGACGTGGCACCGCGGCCGCCCATCCTTTGCGCCGGCTGCTCGCACCGCGCCTCCTACTTCGCCGCCAAGACGGTGTTCGGCGCCGACCAGCTCTACTTCAACGACATCGGCTGCTACACCCTCGGCTTCGGTCCGCCGCTGAACACCGCCGACGCCCTGCTCTGCATGGGCGCCAGCGTGACGCTGGCCGCCGGCGTCAGCCGCGTCACGGGGGAACGGCCGGTGGGGTTCATCGGCGACTCCACCTTCTTCCACTCCGGCATGCCGCCGCTGCTCAACGCGGTCAAGGAGGGCGCCAGCATGGTGCTGGTGATCCTGGACAACAGCGTCACCGCCATGACCGGCTTCCAGGAGAGCCCCACGGTGGCGGTGCCCGACGGCGTGCCCGAACGGGAGGTCTCCATCGAGGGCGTGGTGAGCGCTCTGGGCGTGCCCCACGTGGAGCGCGTGGACCCCTACGACCTGGCGGGCACCATGGAGGCCATGACCCGGGCCCGGGACGGCGAGGGGGTCAGCGTCATCATCTCCGAGCGGCCCTGCACCAACTTCCTCGTGCGCGAGGGCGGCATCAAGGAAAAGCCCGCGCCCTACGAGGTGGACCACGACCGCTGCCAGACCTGCGGCCGCGAGGAGGGAGGCCGGCGCTGCGGCCAGCACACCTGCGAGGCCCACGAGCGGCAGATGGCCAGGGGGCAGGCCATGTGCCAGTGGGATGAACAGCGAGGCGCGGACGAGCGGCCCGACGAGGCCACCTGCAGCGCCCGCTGCCCCATCTCGCTCTGCGTCCAGGGCTACGTGGCGCAGATCGCCGCCGGGCGCTACCGCCAGGCCCTGGAGATGATCCTCGAGCGCAACCCGCTGGCCGACACCGTCTGCCGGGTCTGCGACCACCCCTGCGAGGAGGTCTGCGTCAGGCGGGAGCTGGACGAGCCCATCGCGATCAACGAGCTCAAGCGCTTCGTGCTGGACTGGGCGGCCGAAAACGGCGAGACCATCACCGCCGAGCCCGGGCCCGGTTCGGGCAAGCGCGTGGCCGTCATCGGCGCGGGGCCGGCGGGGCTGGCCGCGGCCCACGAGCTGCGCCTGCGGGGGCACCAGGTGACGCTGATGGACGCCAACCACGAGCCCGGCGGCCTGCTGCTCACCGGCATCCCGGCTTTTCGCCTGCCGCGGGAGGCCCTGGAGCGGGACGTGGCCCGGGTGCTCGCCATGGGCGTGGAGTTTCGCGGAGACTGCGCCCTGGGGCGGGACGTGAGCCTGTCGGACCTGCTGGAGCGCGAGCGCTACGACGCGATCTTCGTCGCCGTGGGCGCCCACCAGAGCATGGAGATGGGCCTGGACAACGAGGAGGGAGAGGGCGCGCCGTTGGTGGTCGATGCCCTGTCTTATCTGCGCGGGGTGAACCTGGATCGCCCCGCGGCCACCGGCGAGCGCGTGGTGGTGGTGGGCGGCGGCAACGCGGCCATTGACGCCGCCCGCACGGCCCTGCGCCAGGGGGCGCGGCGGGTGGTGGTGGCCTACCGCCGGCGCCGCGAGGAGATGCCGGCCATCCCCGCGGAGGTGCAGGCGGCCCTGGACGAGGGGGTGGAGCTGTTGACTCAGGTCTCGCCCATGGACGTGGCTCGCGGGGAGCAGCCCGGCCTCCAGGTGGTGCGCACGGAGCCCGGCGAGCCCGACCGATCGGGGCGGCGCCGGCCGGTGCCGATCAAGGGCAGCGAGCTTTTGCTGCACGCGGACCAGATCGTGGCGGCCATCGGCCAGCGACCGGACCCGGCCGTCTGGTCCCCCGAGGAGGGCGTGGAGCTGGACCTGCACCGGGACGGCTCGGTGAAGGTGGACGCCGAGACCGCGGCCACCTCGCACCCGCGGGTCTTCGCCGGCGGTGACCTGGTCTGGGGCGAGCGCACGGTGACCACGGCCATGGCCTGGGGCCAGCGGGCCGCCTGGGGCATGGACCGCGCGCTGCGCGGGGAGGAGGCGGCCGACCTGCGCACGCCGCCGCCGGCCACCCGCACGCTGGAGCCCACGCCGGGCTCCTGGCTCCATCGTTCAGACCGCGGCGCCCCGCGCCAGCGCAGCCCCGAGCTGGAGGCCCCGGCCCGCGCTGCCCTGCACGACGAGGTGGTCAGCGCGCTGTCCGAGGCCCAGGCTCGGGTGGAGGCCGATCGCTGCCTCGGCTGCGGCCAGTGCGGCAACTGCCGCTCCTGCATCGATCTGTTCGGCTGCCCGGCCTTCTTCCTCGCCGAGGACGGCCGCCCCCAGATCGACCCCGCGCTCTGTATCGGCTGCGGCGTCTGCGCGGCCATATGCCCAAGCGGAGCAATTAAGAAGCGGGACTAAAACCTGCTTGGATCTGGTCGTTGTTATTGAATATCATCAGCATGGCCACGGCGTGATCGGGAGCGATGGACGACAACAGACGGCAACGGACCGAGACCATGGAGCTTCTGCTGGAGGCGGACGTCACCGTCTATCCCTCCGGGGGCAGGCCCATGGAGGGCAGGTTGCAGGACGTGGGCGCCGGCGAGGTCACGGTGATGTTGCTGGACGATCGGCGGCCGCCGCCGGCCAAGAACCAGCGCGTCCGGCTGCAGATCCAGCTGCGCAAGGTGGAGAAGCCGATGAACATCGTGGCCACCCTGCTGGAGCGACGGCGTGAAGACGACCGCGTCGTCTGTGTCTTCCGCTTCACCCACATGGCCACCACGGACAACAACCTGCCGCCCGACATCTACTCCGTGTTCAACCGGCGGCAGATGTTCCGCGTGCGGCCCGATCCGAAGCATCCGATCCAGGCGACCCTCAGATCCATCGAGGAGGACGAGCACCAGCTCGAGGCCCAGGCCCGGGTCACCGACCTCTCCGGCAGCGGCGCGGGCCTGATCGTGGAGGCCAAGGAGGCGGCGCCCTTCAACTGCGCGGCCAACTGCTGCTGGAGCTGCTCCTGCCGGGCGATGACGAGACCATCACCTTCCGCGCCCGCATGTGCTACCGCATCGAGGTGGGCAACCGCTGGCGCTACGGTATCGAGTTCGACCCCCGGCGCACCAAGGGCTTCCGCCGCATACAGCACCGCCTGATGAGGTTCATCATGGACCGGCAGCGCGACCTGCTGAAGTTGCCCACCGGCCGCTGGACGCCAGCGTAGCCCTCGCTTGCCAGCTTGTGCCGGATCTGATACCGAAGCCCATGCCCGGATCGCGCTATGTCACCAGGACCACGCTGCCGGAGCGGGCCGCGGCGTGGATCGCCGCGCTGAGCCCCTGGAGCCGCGACCGGGCGCTGCCTGACCTGGACCGCGCAGCGCTGCTGGTGCTGGACGTCCAGCGCTACTTCGCCGAGCCGAGCTCCCACGCCTACCTGCCCGCGCTGGAGGCGGTGCTGCCCAACGTCCTGTCCCTGGTGGAGGCCTTCGCCGAGGCAGGCCGGCCCGTGGTCTATACCCGCCACGGCAGCGTCCCCGGCAGCGAGGGCATGATGCAGCGCTGGTGGGGAGACGACCTGCAGCGGGACCAGCGGCGCTGGCAGCTGGTGGAGGCGTTGACCCATCCCCCCGACCTGCTCCTGGACAAGGATCGCTACTCGGCGTTGGCAGGCACCGACCTGGAGGCCTGGCTACGCCGGCGCTCCTGCGAGGCGGTGGTCATCTGCGGGGTGATGACCCACCTCTGCTGCGAGACCACCGCGCGGCACGCCTTCGTCCAGGATCTGGCCCCGGTGATGGTGGCCGACGCCTGCGCCACCCGCGACGAGGATCTGCACCTGGGCGCCCTGCGCGGCCTGGCCCACGGCGTCGCCGTGATCGCCACCACAGCGCAAGTCATCGGCGGTGCGGGACTGACCGCAGCGGGCACAGAGAACTCCGAGGAGGGAGCAGGGGAGGGCCCAGTGGACCTGCGCTGCGATCTGGCCATCGTCGGCGCCGGCCCGGCGGGGCTGGCCGCGGCGATCCAGGCCACCCGGGCCGGGCTGGACGTGGCGCTGCTCGACCCGGGCCCGCCCGGCGGCGCGGCCCGAACAGCCGACAACGTGGAGAACTACCCCGGCTTCCCCGGCGGCATCTCGGGCCAGGCGCTGATGGACCGCTTCTCGTCCCAGGCCGCCCAACTCGGCGTGGAGGTCCTCCCCCTCGAGGCGGCGTCCATCAGCGAGGGAGGAGGCGGGCTGACCCTGGACCTGGCCGGGGATCGTGGACGCGTGCGGGCCCGGTCGGTCATCCTGGCCACGGGGACCAGGCCCCGCGGCCTGCCCTTGCCCGGCCTGGCGAACCGCGCGGTGAGCCGCGTGGACGCGCTACCCAGGGACCTGCGCGGCCAGCGGCTGTTGGTGGTGGGCGGCGGCGAGGCGGCCCTGGATCAGGCCTTGATGGCCCATCGCCGCGGGGCGGAGGTGCGGGTGGTCGTGCGCGGCAGGAGACCTCGGGCCATGGACCTGCTGGTGCGCCGTTGCAGACGACGCGGAATCCAGCTTGACCTGGAGGCAAACCTGGTGAATGTGTTGGGGGTCGGAGATGGCGAGCCGCTGACCGTGGAGTTGGACCGGGGTGGGGAGCGGCTCGAGGTAGAGACCGACGCGGTGGTGGTCTGCATCGGCAAGGATCCGCTGCTTCCGGCGCTGCCCCCCGGGGCGGAACCGGCAGCCGCAGATCGACTGGGGCGCACCGCCGTCGACGGGCTCTACGTGGTGGGTGACGCATGCCGGGGAATTTTCCGGCAGGTCTCCATCGCGGTGGGAGACGGGGTGGCCGCGGCGATGCACGCGGTGGCCTACATTGGAAACAGAATACCCTGGAGGGAGTGACTTGCTTGCAGTGTCACCCAAGCTGCTGAACACCAGCGGCAAGGACGAGCTGGCCCTGGTTCATGTGCTGAGCATGGACGACGATCCGCTCCACGTCGTGGAGACGGTGGACTCCATCGATCCGCGTTATCCACGCCACGAAAAATCGGTAATCATCATCTCCACACAGTTCGGCTGCCCCGTGGGCTGTTTGATGTGTGAAGCCGGCGGCGCCTACTTCGGCAACCTCTCGGCGGAGCAGATGCTGGCCCAGGTGCGCTTCGTACTGGCCCGCAGGCCGGAGGTGCTGCAGACGAAGAAGCTCAAGGTGCACTTCGCCCGCATGGGCGAGCCGGCCCTCAACCCGGCCGTGCCCCGGGCCCTCGAGGGCCTGCCGGCCGAGGCGCCGGCTGCGGGGCTCATGGCCTGCATCTCCTCGGTGGCACCCCGAGGCAGCGCCTCCTTCTTCGAGGAGCTGACCGACATCAAGAATCGCCACTACAGCGGCGGCGGGTTTCAGCTGCAGATCTCGGTCAACAGCACCGACGAGGAGCTGCGCCGCCGGCTGATCCCGATCCCGCACCTGGACCTGGAGGCCATCGCCACCGTGGGTAGCCGCTTCCACCGCCCGGGCGACCGGAAGGTGGCGCTCAACTTTGCCCTGGCCCGGGGGTTCCCCGTGGACCCGGCGCGGCTGGCCGACCTGTTCGACCCGGACAAGTTCATGGTCAAGCTCACGCCGGTGAACCCCACCGAGCGCTCCGACCTCCACGGCCTGGACACCGTGCTGTCGGCGGCCGACGCCGGGGCAACCGACGACCTCAAGGCCCGCCTGCTCGACCTGGGCCTGGACACAATAGTGAGCATCGGGGAGCCCGAAGAGATCGCCATCGGCAGCAACTGCGGGCAGCTCGTGAGGGCCCAACGCATGGGCCCGCTGGACGGCGTGACCGTGGGGGTGGCCCGGTCGGCCAGAGCTACTTGACCATGCAGACCCCGGTCTTGCACCAGCACTTGCCCGCCGCAACGCACGGGTCGAAGGTGTCGGTGCAGGCGGTGTTGTCGGCCTTGTTCTGACCCACGCAGACGCCGAAGGTGTTGCAGACCCCCTTGGCGCAGGCCGCGTCGGCGCTGGAGCAGTCCTTGGCCGTCCCCTTGCATTTGCCGGCGGCGCAGGTGTCGTTGACCGTGCAGCTGTCGCCGTCGTCGCAGGAGCGGGCTGGCGTGGAGGGGTAGCCGGCGTGGTAGCAGAACCCCTTGTTCGGGTCGCAGCCGTCGAAGGTGCAGTTGTTCTTGTCGTCGCAGGTTTTGCAAGCCGCGCCGCCGGCGCCGCAGCGCTTGGGGTTCTGGTTCGTCTTGCCGATGGTGTAGCAGACGTTGCTCTGGCAGCAGCCGTTGCAGCGCCCCCCGACCACGCACTGGCAGGAGCCCGACTTGCAGTTGAGGGTGGCCGCGCACTGGGCGCCGGTGAAACCGCAGACGCACTTGCCGCTGGAGCAGGTGTCCGCCGCCGCCGTGTTGCAGGCGCTGCCACACTTTCCGCAATTGTTCTTGTCGGCATTGAGGTCCACGCACTTGCCGCTGCAGGCCGTCTGGCCGATGGGGCAGCCCATGTCCACCACCGCCTTGTCCAGCGGCTTCGGGGCGTCCGGGGGCTGCTTGTCCGCCACGGGGCCGTCCTTGGTCGGGATGTCCGCCACCGGCCCGTCCGTGGTCGGCGCGTCCACCACCGGCCCGTCCACCACCGGCCCGTCCACCACCGGCCCATCCACCGCTGTGCCGTCGCCATCAGGCAGGTCCGCCGTCTGGTCCATGGGCTGCAGGTCGTGCCGCCACTCCGGCGGTGGCTGGCTGTCGGTGGTGGAGGAGGCCGGCAGGCCCATGCTGTCGAAGACGCAGCCGCCCGCCAGTATGATCAGCGCAGCCAGCGCCGCGCACCGCGTATGGTGGTTCCATCCCATGGCGTCATGATATCTCAAGACGGGGAGCCAAGCACCTTCGACCGCGCTCAGCCCTTGAGCCGGTAGCCCACGCCGTGCACCGTCAGCAGGTGCCGCGGCGATGACGGGTCTGGCTCCAGCTTGCCGCGCAGGTTGCAGATGAAGTTGTCCACCGTGCGGGTGGTGCCGCGGTAGCTCTGTCCCCAGAAGAGCTGCAGCAGGTGCTGTCGCGAAAACACGCGGTCCGGGCGCTCGGCCATGTAGACCAGCAGGTCGTACTCCTTGCTGGTGAGCTTTATCTGGCTCTCCTCGCGGCAAACCTCCCGGGTGGCGCGGTGGATCTCCACGTCGCCGAAGCCGAGGGCGGCCCCCGCCTTTTGCTGCCGCGTGCGCCGCAGGGCCGCGTCGATGCGGGCCAGCAGCTCGGAGAGGCCGAAGGGCTTGGTCATGTAATCGTCCGCCCCGAGCTGGAGGCCGCGCACCTTGTCCGCCTCCTGACCCATGGCGGACAGGATCAGCACCTGCATCTCCAGGTCCTGGCGCCGAAGCTCGCGCAGCACCTCGAGGCCCGATCCGTCGGGCAGCATCAGGTCGAGCACGATGAGGTCCGGCGTCCAGCGCAGGGCCAGCTTGCGGCCCGACGCCACGTCGCTGGCCGAGTAGACCTTGTACCCCTCGGCCCGCAGGTTGAGCTCCAGACCGGTGCGGATCGACACGTCGTCCTCCACCACGAGGATCGTCTCCTTGAGCGGGTCGCTCACGCCGACTCCTCCGGCTCCGGCTCCGGCGCGGCGCGCACCTCGCCGCCATCCAGTGTGGGCAGGCGCAGGGTGAAGACATTGCCCCCCTGGGCCGAGCTGCGCAGGTCGAGGGTGCCGCCGTGGGAGCGGGCCACGTGGCGGGAGATGGCCAGGCCCAGGCCGGTGCCGGCCTTGCTGGTCCCCGGGGCGCGGTAGAAGCGTTTGAAGATCCGCTTGCGCTCCTTGCTCGGGATCTCGGGGCCGGGGTCACGCACCGAGAAGGCCACGCCCTCGGCGTAGCTGCGCACGGTGACCACCACCGCCCCCGCCTCGCTGTACTTCAGCGCGTTGCTCACCAGGTTGCGCACCGCCTCGCCCACCGCCGCGCCGTCGGCCATCAACGACGGCAGGTCCGGCTCGACCACCACCTCCAGCCGCTCGCCCTGCTCCTCATCCATGTAGAACGGGGCCAGGGCGCCCGTGACGATGGCCTCGGGGTTCTGGGTCGACATGGTGTAGTCATCGGTGGCCCGCTCGGCGTTGCGCCAGGTGAGCACCTGGTTGACCAGCTGCTCCATGCGCGCCGTCTCCTTGGCCAGAATATCCAGGCAACGCTTCCGCTCCTCGGGGTCGGTGACGCGGTCCTGGCGCAGGGTCTCGACGAAGAGCCGGATGGAGGTCAGCGGCGTACGAAACTCGTGGGAGATGTTGGCGATGAAGTCGGTCTGCAGCTGGGCCAGCCTGGCCGAGCGCCGCAGGAGGAACACCGTGATGAAGCTGCCCACGGCGGCGAACACCGAAAAGCAGAGCACCAGCACGCCGAAGGCCACGTCCCAGGCCTCGGTGTAAAAGACCAGGATCAGGATGCCCACCGCCACGGTCAGCAGGGCGGGCACCAGCACGGAGGCCAGCAGGAGCCAGAATGCGGCGCGCCACTTGAAGATGGTCATGGTGAGTTTTGTATAGCAGGGGCGTGGGAGAATCTCCAGGGGGTGAGGGGGTGAGGGGGT
>PVBE010279996.1_pt1 | contig 23001 bp, 20 predicted proteins | sample 1631181 | NCBI WGS metagenome assembly PVBE01 (sample SAMN08397723, study PRJNA350692) | Marine metagenome, whole genome shotgun sequencing project. | isolation source: water | place: Pacific Ocean | collected 2012-04 | reverse complement strand
TCTATAACCTGCCAGGCATCATCCAGTCCCAGCAACAACGAATAGTGTTTTGCTAAATCAGACATAAAGAAACCATCATCAATACCATCGAAAATGCCAAACCAATAACATACTACCCACTAAACTGCGCGAGGAACCTATCGATAAAGACTTGGTGTCCTAAACTCCAACCGGGTGTAAGGTGTGCCGGTGAAGTAAAGCCACACCTGTCTTAACCCAAATAGATCGAAGTGATCTATCAAAAGGGTCGAGTACAGAACGGTGAGTCAACCGCAGGCGAACAGCACATAGACTGCCGTCCGAGCCATGGAATTCTCGAGATTCCAGACGATGCCTCCCATTGGTTGCCAGAACCAGAACATCATGATCATCGCAACATTGGTAAACAGTACGTACGTGCTCCGTTCGATTGGCTTAGGAACGAACTTGTTCCACCATTGTTTGAACGTCGGCCGAGCCATTACCGTGTGCTGGACAGCAAAGACTGTCAGCAGCAGGCAGTTCACCAGGAGTGCCACAACCAGCGATCCTTGCCCCGGCGCGTCCAGCGTCGTCGGGGTACCAAAATTTCCAATGAATTCGATGGCGTATAGAAAGACGCCCAAGAACATCGTGTAGCAGGCCGATCCGTAAGCAAGGACGGCGATTCTTGTGATGAAACTCGTCGATTTCATGGCAGATATCACCTCGATCGGGGCGAATCTGTCTATCGGCGCCGGGCAAGTGAACGTCAGTACGATGAGACACTGCACCAGTGGTTGAATCCATCGAGTTTTAACCAAGAAAGGCGGAACTGCGCTGCGCTTGTTCCATCTACAAAGAACTCACCAAGCTCGGAGCTTCACGGAAAGGGATTCCCAATCTGAAGCTCGGGAACCAGAGGACCGGTGCATCAGGCTGAATGTTGTTCGCCAATTCGTGTCACTTGGTGAGTTTCCAGCCGCCGTCGTCGATCGTCAGGCCCGTGTGTCCCGCGTATTGATCGTAGACACGATGCATCTCGTCGATCGAGTCGAAAAAGCCGACAATGAACGCCGCGCTAAACGACTGGCCGGCTTTGATTGGACGCCCGCCAAATTCCTCAATCATGCAGATGTAACCGCGTTGATGGCACCAGGCTTCGTGAACGACGCTGGGATCGAGCGTCATTCCCGCGAGCCACGGTCCATCCTTGCCGGTTTCTTTGTCCCGAATACGATAAGCCCGAATGAATCGCTTGGGAAGTGGCTTGCCTGCTTCTTCCACGCGATCGCGGCGATAGTTGAACCACTGATCGGGCGCAAAGTCCTTGAAGAATGAACTCGCCGGAATCACATCGCCACGCGTTGCTGTCGGCCTATTCGTCTGCCCCAGGTAGCTCAAGTAGATCTGGCTGAAGGTGTCGCCTCTGTTGTGTTTAAGGTGGCCTGGCATGTCGATGCGGAGAAACATGCCATGGCTACTGTTCACCGTGTCGATCCGGTCGCTAGAGACGAAGTAACGCTTTCCTGCCGGGAACACGATCGTCTGCGACCATTTCGACCCCGTCCGTTTCCCAGGCGCAGCAGTCTTGTAGTTGAACGACATCTGCAAGGCGACAAAATCCTTGCCACGAATGATCTCCGGTGACAATGTGCGAGCCCGCGTGCAAATCTGTGGGCCTTCAATCGATCGCTTGGAGCGTTTCCCATGAAAGGGATTGTTCGCCCGATACACCAATTCGTCTTCGAGTTTGTCCCGATATGCCTCGTCGCTGCCCGGCTCCATGATCCAGTCCGCAATGTCGAGACCAAACCCCAGATCCGTCGCTCCAGTTTTCTTGTCAACGAACGACCCGCCCGCGACGCCGCTGACGTATCCCATCTTCCGAACAGCTGCCTTGATCGTTGACGTCTCGATCGTGATCTGCTCCGCATCTTCGCCAATCTGGAATGTCTCCGCTGACGAACCGATCGATATCGGAAGTGTCACGATGAGCAGTAAGCATTTCGTCGGCATACCTGATAGCATGAGGGGCTCCACTGTTGAAACTGCGGCTGCAGCTTGCAATTCTAAGGATGGCGAAGCGTAATGTGCAAGCACGACCAGCCCGTTTCGCCCGGTGTCAACGAATTGGAAAACCAAGTGCGGCAGCGATGTTATCAGTGCTTTCGTCCGAAGTCGCTTTGCTTTTGTGAAGCGATTCCACGGATCGACAATTGCACGAACGTTTTGATCTTGCAGCACGTTGGCGAGCGATCTCATCCCTTCAACACAGCCAGGATCGTTCAGAAAGCGTTGCGTCACTGTCGCCTGATCGCCGATCACAATCAGCATTTTGGGAGGAAAAACCTGCCGCTTCTGGCCAATTCTGGCCTACTGTATCCCAGCGTAAACGCAACTTCTTTGGCTGAACTTCCTGCCGCCGAGCGTCCGGGGCAGTTGGTGATTATCGACGGGACGTGGCATCAGGCGAAGACGATTTTGCGCGATGCCCCTCAACTTCAGGATCTGCCCTGTTACCGACTTTCGCCCTCTTCTCCAGGGCAATACCGGATACGACGCGAACCCGACGCCCATAGCCTTTCTACCTTGGAGGCCACCGTTGCGGCGCTGCAAGCCTTAGAGCCGGACACAGACGGTTTGGATCAATTGCTGTCTGCATTCACTAAGATGGTCGAAAGCCAGTTGGGGCAACTGGCCAGTCATTCGGTGAGTCGACAGAGGAAGGCGCGGCAATCCCGGCCTCGAAACCTCCCTTACACACTGCTGCAAGATCCTGAGCGCCTTGTCATTGCGTACGGTGAAGCGACGCCGCGCCGGGCAGACCAATGCACGGCCACACCGGCACCGGTGAATTGGGTCGCGCAACGATTGAGCAGCCCAGAGCGTTTCTCCCACTGCCTGCGGCAGCGGCAACCTCTTTCCGTTACCGAGCTGGACCACATGCGACTTTCAGCTGCAGACTTCGGCACTGCCATATCTCGTGAAGAGTTCTGCCGCAAGTGGAGCCACTTCCTTCGCCGGAACGATGTTTTGGTTGTCTACCACCAGCGGACGTGCCAACTCTTGCAGCACATCGAAGCAACGCAGCCGCGCTATTTGGTCCTCAAGTCGATATTTGGAAACTGGCGATCGGGTATTCAGTCAATGGAAGAGCTGATGGTGGCTGAAGGTTTGACGCTTCCGACTTCCGGAGGCCAGAGCCGCGCGCACCAACGGCTTGATATGGCTGTTGCGATGGTCGGGCACCTCAGGTCGCACTACGGCAAGCTGCCGTAGCAGCACCGTCCAATTGAGACCCGCCCGCACCTTCTGTCGTCAGAACTTCACCGTCGATCCGGGCTTGAGGGCCTGTTTTGGAAGTGGGTGTTCCTGGTCAAAGACCCGCATCTGATCGGGCGATTCGAGCGCCGTTTTGCTTTCGTCAAAGACGCCGGTTTTCGAGTCGAGGATGCCCGCAGAATCAAGCCCAAGGTGCCTGACCATAAACGGGTACATGGCTTGGCGTTTTGATAGCTGGTAGCCGTGCCCTTCATCGGCGAAATGCGAGTTGTCCACGTTGGCGGTGTCGCCGTACAGTTGATAGATGTTCCTTATGTAGGGGAATTCGACGTTGGGCGTGTTCTTTGTCCAGTCGCCACCTACGGACACAAGCAACAACGGCCGCGGTGCCGCGAGCGCCGCGATCTCTGCGTTGTTTGTTTCCAACTCGGCCGTCTTGTGAATCGGCATTCCACTCTCGCAGTGGCAACCTCCAAAGAAGTGTGCAGAAACCATGACCACGGGAACCGCCACGCTGACTCGGTCGTCAACCGCAGTCAGTAGGAACGTCTGCGTACCTCCGCCAGAGCACCCTGTAACGCCAATTCGCTTGTCATCGACATCTGGCAGTGATTGTAGGAAATCAATCGCACGAATACTGCTCCATGTTTGCAGAGTCAGCGCCTGACTGTGCCCATGCTCCCAGCCCAGATGTTCGGAATCACCGAATCCGATCATGTCGTAGGAGAAAACCACGGCACCCATTCGAGCCAACGTGGCGCAGCGGTATTGCTGGTCCGGTCTCAACCGCCCACCTTCTGGGCCACGCGCGTGTCCGTGCGGGCAGAGGATTCCAGCGCGGGGACCTTTCTTGCCGGTCGGGCGATAGAGATTGCCGTAAACGAAGTAGCCGGGGCGGGCCTCAAACGCCGCGGATTCGACGGTGTAACCATCGTACGATCGTTTCTTGTGAATGACCGAATTGAGCGGCGTCCGAACCGGAAGCGGGTCAAGGTTGGCTCCGACGAGGATCTGTTTACGAATCTTCGCCGCTCGCGCATTCCACTGTTGAAGATTTGAAAAGGTGGCACCCATGCGAGCCAACTGCTTGATTGCATCCTCTTCAGAATGATAGTGTCCGCGGCAGAGGATTGGCTTTGCCGTAGTCTTCTCCTGGTCAGCCCCCATCAAGATGGAGATGGATGTGCCGAGAACAATTGCGACGGAAGTAAGAAAACAGTTTTTCATCTCGTTTGATCCGATCTCGTGGTTGTGTCTTGATGCACCGAGGTTTGCTATTCTATCGCGCCTCCGGACAATACGCGAACAATGGCCGTGATGGCGTGTCTGCCTACCTGTTCCCAAGCTCCGTTTGGGAACCAGGATCAAAGTTGTTGAAGACGACTGTCAGTTTCACTCTTGCTCGGTAGGAATGCCATCTCGTGTTTGGGTGGTGTCCTAAAGTTAAGGGGCACGAGAAGCTTTCTCCTTGTGACGCTCTAACACAACGAGGATCAGAGGGACTGTAATTCGGGCGACCGCGCCCAGTAGCCCAAAAAGAAGCCCGAAAAACGCGCACATCCCAAACAATACAGCACCCACATAAGCCGCCTGTAGACGCTGCTGATCTCGCCATACTTCACCGCCGAAAGCCTTTGTAACCTCGCTCGGCGAGAACCACATCGGAATCATTGCCATCGTTATTCCAACGATAATTCCAACGGCTGGGTAAATGACCAGCGTTCGCAAGATGAAGAAGAACCAGCGCAGTTTTGGTCTCTTCGATGGCTTCACGTTAGGACTTTCTCGAATAGCTCGTCAAACGTCCACAGATAGCCCGTCACTTTCGCCATCATAGCGGGTGTCAGTCGTTTCTGACCAGACTTGCCGGGCTACCGGGTTCGCCAGTAGTAATTGTCGTGCAGGGCGAACATGCGAAGGCGGCTTCGAGGTTTTCCAGTTTCTTTGAGAAGCAGTACGTGAGGCGGTTGAGCCGATTGCAGAAAGGGGTCGGGAGTCTTTTTCGGCCAAAGCTCACCCCAAAACTCGTACGATGTCATCCGAAAAAGACTCCCGACCCCCTCGATCGCGCGTGAATCAATCAAACTGACCCACAACCCGATCACAAGTGTCGCTATCGCATGCGGATTATGCGAGCGCCCGTTCAACGACTTGGATATGTTCGTCGTCGGGGCCGATCAGTCGCCGTTCGAGTCCGTTGTAGAAATAGGACAGATCCTGATGATCGAGGCCCATCAAATGCAATATCGTCGCATGAAGATCAGAGACGTGAACTCTATCTTCGATCGCTTCGAATCCCAGCTCGTCGGTAGCACCAATAGCCTGACCGCCGGCAACTCCCGCGCCGGCGAGCCACATGGAAAAGCCAAGCCAGTTGTGATCTCGCCCCGGTTTGCCGACGCCCTCACTGGTGGGCGTCCGCCCAAATTCGCCCCCCCAAACAATCAGCGTTTCGTCCCACAAGCCGCGTTGCTTTAAGTCGGCGATCAACGCGCCGATCGGCTGATCGGTTTCTCCGGCGTGTAGCTCATGGTTGCTGGTGCAGTCGGTGTGGCCATCCCAGGTATCTTCAATGTGTCCCCCACCGGAATAAAGTTGGACGAACCGCACGCCTCGCTCGACCAATCGGCGTGCGATCAGGCACTTGTTGCCGAAGTTCGAGGTCAGCTGCTTGTCGAGCCCATACATTCGTCTCGTCGCTTCATCCTCCGCGCCAACATCGACAGCCTCCGTCGCACTGGACTGCATCCGGTAGGCCAGTTCGTAGGACAAGATTCTGGCAGCCAACTCCGATTCATGGGGATAGGCTTTCGAGTGCTCGCGGTTCAATCGTGCCAGCAAGTCGAGCGAATTACGTTGTGCTGTCGCGTCGATGCCCTCCGGCGTCGCAAGATTTAATAGCGGAGAACCGCCGCTGCGGAACAGCGTTCCCTGATACGCTGCCGGCATATATCCCGCCGTCCAATTTGACGCGCTGCCAATCGGTCCGCCTCGTGGATCGGTCATGACGACAAAACTTGGCAAATCCAGGCTTTCCGTGCCCAGCCCGTACGAGAGCCACGAACCGAGGCTCGGCGAGCCAATCTTCACGTCGCCGGTGTTCATTTGCAAGCAGCCGGACGCATGTGCCGCAGTATCGGTGTACATCGAACGAATCACACACAGATCATCCGCGTGCCGAGAGGTGTGAGGGAAGAGATCGCTGATCGGAAGGCCGCTCTGGCCATGTTGGTCGAACTTGAAAGGAGATTGCGCAAGGTAGCCAATCGGACGGCCATTCGAGCCGACCTTTACCTTGCCTTTGTACGGCGTCCCATTTAACTTCGTTAGGGCCGGCTTTGGGTCAAACGTATCGATATGGCTGGGCGCACCGTTCATAAATAGAAAGATGCAATGCTTCGCCTTGGCAGGAAAGTGCTGCGGTTTGGGAGCAAGTTGATTGATCGGATCAGTGGCCGCTTGAGCACGACGGCTGAAGAAACCGTCACGCGAAAGCAAGTCGACCAAGCCAAGTCCGGCGAAGCCCGCACCAGCGTTCCAAAGAAAGTCGCGGCGCGTGCAGTTACCGGCAGTGAGATTCGACACGGATCGTCGCTTGCCGTTCATGGTGAGCACTTTCGTTTTCTGGTTGCGGATTGGCACTCTCGAAGAATGCGCGGCTTGTCAGTTCGGATATACAAACTCGTTGAGGTTGAAGATGACACGGCATACTTGAATGAGTGCGCGGCGATGTGCTTCCTCGACCGACATCTCCGTGCCGTCTTCTGCCTCGCCTAGCAATCGTGCCTGCTCTGCATTCAGGAACTCGGCCATGGCGAGCTGTTCGGTGCCGGTGGGACTACGACAGAGGGCAATCCGCCAGGCACGTTCGACCTGTGCACCGGGATGGCCGCCGGCCTCCCCGATCACGCGTTCAGCAAGGTGTCTCGCCTGTTCGTTTACGAACTTGCCGTTAAACAGCGTCAATGCCTGTGGAGGCACGCTCGTGATGTTCCGTTGTTCCGTCGACCGGGTTGTATCACACAAGTCAAGCACTTCCAGCAGCGGTACCATGAGCGAGCGTTTGACAAACGCATAGACGGTGCGTCTGGCCTGCTCTTCCGGGGATGATGGCTGCCAAACCTTGTCACGATCGGCGTGGCCTTCAACGACAACGCGCGGAATATCCAATTTCACACCTGGACCATACATTGTGCGATTCAGCTGTCCGCTCGCCGCAAGCACCGAATCGCGAATGGCTTCGATTTGCAGCCGCCGATAAGGAAACCGCCACAAGAGATGATTCTCCGGGTCCTCTTTAACGTATTGGAGGTTCACGGACTTGCTCATTCGATAGCTGTTGCTGCGGACAATCAGGCGGTGTAATTTCTTCAGCGACCAGTTGGCATCGTGGACAAACCAATGTGCCAGCCAATCGAGCAGTTTGGGGTGCGTCGGTGCGTCGCCCATCACGCCGAAATCGCTGGGTGTGCGGACAATGCCTTCGCCAAAGTGATATTGCCATACGCGATTGACGATCACTCGCGCGGTCAAGGGGTTGTCGGGGCTGGCGATCCACGTCGCCATGGTAATCCGCCGGCGTGAAGTCCGGCCTTGCGTTTCGAATCGCAGCTGCTGACGTAAAAGAACTGCTGGCAAACCGGGTTGAACCTCCGGGCCCGGTTTGGCAGCCTGGCCTCGAAGCAAGAGAAAACTCTTGGACGGTTTCTTCTCAGGTTCAATCAGGAAGTAACCTCTGGGCAGGTCCGCCACCTGGTCTCGCAACTGCTTGATGTGCCGCTCGGCGCGCTCAGTAAGATCCTTCAATCTCGATGGGAGGTGCGACGTGAGCTCTTGGTCTAATTGGCCTTGATGGTCTGCGGCAAGTTTCTTTTCTGCATCGCTGCGTTCTGACTCGACATTCTTGAAAGCGCTCAGGACATTATCAGCCAATTCGCTTTTACCGGAAGTCAAAAACTCGCCAAAGTAACTGGCTCGGATCCGCTTCTGTTGGCTTCGGTACTCTTCAATACGCCGATCACGCTCCGCGACGATCGCAAGTTGTTCGGCCGAACCGGCCGGCGCGTCCTGATCGGATCGGCCTGACTGTGGACGCTGCATCGGCGCCACGATTGCCGACATTCGGTAGTAGTCGTGCATCGTCAACGTGTCAAACTTGTGATCGTGACAGCGAGCACAACCTAACGAAAGACCGAGAAATACCTGCGAGGCCGTGCGAATGATATCGTCGAGTTGATCGTGGCGATCTTGCGCAAAATCCGCAGGTTCGTCGTCCCAAGATCCCAGTCGATAGAAACCTGTGGCGACCACCGTCTCCGTGCTGATAGCCGCCAATTCGTCACCTGCAAGCTGTTCCATAACGAACCGGTCGTAGGGTCTGTCGCTGTTCAGAGCGTCGATGACGTAATCGCGATATCGCCAGACATGTGGTTTCTCAGCGTCGCGCTCGTATCCGTTTGAGTCGGCGTAACGCACCAGATCAAGCCAATGACGTGACCAGCGTTCACCATATCCTGGTCTCCTCAGAAGCCGATCCGCCTCTTCGTCGAGCCGTTCAGCTGACGGAGCGGCGCCGAAGCGCTCTTGTTCGGAGATCGTCGGTGGCAGTCCAATCAGATCGAGATACATTCTCCGCAGCAACGCGGCTGAGTCGGCAACGGGGTTTGGCTGCCAGGCCTGCGCTTCCAGCTTGGCGAGTACGAAATTGTCGATTGGTGTTCGAGGCCATGCTTTGTTCTTCACATTCGGCACGGGTGGCCGGCGAACCGTCAGGTATGCCCAATGCCCTCGATCACTTTCGCCGGTTTGCGATTCTGGAAGTCTCACTTCATCAGCCAGTTCGTCAGCCAACAGACTGCTGGCAACGGCCAACCAGGCAGCCACCAGTATCCAAAACGCTCGATTCGTAAGGAACATGCGAGAATCCGTCGTTCGGATTGACAGGCGTATTGAACCGCAACTACGTCAAGCCTGACGCGATGGACTGAGGATAAGCTTGTCGAAAGTTGGTGTCAAATCCTGTCCGGCCCACCTTTCGATGTGCCGCGATACAGCAGCTTGAATGCTAATGTCTGAAGCCGCCAGGCAGAGACACTACAACTGGCGAGGATTGTTGGGCAATCTCTATAGCCCCCTCCTCCGATGAATTAGAATGTGTCTGCCTGTTCGGATTCGAGCCGGATTCATTCCCTCTTGCCGCTTCAAGTTGCAGGTCCGCTTTGTACGAAGTTTCCGTAGTCTTACCGGTCTTCAATGCCGACCATTCGATTGAGCTCGCGGTGCGTTCAATCCTTGCTCAGACGTTTTCCGACTTCGAACTGATTGTCGTCGACGACGGTTCGACCGATGAGACCGTCCGTGTCGTCAGCCGCATCAGCGACTCGCGGTTGCGGCTTGTCCAGTGCCCTCATCGTGGCGTCGCGGCAGCCGCGAATACCGCGACTGAGGTTGCTCGCGGGCCGCTGATTGCGCGCATGGACGCTGACGACATTTCTCATCCGCAGCGACTCGAGAAACAGCATCGTCTGCTTCGCGAACAGAATCTCGATGTAGTTGGCTGCCAGGTCCATATCCTGGATCCATCTGGCCAGGAGACCGAATCCATGCAGCGCTATGCGCACTGGATTAACGAAGAAACCTTCGACCATGATCAGATCGTAGGCTTACGGTTTATCGAGCTGCCCCTGGTGAATCCAACGATCCTGGCGCGGCGAAGTTACTTCGAATTGGGATTTCGCGATGATGAGTTTCCAGAGGATTACGACCTAATGTTGCGAGCGGCGGCCTGTGGAATGGCCTTTGGCAAGGTGGAGCAGGTGCTGTTCGAATGGACCGACAGACCAGATCGGCTAACGCGCACGGATTCGCGTTATTCCATCGGTGCCTTCACCCGCTGCCGCCAGGCCCACCTGCGAGACGGTCCGCTGCGCGGCATTGATCAAGTGGACCTGTGGGGTGTCGGCCAGACAGGCAAGCCGTGGTTGCGCTGGCTTCAGTCGCAAGGCGTTACTGTCCGCCACGCTTACGATGTCAGCCAACGAAAGGTCGGCACGCAGATCCATGGCGTTCAAGTTGCTCATTCCGATACACTGCCCGACACAGACGGAACGCCCCTGATCATTGCGGTCGGAGCAGCTAGTGCACGCGAAGTCATCCTGCCGCAGATCCAGTTTCGTGGCTATGTTCCCGGTCGGGATGCGTGGTTCGTTGCGTAAATCAGCAACGTCATCTGCCTTTGCGTGTGCCCGCCGCGGGAAATCCGTCCCTTGAGCGCGGGTCGGCCAACCTCGTCTATTTCTGCTTCGGAGTCTTCTGTGTCGCTTGACGAAGCGACACGATCCCATTTCTGAGCTGAAATATCTGCTTCATTTCTGAAGCTGTCAGAGCACGGTCGAAGATGGCAAAATCGTCAATCTGCCCCACGTAGTTGATGCCTAACATGATCGCCAGCCGCCCGGTGTCCCAGGTGAAACGCTGCCTTCTCCGTATGTCGCCGTGGCGCTCGCCGTTCAAATACAGAGTGGCCATGCCAAGCTTTTGTTCTGCATTGAAATCGCGAAACGTGATACCCACGTGAGTCCACCTATCGCGCGAGAAGGGCGGTTGGTCTACCGTACCGATTGGCCGCTGGCTATCCGGAATGTCGTCCCATTTGCGATTCTGTGGATTCCAGAATTTGTAATCAGAGAACACGCCTAAGCGAAACTTGCGGGGCGTTTCTTTCGTGAAGTCCACATAGAAGGAGGCGTCATTCCACTTTTTGTCCGTGATCTGTAGCGGATCAACGTAGCCTGGCGGCAAGTCCTCCTCGGGCGTCAGACTGAGCCAGAAAGAGTACGAACCTTGGAACTCCTGTTTCTTCGCGGCTGGTAAGTTCTCGGCACCCTTAAAGAACACGATCTTGTCGCTCTTTTTGGTGAACATAAGCGAACCGCCGTAACGGCCGTGCTTGCGATTCAAACTGACTGACTGGTTGGGTAAGCCGGCTTGCACGTTTTCTCGCTTCAATGACGCCGCTGTATAGATCTTTCCATCTCCCTTGGAGAAGTCAGCGTCGGCCGATTGATCAAACGACGCGTGGAAGAGTAGTGTGGCGCCAAGCGAAACATCTTCTTGGGCACAAGCAATGTTGGCTAGCAACAGCAAACCGCCAACGCAGTAGAAGTTTGTACGCATACCTCGGGTCCCTTCAAAAAATCTACAGCCGCATCGCTTCACAGCACATTCCAAGATTACGACAATTTCAATTCACTTCAAGAGTTCGATCGTTCCTTGGCCAAACGCGGTGCCGATCTGGGCGAAGCACCAGGGACTTCCATAGTAATGGTAGGGGTGGTCGTTTCCGAACTGGCGCCACTTGTCAACGTCCTTGCTCCAGCCTCCGGGGCCGGTGTAGATCGCGTGCGCGTCCATGTCCCAGAACTTGTCGGTCTTGACGCAGAGCACGTTGCCTTTGAATTCAGGATAGTCTGGTACTGCAGCCTGAGCCTTCTTGATGGTATCGCGCGGCGACCCTTCCTTGTCCAGTTTCATCCCGTCGTGGCCCATTTGTCCAATCACGAAAGCCATCCCCGGGGCCTCAAATTCTTTTCGTACATCACGAATGAAATTGGTCATATTCTTCTCGTAAGTCAACCAACGATCCTGGTACTGGTCGTTCCAACCTTGAAACCAGACGAATCCCATAATTTCGTATCCCTGGTTCTTGTAGCCGGGAAAGCGTGTGCCCAACTCCGCAAGACAACCGTGTACTTCGCTGATCATATTGCGGTAGTCCTTGCCAAATTGTTCCTTGAATTGCGCGACGGTTACGATTTCGCGCGGCTTGAATTTCCTCAAGTTCCTTTTCTTTTTGGCCGTCTTGTTTTGCTCGACAGTCCTTTTGTTATACGTCTCGATCCTGGCAGGCTCTGCGGCGTTCCATGCCTCGTTCTCTGCATTTTGTGTAGCGGTTAGTTTTGCGTACTCTTCATTGCTGAGCATGGACGACGGAGGCAAGAAACCACGAGCCAAAGCTCTGCCACCCCACGAGGTCTTGATGATTAGCACCTGTTCGTTGTAATAATCTCCAATCGCGTGCCCAAAATTGAACTCCGGTCCGAAGCCTTCCCGAGGCGCTCCATACCCCACGGTCAAGTCGCCGTGTTTGCCGAGGTAGTTGATCCACACGTCGTGGCGCGTGCTCCACAAGTAAGTTGGTGTTTTGCGGCGGTCATCAGCATCGCTAGTCTCCGCCACGGTCTCGGTGAAAGCGTCGTAGTTGCCGTCCTTGATAAAGTGCGTGTAGCGATGGCGGTACTTTTCCTGAGTGACCTGCCAGGCCAGCGGCTCGGGGAAGCCGCGACCCTCCATGTTCGACTGTCCAGCCAGAATGAAGACTTTGACTTTTCCTGTACTTGTGGAGGCGGCATACTCTGGGTCGGCCGCGGACGCAGTCAACGGAGTTGCGAATGCAACACAAAGCAGCACACAGTGTCTGATGAACATTGGTTTTTCCTGAAGTACTTTTGGAGGTTTGCCTTTGGTACGACCCAACATACTTCTAGTCCAGATTCGCCTTAATCTGGGTATCCGTGATAGCAGAAGTAGGGCAACCATTTTCGGGAACTTCCACGTTGGCAGTCCAGAGAATGGCATTGAGCATCACTTTACGAAAGTCGTCGTGGCGCCAGCTGTCATGATTGTGCGCGCCGGTGAACCCGAATCCACGTCCGCCGTTTGGTCGGTCATATGCCCAGGCAACATGCTGCTTTTTGCCGGCCGCTACAGCTTTGCGTACCGTCGGGTTCCCGCTGCGAGCGCCGTCCTTGCGGCGTAACGTTTCCGGCCCTGGCAGATCGGAAAGAATGGGCGTCACTCCTTTGAGCTGATCGACGAAACGCATGTGGTAATACCACTCATCGTTCGCACTAAACGGCTTCACTCCGTTACAAATCGGATGTTCAGGAAGATCTTTGAACTTCGGAGTCCAATGGGGATTCACAGACCAATTCAAATCACAGAATCCTCCCATCCACTCTAGAAACTTCTCACCAGGATTTCCCTTTTCCGCTTCGGTAGCCCAGTGGATCATCACGACCCCAGTTCCCTTTTGCATCAGCTTGTCGAACTCATCCAAGTGTTTGTTCAACACGTGACCTCGGTGCCCGGTGCAGAAGATGACCACCGTCGCCGCCTCATTCAAGATGCCGGTGTCATCGGGATAGCCATAGTGTGGCACCAGGACTGCATTCACATTGAGTCCCGAGTCATTGAGAGCCCTAGCCAGGATCATGTTCCCAGCTCGATGCTCATGACTCATGCGTGCATGACTGGGCGAGCCAGAGATAAATACAATCTTCGCTTTGTCTTCGGCTTGAATCGTGCCTACCAACAGAACGGTCACGACAGCTGCTGCGCTCAAAAGTGTTCTCATTTCAAATTCCTTATCGAAAGCGAGTTGACCCTGGGGTAGATGAAGCTACCTTTCAAGTTGGTCCGTGAACGTCTATTGTAACTCGTTCAGTACGCAATCGGTTTCCCAGACCTGCGTGTATACACGTGCCAAAGCGGACAACGCTGTGCGGTGGTGTTCAGGAAAGAACGTGGCAACGGCATCTTCCACGACAATGACGTTGTAACCGCGATCGGCGGCGTCTCGCGCCGTGGTTTCGACACACATATCTGTCGCCATTCCCGTCATGACGAGTGTCTCGAGTCCCATGTTACGCAGCAGTTGATCGATACCGGTCTCGTTGAATGGACTGCTGGCATTCTTGTCGATGACCAATTCATGGTCCATTGGTGCAAGTTCCGCAATGACTTCGTGTTCCTGGCTTCCCTTGGCCCACAACGTTGGCCGGTCGGTCTGCTCGCGGGCATCCATGTCACGGAGTTGACGTCGTTGGATCATGTCGCGGCCATCTTCGAGCAGAGCGCCGTGACGCGTAAAGACGATTTCTCGATTCAAACAACGAAATGCATCAAGTAACCGACGCGTATTGGCGATCGTATCACGAATGCGGGGTATGTAGTAACTGGCCACATCGGGAAATCGTTCGACGAGCATACGTGCCACACCGCACTTCGCGTTTGAGCTGTAGTTCTGATAGTCAATGACAAGCAGGCCCGTTTTCGCCCAATCGACATCGAACGACGGCCATGGCATGATCCAGCCGGGGAGTGAATCTGGGGAATCAACGACTGAGTTACTCATCAGTTGAGTGCCTTGTGAGACGTGTATCGAGCTGCGCGGTACTTCGTAGTCTGTTGATCTTTGGGTAGGCCTGCAAGCAGGGGCGACGACGTTGCCCCCAGTTACCTCGCTTCGTTTGTTCGTGGGCTATCAATGAGAGTCGTCCGAAAATCAACAGGCTGCTAGGTTAGTTGATACGCGGTTCACTAGGGAGAACTTAAGCTCAACAATAGCAAAACCGAGGCGATGTCGCACACTTGAGCTTGACACCACAGATCGCTTTCTTTTTGACCGCGGCCAAGTTAACATCGTAATCGTCCCCTGTCGCCTCACAAACCGATGGAGTCTGTCTATCATGTATCGCCATTTGTTGCTCATCGTCGTCGTCCTGGCATTTCATGTGTCTCCCCTGCTCCATGCCGAAACACCTGATGGTTTCGTATCGCTGTTTGACGGCAAGACCTTTGCCGGATGGAAAATTCCTGAAGGCGACAACGGCCATTGGAAAATCATCAAGGGTGTGATCGACTATGACGCGTCGAGCGAGGCACCCGAGGACAAGAACCTGTGGAGCGAGAAGGAGTATGGCAATTTCGTCCTGTTGGTCGATTGGCGCATCAAGGACACACCGTACATCAATCCTCGTGTTCCTATTGTTATGCCAGACGGGACGCACAAGTTGGGAGCGGATGGGAAAGCGATTCAAACCTCAGTTCCCGATTCCGATTCAGGAATCTTTCTGCGTGGCGTAGGAAAGTCACAGGTGAATATCTGGTGTTGGCCGATTGGATCGGGCGAGGTGTATGGATATCGAATGGACCAATCAATGACACCTGAAGTCCGGGCCGGAGTTACACCAAAGACTAACGCGGACAACAATATCGGTCAGTGGAACACGTTCGAGTTAACCATGCGAGAAGATCGCCTGTCGGTGAAACTGAACGGCCAACAAGTTCTCAAGGATGCACAGCTGCCCGGTATTCCAAGCCGAGGTCGGATCGCCTTGCAGCATCACGGCGGAAAGGACAAGGAAGGAAACTGGCGAAGCCCACCGGCGCTGGTTCAATTCCGAAACATCGCAATCAAGGACCTTGACTAAGCAATGCTTTGCCGCCCCTTTGGGTGTTATTCCTTGTTCACCTTTGGCGGGAGACACAGCAAGATGCAAACAACACGGTTCGTACCTATCGTCAACACGATCCTGACCAACACGGTCCTGATCTGCTTGTCGCTTTCGACGACCGAACTTTGGTCGGCACCTCCCACAGACTTAGCAGGCGCCGTTAGGGCGATCGCCAACGAGGCCATCGAGGCAAATCGTGCTGTCGGTGTGAGTATCGGCATCGCTCGCGGAGACGAGATTCTGCTTGCCGACGGTTTCGGCTTCGCCGCACTGGAATCTAAAGTGCCGGCAACGGCGACGACGGTCTACCGGATCGGATCGATTACCAAGCAGTTTACCGCGGCTGCAATTCTCCAGCTCGCGGAACAAGAGAAGATCGCACTAGATGACCGAATTACCAAGTACCTCCCAGATTATCCAACGCAGGAACATGCGGTCACCATACGGAATCTGTTGCAACACACTTCTGGGATTCAAAGCTTCACTGACCTGCCGTCGTACCGACTTCTCATGCGCAACGACGTGTCTCACGACGAGATGATCGGACGATTCAAGGAGTTGCCGTTTCACTTCAAGCCGGGTGAGCAATTCCAATACTGTAACTCCGGTTATTACCTGCTGGGCGTCATGCTGGAAACAGCCGCAGAGAAGTCGTACGAGCAGTACTTGCAGGAATGCGTCTTCACGCCACTTGGCTTGGAACAAACATACTACGACAGAGTACGCCGCATCATTCCAGGCCGCGCACGAGGCTATCGTCGCGTTCAGGGAGACCTTGAGCACGCACCCTTTCTTAGCATGACGCAACCGTTCTCGGCCGGCGCGATTGCCTCCACCGTCAAAGACTTGATCAAGTGGCAACGCGCGCTCGTGGATTATCGAGTTCTATCCAAGGAGTCCTATCAAACGATGACGACCCGGGGTGTACTGGACAACGGCAAGGCCATCGCATACGGATTGGGACTGTTCATCGGCCAATCAGAGGGGCGCAGGACAATCGGGCATGGCGGAGGGATCAACGGATTTCGGAGCCATCTCGCGTACTACCCCGAAAGTGACCACACGATTGTGGTCTTGGCAAACAGTGAGAGCGCAAAGCCCGAGGGGATCTCCAAACGCATCGCCAAGCATTTGCTTTCAGCACCGGCATCACCGCCGCCCAAACGCGCGGTTAGCATTTCAGGTAAACAGCGGGCGCAGGCACTGGCGAACTTGCCGGACATCGTCTCGTTTGCGACAAACAAATCCAATCAGTTCATTGTCGACTTGGACGTCATTCGCACCGGCCATCCGTATCGAGGTGAGAATGCCGAGAGACCGCACGCTGGCGGGCATGTGTACTTTAAACTACCGAGCGAACCGATACCGGTGAGCCAGGTAGAGCAGTTTCCGGCTATCTATGCTGTCGCTGATGGTGTTATCTCGCGGGTCGATTTCTACTTCCGATTGCGTGAGATGTTTGAGCCCGCACTCGATCGCCGAGTTGCAAATCGTCGTTACGGAATCGGCCTGACGTTTGCCGGCGCAAATGGAAACGCCGTGGACTTCCACTACAGCATCGAGCCCTTTGTTGATCCCGGTGACGACACGTTTTATGAGCCGTTCATTCTGGTGAAACGCGGCGATCGCGTGAAGAAGGGTGACGTCATTGCTCGCATGTATCTCCCGGAAAACCAGAAACTGGCACAGAAGAGCCACATTCATTTCAACTTGAACGGAGGCAAGGCTCGTCGGTTCATGGCACCGGTAATCTTTACCGACGAGATTGTCAGTCGATTCCATTCCACGTGGCGAAGGGTCGGCCGCAACAACGACGCTCACATTCCACCGTGTTTGGGATACGAGTTGGCGCCTCACGAGAACCCTTTTGGAACCGGGGCCAAGCAGAAACTTTAGGCGAAGGACGTTCAACCGTTTGTTCGAGGGGAAGTCGGTCAGCGCTGGGTAATCCACTTAAGAATGTCATCGACGACCAGCTTGGACACGTTGCCGCGCAAAGCGTACTCGCTTGGCGTGCTCTTGCCATGTCCGCTGATGAAGAGATGATTCAAGTTGGGATAACTCTGGAATTGAACATCGTCGCGTGACGAGAGTGCATCTTTCCAATTCTGAAAATCCACCATCGTGACCTGATAATCACGCTCGCCCTGAAGGATGATCATTGGACGATTCACTTTCGCCGCTTGTTTTGCTGGTTCATAGCCGCGGAGGTCGAGCCAATACGGCGAAGTCGCACCGAGGATTGAAGTCGTGGGCGACTCATCGGCAAGCCCGGCACTTTTGATCTTGTCGATTTGCTGTCTCAATGTGTCCAGGCGTTCCTGGTCCGCATCGGAAAGCGTCCCATCCAGTTTCAGAAGGTAGTTGGTTTGCTCCCACATGAGTTCTTCAGTTGGTCGCGTGCTTCCGGCTAACACGACGTAGCCGGCGACCAGAGATTCCGCATCACGAGCGGCGATCCGGGGCACCAAATACCCGCCCAGGCTGTGCCCCAAGACGAAAATGCGCTTCGCATCGACGATCGCGTTCTCCTTCAAGAGTCGCACCGCCTCAATCACATCGTCAACTGTCTCTTGCTTGACCGTCAACGGGTCCTTTGACAGTACCATCTTGACACCATGGACTTTGGTGCGTTTGTCGTAACGAAGTGTGACGACACCGTTGGTCGCCAGGCCCATGCCCAAGTCCTTGAAAGGTTTGTTCGCTCCAACGGTTTCGTCTCGGTCGTTTGGCCCCGAACCATGAACGAGCACAACTGCGGGGAAAGGGCCCTTGCCGTTGGGAATGGCGAGTGTGCCGGGTAGTTTCCACGGGTCATTGCCAACGGATGTGTCAGATTCACGAAAGGCCTTCTTGTCGATATATGAGGGCAGCTTGTACTCGCGCTCGGCTTTTGGTGGCACAAAGAACAGCCCGGCAATCGCTTTCTCTTGGTCGAAAACGACCTTGATCTCCAGCGATTTGAGCTTGAATTGGCACGGCACGTAGACAACATCGTACGCCGCGATTTTCGCGCGGTATGTCGTGCCTCGACTTTCGAGTGCCCCACATGTGAGCAACAAACCTATCCAGGTCTGCTTCAGTCGTGTCGGTGACATGGCCTTTGTCATTGCCTCATCAAAATGCTCGGCCCCTTTTTCGAATTCCCCTCCAACCAGTTGGTCGATGAATTGACTTGCCGCCACGCCCAAGTCATCGGGAGTGGCCGTCGGCGGTTCGGCAAGAACGGGCCGAAAGCTGGTCATCAGAAACGTCACAGTGATTAGCACGAACTGTCGCATCGCATCCTCCAGCAGAGAGTTTTTTGGAGGCCCGATCAACAACCTTCGAATCGTCGTTATTCGCTCCGCGAACATAACGCCAATTTCGCGGAGCAAACGGCGACAATTATTGATGCGTCAAGCCTTAGGCGTTGTTACTTTTCGCGCCCGTTGTAATCTCCTCAAGAACCACCGCGGTGCCGTACGCCAACATTTCCGCAGCGCCATTCATCACAACCGACGTCGTGATACGGACGCCGACGATCGCATTGGCACCCAGTTCCTCGGCCTCGGCCACCATTCGATCCAACGCCTGCTCGCGGCTTTCAGCCAACAGCTTGGCGTATTCATGAATCTCGCCGCCGACGATGTGACGCAATACGGCCATGATGTCCTTGCCAAGGTGCCGCGCCCGGATCGTGTTGCCGCGGACGAGTCCGAGTGTTTTCCCGATGCGCTTGCCCGAAACTTCAGAGGTCGTCACGACCATCACCTGTTTCATATCTGCACGTCCTTATATTTGTCGTGTCTGGCTGAGATTATTCGTTGCCGAACTACCGAGAATAACAACATTCCTAGGCCGATGACTAAAGTGGCCAAGCCGGTCTTGACCATGGCTGGCACTTCCTCGTCAATCGCGAACTCATAAGCACCATATCCAAGCAGCAACATAGATCCACCAATGTACATCAGCCAACCAAACAACCGACTCGTTCTGACCGTCACACCATTCATAATTGTGCTCCATTCTTCAGACGACATTTCTCCGAACGACAGCTTTCCAATACCGTCACGCAGCCGAGTCATCTCTTCGAAAGTCTCTTGGCACGCCGCACATGATGCCACGTGCAACTCGACGCGCTGCCGGTCGCCTTGCGTCAACTCGCCGTCGAGATAGCCTGACAGCAGTTCCTGATAGGCCTCGCATGGTTGTGTTGGGATCATCGGTATTGCTCCATGCGCCCGCGGAGCTCGACCCGAGCGCGGTGCAAACGCGACATCACTGTACCTTTTGGGATAGACAATATCTCAGCCACCTCAGCGTAGCTCAGGTTGTGAAAATCTCTCAGCAAGATAATCTCCTGTTGGTCGCCGCGCATCGACATTAGCGCCGCTTTCAGCAGCCCCAGCATCTCGTGTTTCTCGGCCACCGCATCCGGTCGTTGCGACGAGTGTTCGGTGATCTGCTCCAATTCCGCCGGTTCTGTGTGCCGTCGAGCCCGTTGACGAATCAGGTCGACGCAGCGATTACGGACGATCTTTAGAAACCAGGATGTCAATTCTCCACGCTCGGCGTCGAACGACCGCCACTTTCGCACCAACTGGTGAAGTGCATCCTGCACGGCGTCCGCGGCGTCGTCGCGGCGACCGAGCATCTGCATTGCCAGCGCGAAGCCACGATTGCCCAATTCCTCGATTTGAAGATTCGCGATCATGGGCTGTCCATTTGCATCGGGCATCAGCGTCTCGACTTGTGCTGTTCCCTACAGTCGACGTTGCGTTACAGGTAATACGACCAATTGTCGAATCTATTCCAGAGATTCTGGTAGAAATCTAACATCAGTGGCGAATCTTGTGGACGGATGCCCTTCGGATCAGATCGAACTGCTGATGAGGTCGCACTGCTTTGAGTGCTATTCGCGTGCTGCCGAGGAAACGGAAGGCGGGATGACGTTGGATTTTGGAGGCGGCTGGCCAGGGGTGGTGATCGAGGTCGGACGATCACAACGTGTAAGCCAACAGGGAGTTTGCCAGGTGCATGGGGCCAATCAAGGAACCGAATGAGAACGCGTTGCCTGGTTATTTCTTCAGCCGCTTGAGTGTTTGTTGATAGCGTTGTTTCATCTCCAGTTCGCGCTGCTTGAGGAACTCCTGCTCGACCTGGTCTCGTTCGTCTGGCTTCGCTCGGATGGCTGTTGGAATCGTGATTTGTCCGAAGGTAATTCCTTCCTCGCGGCGATCTACGGCGACAATCTCGCCGCCGTCCACAACCAGCGTTACACCGACGTTGGCTTCGACGACGGGGATTCCGTTCTCCTTCGCCCGACTCAGCACAGCCTGATCTTGAGTCAGGGAGCGTGAACCGAACGCGGGAATGATTAGAAAACGCGCACCATCAAGTACCGGGATCCTCGCCAACTGAGGGTTCCAACGATCGTTACAGATCATGATTCCACAGCGGCCATACGGCGTGTCGAAGGCGCGGCTTTGCTTTCCCAGGCGATTGAACCACCACGATGGATGATACCCTTCGGCAAACTGCATCTTGTGATATTTTCCGCAGATCCTTCCTTGATGGTCGATGAACACCGCACAGTTAAATACGTCCTCCTCGATTCGCTCGGCCAAACCAAAGACGATACAGAGCTCCAGCTCGCGAGCGAGGTCTTGAAACCGTCTGACGACAGGGTGATCGATTGGGATGGCGACCTCTTTGATTTTCTCGACTGCTACCTTGCCCAAAATAATCTCGTTGACAACATAGCCGTCCAGGGCGCCCTCCGGTGCAACTGCGATCTCCGCTCCGCCCTTCTTGGCCTTTCGCAGAGCCTGCTCCAATCGATTAGCATTTCCCTTTAGGTTGAACTTCTCCGGGACAAACGAAATCGAAGCCACGCGAACGACGACTCGCTCTGGCGTGGAGTTACCTTCGCGTTGCTGGGCAGCAGCGCAGGAAGCTACTGCTACGAGAACCAGCAGTACCGTCCAGTTCTTCCGCTGATTGATCTGCATCACTTGTCTCCGTTAGGCGCGCTGTTTCAGCGTATACAGTTCAAAAGGATGATTGCAAGGCGTTCCACGCGTGACGTACATGCGGCCGGCGGTTGGTTGGATGACGAGCGAAAAGACGGTCGTCCAGAATCCGTTCTGTGGGTGGTCGTTTTCATGGCGGCAAATCGATCGAGGGTGGTTGTCGTGGTCCGCGAGCATTCGCTGCACATTGTCGATCGTAATTGGTTGGCTTTGTTCGCCGAGCAGCGCGTCGAGTCGGAAGATGCGGGGGTGCGATTCAATTAGCTCGGGGAACGTGTCGTTGTGTGATAGCAGGTCTGCGTGCACACAATGATTGGTGTGTGTGAGATAATTGTTGCCGCCGCTACGCAGCACGTGAACATCGTCGATCGTGACTTCCAGGTCTGCCGGCCCTTGCGGTGTCGCCAGCATAATGTTGGCGGGAATCGCGCGATCAGCGCGGCGGATGGCGTGGACGGATTCCTCGAGTGACGTTGCTTCGTATAGTTCCCGCAGCGTGAAGTAATGTGGCACACCGATGTCGCGGGCAGGTGCGGGCAGCGTGTTCACACAGGCTCCGATCCCCGATCCACTGATTCCTAGATAGGATATCAAACCGGCTTGCGTCACCGTCATGAGCGCGGGTTTATCCGTGGGGTGTCGTGTCAGCACAATCGTGAACTCGTCAAGCGCTGGGTCGTTGTCCCAATTCTGAGCGACCATGGCATGGCCATCGGCCGATGCGTCAGCCGCGATCGAAAACGAAGTACAACCAGCTTCGTGTTCCGGTTGAAGTTGATTACGAACCTGTAGCAACATGAGATCGTCGAGCGCAACGCCGGCCGCTTCGGCCGTGCCACGCAGCTCGTCAACCAAATCCGAACGGTACGCTTCGGCCAGCGGAATACACGCTGCGGCGATTTCCATCGCCCTTTTGCGCGAGACGGGCAGGGTTTTGTTCACACGGGCCAGCGCGACTTCGCAGAATCCTCTTACTTCTTCACGAGCCGCTTCGCCGATCTGACGCCCCAATTCGCGCGGCGATCCTCCGACCGATATTTCGCGATAACGCAGTGGTGTGGTCGAGGGTAATTTCTTCATGCCGCGTTCCCAAACGAAAAGAAAGACAGACGGCCTTCACCAGAGAAACCGGTTGGATCGAAGTACCGGCAGCTGCAAGTATATCTCCCGTGCAACTCACTCGAAACCGCCTTGGAATGTAAAAAGGGGCCGGTTGGATTGATGGCATCTGTCGGCCAAGAAGGCTATCATTGCGGATCGAACTCGTATCCGTGCAGACGCTCTTTGCTGGGAAGTGAGGCTTCTAGAATGTCGATTAGAAACGACGTCACGGACTTCGCTGTTAACGAAGGACTCGCTTATCGCCGGCGGATTTTCCGATTTCTTGACCTAGTAACCGTCTGCACGACTGCCGCGATCATTGTGTTCGTTTCGCCTGCTGTGGCGGA
>PVBE010199742.1_pt1 | contig 23001 bp, 20 predicted proteins | sample 1631181 | NCBI WGS metagenome assembly PVBE01 (sample SAMN08397723, study PRJNA350692) | Marine metagenome, whole genome shotgun sequencing project. | isolation source: water | place: Pacific Ocean | collected 2012-04 | reverse complement strand
TGAGCCACGGCAAGCAGCAGCGTGATCAGTGTCCTTAAGCTGATCGGTCGTTGTCTGTGAGATGTGCAACCACGCCGAACTCGTTGAGGCTTGTTTTTCAGCCTTTTAGAAACGGTTCGTCCAGATGTTTTGCTGATTCTTGAGAATCACATTCTTTGCTGTATACTCCTCGACGTTGGGTCAGGGGCACGTCTCATCACATCAATGCCTTCGGGTAGAGCTATCTTGTGATGTGAATTCCATTGGAAGAAAGGGCTATAAAATGCATGCGGATTCTGGCGAGCACGGACAAACACACAACGCTCCATGCAATACGGATTTGGATCATCAAATTGCATCAATAAACAGTCAGTTGGATCAGATCAGCCAAGCCAATTGGAGAGGTCGAATTGGTTTAGCAGCCGCAACGGTTGCCCTTTTCCTGTTGATCATCTGGTTTTCTGTATCGACCTACTCTTTTCTCGAAGAGCGTTTCACAAATGAAAAAATTGAGTCTGCAGTCATGGCAAAAGCCAATGATCTTTTGCCAGGTATGCAAGCAAAAATTATGGAAGAGATATCCCTAGCAACTCCTGTTGTTGCAAAGTTGGCAGGTGAGCGAGCCCTTGAGATTATGCCGGAGCTCGGTGACCGATTTATGGCTTCGGTAGAAAAAGTTGGGACAGAAATTGAGGCAGATATCCGTGCTCTCGTTGACGAATCATTGCAGCGTGTTGCATCAAAAGCAGCAGAAGAAGTTCAGAAAGACTTTCCGTCATTTTCAGCTGATCAGGCTTTAGCAATTACTGAGCGAGTGCATCAAGAATTACTCGTTGAGGGTGGTGATTTTGTTGAAAGTCTTGATGGAGTCGTTCGGAAGGAACAGGAAAAAATTGTTCGGATTTTTGAGAAACTGCCTGTTGATCAAGCTGCTCAGCAGTCAGAGGAAGTGTTGCAGAAAAAGTTTATTCATCACGTCTTGATGATGGTGGATACGATTGTTGCTGAGTATCCATTATCCGAAAAAGCAATTTCGGATAATAGCGTATCGACAGAGGCAGACTTTTCGGCGACGACTACCGCAGCAAAATAAGCTTCGGACTTCTTTGATGGTGCTAGAAATCATTCATAAACCAACTCATTCTTAAAACACTTTGGAAGGACAGATATTAGCATGGCATCCAATACCCCTCCTAAACAAGCCAACACCATTGCAGAATTATCAACACGTGTTGCATTGATGTCGAAAAAAGCTGAACAGCGTTCGTGGATTGCTGTGGGGTTTGCTGTTGTTCTTGTTGCGGGAGTTTTTATCTATTTACAGTTTTTGAAGAACACAATCGACGAGTTTGCTGAAGTCGATACGGTGGTAGAACTAGTGGCCTCAACAGCAGAGCCGCAGATCAATGCAGAGTTGGATTCACTTGGAGAAAACCTTATCGCTCAAACACCAGCAATGATTACAGAGGTCGAAAAAGTTGTACTTGAATCTCCCCCAGCGATTGTAGCTGAGGGACAGAGATTGTTGCTGCAAACCTTTGAAACACAGCTTCGAGAGCTTGAAGCCAGAGCAGATCAGTTGATTCAGGGGATGCTTTCAACAGCACTTAAGCAGGCTTCTGATCAAGGGCTTGACCTGAACAGCCCGGATGCCGTCAATGCTCTTGTAGATGATGCTATTGCCTTGGTGAGAAAAGAACTTAAGACGAAAATTGATGATTTGTATGTTGAGTATTCTGATGGGGCTCATAGTGTGTCTGAATTCATTGATCGACTAGCTTCTGCAAGTGACCTTTCTCCAATCGAGAAAGAGCAGCGAGAAGTGTTAATCACAAGTCTTGCCTTATTGCAAAAGTTAGAGTCAGATCCTTCTCGCAGTCCGCTTCAGGGAATCATCAAGGGTGATCTTCCGGAAAAATAGTCGGCACAAAAGCTATCATTGCCTGTGTTGCGAAGTGTGTTTCATTAGTCTTGTAACCTCAGTGACTCCATCATCTCTGGAGACCCACGCACGGTTCGCTGTATGCACATTTATCTGATGGCCACCAGTGAAGGATCCAAAGGCAGGCAGGACAAGGGTATCGCCCTCCAAAAGAAAACACCGTTCGGTAAAACGATCACCGCTTGGAGAGTTGATCGAGATCGTTGGGTGAACGTGCCCTGCAACAGTGAGCACCGTCTCCTGGCTTCTTGGTCTCGTATGATCTGATTGATGAGTGAAGAAAAAAGGAGGTTCACTGAGGTTGGGAACAATGCAATCGATCCCAAAAGATTCCTTCAGTTTTGGAATAGGTCGATCATGATTACCTCGCACAAGAATGATTTCGGTATTCGGGCACCTCGATCGAGTGTCTCGGAATTCTTCTTGTACGCGAGCACTGAGCCCAGACGGTGCGTGAAAGAGATCACCAAGCACAATCAGTCTGCGAATCGCGTGGTTGGAAATAAGAAACTCTAAACGAGCAAGATCCTTTTGGGCGGAGCCTTCGGGGATAGGGATTCCTGCTTTTCGAAAAGTGGATGCTTTTCCAAGATGAAGGTCAGCTACGAGGAGTGTGTTGGTTGCCTTGAGACAAGCTGCTCGACCTGAAAGTAATGTGACGTCAGCATCAGGACTTGTGTCAATAATCATGAGGATGTCCTTGGTGATGGAGATGCTGAGCATTCCAGTTCCTGTGCCATGGCTGTGATGCGATCAAGCCAATTGTGGGTTGAAAGCCGAGACTGGACTAATGTAGCCCAGATAGGAAAAGCCAAAGGAGTAATGTGAGATGTTTTCATGATGCGAATCTGCTTTGAGGAGATGGATTCCAATGCCGAGGAAAGTCGCTGGAATTCAAACTGTTGTTCCAGAACTTCACGACGTGCTTGACTCAAAAGCATGTTATTTCCATCGTGCTCAAGAAGAACGTCATAGATAAGCCCGGCTGAGGCTTGGGTCTGACGGGTTGTTCTGCCAGTTGCTGAAATAAGTCCTGCAACACGAGCAATCTCACGAAAATGCCTTCGCGCCATCTCTGTACTGTTCAGGCAACTCAAAAGATCTTCAAGCAGATTGTTTGGATGAAAGAGTTGTTTCCACATGTGTGAATCAAAATGAAGCGGATGCCTACCCGAGAGCTCAAAGCCCCAGTCTGTTGCTGCAAGATTGAGCGTTGTTGGTCGACGGTGAGCAATCCGCCACGCGACAAGGGCTGCTAGGCCTTCATGCACGAGTCGGCCTTCGAAGGGAAAGATAAAAGTGTGAAAACCATCCCGGCCCTGCCATTGTTCAATGAGCAATGATTCATGATCTGGGATGATACTCCATTGTGCTTGCGTCTGAAGCAGGGGGCGGACAGCTTTTGCCTCAGGTGGAAGAGCTTGGACGGCATTCGATTCTTTTGTACTGATAAGATCAACGACAGCAGAAGAGAGAAGTGTCGAAAGTGGCATCCGTCCGCCATTCCACCGAGGAACCTGCATGGACGTTGCTTTGCGTGCACGCTTCACCCAGGCAGTGAGGCCGTCAAAACGAAAAAGAATGAGAGGGCGACCAGCAAAGAAAAAGTGATCGCCTTCATGAAGGCGAGATATGAATGATTCCTCCACCGTTCCAAGCCTGCCGCCTCGGAACCACTTGACGTCAACAGACGCATCACTGGCAATGGTGCCTATGTTCATTCGATGTTTCCGAGCAATAGCCTTATTGGCTACGTACCATCGGCCAAAACGGTTGATGATCCGTGCGTAATCAGGATATGCATGCAACGCCCGTCCGCCATGGGCTGCAAAGTCGATTGCCCAGTTCCAAGACTCCTGATCAAGTCTAGCGAATGCATGCGTCGAGCGTATTTCTTGGAGAATCTCATCTTCATAAAAACCACCACTGCAAGCGACTGTGATAATGTGCTGAGTGAGACAATCGAGCGGAGCAATGAGAGGATGCCGTGGTTCGATGGAACCAGTTTTAGCTGCCCTTCTTGCCGCAGCGCACTCGATGAGTTCGAGGGCGTGCGTCGGCACACAGATAAGTCGTCCAGTTTTTCCGGGTGCATGACCACTTCGTCCTGCTCTTTGGAGAAGGCGGGCAATGCCTTTTGGACTTCCAATCTGAAAAACTTGTTCAACAGGACCAAAATCAACACCAAGATCAAGACTTGATGTGGCAACAACACACCTGAGCGTGCCACGTTTCAGACCGTGTTCAGATTTCTCTCGAAGTTTTTTATCGATAGATCCATGATGAAGCGCCAGACTGTTTTTCCACTCAGGACGTTGTGATTGAATCGCTTCAAACCAGCGTTCTGCCTGAGACCTTGTGTTCGTAAAGACAAGTGAGGAACGCGCAGACTCAATAGCATTAATGACTTCTGGTAACAGTCGAAGCCCCATGTGGCCAGCCCATGGAAATCGTTCGATAGGTTGAGGTATAAGCGTTTCAATTTCAATGTTACGAGGAATGTGAGAATCGATGAGTTGTGCTGTTTGTGCGTTGGACGGACCGACCAGTGCTGAGACAGCTTCACAAAGATTGGGGAGCGTCGCAGAGAGACCCCAGGTAATAATTTCTGGACGTAAAGTTTTCAGTCGAGCTAACGCTAATTCAGTTTGTACTCCTCGCTTGGTAGAGAGAAGTTCATGCCATTCATCAACAATAACAGTATCGAGGTGACAAAATATTTCATGAGCGTTTTCAAGAGACAATAAAATAGAAAGAGTTTCAGGCGTTGTGACGAGTGCTTCTGGCCAGTTTGCACGAAGTCGTCGCCGGTCAGCGGTTGAAGTGTCACCAGTACGAAGCCCGACACGCCACTTCGTACCAAGCCATTGTTCAAGATAAGAGAGTGGCTGCTCAAGTGCATTGGCTGTATCAGACGCGAGAGCTCGCAATGGTGTGATCCATAAAACCTGAAGGCCACGCCCATTCGTTTTTCGTGAGTGAATAAGGGCACCAAACCATGCAGCAAGCGTTTTGCCAGTCCCTGTTGGAGCATGAAGAAGTCCACTTTTGCCCTGTACGCATGCTCGCCAGACGTCTTCTTGAAATTGGAAGGGTTCCCAACCTTGCTGTCTGTACCAAGTCCGAATTGATTGTGTGTCTTCGTCAGCAAAAACGTCCTGCGTCAGTTTGCAGACAGAACTCTGTATGCTGCTCACGTGGATGTCCTTGGAAGTTCAGCCAATTCAATCATTTGTTTGATGTCTTTCAGGTGTCCAGCTTCATGGGGATGCTTGTCACGTCGCCAACGGGTGATCCTAGGAAATCGTACGGCGACTCCTGACTTATGACGAGTTGAGTTGGCTACTCCATCGAAAGCGAGTTGAAAGACAAGCGTTGGTTTTACAACACGGACGGGGCCATGTTTGTCTGTGGTTGTTGATCGTATGACTTTCTCGACTTCTGAAATCTCTTTGTCTGACAGACCTGAATAGGCTTTGGCAACTGGGACGAGTTGATCATCATCCCACACTCCGAGCGTGTAGTCGGTGTGGAGACCTGCACGACGACCATGGCCCGCTTGCGCATAAAGGAGTACAGCATCAATCTCGAGAGGGTCCGTTTTCCATTTCCACCAATCACCTTTGATTCGGCCAGATTGATAGGCGCTCTTTTTCTTTTTGAGCATGAGACCCTCGACTCCTCGACGGCGTGACATGTCTCTTGCTTCTGCCAGGGCCTCCCACGACGTACCTTTCACAAGTGGGGAGAAAAAAAGAGAGCATCTGTCTGGTCTTTTTTTCAAAATATGTTGTTGAACCGGATCAATCCAATCTTCAAATGAATATGAAACAAGAGTTTCTAGAAGTGATCTTCTTTTTGCGAGGGTTTCTTCTCGTATGTCCTTAACATCTAACTCAAGCAGGTCATACGCAACGAAGACACAGGGGATCTCACTGAGAATTTTTTTAGTTACTCTTCTGCGGCTGGTGCGACGAGAAAGTGATGCAAAGGGTAGAAGTTGGTGATTACGAACGGCGAGTAATTCACCATCCAAAACAGTCCCTCTTGGAAGTGTACGAGCTGCGTCTGTTATTTCTGGAAATGCTTCATTGAGCAGTTCTTCTCCACGACTCCAGATAGATACATCATCGCCACGTCGTACCAATTGAGCGCGTATGCCATCCCATTTCCATTCAGCCTGCCACTCAGTCACATTTCCAAGTGATGGCACCTGTCCCTCAAGTGGTGACGCTAAAAAAAAGGGATATGGGCGGCAATTGTCCGTATCATTTTCCTCCCGTAACAAGAGTTGAGAAAAGGCTTCAGCATTATCAATGGTGTTTCCCATCAATCGGTGTGCCATAACAGAAACGTCAACACCAGCAATTTCGGCTAACGCACGAGATACGAGCGTTTTTGAGACACCAACGCGGCAACCGCCGGTGAGGAGCTTATGCCAAACAATCCGCTCTCGTGCTGTAAGCGTTTGCCAGACTTCAAGGATAATGGCTTTCTTTTTGTGATTTTCCTTGGCCTCACCAAGCGCGTGAACGGTTGATCGAAAGTAAGTAGCGAGCCCATTGTCTTTGATCAACACATCCTTTGTTGGAGGAGGTAATACAAGAGCAATTGTCTCAGCGAGATCACCAACATGTGCGTAAGACTCTTCAATCAGCCAAGATGGTACATCAGCAACCTCGGCTGCCCATTGCCGCAGAAGGGATAATGAGACGGCACGCTTCTGTTTGACACCAGATAATACGTTCAGGGCAATAGCGGCATCTTCAGGATCTGCGGTCCGAAAGTAATCACAAAGTGCTTTTACTTTCTGATTGGTACTTGTTGTTTCGTCTAGTTTCCAATAGAGATCAGTGAACTGTTTCATGCTTGGCACGCTCTTATGATTCATCCGTCTGGGAGTCGTGATCATCCACATTGATTTCATTTGAAAAATCTGCAGCAAGTGTATCTGCATCAAAACCTTTTTCACGCAAGAAATGTGCTAGAGCATCAGTGAACCCATGCGTCACGAGAACTCTTTTTGCTCCGGTGGCTTCGACCGCTCTCATCAGTCCAGAAAAGTCAGCATGATCAGAGATGACAAATCCTCGAGCGAAGCCCCGACGCCGACGGATTCCGCGTAATAACATCCAGCCGGATGCCATGGCCTGTTCCGTTTCACCAAAAATTCTCAGCCAGCGACTACCGACAGTACTCGGTGGAGCAAGAATCATTGCTTTTCCGTTTCCCATGCGGCGAGCACCTGGGGGTACGCGGTCAATTGAAGGAAGACGGATTCCAGTTGCACGATATTGCTCAACCATTTTCATCACGGATCCATGCGCGATGATTGGACCAAGTGATGGTTCAAGAAGCGCAGCAATGCGTTGTGCCTTTCCGAGTGCATACGCAAAAATGACACTTGATTTACCAGCATTTTGGTTTGTCTTCCACCATGAATTTATTTCAGATGCAACAACGTTTGGATCGGGCCAGCGGTACACTGGTAGTCCAAATGTTGATTCAGTCACAAATACATCACACCGAACGGGATCGAATGAATGGCAGGTGTCATCATGATCAAGCTTGTAATCTCCTGTGACGACCCATGTCTGGCCAGCTGAGCTCACCCGAACCTGAGCAGAACCAAGCACATGTCCTGCTGGATGAAGTGAGACCTCAACGCCATTGATCGAGATAGTCTCACCATATCTAAGACAATCAATTGGGGCATGACTCTTTATTCGAGTTTGGAGTACCCGTTTTCCTGATGAAGCACAGAGATATCGATCACTTCCCGGGCGGGCATGATCTGCATGCGCATGCGTAATAATTGCACGCTTTACCGGTCGCCATGGATCAATATAAAAGTCACCCCGTTGACAGTAGAGTCCTGCTTGTGTGAGTTGCAGAAGATCAGGCATAAAAAGCTCCTGTAGTATTGGAGCCACATCTGCCTCGGTGATTAGCGATACGCTTGTGCACCAACTGCCGGGAAACGATAGCCACCAAATCCAAAAGGAGCGTAACTTGGCCAATCGCCTGGTTCGACCCCGGGGGGTGTTCCGTACATTTTCCACGTAGGAGTACGCGGAATCGTAGGTGGGACAAAGTATCGATTTCTGCGTCTCAAACCCGTTATGTAGGGGGAACGTCCCGGCTTATATGGGGCCTGTTTTTGTGGTGCACCGTTTGAAAGTGGTTTTGGATCCCCCATACGGCTGCGCGGCTGCGCGGCCATGGAAACAGACATGAATCCAGTGACACACAGGAAGCCGGCACAAACGATCAGTGTTTTTGGAAGAGAAAAATAAGTCATGGGTCAAAAAGCCTTATCGAAACCATGGATGTCATCGACGAACAGAATGGGGGTTCTGGTGAAAATGTCTCACGGCGCGGACTGTATCGTTTATTCGGAATGGTCGGTCACCGCTTTCTCTTGATCCCAGATGATTTTTAAGGGGAGTCCAAAAACCTTCTCAAAAAGTTGTGCCCGTCGCTCAGCCCCCCAGATATCGACTTGTGGCTCTGTTTCGGCACTCACTTTGAGAACAATACTTTTTGGTTCGACAAAAACTCTCACGTCCTTGACTTGCTGGGAGCGGCTGCGATCGAGTCCGCCCGCAAGGCGTAGTATTCCAGCCATCTGTTGAACACGTTTTTTTTCATCTGCGGAAAGACGCGAAAAATTTTCGTGTTTTCTTTTTGGTATAGCACCTCGATGGTACCGAGCGATGTTCGCAATGAGTTCGAGTTCATGGCCGCGGATTCCCGGAATCCGACTATTACGAATAAGATGATAGCTGTGTTTATGATGCTGATCGTAATTAATAATATAGCCAACATCTTGAAGTATTGCTGCCCATTCAAGCCGTTGTCTGTCTTCAGCATGCAGTCCGAATGGTTCAACTAACTGATCAAAGATCCTGGTCGCAAGTGTTGCTACAGTTCGTCCATGCTCAACCTCGCCGGAGCAGGTTGCAGCAAGTTTTTCAATGGCAGCATCTCGAAGCACAGGATCATCAACCGTACCACCGAGTGCCTCGTCGATCATCTCACGGACAAGTCCATCCCGCACGCCTCGAGTGTGAGTGATGAGCGTATTGACTCGGAAGCGTGTCATAAGAGCATCGATAATTGACAATCCTGCAATAATAATATCAGCACGATCGGGACTCATCCCTGCCACACTACGACGCGATTTGATGCTCATTTTCCGCAACTTATCAAGGAGGTGATGGATCTCAGCATGCGAGGCCTTGTAGCCAGCAACTGGCGTATTGCTCTCCTTCTTTGAGGCCATCAGAAGCTCAGCCAACGTTGTAAACGTCCCGCCACATCCGACCATAAAGTGTGGTGCAAAATGGGGTTTACTCGTTTCGCGTTTGAGGCAGTTTGTTATCGCCTGTTCCATGCGCCTGACATTTCTCAGATAGTTTTCGTTTTCTGCTTCCTCACCGAGTCTAAATTCCTCAGTGAGACGAACGGCTCCGAGAGGTGTTGAAAAGATTGACTCAATGAGATTGCCAGTGCCGAAGACTATTTCAGTACTTCCGCCACCAATGTCAGCAACAATAAGATTTCGATCGTTGAGGTCAAATGCCCTTTGAACACTTGTAAAGGCAAGCTGTGCTTCACGTTCACCAGAAATAACTTCAACATCAAGGCCAACCTGTTCTCGAATGCGACGGCAGAACGCTGGTCCATTCTTGGCTTCACGTACAGCACAAGTTGCAATGGTTCGAAGACCACTTACTTGAAAGCCAGCAGCAATTTTCTTAAAGGTTCCAAGAACATGAATTGTTCGATCCATTGCTTCCGTGTCGAGTTGTCCTTCTGTGGAGACACTTTTTCCGAGTCGAGTCGGTTCCCTCTCTTCGTCAAGGATTCGATACACGCCTCCCCGTAGGGCCTCAGCAACTAATAGTCGAACACTATTTGATCCAATATCGATTGCGGCCAGACGACAGGCCATGTCGGCTGAAAGGTAAATCTGCTTTTCTTCTTTTTTCGCAGACTCAATCATGGAGGTCTTGGGCGTCTTTTCTTTCAAATCGCGTTTCTCCGATGCACAAGCCATAAAAATTACCAAAAAGTAAGATCTCCTTGATAATACCTTGGGATCGTTGATGAGGTGTGTAAACTCAAAGAAAAATCCATGACGTCACACTCACACGCGAAATCAGACCACCTTCAGCCTTGGATCGTCCATAGCACTTGCTATCGGGATGCCCCTCTCGATGGGTGTTGCCTCACGATAGGAAACTTTGATGGGGTGCATTGTGGCCATGCTGAGATTATTCGACGTCTCGTCACTGTAGCCGATGGTCTCGGCCTGCCTGCAGTTGCAATGACATTCGACCCACATCCAGCCTCTCTTGTTCGGCCGCACGCGGCGCCTCGGCCACTGACCACGATATCCAGGCGTGCTGAACTTCTCATGTGTCTTGGTGTAGATGTTGTTTTAGTCCAGCCAGTAAATCAAGCCTTTATTTCACTTTCTGCCGATACCTTTTTTGCCGACATTCTCTGCAGTCGTTTGCATACTCGAACAATCGTTGAAGGTTCAGACTTTCGGTTTGGAGCGAAACGTCAAGGAGACATACATCTTCTTGAATCGCTCTGCCAGCACTCGAAGATGGCGCTCGAAATTGTTCCGCCAGTCCTTGTAGGGGATGTCCCTGTATCGAGTTCGCGTATCCGCGAACTGATCGTTGCAGGAAAAGTCGATATCGCAGCATCTATGTCTACATCACTCTGCCGTCTGACAGGAACTGTAATTGAGGGAACTCACCGTGGACGTACCATAGGTTTCCCGACTGCGAACGTAGGTGCTATTTCGACGCTTATTCCAAAGGAAGGCGTGTATGCAGCGTTGGTCACCCTCGAAGGAAAGAAAGATCGTTATCCCGCAGCAGTTCACATAGGCCCAAATATTTCTTTTGGTGAAAACACATCGACAGTCGAGGCTCACCTGATTGACTTTTCTGGTGATCTCTATGGAAGTACGGTACACGTTGACTTCGTGGAGCGACTGCGTGACACTCGCAAGTTTACGTCAGTGGATGAGTTGAAATATCAGCTTGGTAATGATGTGTCACTCTCACGAAATATAACAGCAATGCTCAATGCTTCACTCGAAAGGAAACCATAATGCGTTTGGACTGGGCCTCTCTTCTCAATATTCTTCATTCGAGTGAGCGTATTTGCCTGACAAGTCATGTACGGCCAGACTGTGATGCTCTTGGAAGTGAGCTTGGTTTGGCTGGTATTCTTGAGTCTGTGGGTAAAAATGTGAGAGTTGTCAATGCACAGGCAACGCCAGCATCACTTCAATGGATTGATCCTAATCTAAAGCTTGAATCACTTGGTCAGGACGTCGTGGCTTCAGATCTTGCGGATCGTGATTTATTTATTGTTCTTGATACAAGTGCGTGGGCCCAACTGGGTGACATGGGCGAAGTGCTCAAGGCCCACAGGGATCGGGTCATTGTCATTGACCATCACGTCAGTGAGGATGATATTTGTGATCGCTGGTTCAAAGACACGGCAGCAGAAGCCACTGCACGCATAGTCTATGAAATTGGCCAACGGCTAAGAGTGTCTTTCACCCCAGAGATTGCGACGTCTATCTATTCTGGGCTTGTCACAGACACAGGTGGATTCCGTTTTCCATCGGTATCTGGTGAGACGTTTCGGATTGCCGCACGTCTTGTCGATTCTGGTGCAAGTCCTCCTTTCATTTACCGTGAACTGATGGAACAGGATTCACTCGCGCGACTTCACCTCATTGGACAAACGTTGCTGAGTGCCACAACATCACATAATGGAGCCGTGATTACATCCTTGGTAAGACAGGCTGATATTCAATCGGCTGGAGCCTTGCCAAGTGATACAGAAGACCTCATTAATCTGACGTTGGCGGTAAAGGATACGTTGGTAGCAGTCATTCTTATTGAACAACCAGACGGTAAAACGAAGCTCAGCTTCCGGAGCCGATGTCATGTGGACTGTAGCGTGCTGGCCAGTCAATTTGGTGGCGGTGGACATAAAGCGGCAGCGGGTGCTATTACGGATGGAGCATTTGAAGACACACTTCTGAAGGTATCCAAAGCCATAGATGATGTCTGGCAGGAACAATAGAATCGAAACAAAATAGATGGTGAATAAAGGAGTTTCTCATATGCCCAATCACCGACGAGGTTTTCTGAGTAAACTACTTGCGGTTCTGTGCGGAGGCGTTGCTGTGTTGCCGCCGTTTGCGGCTGGAGTGTGGTCTTTTTTTGATCCGCTGTCAAAAAAACGAAATGGGGCGACATTTCTTCCCATCACGGATCTTTCATCGTTGCCTGATGATGGTGTGCCAAGACAGTTTGCTGTGATTTCTGATCGGGTTGACGCATGGACAGGTTTTTCTGCTGAGCCTGTAGGTGCTGTGTACCTTCGACGGGAAAAAGGCTCAGAAAAAATAGAAGCGTTTTCTGCAACATGCCCCCATGCGGGTTGTTTCATTGAGATGCAAGAAAACAAGCATGGATTTCGTTGTCCATGTCACAACAGTGCATTCACGCTCGATGGTAAAATTGTTAACCCCAGTCCTAGCCCTCGGGCAATGGATTCGCTTGAATGTCGTTTGGGGGGAAACGGAGAAGTTGAGGTTAAGTTTGAGAGATTTCGGGCTGGTATTGCAGAAAAGGAAGCCCAGTCATGAAAGCAAGCGGTCGTCAGAGTACATCAGATACAGAGCCTGGTCCGTTTCGCCGTCTATCAAATTTTTTTGATGACAGAACAGGTTTTCGTTCACTTATGCATGAGGCTTTGTATGAAAGAGTGCCAGGAGGTGCTCGCTGGCGGTATGTATGGGGGAGTGCGCTGGTCTTTGCATTTATGACACAACTTGTTACCGGACTTTTTCTGTGGGCAAGTTACTCAGCCAGTGCGCAAACAGCTTGGGAAAGTGTCTACTATATTCAGTATGAGATGACGGGAGGCTGGTTGCTACGGGGCATTCATCATTTCATGGCTCAAGCAATGGTCGTGTTGTTGGCCCTTCACTTGTTACAGGTTGTTATTGATGGTGCTTACAGAGCACCTCGAGAAGTAAATTTTTGGCTTGGCCTCATTCTGATGCTTCTTGTGCTCGGTATGGCTCTCACTGGATATTTGTTGCCTTGGGACCAGAAAGGATATTGGGCCACAATCGTCGCAACGAATCTCGCTGGTATTGTTCCTGGGCTGGGGCCGTCTATACAACAGCTTGTTATTGGTGGGAGCGAGTATGGTCACCACACGCTTACTCGTTTTTTTGCTATTCATGCCGGTTTTCTTCCTGGGACACTCATCCTGTTGTTGGTGGTTCATCTTTCACTTTTTCGAAAGCATGGTCTCCATGCAAAGCAACCATTTCGTAAGCCAGATGCCATGTTTTGGCCTGATCAGGTGTTGAAAGATGCTGTTGCGATGCTTGCGGTGATGGCGATCATTCTGGGGGTAATTTTGATACCCGCAGTCAAAGTGATGTTGGCTGGAGGGGAGGCCGGCGAAGTGCATCTTGGAGCAGAACTTGGTGCTCCCGCTGATCCATCACGCCCATACGCTGCAGCTCGTCCAGAATGGTATTTTTTATTCCTTTTCCAATTTCTCAAGGTCTTTGAAGGCTGGGGCGCAAGTGGAGAGTTTTTTGGCGCTATTGTCGTGCCTGGTCTCATTATGGGCGTGATGTTTCTTATGCCTATCATCGGTCGGTGGGAACTCGGCCACCGATTTAATATTGCGTTTACACTTGCGATTCTATCAGGAGCCGGTTTGCTCACTGCGATGGCACTGAATGAAGATTATTATGCCCTTTGGGTAGACACATCTTCTCTTGCAAAAGCCGAGGAGTTCTATGATCAGACTGGTGGAGACAAAGAAAAGCTCATAAAAGCTGTTGATGGTGATGAAAAAAAGGCTGCATCTATTCTTGCACAATGGGTTACTCTTCAAAAAGTTCGTCATTCTCGATCATTTCTTGAGGCAGTAAGCCAGGCAAAACACCATGCGGAACGGGCTATCGAGTTGGCGAGTCGACCAGAAAAAATACCGCCAACAGGTATGTTGGAATTGATTCGTAACGATGCCAAAACTCAAGGACCAATTTTATTTGCGCAGTACTGTGCGAGCTGTCATGCTCATGTCGATCCACGTGACAGATTAGCTCATAGCGATATTTCTCATTCCTCAGCAGCGAATCTGTATAAGTTTGGGACATCCTTGTGGTTAGAAGGACTGTTTGATCCGAATCAAGTCGCTGGGCCGTCATATTTTGGTAACACTGCCCACAAAGATGGTGACATGGTCTCGTATGTCACTGATGATATGACGGATTCAGAGACGTGGACGCCGGTGCAAATCAATGCAGTCATTCAGGCACTTGCAGCTGATGCAGAACGAGTGGGTGACGGAATCGATTTGAAGGTTGTTCAGGAGGGACGAAAACTTATCGCCGACTCTGACCGATGTGGTGGATGCCACAAGTTTGGTGACAATGATATGGATTTTGGAGGGGCACCAGATTTAACCGGCTGGGGTACCCGTGAATGGATTGTGGGAATCATCAACGACCCATCACATGAGCGTTTTTACGGCGAGATGAATGATCGTATGCCCAGCTTTGGGAAGTCTGAGAATGGTGCAACGAGCATGCTTACAACAAAGGAAGTCGAATTATTGGCGGACTGGTTACGGGAAAGTTGGTATCGTCCTAAAAGTCTCTAACTCGTCAATGTGCAAGTGATTGTATTTGACACTTTTGTTCACCGGCTGTACGGTCACTCTTCATGAAAAGGTTTTCCGTTCGCTACGTTGTCTTTATTGCGGCATCATTAACCATGCTTTTGGGCATGCCGTTGGTGGCAGTTGCCCAATCAATCGCTGGGTGGCTGACTCCATCGGTAACCGCCATTCATGTTGATTTTGAAATACTCAGTGAATCTCGAGGTGAAGGTCTTGACGAAGAACGTGAGGAAGAAGTTGAGTCTCGAGACCATTTGCTGCTAGGACGTGTTGCCAGAGAACAACAATCTCACATATGTCTTGGCAAGATAAAGCGTATTGCTTTTAGTTTAGATCTGAGAGCCCATCGAACCCCTGCTGTCATTCGAGGGCCACCGACGCACTGAATTCACATTCAGTGTTTGTACGTGTTCTAACGTGTGTTGGGTCCACCCGCATGCACTCGTCATGCTTTTTTGAGGACTCGTCGTGTGGTTTTCTTTTGGGTCATTTTATAGACGGTAGGAGCCGCTCAATATGAAGAGTGAGTCAGATGTTGGGAATGTTAGGTTTCCCAATGATGTTGTTGTGCCTCGTGGAAGAGTTTCATGCCTTCATAGGTGGTTGAGACAAGATGTCCTGAGTGGTTTCTTTATTTTTTTGATTGCCCTGCCGCTGTGTCTAGGCATTGCAGCTGCGTGTGGGTTTCCACCAGTGGCTGGCCTCATGACTGCAGTGGTGGGAGGTCTGCTGACCCCATTTATTAGTAATTCTGAAATGACAATCAAGGGGCCAGCTGCCGGGTTGATTGTCGTTGTGTTTGGGGCAATGGAGTCTTTTGGTTTTACAATGGGGGTTGATCCTCTTGTGGATCTCTCGGCATATCGAATGACTCTTGCCGTTGGTTGCATTGCAGGAATTGTACAAATTGCTTTTGCGGCTCTTCGTGTAGGGAAATACAGTGATTTTTTTCCACCAGCAGTTGTGCACGGCATGCTTGCATCAATTGGGTGCATTATTGTTTTGAAACAACTGCCCGTCGTAGTTGGTGAGAAAGCAGACGGCGACCCGCTCGAGATCCTAAGTCAACTTCCTGCAAGAATTCATCAAATCAATCCTGAAATTGCTCTTATTGGATTAATCAGCCTGTGTGTCCTGTTTGGTATGCCTCTTGCCAAGAGTTGTTTGAAGCAATTTGGACTTCAGAGAATACCAGCTCCGCTTCTTGTGTTACTGCTGGCGGTGCCATTGGGAATTTACTTTGACCTTTCTCATGAGCACACGTATTCATTTCTTGGCCACGAATACCCAATCAGCGAGACCTTTTTAGTCAGTATTCCTCATGACTTGATCAGTGCAATCACAACACCAGATTTTAACGTATTTGTTGAGCCGACGACCCGTCTTACAGCCTGTTGGTGGGTTATGATGTTTTCAATTATTGGCAGTGTTGAGTCACTGCTTTCAGCAAAAGCGATTGATGTTGTTGATCCATGGAAACGCAAGACATCAATGGATCGTGACCTTCTGTCGGTGGCCGTTGCAAATATTTTTGCAAGTTCAATAGGAGGGCTGCCAATGATTTCTGAAATTGTTCGTAGTAAAGTAAATATTGACAACGGTGGTCATACGCGATTCGCAAACTTTTGGCATGCGATCTTCCTGCTCGCTTTTCTTGTGAGTGTGCCAGCCCTTCTTCATCGAATACCATTAGCAGCACTCGCAGCCATGCTTGTGTACACAGGTTATCGTCTGGCCTCTCCGCGAGAGTTTATTAACGTGTTTGAGATTGGTCCTGAACAGTTAGCCATATTTGTCATAACAATTATTGGTGTGCTATCGACAGATCTATTAACAGGTGTTGGCATTGGTGTAGCTGCAAAATTCCTTGTTCATGTCATGAATGGTGTTCCTCCCAAGGAGTTCTTCAAGCCATTTCTTCAAGCCACGGAAATCGATGAGACGACAGTTCAAATTAATGCAGCTGGCTCAGCCGTCTTTTCAAATTGGCTTCCATTTCGGCGTCAGATTGAGCAGATCGGTCTAGTGCAACGGAACAACGTGATTGTGAATCTTGCAGGAACCCGACTCATTGACAGTAATGTGATGGAGAAACTGGATGAGCTTCAATGTGACTTTTTGCATGAAGGTCTCAGTCTTGAGATTATTGGTCTTGATAACCACCAGCCATTTTCCCGTCATCGACATGCCACCCGCCGTCTTCCAAAGCAGAGGGAGGCCAAAGAATCCGCGCCCCTGTGATGGGCACATAAGATTTCCTAAACAGGCACAGTCATGCTGCAGGTCGGTGCACCTTGATCAGTCGACTGCAAAGATTATGAGTCAAAAGTTATTGACTGTTTTCGACGTGTATAAGTTAAACAATTCCTCCCAGCACTGCTGCTTGGGCCACACGCCCAACCCCTAGCATATAGGCAGCTGTGCGCAGACTCACCTTGCGGGAAGATGAAAGCTGCCAGACTTGTTCAAATGCTTCACCAAGAGTGCGGTCGAGTTCTTGACGAACCCTGTTTACTCCCCACTGATAATGCTGACGATTTTGGACCCACTCAAACCAACTTACCGTGACGCCACCAGCATTCACAAGAATATCGGGAAGAACAGTAATGTCCTTTTTGGCAAAAAGAATATCTGCTTCAGGGCTTACTGGAGAATTTGCTGCTTCGACAATGATTGGTGCTCGCACGGATTCTGCATTGGAAACGGTTAATACGCCACCAAGTGCAGCGGGGATAAGAACATCACAATCAAGTGAAAGAAGCGTTTGATTATCAATGTGATCACCTCCAGTGAAGCCATCCAGGCGTCCGCCATGGTTTCTTGCGTGACGAAGGGCGTCTAACACATCGATCCCTTCCTGTCGATAATATCCTCCATGTGCATCACTGATCGCAATGATTTTGCATTCTGCGTCATGGAGGAATTTGGCTGTATGCGTGCCGACATTTCCAAAGCCTTGAATGGCAACGGTTGTGTCTGGAATACGTCGCCCGATTCGGCTCAACAGCTTAAGTGTAACGATGCCAACGCCACGTCCGGTGGCTTCTTCACGTCCAGGTATTCCATGGTATTCGACGGGCTTACCGGTAACGCACGCTGGGGCAAAGCCATGATACTTGCCATATTGATTCATGATCCATGCCATGACTTCAGCGGTTGTTCCCATATCGGGGGCAGGAATATCGACGTCAGGTCCAAAAAGATCATGGATGGTGTCAACAAAGCTTCGCGTCACGCGTTCCAATTCACGTGTGGACAGTGTCGTTGGGTCAAGCGCAATGCCTCCTTTGGCCCCGCCGTACGGTATGTTTACGACCGCTGTCTTCCATGTCATAAGCGATGCAAGTGAACGTACTTCATCAAGATCCACTTCTGGGTGATAGCGGAGGCCTCCTTTGAGTGGGCCACGAGCATCGTTATGTTGTACGCGATAGCCAATAAAAGTGGATAACGCACCAGAGTCCATTTCAGCCGTAAGCTGAACTTGAACCTCGCGTTTTGCCGTCAGGAGAAGGCTCCGCATTGTCTCACTCAGGTCGAGCTCATCTGCGGCCTGTTGAAAATAGATTGAGTTTGATGTACTGACGTCCATGGTGTCCTAAAAATGAGTTTTTGTTCTTGAAGCCATTGGTTTTTCAGAGGCATCATCGTATCGACAGGCCCTCTCTCCCCACAAGCAGAGACACCATTGGAGAATTTCCCCCATTGCAGGTTAGAGTAGAGAGAGAATGAATGTCCTTGATAATGATACTTTTTGGAGTTTGGTAGCAGAAAGTCGGCTCATTGAAGCGAGCAGGCTCAAGCGACTTCGGCAGTCTTGTAAGGCCAAAGATACAGTTGAAGTGGCGAAGTGGCTCGTGAGTCAGGGGGCGCTATCGGCATGGCAGGCTCGCCGGCTTGTCCGTGGGGATCGAGGTCCATTTTTTGTTGGCAACTTTCGGCTCATGAAACGGCTTGATGCTGAGGGATCAGGTCTTCTGTTTCGAGTGCGCGAGGAGGGGACAGGAAAATGGGTTCAGTTGCGGTTACTTGAGAGGTCGTTGTGTAAAAATCAGGAAATCTGGTCAGGTATTGTTCGTCAAACAAAAATTGCCAAAGCAGTTCAGTCCCCCGTAGTCTCCAAAACATTTGCTGTTGATACTGTCGGCTCTCAACGCTTTATCACGTGTGAAGACATTCCACTTGTGACACTTGCTGAAGCGCTATCTCTTCGTGGTAAGTTCACTCCTGAATCATGTCTGAAAGTAGCTCTTGAAGTTACACAAGGTGTGGCAGAAATACATCGTCATGGAGGCGTTCATGGTGCGATTTCACTACATGCTCTCCGACAAGCATCTCAAGAAGATGGGGCAGCCTCAAGAGAAGCAGGTATTCGTCTTGCACAGTTTCCGTTGGCTGGTGACCCGCATCTGCAGCCTCCTCATCTTCCGCTTGAGCAAAAAGAGCAACTCGATGCGTTAGGGCAAAGAGCATGCTTTATTGCACCAGAACTCGCGGTTGCTCCTTCTCACTGCACGCCTCAGAGTGATGTCTACGCAATTGGTTGTGTCGTGCACTCTCTGCTTTTAGGTTCGGCGGTGGGTTGGAAGGGAAGCTCTCGGAAAACTTTAGCTAATAGTGTAAAGGTAGATATGCCACCTCTTGCGGTCCCGAGTGAGTTTGCATCACTCGTTGAGGTTGTTGCAAAAATGACAGCGAGAAATCCCTCGCGGCGTTATTCGACTGCAGCCGAAGCAGTCGACGCGTTGTCTACATGTTCTCGTGTGTCCACTGAATCTCTCAAGCCAAAGCCTGAGAGTGTTTCCAAAGACTCTTCCTCATATGAGTTCGATATGTCTTCGAGTGGACTTCAGCGACTTGGGGGCTACAGATTTCTTCGGCCTCTTGGAAGTGGTGCTATGGCAAATGTATATCTTGCCGAGCAGGAATCACTTTCACGGCATGTGGCGGTGAAGGTGCTGCGTCCGGAAGCCATCGCGCGTCGTGGTGCAGTTGAGCGGTTTACGAGAGAAGCACGGGCAGCGGCTGCATTGATTCACGGAAACATTGTTCAGATTCATGAAGTTGGATGTATTGATGACATCCACTTTATTGTGCAGGAATATGTTGCTGGGCCATCGCTGCGATCATGGCTTGAGCATCGCGGTCCGTTGAATGTGATGCAGGCGTTGACGGTATTGGGTGATGTCGGATCAGCCCTGACGCGTGCCGCTCAACAGGGTGTCGTCCATCGTGATATCAAGCCAGAGAATCTTTTGCTGACTCGTGATGGGGAGGTCAAGGTTGCAGATTTTGGTCTTGCTCGTATTCATGAGCAGGATCTGAGTCTCACGCAAGATGGCACAACGCTTGGGACGCCTCTTTACATGAGTCCGGAGCAGGCAGAGGGGCGAGATGTCGATACACGCAGTGATTTGTATTCGCTTGGTGCGACGGTCTACCATCTCTTGAGTGGTCGTCCCCCCTTTGGTGGTTCAACAACTGCGGCAGTTGCGATGGCACACATTCGGGATGAACTCGTTCCCATTGCATCGCTTCGTCCAGATCTGCCGGAATCTCTGACATCGATTGTCAGCATTCTTCTTTCCAAGCAGGTTGATCAGCGATACCAGAACGCAAGTGAGTTCGTACAGGATGTTGAAACAGTTGTGATGTCTGTTGCAGGGGGTGCGCGTCGTGGGGATTCACCGCTTGCCTGGGATGGGGATCTTGATCAATGGGTGTCTGGTGGAGGAGAAGCCGCGACAACAGAAATGAGGTCGACGCAGGGAGCCAGTCTGCCGAACGTACAGCAGGGAACATTCCCGCATGCCAGAACACAAGCCATGCGGGCTGCAACAACGCGTTTACAGATGGCCTTGCAGGATGAAAACACCATTGCCCATACACGACGACGTTTTTGGATGGTGACGGCACTTGCGGTAGGGGCAGCAACGGGATTGGGTTTTCTTGTTGGCCGTCAGCGGCCATTGTTCTCAGAGCCAGCGCGCCGACGAATACGACCTCGATCATCACCGTGACAAACCGTGCGAAGTGTGCTTGTGAGTGCGAGTATGCTTGACACGTGTGCCAGTACTGTTACAAAAATTCCATCAGGTCTTCAGGCGCCCCCATCGTCTAGTGGCCTAGGACATCGGGTTCTCAGTCCGAAAACAGGGGTTCGACTCCCCTTGGGGGTATTACAATTTCGACAACTAAAGCGTTTTTTTGCGAAAATCACAAACCTGTGTGCTTTCTGTGAGCTACTTACAGATTTGAAGTACTGCGAAAATAATACTCTGTCCGCCTCTTGATTGTGCAGCCTCGAAAAAATCCAATAGGAGTTCGTGATATATGGCTACTTGGAAAATGAAGCGTGGTGAGCGAGTCGTTGGCCCCGTTGATACGAATCACCTGAAAAAAATGGGGCTTGAAGGAAAATTACTTCCAACAGATCTCATCCAAAAAGTAGGAGAAGAAAATTGGGTTGCTGCAGGAAACGTGCGAGGGCTTTCTTTAGCCCACACATCAACACCACAAAATAAAATTCAGTCCGCACCTAAAGCAGGCAGCCCCACCCAAGACGGTGGTCCTCTGGGACATCCGAACCCCCCGAACCAAAATCAACGTGATTCAACAGGTGGTTTGATCCCGTACAAGAATGCACCCGCTCTGATTGCGTACTACATTTCCCTGTTATCACTCCTACCAATCCTTGGCATTCCCTTCGGTATTGCTGCCTTTATTCTCGGAATCATCGGTCTAAGGAAGCGAGCCGCCAACCCTGCAATCAAGGGTGCTGCTCACGCGTGGATCGGCATCATTCTCGGCGGTGGAACAACAGTTCTATGGGTTGTATTAATCGTCTGTATTTTTGTCGTAGGTATCTTCAATAACGTCTGATCGTGACCAAACTCTCTGCAATGTTTTTGGGGGATTAAGCGATGGGAAGTCTTTTTCAAGTCTTTGCAAAGTTAGTAGGTATTTTCTGGACGGCATATTCTTTAGCCACAATCTTGAGCACAGGATTCGTATTGTTGGCACCCGGCCCGCGCCCCGAACAACTTATGGGGGAGGTTGGCTTTCGCCTGCTGGTGTGTATAGCCTTGCTCATTCAGTTGGGACTTGGGGTTTCCCTCATGTTGGCCACCGACAAATGGGCGACCTTGCTTGGAATACCACGAGATAATGAGCGGCTAATGTTTAGCGGTGAAGACGTGCTGACTTTGGGAATGAAGCTTATAGGTGTATTTTTTCTCGTACAATCGCTTCCTGAATTGATTTCTGAATGTCTCATGATTCTTCATCCGCTGGCTGAACCCGTGCGCGGATTGCCAGACGTTCTCCCACTGGTGCGTCCACTAGTGACGCTGCTTTTGGGATGTTTGTGTGCATTTGGTACGGCTACACTCACTCGATTGCTGACTGCGAACCAGAACAGTGAACCGCTAGAAACACAATGATGAAATTATTTTTGCAATATATTTTTACCCCCCTTTTTTTCACAGGAGTCTTAATGACTTCTCTGGGGTATGCCAAAGGGAAGCAAGACGGCGTGTCGGCACCGATGGTGAAGAACGCCTGGGGAAACCTCTATAAATTTCATCAGTCACGGGCTCACTATCGCAGTGGAAAAACGTATCTGGCCTGGGTGGGGCCCAACAATCATCCGTATGTTTCTGTATATAGTCATAAAAAGAATGAATGGTCGGCTCATAAGCGGGTAGGGACGAACCTGATTTCCCCGCAGGACTACCACGGTAATCCCTCCATACTGATCGATCGAGAAGGTTTTCTACATGTTGTGTATGGGGGGCATAATAAAAAGATGCGGTACAGCCGATCTTCAAAGCCATTGAGCAATGATGATTGGGAGGACTGTACGTCCCGCCTTCCTTATACCGACAGCACCTATCCCCAACTGTTCGCTATGTCCGACGGTACGATTTACAGTTTTTACCGCAGAAAAACGCATAGAGGAAACTGGTCCTACGTAACCAGTAAGGACAATGGTATGACCTGGTCCAACGAAGTGCACGTGCTTGATGGGCAGTCTCCTCCAGGAAATGGATGGTACGCAGCTTTCACGAAGGATCCAAATCGTGACGACATCCATCTCATGTTCCTTTGGCACGCGTCAAAGGACAACCTGCCTCATAGTCGACGCAATCTCTACTACATGAAAATGGATCACTCTACGGGAACATGGTCCAGTATGGAGAATGAAGCACTCAACACTCCTTTATCGTTTGAAGAAGCAAACGAAAAAGTGATGATATTTGACTCAAAAAACAAATATAGCTCCATACCTCAGCATTGGCTCACTACTGATGGGCGTCCTGTAG
>PVBE012584537.1_pt1 | contig 23002 bp, 15 predicted proteins | sample 1631181 | NCBI WGS metagenome assembly PVBE01 (sample SAMN08397723, study PRJNA350692) | Marine metagenome, whole genome shotgun sequencing project. | isolation source: water | place: Pacific Ocean | collected 2012-04 | reverse complement strand
TGCGTAGAGCTCGGCATCGCAATGACTATTGAGGATGCCTGGGGAGGGGACGTGGTCACAGCGGCCATTGCCCACCTGGCTCACTCGACACCCGAGGAGTTCCGCTTTACCGCGACCGACTTCAACAGCTACGTGACCCGCAACTATGCGGATAACGCTCCGCAACGCGACGGTGGACGCATGGCGGCCTCAACCGCCCCCGGCCTGGGCCTGGAGCCCCGGGAAGCTGAACTGGGCGCTCCTTGCCTGGACGTGCACTAGGGATGGCAACAGGCCCCTAGACTTCTTCGTGGCCATCGCTCGGGCCCTACCCGAAGCACTAGAGATTCGGGTAGGTGAACCGCAAAGGCTTCCGCAGTTGGTGGAAGCTCGGCTCGTTCATGACGCGCTTGATCTCCTCTGAGAGGAGGCCCTCCAATTCTTCGCGGGTCTCGGGAAAACCGATTCCCCTCCAGCCTGGCTCCATGCCGACGCTTTGCACGAGCACCTGCTGGTAGAACTCGACCACGTCACAGTTGGGGTCCGTGCAGTCACCGCGGGACTCGGCGGGACTTCCGGGACAGTCATTCTCGGGGTGCTGCCAGAAGACGCACTGGGCCCGCTGGGTCTCGCGCGCGATGACGGAGGTCCAATCCTCGACGCCGAACTCGGCGGGGTAGACGGTGCTGTAACCGAACTGCGTGAGGAAGTGCACGATCTCCTCCACGATCACCGCCTTCACTCGTTCGTCGTCGCGCTCCTCATCACCGATCATCCACCAGGTCGGAATGATGATGTCGTAGCCGAGCTTGCGTTGCAGTCCAGGGAGCTGCCACTCCTCCCAGTCATCGTGGTCATGGGGCATGGCCAGCCAAGCCGTGTTCGGATTGCTGACGGCTTCCACAACAGCCCGGTCATCGGGCACACCGTCCATGTCCTGATCCAGGAGCTCGGCCAGGACACGCGCTGCCAGTGCGAGCGTCTCCGCGGGGATGCGCTCGTCCGCAGCGACCAGAACGCCAAAGGGCTGGGCACAGCGGGTCATGTCGGACTTCAAGAGCGCCTCCCGCTGGGAGGGGGTCAACCGGAGACGAGCGTCGGTGGTGGACAGGACCTTGCACACGCCCTGTGCTAGCGCACCTGTGGGCGGATCGTTCGAAGGGTCGCTGGCGCAGGCGCAGAGCAGTAGGAGAGGGTAGGGCAGGAGGTGTCTCATCTGTCGGCTGGGTGCTTGGGGTGGTGGTGGCCGGGTTCCGGTGGGCACCAGAGCCGTGGCATCGTAACCTCTCTGCATGTTCACCAGATCTTTTGGAATCCTGTGCGTCCTCGGGCTGACCTCCGGCTGCGCATCTTCACCCTCGCACCGCCACCTGGGAGACGCGGTGCTCCTTGCACCTGCCCGGTCGGCCGCCCCCGACCCCTATTACCGCGTCGGCCCGGCGCCATCCGCCGACTACCGCCCGTTCACAAAGTCCATGTCCGTCTACGGCCTCGACTTCATCGGCTCGGACGAGATCAGGGATGGTTTCATGGAGAAGGTCGCGGATGTGGTCGTCGAGATCTTCCCGCGCACTGCGGACATGGATGGTGGGCTCCAGCGGCAACTGCTCCAAAACCTCCATCGGCATCGCACCACCATTCCGTTCTTCGACGGTGAACCCGAGATGCGCCCGAGCGATGAGGCCGCCTGGGAAAAGCTCGCCATGGAGAACAGCATCTGCGACATCATCATGCAGGACGTGGATGGCCAGATCATGGAGGTCGTCGAGCACATCCTGCACCACGTCAGCGACGTGGGCCTGCACTACACCTTCCCCGACGAGTGGGGTCTCTCCCGCGACTCCGTCCTGTGGGCCGCCATGCAGGAGGCCATCGAGGCGGGGTACTACGATGTGGCCCAATACGCCGATATGAGGGAGGCGCCCGAGGTCTATGACCGTGTCCTCCTGCAGGAGTTCGCCTACTGGATCATCACCTGCGCCTGGGACCTGCAGGCTCCCTATGGGCCGGAGGAGTCCGAGTGGAGCGGGATCCGCACCCCCGCCGAACTCAAGGCCAAGCTCCCGCGCTCCATGGAGCTGATCCGCGGCACCCTGGACCGGGTCATGGTTCCGCCGCAGAAGGCTACGCTAGAAGCCTTCAACTCCTGAACCCGACGCGCACCATGCACACCCCGATCCTGTCCATGCTCCTGTGCGCCGTTCTGCCTTCCCAGGAGCCTGTAACGGGTGGTGACGCCCGTCTGGTGGCCTGGGAGAAACGCGTCGAGCTCCAATCCTCTTCACCCTTCAAGGAACTGCAGTGGCAGGCCCTGGGCCCGAAGTTCTGCGGCGGCCGCATCGAGGCCGTGGACTGTCCGCCCGGGAGCGCGGGCACGATCTACGCGGGAGTGGGAGCGGGAGGTGTGTTCAAGTCGACCAACGGTGGCCTGAGTTGGGAGCCGATCTTCGCCCAGGAGTCCACCTACGCCGTGGGCGACGTCGAGGTGTCCCGCGCCAGACCCGAGCTGGTCTGGGTGGGAACGGGCGAGGCGCACCTGAGCGGCACGTCCTATGAAGGGACCGGCGTGTTCAAGTCCACCGATGGTGGCGACTCGTGGAACAACATGGGCCTGCACGACAGTGCCCACATCGGCAAGGTCGTGGCTCACCCGACTGACCCCGACCTGGTGTACGTGGCGGCCATCGGGCCGCGGCACGATCCCGCGGGTGAACGCGGCGTCTACCGCAGCAAGGATGGCGGTGCGAGTTGGGAGCGCGTACTTCATGTTGGTGAGCGCGTGGGCATCATCGATCTGGTGATGGACCCCAGCGATCCCGCGCGCCTTTGGGCAACCTCCTGGCAGCGAGGCAGCGGTCCGGGGAGCGGTGTCCATCGCAGCACGGACGGCGGTGATACCTGGACCAGGCTTGGCGGTGGGCTTCCCGATGGGGAGCGCGTGGGTCGCGTGGCCGTGGACGCCTCGGTCTCCGAGCCAGGCGTTGTCTACGCCCTTATCGTCGATCACTCGCCCAAGGGCGGCGGTCGCGGTGGAGTGCAGGGGCTCTTGTTCCGCTCCGACGATGGGGGCGACACGTGGAACCAGACCCATGAGGATGCCGTACCCACCTACGTGGGTTGGGACTTCTGCGATGTGCGCGTCGCGCCGGACGATGCCGATCAGGTCTATCTGTGTGGCTTGCTTCTGCTGATCTCCAAGGATGGAGGCAAGACCTTCGTACGGGGCGGCGAGGACGTGCAGCGCCTCCATGACCATGAGGGCAGCGGCATGCACCTGGACATGCACGACGTCTGGATCGACCCCGAGCGTCCCGAGCGCGTGCTGCTGGGTAACGATGGCGGTCTCTACGTCTCCTGGGACCGGGCGGCGAGCTGGCTGCACCTCAACAACCTGCCCATCGCCGAGTTCTACAAGGTGCACCTGGACGGCGCCGAGCCCTTCCAGATCTGGGGCGGGACCCAGGACAACGCGTCTCTTGTGGCTCCATCGAACGTGAACTTCACGCCGGGCGGTCCCGATGCCTGGGAGCAGATATTTCTCGACCGCTGGTCGGGGGGCGATGGCTTCTCGAGCTTCCCCGACCCCTTCGACCCCTCGATCGTCTACTGGACACAACAGCAGGGGGACCTCAGACGTGGCACGCGCGGTGAGCTGCGGCGCTCGAAGCACGTGCGGCCCAAGGGCCGGGGACTGCGCTTCACCTGGGACACTCCCTACATGGCCTCACAGCACACAGAGGGCGTGCTCTACTGCGCCGCCGAGAACGTGTTCCGTTCCTCCGATCGTGGTGATGGTTGGGAGGCGATCGGCCCGGAGCCCTGGGGTGGATCGATTCTCGCGCTTTGTGAGTCGGCTTTGGACCCCAAGCGTCTGGTGACGGGCACGGGCGGGGGCCGGGTACAGCTGACAAGCGATGGTGGCACCACCTGGGAGCGCGCCGGGGAGGGACTGCCTCCGAGGCGCGTCACCGACGTCGTCACTTCCGTGCACGATCCCGAGCGGGTCTACGTCACTCTATCGGGGTCATCCGATGGCGACCGGCGCTCCTACGTGTTCCGTTCGGAGGACTTCGGCGTCACCTGGGAGAGCCTCGCCGGCAACCTGCCCCACGAGCCGGTCACCGCATTGGTCGAGGACCCTTCCAACCGCAACGTTCTCTATCTGGGGACTGATCTGGGGGTGTTCACCTCTACCGATGGCGGGGCAAGTTGGACTGTGCTGGGCGGTGGCCTGCCCACCTGCCCCGTGGTTGATCTCGCAGCGCACTCGGAGAGTGGTCTCCTGGTCGCGGTGACCCACGGGCTGAGCGCCTTCGCCATTGAGATTGCCACCGTGTCCGATGCCGAAGGGGAGTGAGAAGCTCCACCGGCGAGGCTATGGTCGTTCATTCAGGCTATTCAGAATACAGCAATGGCTGAGCTTGAGCTGTTGACGCTTGCCGTGCTCGTGGGGGCTGCTCTGGTGGGCTCCACGATTTCCGGTTTCCTGGGCATGGGGGGAGGCATCTTCCTCCTGACGGTCTTGTTCTTGTGTGGATTGGAGCCCGCCCTGGCCATCCCCATCCATGCACTCGTGCAACTGACCTCCAACGGCACCCGCGCGGTGCTCTTCCGCGAGCACGTGCGCTGGTCGGCCTGGCGGACCTTCGCCCTGTGCGCGCTGCCCTTTCCGGTGCTCGGGCTCGCCGTGGCCGGGTTGTTGGATCCCGATCAGACCAAGGTGATGATCGGCTGCCTGGTCATCTTCGCCACCTGGAAGCCCAAGGGCTGGAAGGTCGGGTGGGGAGAGCGACCCGCCTTCGCGGCGGTGGGTGTTGTGGCTGGCACCATGGGAGTCGTCGTGGGGGCGACGGGACCGTTGATCGCCCCCTTCTTCTTGCGGGAGGGCTGGCGCAAAGAGGAGATCGTCGCGACCAAGGCCGCCTGTCAGGTATTCGTTCACGTGCAGAAGATCATCGCCTTCGGGTTCGTGGGGTTCGCGTTTGCCGAGGAGCTCCCGCGGGTCGTGCCCCTCGCCCTCGCCGTCATCGTGGGGACCTGGTGCGGCAAGAAGATCCTCGCGCGCCTGACCGAGGCCAGATTTCGCATGGCTTACCGGGTGGTCCTGACGGGGCTGGCCCTGCGCCTGATGGCTACGCCCTGGCTCTGAGCAGCCTTGCAGGCGTTGCGGGTGGGGGATCCAAGAATCTGTCCTTGGTCGCTGCATCGTGGGCTAATCTTGATGGGGGCCTCGTGGGACGCGGTCGCCAACCCCTTCAGATACACCAATCATGAACCCTCCTTCTCGACTTGTGGCCATGAGCCTTGTTGCCCTTGTGGTGGTCACGGGAGCAATAGCTTGGTCCAGTCCGGCCCCGCGCTCCCAGGTTCAGGTCAATCTGGCGACCCGTGTTGCAGATCCCAAGTTGCCCGGCGGCGCCGCCCGCTTTGGTCTTCACGTCGAGGGCACGCATTTGCCAGTGATGGCCAGTATGGAGATCTTGCAGGCCGGGGTAGTCGTGGCCAGGCCCTGGACCGGATTCCTGACGGACAACAGTGTCCGCTTGATTGCCTGGGACGGCTTGGACGATTTGGGCAATCGGTGCTCGACGGGGAGCTACACGGTGCGGATCAGTACTCCGGGCCAGCCGGCTCTCGACCTGCCACTGGATATCGTACGTTTGGGAGTGAGCGAGATCGAAGCCCAGAGCTCTGCGGCGGGAAACGACGAGTTCCCCATGGTCTACTTCCGCAAGGGCTCGACCTACGCTTTCTACGCGACACCCGCCATTCACGAGTATGCGAACCTGGCGCCTGCCGGTGAGATCTCGGACCTGGACCAGGACAGCGGTGAACCCCGCCCGGTTGTCCCTGTGCACACGGATACCGATTCACCGGTCCTGGATGGGACGAACTACGAGACCGCGACCTACAACTACCCCTTGGCTTACACCATGGGGTCGGCCCCGGTCCTTGAATTCACCTTTGGAAGTGGGGGTACGGCAGCAGACGGGTCGGCCATGGGCACGGGTTACCCCGTTCCTGGTTTCGACTTGCGTTGCGTACTCACCACACAGGGAGCGATTATGGCCAGTGGGCCGATCTCTCCGGGTGGCACGGCCACCTTCTCCCTGCCCAACCTGCATTCCGATGTGCGTCGCACCGACGAGGTCGTCGGCGTGAGCTGGCAATACGCGCCGACTGGCACGAGCGAGTGGTCGGACGTGCCCGGTGGGCGTTCGATTCCGCTGCGCTTCTACACGCTCCTCGGACCGCCGGTCTGGGCGGCCGGTGCTCCCAACGAGACCCGCTACGCGGGCCCCTGGGTGGAGGTCGCCGAGTACGTCGGCACCTGGAAGGACGTGCTGACCATGCCGACCTATGGTCAACGCAAGCTGACTGCCCTCTTTGTTCGCGGCTTCTTCGGACAGAACGGTGGTCTGAGCGAGCCCATCGAGGGGCTACTCTACGATTGCCCCCCCCTTGGCGGGGACGGAGGCAACACCCACTACTTCAGCTGGACCAAGTGGGAGATGGATCTCTCACGTCTGCTCAACAACCACGCCAAAGGCGTCTACGTCAACTGCACGGACACCATGGGTGCCACAACCACCATGCTGAGCATGCTGGGCGCCACGGACGTTCGCCCGGTGCGCCTGGGATCCATGAGCCTGAAGGCCATCTGGGGGATCGGCGCATCTGAGTACACCACTAATCTATGGGGCAGCGGCAGCCACGGCTTCAGCTACCACCACATCGTGACGGATGCCAACGGCCTCTCGGTCTCGGACACCTGCATGCAGCTTGATGAGGATGGGGCTCCGGAAAGCACCCCGGGAGTTCCCGGGTGGAATAGCCACCGCAACTGGAAGGACACGACTACGGGCTACAACTTCCTCTCCTGCTACAACAACGCGAAGAGGACGCTGCAAGCGCTGCCGGGCATCTTCTAGCCATCGTCAGGCCGCAATCCCATCCACTCCCATGATGAATACACACCGACTTCTCAAGAGAGCCCGCCAGGTGTTCCTGGTTGGTCTTCTCAGCGCTCCGGGCCTGGCGCAGGAGGTGGACACGCCCCTGGACCTGGCGAGCATCCATAGGAAGCAGATCGCCGAGCTCTATGAGTTCTCTTCCTGGCCAAAGGGGGAACCCCGCGCCGGTCTGGCCAATGACCTGGCTCTCCCGGGCTGGACAAGTGTTGACCTGCAAGCCGTCGACGGACTCCTGACCCGCAGGTTCAAGAGGACGGAGCCCGAGACGGAGGTTGTCTCGTTCGTGGTTGAATCACACGTGGCGCAGTCGCCCCGGGCGGCCCATCAGGATCTGCTCGGTTGGCTCTCGTCACTGCAGTCACCCCAGAAGCGGCCGGCCTTGCGGGAATTGGGACCAACCATCGGCGACGTCGGGTACTTCAGTCGATCGGGAGCGGGCCCGCGAGCGTTGGCCTGGATCGCCTTCGTGCGCGGCAATGTGGCCGTGCGGATACTGGCCTTCGACGCCCGCCAGGAGCCGGACCTGAATTTGCGTGGCATCGCCAGGGGGATCGATCAGGCGCTGCTCGCCACGGCGACTTTGCCGCGCGGGATCAAGCTCCCTCTGCCGGTCGTGCGCAAGCTCGCCAGTGAGCGCGATGAAGTCGTGGCCGGTGAGCGGGTGCGGTTGGAACTCGAGATCACCGATCCCCACAAGGGCACCCCACACCTGCGCTGGATGCTGGAGGGCCCGGGCCGCGGGTATGTGGAGAGGGGGAAAGACGGCGAGCTCTATCTCTACACCACGGCTCCGGGACCCATGGAGCTGAAGCTAGAGGTCACGGGATCGATGGGGACCACCACCAGGGCCTCGGTTGGCCTGAAGGTGCTCGAGGACTAGCGACTGCCTTCCTGATCGGGCATCGGCCATGTATCAGCGAGCCTGTAGCCACGGGGCCAGGGATCGGTCGGATCCAGCGAGTGCTGGTGGACTCCGGTGATCCAGGCTCGGCCGGTGATGGCGGGCACGATCGCCGGGCGTTCGCCGACGCGGGTGTCGGCCAGGATCTTGCCCGTGAAGGTTGAGTCGATCACCGAGCGCACGACGAGCTCTTCGCCCACGTCCATCTGGCCCCTTGCCCGCAGGACGGCCATGCGCGCCGATACCCCGGTTCCCGTGGGGGAGCGGTCCAGCTTTCCCGGGTCGATCGCGACGGTGTTGCGCAGGGTCTTCAGACCAGTAGAGGAGTCCACTTCCACGGGGCCGGCGATCTGACAAAAGGAGACGTGACGCCACTGGTCGTTGGCGGGGTGAGTGAAGCCCAACTGCTCGTTCGCTGCCCGGGTGACACGGACACCCGTCTCGGCCAGGTCCTTGGCCTCATGGGGGGCCACCTCAAAGCCGAGGTCCGCCGCATCGACCATCACGAAGCTGTCGCCCCCGTAGGCGGTGTCGACCTTCAAGGTCCCCAGGCCTTCCACCTCAATCGTTGCGTCCAGCTTTGCCGCAAAGGAGGGGACGTTCGTCACCGTGATCTTCTCCGCCTTTCCATCCCGGCAGTGGGCCTCGACCTCCACCAGTCCTCCGGGGGCCTCCAGGGTCATCCGGGTCACGGGTTCGGTCATCTCGACGAGGCCCCGATTGAGCAGGACCGTTGCGACGCAGATGGAGTTGGAGCCTGACATGGGCGGCGTGTGCTCGGGTTCCATGATGATGAACCCCATCACGGCACGGGGGTCACGAGCCGGCACCAGCAGGTTCACGTGGCGAAAGACACCGCCGCGCGGTTCATTCAGAACAAAATCCCGGAGCTTGCCATCCTTGGCGATGAACTGCGCCTGCTCCCAGAGGCTATCGCCCGGCGGGGGAGCGACGCCATCAACGATGACGTCCCCGACCTCTCCTTCGGCGTGGCAGCTCACCACGTGGACGATCTCGGCCATGCTCATGCGTTCAGCGGGCGCTCAGATCCGCACACACCAGCTCCTTGTCGTTGCGCGCGAAGATGTGCTTGCCCGCAAAGGCCGGGTGAGACCAGCACACCCCATCGCGTTGGTTGAGTTGCCCCCGCGTGGGTTCGATCAGGCTGGCGCGTGAGAGCTCCTCGAAACCCTCCGGGGAGAGTCGGGCGATCATCAGCTCACCCCGCTCATTGAACATCCACGTGGTCGCCCCGTTTTGGATGAAGTGGATGGTGGACCAGCGCGCCTTCGGCACGGCCGAGAGGTCTTCCCAAACGCGCTCGCCGTCTTTCAGTCGCAGGCATCGTAGCTGGCCGTAGCTATCCACTCCGTAGACGTGTTCATCCAAGACGAGTGGCGTCGAGATGATGCTGTGCAGTGCATCGGTTCGCAGCTCGTTCTGGCCACGCCGCTTCCAGACCTCTTCGACCCGGGGCCGCTGCTGATCCAGTCGCAGCAGGAGTGAGCCGTCGTAGAAGCCCGTGATGAACAACAGGTCCCCGGCCAGAACGGGAGCGGCAACTCCCAGGGGCATCCTGTGGGCCGGGAAAGGATGCTCCCAGATCAGCTTGCCCGTTGCCGGTGCGACGCCGATCACCCGATCTCCCGACCAACAGACCAGCACCCTCTGGCCCGCCTGATCGACCACGATCGGGGCCGAGTAGTTGCCCCGGTCGCTCTGGGACTTCCAGCGCTCTTTGCCGGTCTTGAGGTCGAAGGCCACCAGATAGGCGTCCTTCCCGGACACCGGAACGATGAGGAGGTCTCCTTCGACGATGGGAGACGCGGCGATGCCCCAGATCGGCATGTCGATCTCGTACTCGTCCTGCAGATCGTGAGTCCAGAGTACCTGACCCTTGCCTGCGTCGAAGCAGAACAGGTCCCCTGCGGCCCCCAGGCTGTAGGCCCGGCCCTCGTGAACGAGGACGCTGCAGCGCGGTCCGGCGTCATACCCGATCCCCGCGTAGTCGCATGGGTAGGCGTGGGACCAGATGCGCTTGCCCGTGTCTGCATCGAAGCAGTGCACCTGCTCGGTCTCCTCGGGCTCGTCAATCTTGTCTGTTACAAAGACGCGTCCATCGGCGACGGTCGGACCGCTGTAGCCCTGGCCGATCGGAGCTGTCCAGCGCAGCTCCAGCTTCTCGCTCGGAAACGAGCTCAAGAGGCCCTCTTCGCCCCAGACCCCGTCGCGGGTCGGACCCCGCCATTGGGGCCAGTCGTCCCCGGCAGATAGGAGGGGCGTGGTGAGTGGGAGGGTCAGGGCTACCAGCGTGGAGAAGAGTCTCATGGTCTACAGGGTACTTGCCCGGGTGTGGCTGTGGGTATTCACCAATGCCGCTGCCACCGCGGTGGGGGCTTGGGTGGGAGAGGTACGCGAGGCTGTCGGGAGTGAACCCCGTCAGCGCAGTCGGTCCCTTGGTTCATCCCCCCATCCTCGCCCATCCCCCAAGAGCCTCAGCGCTGGGCTGGAGGAGGGTGCCACTGTCCTGGCGGGTGATTGCTGGCGACTACGCCTCAAGGCGCGACCGGGAAGTCGAAAAAGTCAATGCTCCAACCCCGCGGGCGTTGAAGAGAGCTTGTCGTATTCCTGGGTCCGGTTCCGCCGGCGAGCGAGCTCACTCGCATAGCTCACGCCCAGGGTCGCCGCGTGCTCTTTGGCCCACTGGCTGAGCACCGTGGAGCCGCTAGGCGGGGAATCGGTGACCAGCAGGTCCGCCATGAGCCCATCGATCTCCTCCCGGGTGAGCATTACGTCACCGACCCAGTGCCCCAGCATCCAGGAGAAACACCGTCCCATCCATACGGGTACACCCACGATGGGTCGGGGCTTACCGATGATCTCCCCCAGTGCCGCAACCAACTCCCGATAGGTGAAGGTCTCAGGGCCAATCGCATCGACGATGCGATTCCCGGATTCCAAGCTCTCCGCGACTGCGAGGTCTGCAAAGTCGTCCACGTGCATGGGTTGGAGTCTGTATTCCCCCTTCCCAAACACGCCGAAGACCGGGAGCCGCCGCAGGGCCCATGCGATGTTGTTGATCAGGATGTCCCCCCGCCCGAACAGGACCGCCGGACGCAGGATTGAATGGGACAATCCCGTCTCGGCAAGGGCGCGCTCCAATCGAGCCTTGCCGGCGAAGTAAGGAAGGGGTGAGTCCTCGCTGGGGTTCGTGATGCTGACGTGTACGACTCGACCGACACCGGCATCCCTTGCGGCCTCGAACAGGGTACGCGTGTTCCGAACGGCCAGGTCATGGGTGACCGAATCGTGGTCGAACCGCACCCAGTAGGTGTTGATCAGGACTTCGGCGCCCTGCAGAGAAGTTTCAAGAGCTCTTGGATCATCAAAATGGAACGGGAAAGCCTCCACCTGACTCCCAAAAGGGTGGGCCCGCTGGGGGGAAGCGGTGAGGGTCTGAACGGTGTGCCCTTGGGCGAGCAGCCGCTGAGTGATGTACTTACCGGAATAACCAAAGGCTCCGGTCACGACGTATCTGGTCATGGGGACAGGATACGGATTGGCGTGGGGGGGACGAGGCTCCGGTTCCGGGCTAGGCACCCCCCAGGGTGAAGAGCATGAAAAGCGGGCCCCAGAACCCCGCATGCAGGTTTTTACCCTTCGGAGACATTGTATGTAGTCCTTCCCGGGTGCCCTTGCAGGAAGGTAACTCGCTGCGAAGGCCGAGTTAGGGAACAATGTCCCTCGTGCCTGGTTCTCCCATGAAACGCGCTCGTGATCGTGTCCTCCTCCTGGGAGGGCTGGGCCTGGTCCTCGCCCTTGGCACGGTTGTGGTGTTCTTTGTGCTAGATAGGAACGGGTCGCCCCATCCCGATTTCGGCCTGTCCCAGGTCGAGGCTCTTGAGGAGGGTCCCATCGATCGGTTTGACCTGATGGAGGTGGAGGGCTCGGCCCAAACGCAGACCTCCGACAGTGGGATGGATGAGCGTGAAGCTCTCGGTGCCCTCGCGATTCCCACGGTGAACTTCATGGGTAGGGCCGAAGATCGCATCAGCCGTGAGGGGCTCGAGGGTGCAGCGATAAAAGTCCGCGTGGGTGAGGACGTCGTGGTAGGGGTGACGGGAGCGGGGGGTGCTTTTTCCGTCGCGATCCCCGAGGATGCAAGGCTGGACGTGGAGGCGAGTGCGGATGGCTACATCCCGGCGCGGCGCGCGGGTGTCCGACCGGATACAGAGGCAGTGTTCCGCCTCTATCGCTCCACATCGCTGTCCGGTCTCGTCGTGGGCCCGGCCGGGAAGGATCTGGAGGAGGCGGAGGTTCACGTCTTGGCAGACGATCGGCGTGAAACGCGCGCCCTTGAGCTGGAGCTCGACGAGCGTGGCGCTTTCAAGTTTCTCGATCTTGAGCCCGGCGAATTCAACGTGGCGGCGTGGGCTCCCGGATGGAGCTACGCCGTCCAACGCGACGTGATCGTCAGGCCCGGCGAACAGACCCATCTGGTCTTCGAGCTCGACCGAGCAGGGAGCGTGTCGGGCCAGGTGATCTACGAGGGGACGAAAACAGGGATCGAGGGCGTCGAGGTCCAGGTGGATCCCTATATCCAGGGGCTCTCCCGGGAGATCGAGGAGATAGTGACCCGCTCCTATCGTACGGACGCGAGTGGCCGAGTCGATTTAGGATCCTTGAACCCGGGTGAGAATCGCGTGAGGTTGTATGCGCCCTGGGGAGCGATGGCGGACGCGAAGCGCATCCTGGTCGAGAGTGGAGAGCATCAGCTGCTGACATGGACCATGAAGGTTCCCGCCTCCTGCACAGGTGTTCTCCTGGACGCCTCCGGGGATCCCACGGTCGGGACCGTGACGGTCACCCCGGTTCCGCAGCGATACTCGGAAGGCAATGTCTCCGGAGAGTGGAAGACCCGCGCTGAGTGGCCGCGCACCTGCACGGTTGGCGCGGATGGCCACTTCCGATTCGATGCGCTCCCCTCTTCGATGAATCTGCGCTTCCACGGCCATAGCGGCATGCTCCTTGCGGGAGGTGTCATCGAGCGAACGCTCGACGAATTCGTAACCTTGGATCGCACGCTTCCACCGGGGGGAGAGGTCACGGACCTAGAGCTCAGAATGGGTCGCCTTGCAACCATCGAGGGCATAGTTCTGGGCCCAGACGAACAACCGATTGCAGATACCGCCATCACCACGTGGAGAATGCGCAATGCCACCGACCTCCCCACGTACACTGACGAGGAAGGCCGCTTTTCCTTGGCCTGCATACTCGACAGAAGGGGGGGACTCACCATCCAACACGATGCGTACCAGACGCACTACGAGAGGGTCGGTTCAGAGATTTCGAATGAGCCGATTGTGATCCACCTGAAGCTGGCGAACGAAACGGTCGGGCGTGTCGTCAACGAAAACGGAGAGGCCGTCCCCTGGGCGTCGGTGAATGCACGGAATGGGAGGGATCGTCGGCGCAACGAGTCGACCCACGCCGACGAGTTCGGTCGCTTTCGCTTCTACTCGTTGCGTGAGGGCACCTGGGATGTCTATCCCTGGGCTAGCGGATACGAGCGCACCGAGACGCTGAAGATTGAGGTGCCACTCAAAGGCGAGCTCACTTTGCACATGCAGCACGTGCACGTTCCGGACCCGGCGACCATAAGGGGCCGCGCTTCCCTGCCCGATGGAACGGCGCCGTCACGTTTGCGAGCCGAGAGCCTGCGTTCGGCGGCCATGACAGTGGCTGGTGGAGAGTTTCGGATCGACGGTCTCTCGCCGGGGGATCACAACTTGGTTCTTGAGGCCGATGGGTGTGCGCCAAGCAGCCTGGGGAAGGTCTTCCTCCGTGAGGGAGAGACCTCCGACGTGGGGCTGATCCAGCTGTACCCGGGCATCGATGTTGAGGTCTACCTTCAGGACGCGAAGAAGCAACGCGTGAGGGAGGCTCGTGTGCGCATGGAGCCGCAGGCGGGATACGCCATGGACGTCGGTGGGACGCGCAAGCCTCGACGGGAGCGCCGGGGGACCTACTCCATGGGCAAACTGGAGTTGGGCACTTGGGCCCTTGAGGTGCGCACATGGTCCCACAAGACATTGCGGCAGGAGGTCGTGCTCAGCGAGGGCAGGCAACGCAAAATCGTCCTTACTTTGGAGCCCCGAGACTGAGCGGAAGAGGACCCCGCCAGCACAGCCAATCCCTTAGAGTCTGCGCCCATGTTCGCGGCCCTCCTCGCCTTCCCGCTGTTCCTGTCTACGGTCCAGGACGACCCCGCTCGGCTGCCGATCGAAGTGCGTACGGTGATGACCCCATGCACCGACCAGGGCACGTTCATATTGCGGATGGAGTGCACACCGACGGAGAAGTTGGACCGCGACCATGCTCTGCGCGTTGCGCTCACCATTGGTGTGGACGATGTGCACCAAAGCGACCACGAGATCAAACCCGGGACTCGCACTTGGGCCGTCGGCGAGACTGTCGACCTGGCCTTCCCGCTGGCGCTACCCGAGGGGCTTGAGCTGGATGGAGGCGAGCTGGTCGCCATCCGTCTTGGTTTCATGAGCGGTAGCACCTTGTATGCGCCCGCTGTCGACGGCTACCTGATCGACCCGGACGGCCTTGCGGACCTGGACTTCATCGAAGCGCCGCGCTTCGTGGGGGCTACCGGTGCCCAGCGGCTCAAGCAGGTCCTTGCCCAGGGCAAGGACCTGCGTAAGGAGGATCCGCCCGCGGCCTGGAGCCTCCTCTCCCAGGCCTTACGCGATGCGGCGGACGAGGTGACCAAGGAGCTCGTGCGTGACGCGCTGATCGAGGTGGGACGCTTCCCATCCGCCACGCCCTCGGAGGGGGAGGAGCGTGTGGTCGCCCAGCGCATCCGCGCTGAGCAGGTGCGCGTCTTCCGGCTCGAGGCCGGGCGTATGGCAGCACGCGGCCGCCTGCACGGTGCTCTGCGCTTGCTTGAGGAGGTGGGCGGGGCGCTGGCTCTGGATGCGGACGAGGCCGTGATCGGAGCGGTGAACGAGGCCGAGCGCACGACGGAGCGCATCGAAGACCTGCGCGAGCGCCTGCTCACCGAACTGAACGCTGAGCAGGAGGGGGCGGTCAAGGCGGCGGTAGAAGAGTACGGACGTACAGAGGCACTGCTTGAGCACGCGAACGAGGTCGCCGATGCAGGGGAGCGTCGGATCGCGCTGGCGCTCTACCGCAATCTACGTCGGTTCGACGGGATCGATCTCTACGACAGCGCACAGGAACGCCTTGAGAAGGTCGGCGAGGAACACCTGGCGGCGACACCACCGAACGAGGAGGAGCTGGTGCGTGCGGTACGCGAGCACCCGGCATGGGAGCGCACCGGGGTGTCGGGCAGTCACGAGTTTCTCTACATCGGTCCGCGTGAGCTGGTCGAGCGCATCCCCGAGCCGTCCCGTCTGCACTTCGACCTGGCCTACGTCTTCCTGACCGACCTCTTCGGCCGCCGCCCCAACCCAGAGGGCGAGAGGGTCACGGTCTACTTCAAGGAGCTTTGGGACTTCGGCGGTGGCGTCGGTGGGGGCAAGATCATCGATATAGGCAAGGCCCAGCCAGCCCCGAAGAAGCCGGTGCGTGTGGACAACGGGCTCCTGTACCACGAGCTGACCCACTGCATCGACGACACCTCACCGATCACCGGCGGCTTCCGGGAGGGCCTGGCCAACCTGGGCGCGGCCTATGCACACGAGGCCCTTGATCAGGACGGGGATGCCCTGCACTCCTTCGAGGGCAACCTCGGCCAGTTCGAGGAATACTACCTGGCCCGTGATCTGCCCTTCTGGCGCATGCAGAACTACGGGCCGAGCGCGGGCTTCTTCCTGTCGTTTCTCGAAGCGTATGCCAAGCTGGGCAAGCACCAGCACGACTGGACACCCCTACGCCGCTTCTTCCGCGAGTATCGCGATGCGCCGATGCGGGATGGACGCGAGCCACAGGTGCCGCGGGCATTGGCCCACTACCTGGGCCGCGCCTTCGGACCGCAGGTGTTTGACGACCTGGTGCGCTACCGCTTTCCCCTTGTCGAGAAGGATAGGCGTCAGCTGTTCGAGGAGTTTGAGGCGTACGAGTCCGAGGCCCTCGAGGGTTTCGCCGATGCATTCGCCGAGCGACCCAACTCGCCCCTGCCCCGGGACCTCATAGCGAAACAGCTGAACCGCTACTCAACTCGGAGCGACCTGAAGGCCTGCGAGCGGTTGCGCGGCGAGCTGGGGGTTGTCTTCGATTGGAAGGTCATCGGCCCCTTCTTCGCGGCCAAGGCCAGCCCCCTGGCCTGCGTCTTCCCACCCGAGCTGGAGATCGACTTCGCAAAGAAGCCGCGCAGCCTGCGCGCGAGCAGAGCCGACTACGACCAGCGCGTGTGGCAGGATCCCTGGCCGAGCTGGCAGCGGACCTCAAGCCACAAGAACGTCGAGCTCCGGCCCTCGGGGTGGTTGCGCTTCGACTATCGGCCCTATGGGGATGACCGCGCGGCCATCTACGCCTTGACCCACGTCACCGTCGAGGCGGAGACTGAGGCGGTGGCGCATCTGCGCGCGGATGATGACGTGGTGCTATTCGTGAACGATGTGCGCGCGGGGTCCTACCGCGGGCACGGTAGCAATGGGTCGACCGAGCGCTGGCGTGGCCCGCACCTAAACCTCCCCGATGCAATCCGCATGCCCATTACCCTGCGCACGGGACGCAACAAGGTGCTGGTCAAGATCCGCAACCAGGGAGGATGGGCAGGAGTGGCCTTGGCCCTCGCGTACCCGGATGGTTCGCCGTTGGCCTTCAGTGCCGACGCCGAAGCCCCGGACCCGGTGGGGTTGCGTAAGCAGGTCAATGAGCCCCGCTACTGGAAGCGTCTCGTTCTTCTCGACCATCGGTCGTACCGCTCCAAGGCCAAGACAGAGGTCGGTGGGTTCAGCGCCCGCAACAAGGAGTTTGGAGGAACGGACACGGGCAAGGGCGTTGCCTGGCGCCAGTGGACGGTGCGTCCGGGGTTCCCCAAGGACTCGCCTTCGAATCTTCTGTGGGTGAAGGAGACGGTTACGCGCAAGCTCGGGGACGCGGTGCGCGTGCGTATTGAGTTCGCATCGACGGCGGCGCCGAAGGTGCTGGTGACAGTACAGGGCGAGGGGAATCGCGACGGTTTGTCCGGGTGGAACCTGATTCTGGTGCCCAACGGCGCGAACCGGGTCGCGGCCCGCCTCGAGCGCTACGACCGGCTGGTGTACGAGTCGGATCCGATGGAGCTACCCGCCGCGGAGGACGGGCGGGAATTGGTCCTGACCTTGTGGCGCGGTTGGGCGACGGCGACGATCGATGGTGTCGTGCTCCTCGACCGTGTTTCGATTCGGCCGATCCCGGACCGAACGCGTGTGGGACTCGCGACGTGGGGACCGAACCCACGATTCAGGGAGGTCGAGGTCTTTGAGGGGCGCTAGTCTTCGGCCCTTTTTGCATTGACGTGGACACGCTTGTGACTACTCTTCTCCCATGCATATTCTGATCATCAACTTCAACCTGAACGACTTGAGCCGCGCCCAATACGAGGAGGTCTGCGACAGTCTCGCTGAGACCTTCGCCGCAGTCCCGGGGCTGGTCTCCAAGCACTGGCTCGCCAATGAGGAGACGAACACCTACGGGGGCGTCTACCTCTGGGAGAATCGGCAGGCCATGTTGGACTTCCAGGGGTCCGAGCTCTTCGCCTCCATCGGGGCCAACCCCGCCCTGGTCAATGCCACGGTCACGGACTTCGAGCTCATGGCCGGCCCGTCCAAGGTGACAGGCGTCGCGTAGTTGGCCTGAACCTGCAGCCGGGCAGGATTGTCAGCGCTCCGCTACGCGCGTGGGCATCGCCGCTCCGACCTCTGTGCGCCACTCGCCGAGTTGCCGTTGTAGCTCCTCGGCCAGACCTGGATGGGTCGCCGCCAGATTGGTGCGCTCGCCCAGGTCCGCGGCCAGGTCGTAGAGTTCGAGCGACCCGTCGTCGAAGCGCTCGATCAGTTTCCAGTCTCCCACCCGGATCGCGCTGCCCAGGCGATTGGAGCGGTGGAAGGCGTAGTTGGGGTAGTGGAAGTGGATGGCCTCGCGCTCCAGGGCCCCGCCCCTCAGGAGCGGGCCCAGGTCGACCCCGTCGCAAGGGATGTCGAGGGGGCGCGGCGCGCCGCAGGCGGCCAGCAGGGTGGGGAAGAGGTCGGTCGAGACGATCGGTGTGGCATCCACGCGCCCGGCCTCGGTTACCCCGGGCCAGCGGACCATTGTCGGCACGCGGATGCCGCCCTCGTACAGGTAGCCCTTCGCCTGGCGCAGGGGACCGAGGTCGGCGACGCTCAGCAGCGCGCCGTTGTCCGAGGTGAAGACCACGATGGTGTCGTCTGCCTGCCCGCTGGCATCGAGGGCGTCGAGCACCTGGCCGAAGACCTGGTCGAGCGCTTCGGTCATCGCCGCGTACTCCGGCATCTTGACCCCGGGTCCCACGCCACGGGCGGTGTACTTGGCGACGAGGTCCTCGGGGGCCTCGATCGGCCAGTGGACCGTGTAGTGCCAGAGGGCGAGGAAGAAGGGTTCGTCGTTCGCGGCCTGCGCCTCGATGTAGGCGGAGGCCTCGTCGCCGATGCGGTAGGGCAGGTACTCGCCTTCGGCCTTCGACACAAGATTCGGGAAGGAGTATGGCGCGAAGAACCGCCCCGGGCCTCCCATGCCGTCGCCGCCCAGGTTGAGATCGAAGCCCTGCTTGTCGGGGAACCAGTCCGCCGCGTCGGCGACGTGCTGTGGAGCGAGGTGCCACTTGCCCATGAAGGCGGTGTCGTACCCGGCGGCTTGCAGGTGCTCGGCCAGGGTTACGTGTTCGAGGGCCAGGCGGTCGTGCATAGGTGCCGGGAGCAGGACCGGGTCATCGGGCGTGAAGCGCTCCTGATCGGGGGCGTGGTTGGTGATGTGTAGCCGCGCGGGCGACTGGCCGGTCATGATCGCGGCGCGCGTTGGCGAGCAGACGGGCGCCGCGGCGTAGGCGTCGGTGAACTTCACCGAGTCCGCGCAGAAGGCGTCGATGCGCGGGGTCTCGACGGCGGGGTTGCCATAGCAGGCGATGTCCCACCAGCCGAGGTCATCGACCAGCACGAGGACCACGTTGGGTTGCGGCTCATGCTCGAGGGCCGGCGGCGCGCTTGCGCAACCGAGCAGGAGCAGGACCGGGGTGGCGTGATGGGGGCGCAAGGGGTGACAGGGTAGCCTACGATTCCTCTGCAACCTGCCATCAATTGGCATGACCTGGGAGGATTGCATTGTTCGACCGGGTTTCTGGCCTGGCCTCTATTGCCATTGGCTCCCTCGTGTATGCAATGCGGTCTCCAGCTGCTGCAATCATCATTCCGACGACACAGCACCAAGGTTGAATGGGGTATTCGACCAGGGCCTGTATTTCGATGGAGCTTGCTCAGATCCCATTGGGTGCAGGTTGGCGGAGGCGAGGCGATTTGCCCCTTCCGTCCCGCTCCCGTCTGCGGCCCGCGGGGAGGGCGCGGATGGCGATGGGGGCTCTTTCGGGGAATGGGAATCACCGCTAGCATGCCATGCGGTTAGGGCCGTGAGCCCGATTTACTGCCCATGCTGAATCCCCTGCTTTCCTCCCTGGTCGTGCTCGCGCTGACTGTGCCGTGGGTTCCTTCTGGGGATCCGGTTGCGTGCGTGCTCCAGGACGGGGAGGAGGATCCGGTGCCGATTCCCAGCGATGGGGTGATCGACTGGGATTGGGTGCCCGGCAGTAGGGGGGATCATTGGTACGCGTTGACTTCCAGGGCGCTGAGCTTTGAGCAGGCCGAAGGTGAGGCTCTCGTGGCGGGGGGCCACCTGGTGAGCATCGAGTCAGGCCTTGAACGGGAGTTCCTGTTGGAAGCGTTTGCACGCAAGGGCGAGCAAGGCCTCTCGGCCAAGTCGCGGTCCCTGTGGGTCGGCTTGTGGCGGCGGCTGGGCCAGGAGGAGTTCGAGTGGATCTCGGGGGTATCCCGCGTGGCGGGAAAATGGGCCGACGGGGAGCCCGTGGGGGACTCGGAGAGCTCGAGCTACGCGGCGCTGATCACCACCGGGCCGGAGGCGGGCGAGTGGGAGGCGATCTCCTCCAGAGGTCAACGGCTCTTCGGGGTCATCGAGATTGAATTCGATCCGGAACAGGACCCTCTCCGTTCCGGGAAGAAGAGCGCACAGAGCAGCGAGCGTGCTTGGCATCGTGCGCGGGAAGCGTGCCTGGCAGCTGCGGACGGGAACGCTGAGGCCATCGACCTCGCAGGCACACGTGATGCACTGGCCGCCTTGCGCGAGGAGCAGGCTGCCATCATCCACGCCCGGCCCCTGCCGACTTCGGCCGAGACCCGGGCTGCGTCCGACGCGGTACAAGAGTGGATCGAACTGCGTCTGGGGATCTGGTCCAAGAAGAGCCGCGAGGTGCATCAGGCCCTGGCCAACCTGGCCAGAGCGCACAAGATCCTGGCCGATGGACGCACCTATCCCATGACTGAGCGAGCCGCGCGCGTTGACATGTTCTGCGCCATGGTGAACCGCAAACGGGGTGCTCGGGACCAGGAGACGCGAGCCCGTAATCGCCGCGTGTTGCTGCGCGCCGGGACCAGCGCAGAGAACTTCGCCATCGTCGCCTGGACAAATGAGCACCGCCAGATGATGGGGGTCGGCGTGTTGGCCCTCGACAATCGCCTGACCTACGCCGCACAGATCCACGCAGCCGACATGTCGCACCTCGGGTTCTTTGCCCATGAGTCCCCCGTGCCCGGACGAATGCACATGTCCGACCGGGGCCGCGAAGGCGGGTATTTTCAGGTGACCGGCGAGAACCTGCACCAGGGTGGTGGTTCGGGAGTCGGCTCCGTCCAGGCCTGGATCGGATCCCCCGGGCACCACTCCAACATGCTTACGCCCAGTCACCGCTCCATCGGCCCGGGCGCAAACGGATCCTATTCGGTGGAACTCTTCGGAGGGTGAGCCAGGGGAGGCCTACTCGAGCTCTATTGAGTGCAAGTCGGCGGAGAAGGTAGGATGTGAATCTCCGGTAGCTTGCCCTACGCCACTTACTGATAGCGCCTGACCTTTCGGGTCTGTATCCACAAATATGATCACAGCAGTACTCATGACGGCTCCCGTTCTTCTGTTTGCCGCGGCTCCGCGGACAGATCCGTGTACTGCTCAACAGGATGACACTGCGCCTGCTATCCCCATGTGACCGGGCTGACCCGGCGAAGGCGCCCCCGTGGGGGGCGCAGGACAGATTCAATCCGGTCTATGGAGTCTGACGGGGCGTTTCGTTCTTGCGGACTCCGACCGCTCGCCCGTCGAGTTCTCCCTCGCCCACAGGCTTCGCGACGATCTTCAGGTCGGTATTGAGTACGACCCCGAGGAGGGGGAGGTCTACCCCCTGTTGAACTGGCGTTTCATGGAAGCCACGGAGGACCGCCCGGCTCTGGCCGTCGGTACGAGTTCGGCGTGGCCCTCTCGGGAAGTGGATGGCAACGCCGTGTTTCTTACAGCAGCCCAGAACCTCAGAGCCGGTCTCAGCGGCAGCCTCAGCCTGTCCTATGGACTCGAGGATGAGAGGGTCCGTGTACCGGCCAGTCTGAACTACACCTTGAGCGAGGGTTGGACCGGGACGATGATCTACGACGGAGACAATCTTCACCCGGTCGTCACTGTCCGGCGCACCTCATTGAGCTACTCGCTGATACTCCTCAACGGTGAAGAGCCGACCATCTCCATCTCCTGGGGCTTTTGAGTGTGAGGTCCATAACACCAGCCTCAGAGTTCACACACGAGGCTTGTTGGAGCCTGGTCAAACCCCATTGAGGGCAGGATGGCGGAGCGGGAGGATTCGAACGCTCTATAGGTTGCCCCGCGTCGGTTTTCAAGGTCGGCGGGGGAGACGCATGGCTTGGCTATGAAGATCGACTACAGGCCGAATGCGCGAGAGAGTCAGAGGGGTTCGGTGTTGGATGCTGTAAAGCCCGGAACGGATGCAAGTTAACGGGCTCCGGCAGTGTCGGGCTGGTGGTCACGTTGGTGTCCGTTTTTTTTAGAAGCCTCCTCCCCCAGCCCAACTCCGCACCTTGCGGGATGTGTGGAACTGCAGCAGACGGAAACATCGGAATAATGGTTTCAACTGTGACAGGGGTGGCTATTGGTCATCGATGGGTTCTTACCTACTGTTTCTTTAACCAGATGAGGGTGTCCTGTATGAAGAAGTCAACCGTCCTGTTGTCGCTCGTTCCTCTCGGTTTCTGCATGACCCCTGTTCATGCCCAGGGTTTTGGGTTGCCGCAGGCGATCACAACTTCAGCGGACTACGCCAACTCCGTCTACGCTATCGACCTGGATGGAGACGGTGATGCGGACGTGCTCTCGGCCTCTGAATTCGACGGCAAGATTGCCTGGTACCGAAATCGCTTGAACAAGCCAAAACAGGATTTCAGTAGCCCAAGGATCATCTCGAACTCAGCGTATGGCGTCTGCTCCGTCTACGCCACCGACCTGGATGGGGATGGAGATGCAGACGTGCTGGTAGCTAACGGGCTCGCCCACACGATTGCGTGGTACGAAAACATGGGCTTAGGGGGGACATTCGGGGGTGAGCAGGTGATCACAAAGCAGGCGGCTTACGCCCATTCGGCCTACGCCATCGACCTGGATGGTGACGGAGATGCGGACGTGCTGTCGGCTTCCTACAACGACAACAAGATCGCCTGGTACAAGAACAAGGGCGGTGGGGTTTTTGATAACCAGCAGGTGATCACGAATTCAGCGATTGGCGCCTGGTCCGTCTTCGCCACCGACCTGGATGGTGATGGAGATGCGGACGTGCTGTCGGCTTCGATCTCCGACGACAAGATCGCCTGGTACGAGAACCAGGGCGGCGGGGTGTTCGGGGGCCAGCAGGTGATCACGACTTCAGCGGATGGCGCCATTTCGGTCTACGCCACCGATCTGGACGGAGACGGAGATGCGGACGTGCTGTCGGCTTCCTGGGATGATGACAAGATCGCCTGGTACGAGAACCAGGGCGGCGGAGTATTCGGTCCTCAGCAGGTCATCACGACGTTCGCGTATTACGCCAGGTCCGTTTATGCCACAGACCTCGATG
>PVBE011023136.1_pt1 | contig 23003 bp, 17 predicted proteins | sample 1631181 | NCBI WGS metagenome assembly PVBE01 (sample SAMN08397723, study PRJNA350692) | Marine metagenome, whole genome shotgun sequencing project. | isolation source: water | place: Pacific Ocean | collected 2012-04 | reverse complement strand
CCGGTCGGCATCGGCGTTTCGTGTTCCGCCGACCGTCAGGTTCTCGGCAAAATCACCGCGGACGGCGTGTTTCTAGAACGCCTCGAATCGAACCCGGCCCAGTACCTGCCCGACATCAGCGAAGAGGAACTGAACGGAACGCCGGTCGCAATCGACCTCAACCGGCCAATGGACGAGATCCGCGCGGACCTGTCCCGGTATCCGATCAAGACGCGGCTTTCCTTGAATGGCCCTTTGGTGGTGGCGCGCGACATCGCCCACGCCAAACTCAAAGGGGCGCTCGACCGCGGCGAGCCGCTGCCGGATTACGTCAAGAATCATATGATTTACTACGCCGGACCGGCAAAGACGCCGGACGGCTATGCCTCGGGCTCGTTCGGGCCGACGACGGCGGGGCGGATGGATTCGTACGTCGATCAGTTCATGGCCGCCGGGGGAAGCCTGGTTTCGCTGGCCAAAGGAAACCGCTCGGCCGAGGTTCGCGCCGCCTGCAACACGCACGGCGGATTTTATCTCGGCTCGATCGGCGGGCCCGGTGCGCGGTTGGCTCAGGACTGCATCAGGAAGGTGGAAGTGCTGGCCTATCCCGAGCTGGGGATGGAGGCGATCTGGCGCATCGAGGTCGAGAACTTCCCCGCTTTCATCGTCATCGACGACAAGGGCGACGATTTCTTCGCCCACGTCTGACCCGATATGCCGATTCTACCCGACGTGCTCGCCCCCGGGCTTGACGTGGTGTTCTGCAGCAGCGCCGCCGGCGCCGCATCGGCCGCGGCCAAGGCCTATTACACCGGCCCCGGCAACCGCTTCTGGCCGACATTGTGCGAGATCGGCCTGACGGCGCGCGAGCTCGAGCCGCAGGAATATCCGCTGCTGTTGTCTTACGGTCTGGGACTCACCGATTTGAACCAGACCGAGTCGGGCGGCGACGCGGCCCTGTCCGCATCAGCGGATGACGGACCGGGCCTGCGCGACAAAATCGAACGCTTCCACCCTGCGTTTCTCGCCTTTAACGGCAAGCGCGCAGCGCAAGCGTTCCTCGGCCATGCGGTACGGTTCGGTCGCCAGCCCGAGACCATCGGCGAAACCGCAATCTACGTCATGCCCTCGACGTCCGGTTCAGCGCGCGGCCACTGGGACCTCGGCCCATGGCAGCAACTCGCCGATCATGTATCCCAGCGCAAACGCTTCGCCCGCGACGCCCTTCCCGACCTCGAACGCCTGTCGGACGAGGCCCGCGAAGAGATGCGTGCGAACCTCAACCGGCGCGTCTATCACCGCATCGGTCTCGATCTCGGGAAGATGCGCGATGAGGACGAACGCGCCTCGCGCATGACGTCGCCCACCGAAGCCGCGCGCGAAGCCGCGATCATGACCGAAACCGCGGCCGCATTTCACGCCGCTCATGCCGGCTGGATGCCCGCGCTTGCCGACGCCGCGGCGGTGGTGCGCGATTTTTGCGTGGTTTATGACGAGCGCGCGGTGCGCGACAACGCCGGCGGCATCAAGTTCGCCGATTCATTCTGGCTTTACTTTCTCGTGCGCCTGCTCGCACCGGATTTCATTGTCGAAAGCGGATCCCACAAAGGCCATTCGTCGTGGCTGTTGCGGCGCGCCTGTCCGGATGCCGAGATTCACTGCTTCGACGTCAGTTTCCGCAATCTCGAATGGCGCGACCCGGGCAACCTCTATCACGAGACCGACTGGATGGAAGCGGAATTCACGGCGCCCGAAGGTGCACGCACGCTGTGCTATTTCGACGATCACATCAGCCATGCGCAGCGCATTGCCGAGGCGCACGCGCGCGGTTTCCGGACGTTGTTGTTCAACGACGATTTTCCGGCTCGCCTGCTGCACGCCACCGGCCATCCGCCAGCGCCGACGTTGGCGATGATTTTCGACGAGACCCTGGAAGACGGCTACAAACTGGAATGGCTGCGCCACGGCAAGCCGCGTTCGTTCGTTTTCGATGCCGCCAAGGCAGCGGCCGCCCGCGCGGCCGTGGCCCATTACGCCAAAACACCCGACCTCGGGCCCAAGTTGCGGGCGCGGTCGCAGTCGGGGATCGCGGTGGCCGTGCTCAACCCTTGAGCCGCCGCCCTCGGCGCTTGAGCCCTTGTCTTGACGGCGGCACAGGCCGGGAGTAAGCCCCCGCCATGCCCGTCGAACCCGCCACGTTGCTTGCGTTCGTCGCCGCGGCGCTGGCAGTGGTGCTTTCGCCCGGCCCCGACACCATGTTGATCCTGCGCTACACCATGACGTCGGGTCCGCGCGCAGGCTTCGCCACCGTGACCGGCGTGCAGCTAGGCTTGATTGCCCATACCGTCCTGGCCGCGGTCGGACTCTCGCTGATTATCGCCTCGAGCGACATCCTGTTTCGCAGCATCGCTGTCGGCGGCGCGATCTATCTGGCGTGGCTCGGCGTTCAGGGATTCCGTTCGCGGCTGATGAGCACCGCCGCCCTTGGCATCGGCGAGATCATCCCCCCCGCAAAGGCTTTGCGCGACGCGATGGTGACCAACATTCTCAATCCCAAAGTGATTATTCTGTTCTTGGCGCTGATGCCCAATTTCGTTGCCGCCGAACGCGGTCAGGTACCGCTGCAACTCGCGGTGCTGGGGGCTGCGTTGATTGTCGTCAACACGGTTTGGCAGGTGAGCCTTGCGCTGGGCGCCGAGCAGGCCCGGCGCTGGCTCGATATCGCGGCGGTTCAACGCACGGTATCGTGGGTGACGGGAGCGGTCTTGCTGTTCTTCGCGGCGGCCCTTCTGATCGAACACGCAATCCGGTAAGGCGCATGGCCAAACACTCCGTCACCGTCAACGGTCACAAGACCAGTGTGTCGCTGGAGCCCGAGTTCTGGGACGAATTCCTGTCACTGTGCCGCCGCCGCGGCGTCGCACCGGCCAAGGCAATCGCCGACATCGACGAAACCCGCACCACCAGTCTGTCGGCGGCGATCCGGCTTTACGTCTTGCAGGCGCTCAAAGGTGCGGCCGGCGGCGATGCAATCCTGCGCAAACGCTAGGCGTTCAATTCTCTATCATCAGAGGCCCGCCCGCACTCTCAGTTTCCGCCGCGCAGGATACCGCGGATGATGTTGCGCGGATTGAGCGGCTGCAAGCCGCCGTTCGACTCGTCGTCCTGCTGGCGTGAACGCGGCAGTATTTCGCGCAGAATCGTCCGGCCCACCCGCGCGGCGACGTAGCCTTCAAGTTCCTCGGTCCGGAACTCGCGGCGCGGTGCATCCAGCGGCCCGATAAGGTCGAGGCCGACCGGCGGGGCGTCGGGGTGTTCCACCAGTCGCGCCTGGGTCCTGAGATCCATATGCCATGACGGCAGATCGATCAGCCCGCGCCCGCTTCCTTGTGCCGCGTCGAGCCTGGCGGAAAGGTCGTCGGTGCGGGCAAGCCCGTCCTGGATGTCGAAGGTCCCGGAAAAGGACGTGTACGCGGTCTCGCCGCCGCCGAGGCTGGATTGGATCAGACCGAGAAAACCGCCAACGCCGTCGAGCTCGCCGAGCCGGTCACTCAGGTGCCGTAAATCGATGCCGCGGATCATTCCGTCACGCGCGGCAAAACTCAAAGTGCCGTCGAGCGCCGAGATCATGTCGAATTGCGAACGGCCCGCTGTCGCCAGGCTGGTGTCGAGGTCGAAGCGGCCACTGACCCGGTCGATCCGCGCGGACTCGATCAGAGCCCGTTCGATATCAGCGCCGTCGAGCCGCGCGCGCGCGCTCAGGCGAACCGCTTCGCCAGCCTCGACCCGCATCGTCAGGGACACGCCGCCACCGAACAGCGTGCCGCTCAGCGGATCGACATCGAGCACGCCACCCTCAAGGCGCACCACCAGATTCGGATCGACAAACCGGTAGGTTCCGTAGGAAATGGCACGCGAGGCTAGATCCAGATCGGCATCGAAGGTCCTCAGGATTGAGAGATCGATACGGTCGCGCGACCATCGATCGTTGGGCCCGGCCGGCGTGGCGGGCGCGCGCACCGCGCCACCGCTGCCACCGGTCGCGGGTTCGGCACGGGGCAACAGAAGATCGACCAAGATTTCGCTGGTATTGAGATTGGCGACGATGTGCGGCCGCGGACCGTCGAGTTCGATCACCGCGTTGCCTGCAAAACCGACCAGGCCAACCTGACCCTCAGCGGCGCTCAATTGCAGCCGCGCGGGCGTACCGGCAATGTCGGCGGCAAGCCGGAACCCGCCGAAATTGTCCACCGCCGGTCGGTAATCGACTCCCAGCGTCGCCAGCAGACCCAGCAGGTCCTGGTGGGTCGCCTCCAGGACGAAGTTGAAGGTGGGGACGTCGCGGGCCTCGAGGCTCCCGGCCAGCGAGATTTCGGCGGCGGCGGCGGCGGCGGCGACATCAAGGGTCAGGTTGGAGAGTTCACCGCGCGCGGTTCCGGTTAGCGACACCGGCCCGTCGGCCCCGCCGGGTGCCGGAACGATCTCGCCGCCCAACGCCCGCGCCAAACCGAACAGGCTGGAGTTGGCGATCCCGAACGAGAGATCGATCCGCGGGTCCCGCCCGCGCCATTCGATTCCGCCCGAGATTCCGGCTTGGGTTTTACCCGCGACCGCTTCGAGGTCGACGTCGAAGGCCTCGATATTGCCGGCGATTCGCCCCGTTACCTGCAACGGATTCCACACGCCGCCGGGCCCCGGAAGCGTCAATCCCGTTTGGCGCAGCAGACCGGCCGGGTCATCGGCATCAACGGTCACGTTGGCGGTAATCTGTATGTTCTCCGCGAATCCCGTGGCGGTACCGGTAAGGCCGATGGCCGCCCCGCTGAGGTCGGCAATGCGGACGTCGCGCATTTCCATCTCCCCGCCCAAGAGGGTCCCATCGATGGTGAGGCCGTTGAGGACGGCCCCGCCCGCGGTCAGGCTGCCGATGGCAAGCTTGATATTCGCGTCGAATGAGTCGAACACGGGAATGGAAACTTTAGTCGTCACGATATCGATCGGGACAGTGATCTCGACCGTGTTGGCGGGCACGTTGCTGGCGGGCTTCGCGTCGACATAGGCGTCAGCATTGAGGCGGTCGAGATCGAGATCGACGCTGAAGGAGGGCCGCGTGCGGAATGCATAAGCCGCGCCGCCGGTCAGGCGGGTCGAATCGAGGCGCAGGTCGATGCTGAACACCTGGGCGAGATCGGGCGTCAACCGAATCTGGCTTTGAAGGCTCAGATTGTGCAGCCGGTCGTCCGGCACTTCTTCGAGATCGACTTCGAGCCATGCGAGGAAGGCGCGCAGATCGTCGGACACAACTTCGACGCTGCCGTCGAACTGCGGTCTCTCCTCGGCGACGCGAAGGGTGCCGGCCGCCGATATCGCAGTGCCGCCTGGCAGCAGCGCGTAGGCCCGCGACACGTCGAGCGTACCGCCGGTAAGGCGCGCAGAGACTTCGGCCTGGCGCACCACGTCGCCGCGATAGCTGAGGGCCTCGACGGTCACGTTCAGGCTGGCGGCGATGTCGCCGGGCAACACCGGAAGCGCGAGTCTGATGTCGGCATCCCCGGGATCGGTGCCACCGTTCGCCGCGCCATTGGATTCGGGCGAGGGACGAGCCCCGGCCTCGAGCCAGGCGTCGAGATCGATCCGGCCGAATGCGATCGTGGCATCGACCGAGACCGGGTCGCGCAAAGCCGCGCTGATGGCACCCGTCGCCCGGGTTTCACCAAGTCGGAGTTCGATCTCATTAAAGGCAAGGTCGTTGATGTCGCCCTCGACGGCCGCATTGATCGAAAAATCCTGAGCCCCGGGTATCTGCAGCGGTGCGTCTACCCCGAGGATGTCGGCAACCACGGCCCCGGCGGCGCGCAAATCCTCCCCTGACAACTCGAAACTGCCCCTGAACCGCGCGTCGGGACTGGGCGCCGAAATCTGGCCGGCAAAGACGGCCGCGACGCCGGCCCGTTCGACGACGAATTCGGCGCTCACCGGAATCGAACCCGGCGCTGCCAGATCGCCGACCGAAAGATCGAATTCAAGCGGCAGGCCGCGCACCGTCAACGACCCTTTCGCCACGTACGGGCCGCTTGCCAGGGCGGCGGCAGACAGTTCCGCGCTCAACCGTTCGATGCGCTCTTCGGTGCCGGTCGAGGCATTGCGGAAAACGAGCGTCCCGTCTTCGATTTCGAATTTTTCCAGGCTGACGCCTGCCAACGCACCCGTTTCATCGCCAGGTGTGTCGGCGCCGCCCTCGGTGCCGGGACCGTCGTCGTTAGGGGCCTGAAATATCCAGTTGGGGGTGCCGTCGGCGAGGATTTCGAGGTCCACTACCGGCTTGATCAGGCGCACGGTACGAACCCGGATTTCGCGCCGTAACAACGGCCACAGCGCAATCTCGACTTCGAGCCTTTCGAGCGCGATCATACTGTCGGCGCTGCCGCCCGGCGCGTTGGACAATCGAACGTCGACCATCGACAGCGCTGGCGACGGCAATATCGTCAGACCCAGATCGCCGTCGACCGCCAGGCGCCGGCCGGTTGCGTCTTCGGCCATTGCTATCAGGCGCGGCTTGTAGGTGTTCCAGTTGATGACGCTCGGCACGATCAGAATTGCCGCCCCGGCCACAATCAACACGACCACAACGCCGATAACGGCTTTTTTCACAGACATGCTCCTGCCAGCAAAGAGAAGCTCGGCGGGCGGACCCTGCTGCCACCCGCGCCACCGCGCAGCTGCAGCTGTTTCCGGCCCTGACGACGTCTATGTACGCCCGGTCCGGGCGCTCGGCAATGGGCAGGGGTAGGGAATCCGGCGGCGACCGGCCGGATCTCAGGCGGGCGGCGGCGGCGCGACCGCCCGATCCTTTCGCCTGACAACAAACTTGTAGACCTCCATCACCGCCACGGTACCCAGGGCAAGGACGACGATCGCGGCCCATGCCGCGGGTGACAGCGGGCCAATGTCGAGGATCGCGCGCAAACCCGGCGCATACATGGCACCCACATGGACCGCCAGCGCCAGCGCGACCCCGACCACCAGCAGCGGATTGTTGCGCAGCGGCGTCCGAAAGGCCGAGCGCGTTTCCGACCGGCAATTGAAACTCTGGACATTCTCGAATAGCACCAGAAACAACAGCAGCGCATTGCTCGCGGCGCCCGTCGTCCAGCCCAGTTCGAGCAACACCGCGAACAGCGCAAAGGCCATGCCGCCGCCGTAGCTACCGGCGAGCAGGGTTTGGGAAATCATGCGGCGGTCGAATATGGGCTGCCGCGGCGGCCGGGGTTGGCGGCGCAAAACGCCGGGTTCGCCCTTTTCAAAGGCAAGCGCGATGTGCTGAAAGCCTTCGGTTGCGACGTTGAGCCACAGCAGTTGCACCGCCGTCAGCGGCAGCGGCAGCCCCGCCCCGATCGCCAGCACAAACAGTACGATCTCGGCCGCATTGGTGGCAATCAGATGATAGATCACCTTGCGGATGTTGTCGTAGGCAATGCGGCCTTCACCCACACCGGCGACGATCGAGGCGAAATTGTCGTCGGCCACAATCAGGTCGGCGGCGCCGCGCGCCGCGTCGGTACCTCCGCGCCCCATGGCGACACCGATGTCTCCGTCCTGTTGCAGCGCCTGCACGATATCGAGTTTTTGCAGTGGCTCGACACGCGCAAATACGGTGGCGGCCCGCACCCGCGCGGCGCGGCTGCGATCGTCGAGAGTGCCAAACTCGTCGCCGGTGAGAACCGCCGTATCGTCGACAGCGAGACCAAGTTCGCGGGCAATCGCCAGCGCCGTTGCCGGGTGGTCACCCGTCACCATGCAGACCCGGACACCGGCCCGGCGGCAGGCCTCGACGGCGGACCGCGCCTCGGGCCGCAGCGGGTCGATCAGGCCAGCGAGCCCCAGAAACCTGAGGCCGGCAAGATGCCGGCCTTCCGGCGACTCGTCTGGCGGCAGGTCGATGGCCCCCGCGGCCAGCGCCAGCACCCGGTAGCCCTGGCGGCCCAGCGATTCGACCTCGCGCAAAACACCGGCCTCGTCGACGCCCTCGCACATCGGAAGCACGGTTTCGGCCGCCCCCTTGACGTGAGCGACGACGATCCCGGCGTTGCGTTCGAGAAACGCAGCAAACCGGCGTTCGGCCTCGTAGGGAATCGTTCCCTGTTCCTCGGCCGCCGCCCGCACACCGTCGGGGTCGATGCCCGAGTTGCGGGCCGCCAGAAGAAACGCAATATCGACCTTGTCGCCGAACGGCCTGGCCGCGCCAGATTGGTCGATCTGGAGCGTCGCCTCGTTGCAAAGAACCGAAGTCCTGAGCAAGTCCCGCGCCGCATCGGCACCGGCGCTTTCGAGATTTGTCTGGTCGAAGCCGGCGTCGCCAACAGCCACACCGCCCACACCCGATACCCCAGGTGCCGCACCGACAGCTCGTTTCGCGTCAGCGTTCCGGCCTTGTCGCTGGCAATGACCGTACACGACCCCAACCCCTCGACCGCGGGCAAGAGGCGGACAATGACGTTGCGCCGGGCCATGCGCCGGACCGCGACACTGAGCGCAACCGTCAATGCGACCGGCAAACCTTCCGGAATTGCCGCCACCGCGAACGCCGCCGCGACCAGAAAGATTTCCGCCACCGGGATACCCCGGGTGAATTCGATCACTCCCAGCAGCACGATCACGACCGCAATGACGACGGAGACCGCGCGCGCAAACCGGCGCATACGCACCAGCAGCGGTGGCGGCACCTCTCCGGTGGCGCTCACAGCGGCTGCGATCTGCCCGATCTGGGTCGCCGCGCCAATCGCCGTTACTACTCCGCTGCCACGGCCGCGCGATACCACGGTGCCCGCGTGCATCATCGTGATGCGCGAGGCCGCCACCGTCTCCGCCGCCAGCGACGCCCCGGAATTCTTGGCGACCGGAGTCGATTCGCCGGTCAGCATCGATTCGTCGATTTCAAGGTCCCGGGCTTCGAGCAGCCGGATGTCGGCCGGGACCAGCAGACCCCCTTCGACCGACACCAGATCGCCCGGCACCAGGTCCTCCGCCGGAATGCGATCGCGCCCGCCGCCCCGGCGCACCACCGCCCACACCGGGATCAGGTTGCGCAACTGTTCGGCTTCGGAACGCGCTTTCCATTCCTGAAACGTGCCGATTGCGGCGTTGATTTGCAGAATCGCAAAGATAAACGCCGCATCGAGCACCTCGCCGATGGCCAGCGACACCGCCGCAGCCGCCAGCAGGAGATAAATGAACGGACTTCGGAACTGGCCCAAATAGATAGCCAGCAGCCCGGGCGGCGGCGGCTGGGGCAGAATGTTGGGCCCGAATGTGCGCTGCCGGGCGGCGGCTTCGGCACCGGAAAGACCGTCCGCGGGCGTGCCGAACGCGGCTGTAACGTCGGAAGCCGGAAGTGCGTGCCACGGGCGCGCCGGCGGGCTGCCGGGTTCAGGGCGGAGTTTATCGGCGGGCGCGCTCACCGGTCGAGCCTACCACGCCGCGGAAAGGCGCCCACGGCGGCGGCGGCGACTAGAGCCGGACGATTTTCCCCGGATTCATGATGTTCTGCGGATCGAGCGCGGTCTTGAGCGTACGCATGACGGCAATCGCCTCGCCGTGCTCAGCCACCAGAAAATCGATTTTGCCGTGGCCGACACCGTGCTCGCCGGTGCACGTTCCGTCCATCGCCAGCGCCCGCATGACAAGACGTTCGTTCAGGGCCTTGGCCTCGGCAAGCTCGTCCGCATTTTCGGCATCGACAACGAAAGCAAGGTGAAAATTTCCGTCGCCGACGTGCCCGACGATCGGCGCTGGTATCGACGTGCCGTCGAGATCCTTGCGGGTTTCCAGAATACACTCGCTGAGGCACGAGATCGGCACGCACACGTCGGTCGCCCAAATTCTGCACCCGGGACGAAGCGCGGCCGCGGCATAGGCAGAATCGTGACGCGCCTGCCACAACTTGTTGCGGTCCTCGGTTTTGAGGGCCCACTGGAAATCGCCGCCACCGTGCTCCGAGGCGATGGCATGGAACCGTTCGGCTTGCTCGGCGACGCCGGCGTCCGAACCGTGAAACTCAAGAAACAGCGTCGTCGCCACCGGCAAATCGAGCTTCGAATACTTGTTGATTGCGTCGATGGCAACTTCGTCCACCAGCTCGATCCGCGCCACCGGAATGCCCGATTGAATTGTCAAGATCACACTTTCGACGGCGCCCTTGATGTCGTCGAACGGCACCACCGCCGCCGACGTCGCCTCGGGGATTCCGTACAGGCGCAACGTGACTTCGGTGATGACACCAAGCGTTCCTTCCGAGCCCACCAGCAAACGGGTCAAGTCGTACCCGGCCGAGGACTTGCGCGCGCGACGCGCGGTGCGGATGATCTGCCCGTCGGCCATAACGACGGTCAGCGCCAGCACGTTCTCACGCATGGTGCCGTAGCGCACTGCGTTGGTACCGGAGGCGCGGGTTGCGGCCATGCCGCCGATCGAGGCATCCGCGCCGGGATCGATTGGAAAGAACAGCCCGGTATCGCGGAGGTGGGCATTGAGTTCCTTGCGGGTAACACCGGCCTCGACCGTGGCGTCGAGGTCGTCGCGGTTGACCGCGACAATTCTTTTCATGTGGGCGAGGCTGATGCAGATGCCGCCTTCCAGAGCCGCGACATGGCCCTCCAGCGCCGTGCCCGTGCCGTAGGGAATGACGGGCACACCATGGCGCGCGCAGATGCGGACGATTCCGGCGACTTCTTCGGTCGTCTCGGGAAACGCAACCGCATCCGGGTCGTGGCCTTCGAACCAGGATGCATCGCTCCCGTGCTCATGGCGCACGCCGGCCAACGTCGTCAGCCGTTCGTTTAGCAATCCTCGGGTTTCGGCGACGGCCAAAGCGACCGCGTTTTCATTTCGTGCATCGAGAGACATGGTTCGTATTCGTGCTGCCGGTCCCGGAGTCACTCTAGGGCCGCCAGCAGGCAACATCAAACGCGCCGCGCCCGAAGCCGCTACCGCCGCCCCCACTGCCACAAGGGCGATCGAGGGCGCCGCCCTGTGCGCGGAAATATTCTGCGGCCAAGCCAGCGACCAGGATGAACTCAGTATTCCCGCGCGCGTAATACGGTCTCTACAACACCTGTTCCAACACGCGGTTCGAACTTCTACCGCGCGTCTATTCCTGCGGCGGCGGCGATTCGGTCTACTCTTCGGTCAGGCGCGTGAATCCGGTCATCGGCCGCGCGTCAACAACAAGTTTCAGCACCTCCGGGCGCGCATAGTGACCGGCACTGTCAACGAGGACCTTGCTAAACGCGATGTCCCCGAAGTCGATCTCGGCCACCACGAGCTTTTCCTCCAGCCCGACATGCGGTCCGGCGATGGGCAGACCCGCGGGACCGTAGATGGCGGAACTTCCACCGCCCGCCTCCAGATCAGCCTGCGGGCCCAGGCCGCCCTCGATGACGTCGATATATTCCTGAGTCACCGGATTCTCCGCGACGATCACAAAGCACTGGCCGGACAAGGCGTGCGCCCGCGATAGGCTGTCGACGCAGTTATCGAAAACGCCACTGAGGCCTTTTTGTGACGCGAATGTCGGCCACGCCGCGCAGTGGATCTGAAGGCCCTGCATGATCAGCGCTTGCCGCGCCATATTCATCATGTGCTCGTAACAGATCAGTCCGCCGATCTTGCCATGCGCGGTGTCGAACACCGTGAGGGTCGAGCCGTCGCCCTGACCCCAGATCGTCCGTTCGGCGAAAGTCACCTGAAGTTTGCGGTGCTTGCCGAGATAGCGGCCGGTTTCATCAATGAAAACCTGCGTGTTGTAAAGCGTACCGCCATCGCGTTCGCTGATGCCCAACACGACGATCACGCCGGCCGCCTTTGCAGCGTCCTGAACGGCTTGCAGATGCGGCCCCGGCGCCTCCACCGACTGCTCGGCAAAGCGGGCGTGCATGGCCAGTTGGTGGGTCGGCGGATAGAGGTTGATCCAGTAGGGAAAGCCCGGCACGAAGGATTCCGGAAAGACCAGCACTTTCACATCTTGCTGCCCCGCCTGCTCGATCAGTCCGCAAGCCTTTTCGACTGATCCGGCCCGATCGAGAAAGACCGACGAGGCATGGGCCGCCGCAACCTTGAACTTCGTTGTCATTATTATCTCCCCACTCCTGGCAATGCTCTGGAACCCGGTCGGCGTGCCGGAACCGCCCGTCGTTCCTTTTGCTCCGGCCGCATCTGTTCCCGGATCGGCCCGGCATCAATGTCAATAAAACACGCGCGACCGGCTCGTTGCAATCGGTGAGACGAAACGGGCCGGCGGGATGGGGCATGGCCGGTTCCGGTTCTCCCGCTCACGCCAACCCAATATTGCAGATAGCCTCGGCGGCGCAGGCCCGCCGAGGCGACCAGCCGCTCACCCCGCAATTCCCGATTTCCGGCGACGGCCGAAGCCAAGGCGTCTTCATTTTGTGCGGCGTGAAACATGAAAAAAACTGCGCTGCGGGTCCCGCGTTCACTCTAGGACCGCCAGCGGGCATCATCAAGCGTGCCGCACCTAGGCAGGCTGCACGCCCGTCCCTATAGTCCCGGCCATGAAATTTGAGGCTCCCACCGTAATCGACAGCGGCGAGACCGTGCGCCGGGAATGGATCGACCACAACGGCCACATGAACGTGGCGTATTACCTGCTGGCGTTCGATCAGGCGCTGGATAGGCTCTACGACCACATCGGCATCGGCACCGACTACCGCAAACAAACCGATTGTTCGACCATGACGCTCGAAAGCCATCTCAACTATCTGCGCGAGGTTACGTTCGGCGACCCGCTGCGGTTTACGTTTCAACTTCTGGATTACGACGCCAAGCGCCAGCATTTCTTTAGCGCCATGTATCAGACCCGCGAGGGTTACCTGGCCGCGACGCACGAATGGCTGACCATCCATGTCGATCTGGCCACCCGCCGCTCGGCCGCGATGCCGCACGATAAGACCGCTATTATGGCCGATATGATGGCGGCGCACCGCACCCTGCCGCGCCCGGAGCTGGCGGGTCGGGCAATGGGCATCCGCCGCGACTGATTTCAGACCTGCCCTCACGGGGGGGGTGACGATAGGCTGCGGGCACGGCGGTGGACAAACGCTCCCGCCCCTGCAATACAAAGAGAAATGACCCATTCTGGCGTGGTTTCCTCCTGGTTCCGTCTGGCGGGCATGTTGGCCCTCGCAGCCTTTTCCGGACTTGCGGCCCTGCCCGCCCCGGCAGCGGCGGACTGCATCGATCCGCCCCGGCCCGGCGTCGACTGGAAACGCTGCGACTTCTCCGAGCGCACCTTCGAGGGCGTCAACCTGGAAGGCGCGGCGCTGCGCGATGCCCGCTTCATCCGCGCCAAACTTCCCGGCGCCAACCTCGCCCGGATCAGCGCCCACCGCGCCCGATTTATTACCGCCGACCTCACCGGAGCGGTGTTCGACGGCGCGACCCTGACAGAGGTTGATTTCACCAAGGCGAACCTGGCCGGCGCCTCGTTCAAGAATGCCGATTTGCGCCGCGCGCGGTTCTTCCGCGCCAACCTGCGGGGGGCCGACCTGAGCGGCGCCCGCGTCGACGGTGCAGACTTGCTCAACGCCGACCTCTCGGGTGTGCGCTGGGTGGATGGGATCACGATCTGCAAGGAAGGTTCGGAAGGGACGTGCAACTAACGGATCGTTCGAGAGCGTATTGTTCGTGCCCGGTCGCTGGGATCGCGAAAATCTGAGCCGATGAAAAAGCGCGCCACCGGTCTTGCCTTACTGACCCTGCGCTGGCGCCGCTTTACCCGCAACGACCAGGTCATACTGACGATCCTTGCGGTGGTGATCGGCGTCGGGGTTGCCGCCGCGGCCATCGGGTTCCGCGAACTGCTGGGCGCGGTGCAACAGCTCGGTTACGGCTTTTCTACCGAGGACGTGTTCAGCCGCGTCAGCGCCCTGCCGTGGTGGCAGGTGCTGCTGGTGCCGGTGGCCGGCGGCCTGGCTGTCGGCGGGTTCATTCACCTGTTCATGCCCGGGCGGCGGCCGCAGGGGGTGGCCGACGTAATCGAAGCGGGCGCGCTTCACGGCGGGCAGCTGTCGCTCAACCTCGGCCTCAAGGCCGTCCTGGTGAATGCCGTTTCGCTCGGCGCCGGCGCGTCGGCCGGTCGCGAAGGCCCGATGGTGCATCTTGGCGGCGCGATTGCGTCCTACGTCGCGCGGCGGATGCACCTCAATCCGTCCCTCGCGCTAACGCTGTTGGGATGCGGCGTGGCGGCCGGCGTTGCCGCCTCGTTCAACGCGCCCATCGCCGGCGTTTTCTTTGCCCTCGAAGTGGTGATCGGGCATTACGCGCTGCACGCATTCGCCCCCATAGTCATCGCCGCGGTCGCGGGCACGGTGATTTCGCGGTTGCGCTATGGCGACTTCCCGGCTTTTACGGTGCCGGATTACGGTCTCGTGGCGGTGCCCGAGTATGCCGCCTTTTTCGCTCTCGGCCTGATCTGCGCGGGCGTTGCGGTCCTGTTCGTGCGCACCATTGCCGCCGCCAGCGACGCCTTCGACAAGAGCCGTGCGCCGGTGTGGCTGCGACCGGCCGTGGCCGGGCTGATCGTCGGAGCGATCGCGATTGTCTTCCCGCAGGTTCTGGGCGTCGGCTACGAAGCGACCGATACCGCACTCAAGGGCGGTTTCGGAATCGGGCTCTTGATCGCGCTGGTGATCGCCAAGACGGTCGCGACCGGTGTCAGCCTGGGCGGTCGCTTCGGTGGCGGCGTTTTCTCGCCCTCCCTGTTCGTCGGCGCCATGGCCGGCGGCGCGCTGGGCGTTGCTATCGCCGCCCTGTTCCCGGGGGCGGCCATCGAGCCCGGATTTTACGCGATGATCGGCATGGGGGCGGTGGCGGCCCCGGTGATCGGTGCGCCGATCTCAACCATCCTGATCGCCTTCGAGCTGACCGGTGACGTGTCGGTGACGATCGCGGCAATGGTCGCGGTGGCGGTTTCGAGCCTGGTCACGCAGCAGGCGTTCGGCAAGTCGTTCTTCCATTGGCAGCTCGAACGCCGCGGCCTCAATCTGCGCTCGGGGCGGATCGAACATCTCTTGAAGACACGCCGCGTCGGCGACCTGATGACCCAGGAATACGACACCATCCCCGAAAACGCGCCGATCGCGCACATCCGCTCGATCCTCGAATCCTCGGCCTACGGTGATTTTTTCGTCGTCGGCGCCGCCGGGGAGCTGATCGGCACCATCACCTTCGCCGATATCAAGGCGGTCGCGTTCGACCCGACGCTCGATCACCTCATCAACGCGCGCGACATCGCGCGGCTCCACCCGACCGTGCTCCACGCCGGCGACGACCTCGAAAAGACCCTCAAGGCGATGGACGGCAGTGGCGAGGAATCGCTGCCGGTGGTGGATGACGGCGCCTCGATGCGGATACTTGGCATCGTCCATCACAAGGCGGCGCTGGTGGCCTACAACCGCGCCTTGATGCAGGCGCGCGAAGAGGAGCACGACGAGCGCCGCCGCCACGGGCGCCGGTAGAGGCCCGGCGGCGCGTTCGATAGACGCATCGACCGCGATTTGCCAAGACAATTGCCGCAGGCGCGCCCGTCGGCCATGCTGGGTTTCCACCGGCACGGAGGCAATCATGGCCCGCCACGAGCAAATCATTCACGTCGACGAAAAACTTGAAAATGAAATCGGCATCAGCCGCTTCGTGCGCGCCGGCAACACGCTCTACATGTCGGGACTGTTGTCGGCGGACGAGAACTTCGAACTCGTCGGTGCGGGCGATATGGAGGCCCAGGTGGCGCGCATCTACGCGCGCATGGAGCACGCGCTGGCCCACGCCGGCGCCTCCCTAAAAGACGTGGTCAGCGAGATCAGCTTCGCCACCGATCTCGCGGCGCTCGGCGCCGCCGGGCCTGTGCGGCGGGCCTGCTACGAACGCGCCGGCGCGGCCCTTCCGGCCGCCACGGCGGTGCAAGTGGCGGGGCTGTTCCTGCCCGGCGCGATGCTCGAAATCCACCCGACCGTGGAACTGCCGCCCGGGGCGTGACGGGACGTGCGGGATTGTTCATCACCTCATCCCGAGCATGTCGAAGGATGAGGGCGATTCGGGACTGCGTATCCATCCTCACGCTTCGACAGGCTCAGCATGAGGAATAGCGGGCGCCGCAATCCAAGGAACCTCACCCTGAGCCTGTCGAAAGGTGAGGGGCACGGTCCAAGGCCCACAAAATCCTGTGGGCGCGGGGCGCCGATGTACTATATATGTTCTCAACGATGCCAGACCCCTTCGATCTCGACGATATCCCCTTCGACGACGCGCCCGTACCGGCGGCGGCCACGGGCGGCGGCATTGCCGCACGCTCCCGGGCCGCAGGAGCGCGCCCGGCTGACTACCTCGATCCCCTCAACGAAGCCCAACGCGCGGCGGTCACCGCCACCGAAGGCGCGGTGCTGGTGCTGGCGGGCGCGGGTACCGGCAAAACCCGGGTTCTGGTCACCCGCCTCGCCCATATCCAGAATCTGGGACTGGCGCGGCCGTGGGAAATCCTCGCCGTAACCTTCACCAACAAGGCTGCCCGCGAAATGCGCGAGCGCGTCGAGGGCCTGGTCGGACGCGCGGTCGAGGGGGTGTGGCTCGGCACCTTCCATTCCATCGGCGTACGCATTCTGCGCCGCCACGCCGAACTGGTGAAGCTGACGGGCAACTTCACCATCATCGACACCGACGATCAGGTCCGCGTGCTCAAACAGGTCATGGTGGCCGCCAACCTCGACGAGAAACGCTGGCCGGCGCGGGTGCTGGCGTCGATCATCTCGCGCTGGAAGGACCGCGGCTGGACGCCGGATCAGGTCCCGGCCGAGGACGGCGGCGAATTCGCGATGGGACGCGCGGTGGCGCTCTACCACGATTATCAGGAACGGCTTCGCTTGCAGAACGCGGCCGACTTCGGCGATTTGCTGCTGCACTGCCTGACGCTTTTCACCAAACACCCCGATGTGCTCGACGAATACCGCGAAAAGTTCCGTTACATCCTGGTCGATGAGTATCAGGACACCAACGTCGCGCAGTACCTGTGGCTGCGGCTGTTGGCCCAGGGCGGACGCAACATCTGCTGCGTCGGCGACGACGACCAGTCGATCTACGGTTGGCGCGGGGCCGAGGTCGGAAATATTCTGCGTTTCGAGAAGGATTTTCCCGGCGCCCAGGTGATTCGCCTCGAACGCAACTACCGTTCGACGCCGCACATCCTCGCCGTCGCCTCGCACCTGATCGCGCGCAACGAAGACCGCATGGGCAAGACCCTGTGGACCGAGGACCGCGAGGGCGACAAGGTTACCGTGCGCCACATGTGGGACGGTGAAGAAGAAGCCCGCGTCATCGCCGATCACATGGAATCTCTGCAACGCGAGGGTCTCAGCCTCAACGAGATCGCAGTGCTGGTGCGGGCCGGGTTCCAGACCCGCGAATTCGAGGACCGCTTTCTGACCGTCGGTATGCCCTACCGCGTGATCGGCGGCATGAGGTTCTACGAGCGCCGCGAGATTCGCGACGCAGTCGCCTACCTCAAGGTGATCGCCCAGCCCGACGACGGCATCGCCTTCGAGCGCATCGTCAACGCGCCCAAACGCGGCCTCGGCGAAGTGACGATCCAGGCCTTGCACGCCCACGCCCGCGCCGCCCAGGTGTCGCTGGTGCGCGCCGCCCAGGAACTGATCGCCACCGACGAGCTGCGCGGCGCCGCACGGCGGGCGCTCGGCAATCTGCTGGAGTCCTTCGCCCGGTGGCGCGAGCGCGCCGCAACCGCCGAGTTGCCGGATCTGCTCGAAACGGTCCTCGACGAATCCGGCTATACCGAAATGTGGCAGCGCGACAAATCCATTTCCGCGCCCGGGCGGCTCGACAACCTGCGCGAGCTGGTGCAATCGCTCACCGAGTACGAGACCTTGCCGGCCTTCCTCGATCACATCAGCCTGGTGATGGACCACGACAGCGCCCCCGGCGGCGAGATGGTCAACATCATGACGCTGCACGCCGCCAAGGGGCTGGAATTCGACGTGGTGTTCCTGCCGGGGTGGGAAGAGACCCTGTTCCCGAACCAGCGTTCGCTCGACGAGGGCGGAACGACCGCCCTGGAAGAGGAACGCCGGCTTGCCCACGTCGGCATCACCCGGGCACGCAGGCAGGTGCATATCTCGTTTGCCGCCAACCGGCGCACCTTTGCCGACTGGCAGAACAATCTGCCGTCACGGTTTGTGGACGAACTGCCGCCCCAACACGTCGAGATCGCCGACGGAACCGCGTCGGGCGCCGGAACCGGCTTCGCCGACGCCGCCGCCGATTTCGAACCGCGTGGCTGGGACTCACCGGGGCGCAAACGCCTGCGCGAATACCGCGCCGTCAATCGCGATGGCCAGGTGATCGAGGCGCGTGCCGAGCATGTCGATTTTTCCGCCGACCCCAGCCGGCACTTCAGCGAGGGCGACCGCATCTTTCACCAGAAGTTCGGCTATGGGCGGGTCGAGGCGATCGACGGCAACCGTCTCCGGATCGCTTTCGACAAGGCGGGCACCAAGAGGGTGATCGATTCCTTCGTCAAACTCGCGTGACCGGGACCCGCAAAGATGCAACGGCGCCGGAGATGTGGCGTTTGACGGTCACTGTGCCGGCGGCCGCTTCCGAGCGGACCGAAACCGCCCTCGCGGACACCTTCGCTGAAACCCTGCTGGCGTCGTCGCGGTTCGAGGCTGCTGTGCCGTCGGCGTCGCAGGTCGAGATTCTGGTTTCGGCCGAGCCCGCTGCCGCGCGTATTCAGAACCTTGCCCGCTTCCTGGAACCGGACGCATCGGACCTGACCGTCGAAAGGGTGCCCGGCGACGACTGGATCGCCCAGTCGCTCGGTCAGCAACCGCCGCTGCGGCTGGGCCGATTCTGGATCCACGGCAGCCACGAGGCAGCGGCGCCGCCGCCCTCCAGCACCTATGCCCTATGTATCGATGCCGGCCTCGCCTTCGGCACCGGGCGCCACGAATCCACCAAGGGATGCCTCGCGGCGCTCGAACGGCTCAGGCGTGAAATGGAAGTCCGAAGCGCGCTTGATTTCGGCTGCGGGACCGGGATCCTGGCGCTGGCGGCGGCGCAGCTGTGGCGCTGTCCGGTGCTGGCTGCCGACATCGATTCTGATGCGGTCGAAGCAGCGCGTAACAACGCGCGGCGCAACCGGCTGGCTCAACTCGTGCGCGTGACGCAGGCGCGTTCGCCGTCCCGGCGCAATATTGAAGAAAACGCGCCCTACTATCTGGTTACCGCGAATATTCTCGCCAAGCCACTGATCCTGATGGCGTCCGCCTTGCGGGCGCGCGTCCGTCACGACGGGCGCCTGGTGCTATCGGGATTCGTGGTGCAGGAAGCTTGTGGCGTCGTCAACGCCTACCGGGCGCAGGGTTTTCACCTTGCGCACCGGATTGACGTCAACGGCTGGCGGACGCTGGTGCTTGTCCGTCGGACCGGTTAGGCCGCGTGGCGGCGGTCGGCATTATCGCCGGGATCGGCGACCGCGCGGACGTGGTTTCGCAACAGGCCGATGTCCGACAAGGTGTGAAGATCGACCGCATCGAAATAGGTGTGCAGCTGTTTGCGCGACCGCCAGCTGGTATAGGCGATTAGCGGCGACGCCAAGATCCGCACCGAAAGGCAAACCAGCCGTTCGCCCAGGTTGGCACGCGAATCATGCGGGCCTGAAGCGATGTCCTCGATCCGGTGGCTGAGGAGTTCCTGCGGCCGGTCTTGAAAAACCTCACTGGCAAGGCAGGTCATGGGTTGATCTCCCTAAGGGATTTGCAAAGCATTTGACTAATACTTCGTGTGCCGGGGCGCCGATTTCAACACCGCCGGGCTCTATTGGATGTGACGGGAACCACCACCCGTAAAGATTTGGATTCCCGTCCTCGAATCGGGGGCGCTGGCGAGCAAAAGGCCCGCACGGGCGGGCCTTCCGTCTGGAACCGGGCGCCCAAGCAACGGGGCGCGTCCGGCGCGCTCAGGCTGCGTGTTGCGACGTGTTCTGATTGGCCGCGGGCCCAGGCGCCTCGGTGCTTTTGAACTGGTCCAAGACCGTCGAGCGGGTCAGCCCGATGTCACGAAGTTCGCGTTCACCCATCGACAGCAGGCTATCCAGCGCCTCGCGTCGGGCCTGCCGCGCCTCAAACCGGCCGAGGACCGATTTTGCTGCATTGCGAAGGGCACGGGCCGCGCCTACCAGGGCGCGCCGAACGGCTTCGGCCCGACGGCGATCGGCGGCGGCGAGGTAGGCCGCAACGTCAGCCGTGGGAACACCAAATCCTGGATATTCAGAGTAATCGATTGGTTTATTCATAGCTTGTCTTCCGTGGTGTCAGAGGCGGACAGGTTCAGTTGCGGTCCGCCGCGTCAAGAATTCCGGGTCAGCCCGGTTGACTATTATATTGCACCGCAACATACGATTATCAATGACTTAGGATCAATAATTGTTGCATCGCATTGCAGTGCAGCATTGCACAAAGCGCATGACATCGGCTCGGCCCCCGTGATACATCCGGACCATGGACGAACGACCCGAATCCACCCTGAAGGCCCCCCACACCGAGCGCCTCGCGGCCCTCCGGGGCGAGCTTGCGGCCCGCGGCCTGGACGGCCTGATCGTGCCGTTGCAGGACGAGCACCAGGGCGAAGAAGTCCCGGCGTGCTCCCGTCGCCTGACCTGGCTGACCGGATTCACCGGGTCGGCGGGCCTCGCCGTGGTGCTGCACGAGCGCGCCGCCCTCTTCGTCGACGGCCGTTATACTCTTCAGGTGCGCAAGGAAACGGATACGGCGCTTTTCGAGCCGCGCCACCTCAGCGACGAGCCGCCCGCGCGCTGGATCGCCAAGCACCTCGGCGGCGAACGGCTGGGATACGATCCATGGCTGCAAACGCCGCAGTCGATCGAGCGGTTTCAGAAGGCTGCCGATGAGGCGGGCGGCGAACTGATCGCGTGCAAGGCCAATCCCATCGACGCTGCCTGGTCCGACCGCCCGGCCCCGCCCGATGCGCCGATTGTCGTTCACGACCTGAAATACGCGGGCGAATCGTCAGCAGAGAAACGCCGCCGCCTCGCCGCCGCTCTTGCCAGCGAAGAACACGCCGCGGCGGTCATCACACTTGCCGATTCGATTGCCTGGCTGTTCAACGTGCGCGGCGCGGACCTCGTCTATTCCCCGGTGACGCTCGGTTTTGCGATCCTGCGCAATGACGCGACCGCGGATCTGTTCGTCGACCCTGAAAAAGCCGATGCGGCGGTGCGCGCCCATCTCGGCAACGAGGTAACGGTCCGGCCGCGCGCGGACTTCCCCGCTGCCCTCGACGCACTGGGCGGGGACGAAGCGCATGTACTGGCCGATCCCGGCACAGCGCCCGCGTACGTGTACGACCGCCTGGAGAGCGCCGGCGCCACCGTCGTGCGAGGCGTTGATCCGTGCCAATTGTCAAAAGCGTGCAAGAACGACACCGAACTCGAGGGAATCCGCACCGCCCACGTCCGCGACGGAGCCACGCTCACGCGCCTGCTGTGCTGGCTCGGCCGCGAGTCCCCCAAGGGCACGATTACGGAACTCGATGTCTCGGCGCGGTCGGATGAATTGCGCCGCGCAGGCCGCCTTTGCACGGGCCTGAGCTTTCCCGCCATCACCGGCGCCGGCCCCAATGGCGCCATCGTTCATTACCGTGTCTCCGAGGCGACCAACCGGACCCTGAAAGCGGGTGAACTGTTCCTGCTCGATTCGGGCGGCCAGTATCTCGACGGCACCACGGACGTCACCCGCACAATTGCGGTGGGTGAACCGGGGCCTGAGGAACGCACCCGGTTCACTTTGGTTCTCAAGGGTCACATTGCCCTTGCGACGGCGCGCTTTCCGGAAGGCACCAGCGGCGCGCAGCTCGACATGCTGGCGCGCCAGGCGCTGTGGCAAGCCGGACTCGATTACGATCACGGCAGCGGTCATGGCGTCGGCAGCTATCTCAACGTTCACGAAGGGCCACAGCGAATTTCCAAAATTCCCAACCGTCAGGCGCTCAAATCCGGCATGATCGTGTCGAACGAGCCGGGCTACTACAAAGAGGGGGCTTACGGCATCCGCATCGAGAACCTGCTGGCGGTGCGCGCCGCGCCCGCACCCAAAGGCGCCGAAAAAGATCTGCTGGAATTCGAGACCCTGACGCTCGCTCCCATCGACCGGCACCTGATCGACGCCGCCTTGCTGGACGCGGCCGAGCGCGCCTGGGTCGATACCTATCACGCCCGGGTCCGCGAAACGCTGGCGCCGCATCTCGATTCGGATACCGCGGACTGGCTCACCGACGCCACGGCGCCGCTTGAGGGCGCGCCATGACGACCGAAAACGAAGTCGCAGCGGTCCTCGCCGAGCTCGATGCCTATTGGGAGCGACGCGACTTCGTGGGCCTGTTGACGTTGTGGGATTCGGACGAGCCGGACCCGCTCTATGTTGCCGAAGAGGCGCCGGTAATGCGCGGCTGGGACGCGATTCGCGCCTATTTTCAGGGCACGCAGAGCATGATCGCGCGGATCGGGCACCGGCGCGAGGACACGATGATTCGCGAAATCGGCCCCGGTCTTGCGCGGGTATTTTATCAAATGCACTGGAATGCGGAACTCGCGCCCGGCGGCCTGTTTGGCGGCACGCTGATGGCGGGCGACGTGCGCGTCACCGTGCTGCTGCGGAAGAAGCCCGAGGGCTGGCGCATCTTCCATTACATGGAAGCCCCACCGGCAGCGATGTTGCAGATGCGCGAGGCCATGGACGCCAAAGTCGACCCCGACTTCCGGCGCGGTTGATCCCGGGCGCGGACCTTTTGAGCACGTTCCGGCCAGGTTGAACCCTTTGACCGGAGATACGTTGTGCCGGGGCGCGGCGCGGTCCGCAATGCGATGCCTGGCGTCGGACAAGGGACGCAACAACGCCACGGCGCAACGAATCTCGGCCTTCGGTGGG
>PVBE012909972.1_pt1 | contig 23004 bp, 24 predicted proteins | sample 1631181 | NCBI WGS metagenome assembly PVBE01 (sample SAMN08397723, study PRJNA350692) | Marine metagenome, whole genome shotgun sequencing project. | isolation source: water | place: Pacific Ocean | collected 2012-04 | reverse complement strand
TTGTCGTCCACGGTGACATCTCCACCTACGTCGATGGACTCTGCGAACGCTTCGGCGTCGTCCTGACAGAGGGCGTCGTTGTAGTAGATGATCAGGTCTCCGTCCACGGACGTGAGGCTGGAGAGGCCGTCGATGCTGGTCAGGGCGTCGTTGTGGCCGATGCCCAGGGCGCCGCCCACGGTGGTGACGCTCTCCAGGCCGTCGAGGCTGGTCAGGGCGTCGTTGGAGGAGATGTTCAGGTAGCCGCCCACAGTCGTGAGGCAAGGCAGGTCGATGCTCGTAAGCCAGTCCTGCTCGTCAAACTCAAGATCACCCGAGATGCTGTCGCAGAGGTAAATCTCCTCCAAATCGCCCTCATTCTCAATAATGTAGTCGCCCGAGCAAGGCTCGGCAGCCTCGCAGACAGCGGTGTCCGTACCTGTGGCGGTGGCGGTGTTGGTGTCGGTGTCGGTGTCCGAGGAGGGCGAGCAGCCCATCGCGAGCGGGGAAACAACCAGCCAGTATGACGCCAGGGACTTCTTCATAGTGAACCTCCACGGAAACCCTAGTTTATCTAGAAGATCCGCTCTGCGGAGAAGGTGGCGTTTAGGCCGGTGAAGATGCACAACACGGCGGGCTTCGTTGCGTCCCTGGTGTGTCCCGATGACACCAGGGCACTACACACAATCCAGTATTTTCAATCACTTACAAAAAGGTGGTGGAGGCGGCGGGAGTCGAACCCGGCACTCAACGCGACCACAACCTGAGCAGTCTTGCCGGCACCGCTCGCTCCACCTCAAACCAAACCCGCACCGATGACCCCACGGTGACGAGCTGTGACAGCCTGTTGCGCGGCCCCTGAAGTCCCCGATACACTTCACCAGGGCACCCCACAGAGTCGCGCATGATCCTGTTGACCACGCTGTTGGGCTGTACCGCGGGCTACTCGGACCAAGAGACCCACCCGCCCCTCTCCGACCACGTCTTCGCCCAGGCGCGCGCCGCTGGGGAAGGGTCGCTGATCCTCGAGGATCCGATGGTGTCGGCCGCGTGGTGGGCCTCGACCACAAGCCCCGGAGGCTGGCAGGGCGACTACTACGCCACGGAGGCGGAGCCGGTCAGCGACCCCGCGCTCTTCGTCTTCGTCAGCGACACCACGCGCTGCCTGCAGGTGGAGGCATGGTGGACCGAGGGGGCCAACCGGAGCCGGGCGGCCACCTTCATGGGGCGCACGAAAGAGGGCGTCGAGTTCGGACGGGCCACGGTGGATCAGCGCACCGGCGGAGGAGCTTGGCAGGTGCTCGGCCAGTGGACGGTGCCGGCCGGTGACAACGCCATCGCGCTCTCTCGCTGGTCCTCGGAGGGCGTGGTCATCGCGGACGCCGTTCAGGTGACTCCCTGCGGTGCTCCCGCCGTCTCGGCGGAGCTGCGGCTGCTCTCCCCCGGACAGGGTGAGACCGTGGAGAACCCCGTCCGCTTCGAGCTGGACGGGCACGCGGTGCAGCGCGTGGTGCTCGACGCGGACGGCTGGACCCTCGCGGACTGGACGCCCCAGAGCGAGGGATGGAGCGTGGACTACGTCTTCTCCGGTACAGGCACCCCCAGGGTGGTCACCGCCACGGGGCTGGATTCAGACGACCAGGTCATCGCCACCGACACGGTGACCATCACGGTGCTGGACCCCTCCGAGCCGGGAGCGCTCGAGGTGCCCTACTACTACCAGTACGACAACTCCCACGAACCCTCGGCCACCTGCGGGGTCAGCTCCGCTGCGATGCTGCTGGGCAGCCTGGGTAGCGGGCGCACCCCCGATGGCTTGTACCTGAGCTACGGCAAAGGCCAGGCCCAGAGCCCGGAAGGCCTTGCCCAGCTCTACCGGTGGGAGGGCTTCCAGTCCACCAGCGGACGCACCGCAACCCGATCCGACCTCAAGGCCCGGCTGGACGACGGGCAGCCCGTGGTGGTGCACGGCTTCTGGACAGGCGCGGGCCACATCACGGTCCTGGTCGGCTACGACGAGCAGGGATGGATCGTCAACGATCCCGCGGGAGACTGGTACGCCGGCTACGGAAGCGGCCACGGCGAGGGCGTCCACTACCCCTTCGGCTCCGCATGGGACGACAAGCTGAGCTGGGACGGTGACATCTGGTGGTCCACCGCCTGGTGAGCCCAACGGCAGAGATCTAGAGCTGCAAGCCCTCCGTTAGCGCTAGCCAGGCAAATCCCAGACCCACAGCAAACTGCAGGATTGCCGTCAGTACCTTGCCCCCGCTGGATCTGGTCATGGCGCGCACCACGGCGCGCACCCCAAGGCTCTGAGCCTGGCCCAGCGGATCGACCAGCCACCCCATGTCTGAGGTCGTGTCCGGCACATCGAAGTCTCCCGCGCCGTCGGTGCCCGCCCGTTTCTGCTCCAGACCCCAGGCCATATAGAAGCTGCTTGCGGTGAAGCACAGCAGTGCCATGCTGGTGGGCCCAAGAACCGAGACCAGGGGGTTGGGGGTAGGAATGCCCACCACGCCTCCACAGGTCGCCGCCAAGGCGAGCAAGAGCGCCAGTCCCAAGAACGCGGTGGGTTGATACGGTCCCCGCTGCGTCAGATAGGACCCGAAACTCCGCAACAAAGCCAGGACTGCCCCAGCCATCCTGGACTGGGTCGCGGCCAACCCGGTTCTCGACGAGGCGCGTGTAGGCGTTCGGGGAGGCAGCTACGGGGGCTACATGGTGCTGGCCAGCCTCATCCACTACCCGGATCGCATGATCCGGAACCACCCCAATTATGACGATGCGGATGCGCCCCCCCCAAAGCGCCCCGATCAGGGAAGGTAGGTCAACGTGCCTGGAGCGTCCAACCAGATGGCCACCGCCCTCGACGGCAGCTCCAGCAAGGTCCCCTCGGCGCTGACCACCACCGTCGGCGAGCCTCTCACCAGCAGCGCGACCCCGGATGGCGAGACCGACTCCTCGATGCGCCAGTTCAGCTGTTCGCTCCTGTAGACACGCTCACCCTCGAGGGTCACCAGCCATGTCTCTCCAGAGGAGTCGCCCTCTGGGCCGTACTCGAGCTCGAAGTGGATGGCCAACAGACCGGGCCCCTCCAACCACTCCCATGAGACCTCGTTCGCGGGAGCACAGCACTCGGAGGCTTCCGCTGGAGTGGGCAGGGCGTCCTTCGTCAGCCGCCACTCGCGCCCATCCGGGTGCACGGCGAAGAGGTTGGGAATGGCGGTGCCCGGGAGGCTCGATTCGGAGACCGTGATGCCCTCGGGAAGAGAGACCGCTCCACGACTGGGCGGATCGAGGCTGTGCACCCGCCCAGTCTTCACGTCCACCCTGTAGGGAAAGTCGTAGCCATTCCCCCAATCGGAAGCCCTCACCACGAGGCCGTCCGACGACCAACTCACCGCGCTGGGCATCTTTCCCTTTCCAAGGTCGATGCTCCGGATCACCCGGCCCGACTGGGGCGAGAGGAGTGAGACGGTTGCCGACGCCTGCGACAGGTCCACCGGCTGGTGAACCAGTGCAAGCTGCTCGCACCCGGGCGACCACGCCCACCAGGTTCCACCCGCCAGCTTGGGGATGGAGAGCTGACCCTCCGGTCCGTACAGCACGAAGGCATCGTCCTGCTTGGCGGTGAAGCAGACGCCGTGCTCGCCGACCGCCTCGAGCTGCGCCGCTTCCTCGAAGACCGTGGTCCAGGACTCTGCGTCAACCAGGCCCACGCCTTCCTTCCCACTGACGTACACCCCCCCACCGCCGAGCGTCAGCGATCCCGTGAGAGACGACAGCTGCTCCGCCTCTTCCCCATCCCGTATGCGCCAGACCCCATCGTTCCGAACAATGACGACAGCCCCCGGGATCGCAGCGGCTTTGCACCGGCGGCCCTCGCACGCCAGCAACTGCTCGGGCTCAGCCCCCACTCGCCAGCGGAAGAAGGCCACAGCCTCCTTGTCCCAGTACAGCAAGCCCGGAGCGATGGGAGACACGGCTTCGGGCGGAGGAAGTGGGTCTTCGGGCGGACTCTCGGGAACGACCGGTTCCGACTCCGGGCTCTCCTCCCCGAGACAGCGGTAGACCGACTGACCGTCCTCGAAGACCCCTGCCCCCGCCAGATTTGTCTGCAACACCTCGGGTTCTCCACCCTCGGCCACCAGGCCCCGAACGGTTTCGCAGATCGGGCTCTCCATGAACCCATCCGGTTCGGGCAGCGCCTGTGGATCGTCCTTGGGGCGGGCGGCCAGGCACTCTTCGACGCTTACACCCTCGGGCAGGACACCGATCTCGGAAAGACGGGTCTGTAGGTCCTCCGGCTCCGCCCCGTTCTCGACCATGCCTCGAATGGTGTCGCAGACCGGGCTCTCGCCCGACTCTGGAGGGCCGCTCACGACCAGCGGCATCAGCATCAAGATGTGCATGGACAGCCCGTATGGCGCGGACGAGACCGTCCGGTGTCAGGTGCTCCCGCATCATATCGGGAAGGGTCTGCTGCTCGGCTCGGGCGCGCGAGAACGCAGCATCCAACCCAAAGGCGCACACCGGAGGTTCCTGGAGCTCGCTCGTCGGCTGAAGTCAGCGCGTGACGATGTGCACCCGGCCGTCCAGCTCGAAACGCACGTCCTGCGCTCCGGTGGGGACCACCAACCAGCCGCCAGGCAGGTGGGAGAAGCGGTAGAAGCGCCCCTCGGACCGTTCACCGTCCAGCTGAACCGCGAGGCGCTCGCCGCCGACCTGCAGGCCCCCACCGCTGACGCCACCCCAGCGCGCGTTGCCCTCGCCGTCGACGAAGAGCACGTCCTCTTCCAGGCCCGCGGAGCGCTCGTTGCCGCTGTTCTGGATGTTGACCATGCGGGTGTGAAGCGCCGTGTAGGTGTAGGCGCTGGTCCACTGCGGGCTGCAGTAGCCCATCAGATCGGTCATGCCGGTGACCAGCTCGCCACCGACCGGGTCCCACATCAGCCCGTCGACGGCCCCGTCGTTGTTGGGGAAGCCCCCGTCGATGCTGCTGGGGTCGAGGCCCGGACCGCAGGGGGCGTGCTCGCGGCCGTGGGCGTGACCGAGCTCGTGCAGCATGGTGTCGGCGGCGACGTCCTCGAAGCCGACGCCCAGGCCCAGGCGCAGGCTGGGTTCGCCCACGTCGGACGGGGTGTTGTTCAGCAGCGTCACGCCGAGCAGGCAGCCGCCGCTGCAGAACTGCATCAGGCTGTCCGTGGGCTTGAACATGCCGTAGTAGTAGCTGTCCTCGGAGGCCCCCTCGCTGGCCCGCAGCGAGTAGAGCTCGAAGCCCACTTCCTGCCAACCCTGGCCATTGCCCTTGATGGCCGAGGACCACGGCACCGGGTCGTGCACGGTGATCTCGACGTCGGCGATGGGGTACACCTGCCGGAAGCGGTCGACGTAGGCGGCGATGGCCTCGTCCGAGGTGTCGGGGGTGCGGCCCGAGCCGTCGGCGTTGTACTCAAAGGGCACCAGCACCAGCTTGAAGACCGTGGGCTGGCCGGTGGTCTCGTGGAGGTCGAAGCCCTCGGCGGGGAAGTAGGCACTCTCGTTGTCTTGTCGGCCTTCCTCCAGTATCGACACCCGGTACTCGAAGGCCTCGTCGATCTCGTCGCCGGGGATGGTGAAGTTCAGGGTGCTGTCCAGGTCCATCTCCTCGGACGCCGCGACCCGCTCCATGTCCACATCGAAGCGTGCGCCGTTGGCGAGCTCCAGGCGGCCGGTGACCAGCTCCCCCACGTCCTCGTCCGAGGTGTAGAACACGCGGACCAGGGCGTCACGACCGGCCACCAGCGGAAGCTCTCCCTCCTGGCTATCCCCGTCCTCGGCCAGCACCCGCTCGGGCCCCTGATGCAGCACCACCTGCGTGATGCTCACTCCCTTGGCGCCCACCAGGGAAGCCTCGACCAGGGTGTCGTCGGATCGGTCGCAGGAAAGCAGCGTCAGCAGGGAAAGCATGGATGGCATCTCCGGGTGAAGTCACGGTCTAACGTGGGGCCTCGTCTGCCTGGCAGTACGAGTGCCGCCGCAACTCAATAATGAACCGCTTAGTAGATTACAAGCCAGCAGACGATCTGTCGCGTTGAGCAACAGCTGGTCGGCATTCTGGCCGCCATCGCTGCGCTCCCGATGCTCTGAGAGTCGCAGCGACGGCTTGACCCGTCCCGACCGTCACAGACGATCGACCGATCAGGCGGCTCGGCTCCTCCTGCGCAGCACCAGCAGCCCCACCAGCGCCAGCCAACCCATGATGGGCGCGGCGCCGCTGGTCTGAGTGCAGCCGCAGACGACCTCGTCTTCCTCGTCGAAGCACTCGGCGTCACAGCCGTCCCCGTCGACGGTGTTGCCGTCGTCGCAGTCCTCTACGCCCTGCTGAACCACAGCATCGCCGCAGGTGGCTGCGGTGCAGTCGCTCAGACAGTCATCACCGTCCTCGGCGTTGCCGTCGTCACAGTCCTCGTTGCCGACCCACACGAAGCCGTCGCCACACACCGCCGTGATGCACTGCACGCACGCGTCACCGTCCTCGGCGTTGCCGTCGTCGCAGCCCTCGTTGCCGGCCCACACGAAGCCGTCGCCGCAGGTCGCGGCGCTGCAGTCGTCCAGGCAGTCGTCGGTGTTGGAGGTGTTCTGGTCGTCGCAGTCCTCGTTGCCAGCCCACACGAAGCCATCCCCGCAGCTGGGCAGGGTGCAGTCGCTGAGGCAGTCATCAACCTCCTCGGCGTTGCCGTCGTCGCAGTCCTCGACGTCGTCCCACACGAAGCCGTCACCGCACTCCGCGAAGAAGCACTCCGCGCAGTCGTCGGTGTCGACGGTGTTGGCGTCGTCGCAGTCCTCCAAGCCATCCCAGAGGTAGCCATCCCCGCAGGAGGCGGCGCTGCAGTCGTCCAGACAGTCGTCGGTGTTGTCGGCGTTCTGGTCGTCGCAGTCCTCGTTGCCGGCCCAGGTGTAGCCGTCGCCGCAGAAAGCGAAGGTGCAGTCGTCCAGACAGTCGTCGGTGTTGTCGGTGTTCTCGTCGTCGCAGTCCTCGATGCCCTCGATCACGCCGTCACCGCACTCCGAGTGGCTGGGCACGGTGTTCACGGCGCTCTCGATGGCGCCGATGTTGGTGGCCCAGGGGGCGTCGCCCGTGAAGTCGCCGCCGCCGGTGACGTCGTACAACTCGTACTCGAAGAGCTCCCCAGCCAGCATGGTCCCGGAGCCGTCGATGGTCACCGAGAAGAAGTTCTTGCCGTAGGCGTAGAGGTCGGCGTCGGTGATGGCGCCACCGTTGGTGATGTCGTACACCCCGGATCCGCCGGCTGTGTAGATCCTGCCGTCGCTGGGGTCCTGCACGATGGTGCGGTTAGCGCCGAGGTCGGTGGCGAAGGGCGTGGCTGTGCCGCCGTTGGGATAGGGCACCGTGTACACGGCGCCGGCGCCCTGAGCACAGGCCAGGACGGTGCCGTCGAGCAACTCGACGATGTTTCGCACGCCGCTCATGCCGGTGGCCAGGGGGGTGGCTCCAGAGAAGTCGCCACCGCCGGTGATGTCCACGATGTTGGAGGAGCCGTACTGGGCCACCAGCATGGTGCCGTCGCTGAGCACGATCAGCCCGGTGGGGCCGTTCAGGCCGATGGCGTAGGTGCTCACGTTGCCCGAGCCGTCGATCGCGATGACCTGGTTCGCCGAGTACAGGCTGAGGTACATGGTGCTCAGATCGAGGCTCCAGGCGAGCTGGCCAGCGTTGTAGCCGGTGGCGTTGGCGAACACGGAGCTGGACACGTCGCCGCCCGCGCTCACGTCGTAGATCTCGTACGGGCTGTGGGGGTTGGCCACGTACACGTCCCCGGGCACGAACTGGGCCAAGGCCGTGGCGGGTAGCAGCAGGGCGGCCAGAAGCAGGAAGACGAGTCTGGTGAGCATGGGGTCTCCTAGAGGGAGACCGTTATACCGCCGTCGTCTAGCCGAGAACCTGGATGAGCTCCACCTCGAAGACCAGCGTGGCGTTCGGGGGGATCAGCCCCGGATAGCCCCGGCTGCCGTAGGCCATGTGGCCGGGCACGGTCAGACGACGCTTGCCGCCTTCCTTCATGCCGAGCACACCCTCGTCCCAGCCCCGGATGACCTGGCGGGCCCCCAACTGGAAGCTGAAGGTCTGGTCCCGGTCCAGGCTGCTGTCGAACTTGGTCCCGTCCGTGAGCCAGCCGGTGTAGTGCACCTGAACGTGCTTGTGGTCGGTGGCTTCGGTGCCATCGCCTTCCACGAGGTCTTCGATCTTGAGTTGCATGCCCACCCGCTAACCCTTGATGCGGGAGGCCGTGTTGCCGCATGCCTCGAATCGTGGCCCTCTTCGCTGTCTCCTTCTAGTAGGCCAGGCCTCGGGCCATCGCCGCAGCGGCGAAGGGCATGGCCAGCAGCAGCGCGAACTGCAGGGCACTGATCTGCCCGATTCGATTGCACGTCGACCGTGAGAGCTCCGTCCCTTGGATGCGGTGGCGAAGCAGCACGAACATGGGCCAGAACTCCAAGCACCCCACCACACCGAAGAGTCCCATCTTGAGGTGGAACATCGCGTTTCCGGCGTAGAAGGGCCAGCCCTTCTCGGTCAGCAACAGCCGCACCAGGCCGGAACCGATCACCAGAATGCTGGCCAGTCCCCACAGGTTGTCGGCGGAGAGCGCTCGCGGCAGGTCCGGGTGCTCACCCCACAGGGCGGTTGCCCGCAACCCGATACCGGCGAGGGCGGCGGCGATGCCGATCACGTGCAGCGCTGCGAAGATCGTCGCGGTGAGCAGTGGGTCCATGGCCCAAGAGTGCTACTGGACCACCGCGACGTCGTCCACGAACCAGCCCTCGTCCACCGAAGCGCGGTCGCTGGCGAACCAGAAGCGCACCTGGAAGCTGTCGGTGAGGACCGACCCGTCCAAGTCGGCTGTGACCTCGGTCCAGTCGCCGCCGATACCGGACCAGCCCTCCTCGCCGTCGAACTCGGAGTAGATCTCGCACTCGGAGAAGTTGCCCGTGACGGTGCCGGTGTACTCCTCGCTGGGGTTCACCTCCTGCCAGCTCGCGCCACCGTCTCCCGAGACCTGGACCTTGGCGCCGTCCCACCAGGTGTCGCTGCTCTGGTCCTCCATCCTGTAGAGGTGCCAGAAGCTGAGCTTGACGGCCTCTTCAGCACAGGAGCTCAGATCGAGCACCGGGGAGACCAGCGCGCCCGCTTCACAGTTCCCGTATTCGCCATCCAGCCCCGTGGCCCAACAGCCCTCGCCGGAGTGGCACTCACGGTTCTCAGGGCTGCCGTATTCCCAGGGGTCGTCGAAGCCGTCGTCGGTCTCGTCGCTGCCGAAGCCCTGCTCATCGGCCTCGAAGTCGAAGGCCGCCAGGGCCTCCGCACAGTTTGCTGGGCCGGCGGTGTCATCGCCGAAGTTGATGCTTCCGCGCTGGTTGCAACCCAGAGCGCACGCTGCGACAAGAAGGATGGGTCTCATGCGTTCTCCTACCCCATTCTACAGCCCTCCCTGCTCCTCTGCCGTTACAGCAGGACGAGAATGGGAGTGCGATGGCCCATCACCTTCAGTGCATCATCGGGCTCCGCCAAGGCCTCGACGCCGGCGACGTGCCAGTTCTCGGCCGTGAGCGTCTGTTGGCCCGAATGTCTCGCAGCGCCGTGGTGGCCTACGTGGAGACCGACTACTTCGGCGGCGCCGGCACGCAGGCCGCCGCTGTATGGCGAGACGGCGTGTTGGCGTGGGGACCCGAGAAGGCTTCACCCGGCCCAATCAACGGCGCTCTGCGTCTCCTAGGCGCGCGCGCCCGCGAGGGCACCGACGAGTTCGAGTCCGTCGGGCTGCACCGCTTTCGCTCGAACGAGGACTGGCTGGACGGGGGCGAGGCGACGAGGGCCGCTTCAGCCTGAACACCCTGCTTCCCGGGCGATACCTCAACGGCGAGGTCCTTCGGCCTCGCCACATCCACGTGAAGGTGTTCACCGCCGACGGCACCGAGCGACTGACCACTCAGCTCTACATGGCGGGGGACCCCTACATCGCCGGTGATGCCTTCGTGAAGCCCAGCCTGGTCCTCCCATTTGCCGGGACCGAGACGAGCACCATGGCTGCGAAAGACGTCCTCTTCGTCCTCACCTGAGACCGTCCACCCATCGCGCGCGCCGATGATCCCGGTACGCGCACCGAAAAGTGACCAAAAGTGTTGGCCACCTGAAAAAAAAGGGGCCGCCGGTCTCATCGGGACCTTCAGGCCCTTCGCACCCAGCGCTGCAGCGGCCTTCGAAACCCGGCTCCCCTCTGCCACCGATCCGCGCCTCGCTTTCCTGAACGGACGACCTTCGAGGCTTCCCGAGGGCGATGAAGTGGGCTTTCCCGGCCCCATCCACGCATCCGCCCTCTCTCGGGCGATACCCGCTCGATCCGCCACCATGGCCAATCTGCAGAGACATTCGTCTCCGAATCCGTCCGGGTGGGAGCCAGCGATTGCGGTGCCCAGCCACGCCAGCCCATGGCCCCTTCGCTAGACGGCTTCGGGGTCTCCATCTAGGCCTTTGCGACGGTCCGTCAGGGCCTCACGTTCGAGAAATCGGCGGGCTCTCCTCGATCGCTTCATCACCCGCACTTCACGTGTCAAGACCTACGCTTTGCCAAATGATTCGCGGCAGGCCTTTCCGGGACGCTTGGAGTGTGTTCATATTTGGGCCCACCAACCGGAGGAACACCAAATGGCTTCACGCCCCAAGAAGAATTTCGTCCTGATGAAGAGCGGCAAGGACACGAACGTGGTCTTTTCCAGTGCTCAGCCCCGTGGCGCCGCGCTGAAGGCGGCCACCCGTGGTCACACGGAGATTCGTCTCCGCGAGCGCGGAACCAAGCGCGTTCATGTGTTCAAGGGCTGGCGCGAGCAGACCAAAGCCCCCGCGAACCGTCCGTCCTGGATGCGCTCGGAGATCTGGAAGCCCAACGTCAAGAAGACTGGCGTCGAGCACGTATAGCCGTCCCCGCTGAGTCCGCTCATCGAGCGGACTCACCTACACACACAATGGCGAGACCTCCGACTGTGAGGCCTCGCCGTTGTTGCTCTGGGGGACGCGCCTACGGCGGGCAGTCTTCCGGCTTGTTGTCCTCGGTGATCTCCAGCACCGGATCTTCCAGCACCTCACCGGAGATGCGGTCGGCGGCGATGGTCACACAGGTGTGGCCGCCGCAGACTTCGCAGGTGACCCCGAGCTGCTCCGCCACCCCGCACAACTCGTCCTCGTCACCGACCTTGAGGATGGGGACCAGCTCACTGACCTGGAGTGTGACCGTGAAGGCAACGCCCCTCACCGATCCAGCATCCGGCGCGAAGGTCCCCGAGATGGCAAAGTCCCGGAGGGTGAGCTCGTCCTCGTAGGCGCCGAAGCCGAACTGCTCCGCTGCGTAGCTGAAGAACGGCGGGGAGTTGTCCAGGCCCTCCCGGTCCACGGTTCGACGGCACTCATCCTGCCGCGTGGTCCCCACTTCCGAGATCCCCGCCCGAATGTCCATCTCCTCGTCTCCGAAGGCCAGCACTTCGAAGAGGAGCTGTCGCCCGAAGAAAGCAGCGATCAGCTCCCCTACACCCTCCCCTTCCAGGAAACGACCGGTCGAGAAGTCCACTGCGTAGCCCCGGCCCACCATTCCGTCCGGGTCCAGCAGATCACTGCCGATGGGACTGGTCAGGAACTCGATGGAGGCGATGCCTCGGCAATAGTCCAGGCTGGCGTCATAGCTGTGGAAGGGTTCCAGCGGTTCGTCCAGGGTGTAGACAATCTGCAGTCCGTCATCGCTCACGGTCTGGGTTCCCGGGAAGTCAGCCACCACCACGGCCGTGGGGTCGGGCTCGCTAAGCCAGAAGATGACGGGTTCGCGGTAATGGTGGTCCTTCTGTCCGTGTGCCGGGTCGGTGGCGGTGATGGCCGTGGTGCAGAAGGGACCCGTGTCGGCGGTGTCTTCGGGAGCAGTGCAGGACAGCAGGAGCAAGAACATGTGCTCAGACTACGTCAGAACCGACCCTCGCTGGGCTGTGCGCACCGCTCCGGGGAAGCCGGAGGCGAACCAGAGTCCCCCTGGAAGCGGGGCGAGGGTGCACCGCTCAGCGCGCTCCGTAGCGGGGCCAGCTCTCCAGAGCCAGGGACTCCAAGACCACGTCGCCCGTGCCCTGGATGTCGGTGAGCGTCAGCGGCCCATCCAGACTTCCCCACAGGTAGTCGCCGTCCGCGTCGCGCCCCTCCACCTGGAGGGAGGCCTCGCCACCGCTCAACTGGTAGTAGAAGTTGTAGCCGTTGTGCACGGTCTCGTAGTAGGACACGCTGCGGACGGGGGCGGAACCCGCCTGCCCGAGATCGCCGTCCAGCTCGATGTTCAGCTGGGCGTCCCCCTTGAAGGCGACCAGGTAGGTGGTCCCGCCCGGCAACCAGTGGCCCTCGGCCGTGACCCATTGGGTTCCCGAGAAGGAAGCATCCAAGCTGGGGTCTCCCGGGGACAGGATGTCGGTGTCCCCATCGGTGTCGGTGTCGGTGTCCGCGTCCGCGTCCGCGTCGGTGTCCGACGGAGGGTCGCTGTCCACGGGATCGTCATCCAGCTTTACCCCGCGACCACAGGCCAGGACGAGCAGGGCCGAGATTCCGAGAAGCCAACGCATCGTGAGACTCTACCGAAGAACTCCAGCCGCTGCGCAGTCCAGGAGGCTCCTAGTGGACGTCAAAGCCCTTCTCGGCCAAGCGTTGTTCGACCATCGCCTCATTCTGGAGAATGAAGCTGATCAGCGTCTTGTCATCCATCTCTTTAAGGTCCGTGGCCCCCTCTGCACTCCCCGGTGCCCAGGATCCCATCATCTCGAACGACATCGCGTTCTTGACCCGGTCCCCAAGGCCGCGATTGCAGGCCTTACGGATGGTGGCCAGGGCGCCGGAATCGCCCGCTAAAGCCCAGTTCACGATGTTCTGGGCGTTCGCATGCTCCTTCACGAAGAGCGTGCCCTTCATCCACTTCCACCAGTCCTTGGCCCGCTCGTAGCAGCTGCAGGAGGCCCACCACCGAGTTGAAGAGGCTGACTCCGGCCTTCCATACAACACCGACGGGGCCGCCGAAGAAGGCCGCGATTGAGGCACCGATGCTGAGGACGGTCTTGAACAGGCCCCAGCCGAGCTTGCAGAGCTTGGTCCAGGTCTTCTTCAGCGCGTAGCGGACGGAACTGGCCAGTGTCATCGACCCACCATCCAGCCCATCGTCCTTAGTGGCCGCCTGATCCGGCTCGTACGACAACGCGAAGCCACCCCCAGCAGCTCCAGAAGCGCTCGCCTCCTCGTTCTCGAGCTGCTGGCCCAAATGGGTGCGCAAGTCGTAGAGGGACTTGATGTCCATGATGCCCTTGACGAGCATGCCAACCGGTACGATGAGCGAGATCGGCGGGAAGGCAAGACCCTTGGCAATCTTGCTAATACCCGGAAGGAACTTGCCATCGTCGCCGAGATCACCGACGCCAACGCTGATAGCCTCCTTAGCGTCCGCGGCACCCTTAACGTCGCCCGCCAGCTTCTTCTCGTCTCCGAGAGCGCTCTGGACGATGCCTCCCCCAGCCAGCGCGCTGGTTAGGACTCGGCCAGGGTCATGTTCTTGGGAGTGTGTATTTCCGCCTTCTGGTCTCCCGTCATCTTGACCGTACCGTCCCCCTCCGTCTCGACGTCCTGGTCGTCCGTTTCCAACTCTACGAGCGCAGAGTCGTCGTTGGCGGCAATCGCCGCGTCTGATTCGGCGTCCGTAAACTGGAGCGCCTTCATCTGGACCCCAGGCCCCGCTCCGGGCATGGCGTCCAGCACGGGCTCGGCAGACTCAGGCTGGGCGAACCGGCGAAGGCCACATCGTTGCCCATGGCGTAGGCGTTCGAGCCCATGTCCTGGTTGGCCTGCTTGGCATGGCCGTCGGTGTGGGCGCTGATGCCCGAGACGTCGTAGCTGCCGAAGCTCGCCTGAATGGTGTCGAAGAAGGGGATTCGGCTTCCGCTGCCCGCGATGCCTTCCGCCGCGGTGTCCTTCAGATCCTGGCCGCCGGGCCCACCTGGAACTGGAGCAGAGGATCGCCCAGGTGATCCGCGTTCTTCGCCTCGGCGGGCGTGGCCTCCTGGGATCGTGCTTCCACTTTGGGCATACACGATCATCCTAACGGGCGATCGGACTCAAATGTAGCTGGCACCAAAGTGGGAGCAGGAATACCCGCAGCTTTCGGAGGGACTCGTGGTCGAGTTGATCTGCACCCGCACCTGAAGCACCTGCCGCAAGGCGGTCGCCTTGCTGAACGAACACGGAATCACTCACCGATACCGGGAGTACCGGAAGGATCCCTTCACCGTCGAGGAACTCCGGCGGATCCTCGGCCTGCTGAAGGTCCCGGCCACAGCGCTCCTGCGCAAGCGGGACAAGAGCTACGCCGAGCTGGGCCTCAACGGCAAGGAGTCCGACGAGGTCCTGATCCCGCACATGGTGGCGTGCCCCACGCTGGTGCAGCGACCCATCGGGATTCTGGGTGACAAGGCGGTCATCGGGCGCCCCGTCGAGCGACTGCTGGAGCTGAGCTGAGCCTCAGTTGAAGCGCGGACTCCGCTCGTCCAACAGGTACTCCCGCAACAGCGCCGGCGACAGGTAGGCACACACCACCCGCCCGAACTGGACCTCGTCGCCCGGGTGGACATCGACCTGCTCCATGGCATCGACGCGGAGCTGGTTGTGCCAGGTGCCGTTGCTCGACCCCACGTCCACCAGCACGCTGGCTCCCGCCGATCGGTACACCCGCGCGTGGTCCTTGCTCACCGAGTAGTCGCCCAGCACGATGTCGTTGTGCGGGCCCCGCCCCAGGCTGACGTACTCGGAATAGCCATGCCGGGGCTTGACCACGGCCACCCAGCCTCGAATCCGCACGTTCTCCGGCTGGGGCGCGCCAAAGAGCTTCTCTTCCAGGGTCCGGTCATCCTGGTAGAGCAGCGTGGAACCGGGCCGCTCGACGGATCTCCCAGGCTTGCCGCGGCGCTCCTCCAGAGAGCCCGGAATGGTGAAGAGTCCGACGAGGACCGAGTGTCCGAGAGCGCGAACAAAGGCACGCTTATCGCGTTCCATCGCCTCCTTTCGAAGGGCCTCGAAGGGGTGAAGCTCGGCCACTGCGGCCAACATAAGCGGTCGTACAAGCGGTAGCCTCAAGCCGATGCTCTTTCTGCTCGCGTGCGGGACCAGCGATCCGATCTCGCCTCCCGAGCCACACAGCCCGCCACCTTTGGCTCCGGGCCACCCCGGTCATCCTCCTCCCATGATGGTGGGCGGCGCCGAGGATCTGAGCAGTTCCTGGCGGGTGGAGCTCGCCGTCTCCGTCCCAGAGCTGGCCGACGCAAGCTGCCCCGATGCCGACGGTGATGGCTTCGTAGACGCCTGGACCTGTCCGGGCGCGAAGGAGGCCGATTGCGACGACAGCGATCCGGCGGTCACGCCGGCCACCGAGCGCTGGGTTCCGCCGGGCCCCTTCCTCATGGGCTCGGTCTCCTCCCAGGCGGGCGCCGACGAAGGCCCCGTGGAGGTGGTGACCCTGAGCGGATTCTGCCTGGACGTGCGGGAGGCACCGGGCACCGGCCAACCCATCGAGGACGCCACGTGGGAGCAGGCCAGCCGGGCCTGCACGGCCGAGGGGAAACGCCTGCCCACAGAAGCGGAGTGGGAGAAGGCCGCGCGCGGTGGATGCGAGTTCGGCCGCGATCCCGCCCGCTGCGATCCCGAGGATCTGCGCCCCTACCCCTGGGGCCGGGGTGCGCCCTCCTGCGAACGCGCAAACCACTCCCAGGTCGGTCCCACGGGTCCTCGCCTGTGTCTCTCGGACACCTGGCCGGTGGATCGAGGAGCAGCAGGACCGTACGGACACGTGAACCAGGCGGGAAACGTCTGGGAGTGGGTGCGGGACCACTACCACCCCACGGTCTACCGAAGCGGCCGCGTCGATCCTGGCGGCCCCGTCGACGGGGAGCTGCACGTGATGCGCGGAGGCAGCTGGAACACCTTCTCCACCAACATGCGCACCGCGAACCGCTTCCACGATCTCGTCCTGGGTTCGGCCGTCGGCTACCGCTGTGCTCGCTCGCAGACCGAACCCCTGGCGGACGAGGTCGACCCCCTGGTCCTGGTGCCGCTGAGCGGCACGATCACCCGCGGCGGTGAGAAGCTCCAGGGCCGAGCGGTGTACGTGAGCGCCTTCGACCTTCGCGACGCGAAGGGCATGCCCATGCCTCCCCCCGGCATGTCACCGGTGGCGGAGGTCCGGCTGACTCCTGGCGGAGGCGATTCCCAGGACTTCGTGATCCAGGTACCCCAGGGCTTGGACCTGCTGGTCTTCGCCAGCCTGGACGACGGGACCGGAGGCGACAAGGAGGACTACGAGTCGGCCTCGGGCAGCGGCGGAATGGGACCTGCGGCACAGAATCCCGTGCGGGCAGATGGGCCGGTGAAGGGCCTGACCATCACGATCCGGCCTCTCCCTCCACCCTGATCCCGGACGCCCCGCTCAGCGAATGTGCTGCGCCGAAGCAGCGATCTCCGCGTCGAAGTCCTGCCTGAGCTCGATGAGGGGGTTGAAGGGCTTGTGCACCGGTTCGGCGACGACGGCGATACCGGGCCCCTCGATCGTGCCGGTCGCCGAGGCGCCCTCCAGTTCGAGCTCGGTCTCGGCTCGGAAACAGATGGTCTGCCCATCGCGCTCGACGCAGTTCAACTCGACGGATTGGGCCAAGCCCAGGGAAAGCAATGCGTGGATCATCAGGAACTCCAAATGGTGCTCTCTGTCGGACCACGAGTCGCCGAAGCAGTTCCACAGGTTTACTCTTAGAACGACCGTGCATCACGCCTACACCCGCGTTGCCTTTCCAGAGAGGGTCAAGCCCGACCAGCTGGACCAGTGGCTGGCACGGGGCTGGTACCGCATGGGACAGGCCGTGTTCACCTGCCGCTTCGTGGTGCACGAAGGGGTCCTGCGACCGGCGATCTGGACCCGCGTGAACCTGAAGGGCTACAGCTTCCGCGGCTCCCTGCGGCGCCTGGTCAAGCGCACCGAGGAGAACTTCCGAGTACGGGTCGGTCAGCCCTCCTTCACGGCGGAACACAACCGGCTCTACGCGCGCTACCGGAGCTCGGTCGCGGGCGATCGTCCCTCGGACCTGCAGGCCCTCCTCAGCTGCGGTCTTCCAGGGCAGGCCTGGGACAGCTGCATCATCGAACTGCGAGACGACAAGCGCCTCGCCGCCTTCTCCATCTTCGACGTGGGCGAGGAGAGCATCCAGTCTGTCGCCGGGGTGTACGACCCCGACTACTCCCGGTACAGCCTGGGCTTCGCCACCATGCTGCTGGAGGTGCGGCTGGCGCTGCAACGCGGCATGCGCTTCTACTACTCCGGCTACGTCATGCCGGGCGAGCCGGCCATGGACTACAAGCTGCGCATGGGGAACGTGGAGTTCTACGAGCCGGAGTCCGGCCTGTGGAGGCCCTGGGACGACATCCAGCAGTACCGCCTCCCCACCGAGCGGATGCACCAGGCGCTACGCCGGGTCCAGGACTGTCTGCGGGAGCGCGGCATCCAGCAGCGGCTCATCCAGTACCGCTGGTACGACCTGAGCGCGTGGAACCCGGGTGTGGAGGGCTGCATCGATCAGCCCCTGGTCCTTCTCACCCCCGCGCCCAAGGGCCTGTGGGCGATCACCTGGCACCTGGACCAGGGCCGCTATCAGCTGATGCGCTGCAGCCCGGCGGTGATGCGTTCCCCGGAGAGCACCGGACGGACGGAGGGCCTGCTCTTCATCGAGGAGACCTTGGCCCGCACCGCCACCGCCGACGGCATCGCTGCCGCCCTGGTCCACGCGAGGCGGCTCTAGCGACTCAGAGTGCGTGGACCTCGTAGCGTTCCACGAGCTCGGGGGTCACCAGCGCTCGATCGATCCGAAGGACCTTCAGCCGGGGCCACGCCTCGCAGCGGATGGCACGGCCGACCAGCCTCGTCTTGGGTACGTGGCGAATCTCGAGCTCCTCCACAGTGGTCTGACAGGCGAGCTGCTCCAGATCCAGGCGCGTGCCCTCTTTGTAGGTGGAACGCGCCCCGCGATGGATGCTCAGCCGTTTCAGGCCTGGCTTGAGATCGTTCAGCTTCTCGAAATCGACACCGTAGAGCCGAAGCGACTCCAGCCCCAGGTCGTTCAAGTCGTCCAGCCCGTACTCGTCCCAGGTGTCGCTCTCCCGGTTGTAGCGCACCTTCAGCGGCTCGGGTGTGATGCCCAGATGCTTCAGCCCGAGGGCTTTCAGCGCCTCGATTCGATTCACCTGTTTTGAACCGAACCAGGTCGAGACCTCCAGATCCAGTTCCTCCACCTGTGTCTCCGCGAGGGCCTGCAGCAGCTCCCGATCCACCCGGGCGACTCTCAGGCTCAGCGAGCGAAGAGCCCGCAGCCTGGCCACATCGGTGGGACTCGCCTCGAAGACCAAGCAGTTCACCTGCAGCTTCTCCAGTCTGGCGAGCCGCTCGTCCTGACCGATGGCCTTCAACCTGCGCCCGCGGCGCCAAGAGACCAAGGCGATCTCCCGAGGGCCGGCCACCTCCGCCACCTCCGACACGCCACCCAGTTCGTAGCCACAGAAGCGCCGCAGACCCCCCAATGCCTGGGCGCCCTGCAGCACCTCACACTCATAGACCCCCACCCGCTCCAGCTGCTTCAGCTGGGCCAGGGGGTCCAGGCGCACAGGGACCCTGCCGCGCGAAGCATGGGTGCGGCCCACCAGGACCAAGCTGCGGGCCTCGGCCAGACCGGGAGCCCCACCGGCCGCGGCGAGCACCCGCATGGCGTGGCCCCGGTAGGGCATGAGCAGATCGGAGTGATCCAGCAGGCGGTTGGGCACCAGCCTGTCCCATGTGGGATCCCAGAAATGCCTGAAATTACCGCTTTCTCCAGGGATCTTGGCCCAAGACCTTGCGGTCTTCGGCAGGGACTCCACCAGCGGAGCATCCCTCTTCAGGACACAGCCGTGGGTGATGGCACCGCTGACCTCTTCCCCCAGGACGCCGACCAGCTCCGCCGCCTGGTCGATGGAGTCCAGATCGCGGCTGAGAATCAAGGTCTTGAGGCGAGCGGCCTGGCCTCGAGCGGCGCCCTTCGCCCGCTTTGGAGCCGGCTTGTTGCTCTTGGTTCGGCGCCGCTTCTTGACCAGGCCCGGTGGCTGCACGACGGGCCAGAGCGACTCCGGGATTCGGGTCTTTCCGATGCGTGAGCCCGTCAGCTTGAGCAGCTTGGTGCGCACTCCCTCCAGGCCCCTCAGGTCCAGTCCGACCTCCCTTCCACACTTGTAGAACTCCACGTGCTCGAAGTCCGTGCCCTTCGTCGCCAGGCTGACGCGCGACAGCTTCGGGCACACCACGACCCGCAACCGCCGAAGCACCGGCGTGGCGCCCAACGCCAGGCTGTGGAGCGCGTTCAGCACCGAGAGGTCCAGAACGACGAGCGCGGGCAGGGTGGTCTCCCGAGGGCCCAGGCCGCTCAAGGCACCGCAGCGCGTCACCGTGAGTTGGCTGAGACGAGGTGCCCCTTCCAGCGCCGAGAGATCCTCCAAGTCCGGGCACACCCTGACCGTCAGCGTCGTCAACGCGTCCACGGGAAGGCCCTGCAAGCTCTGCATCCCGCTCATGCCCTCGAGCGACAGCTCTTCGAGTGCCGAGCAGTGCTGCAGGCCCTGCAGGTCCGCGACGTGCCCCATAGACAGGAAGAGCTGCGTGAGCCGCGGCGAGTCTGCCAGCGCGATGCTGCCGGCGGGACACCACCACTGCAGTGAGCGCAGGCTCGGGGGTGCCTCCAGACTGAGCTTCCCACGGAGGCGTCCACCGCAGACCTCCAGGTGCTCCAGGTTGGACTCCTTCATGCCCGTGAGCCGCTCCATTTCGACCTCCGACCCCAGCCTCAGGGAGGCCAGCGCAGGAAAGGCAGCCAGGTCCAGGGTGGGCAGGGAGACTTCCACGAGCACGAGCTTCCTCAACTTCCGGGCCGCGGGAAGCTCAGCGATGGTGCCCAGAAGGAGGGTGAGTTCTTCCAGGTGCTCCATGGACGCCGGCCAGCGGAGCTCGGAGACCGAGGACAGCGAGAGCGTTCGCAGCCGCAGGCCCTCCAGAGGGCGCAGGTCCAGGGGCCTCCAGGCCCGATCCCCGGGCTGGGGAGAGCCCCTCCGCCAGCCGCTCTCGCAGCCCCTCAAGATCAGGCGATCGATCCGGCCCCGAAGCGCCTCGGCGGTCGCGCTCCGTCCTTGTGCGACCAGGCTGAGCATCGCCAGCTGACGAACCGGGAAGAGGGCTTCCTCCACCTCCAGCACCCCCACCTGCCTCAGCTCGCCGTCGCCGTACTGCAGCTGCTCCAGGTAGAGGTCCTCCTCACCAGCCGCCAGGACCTCCGCGGCTCCTGCCATGGCCTCCGCCGAGTCTGCGCTGAGGATGTCGCCCATGTGGATCTCTAACCGCGGCCAGTGGGAGCCATCAGGTCCAGCGCAAGAGACCCAGAAGCGAGGGCGGGCGGACCTCGTAGCGCTCGGCCAGCTCCGGAGTCACCATCGTTTGGGGGATTCTCAGCACCTTCAGGCAAGGCCAGGAGTCGGCCTGGAAGAGAGGTCTGCGCGGGCTGCTGACCAGCTGTCGCTTGGACAGCTGCTGGATCTCGAGATGCTCCACCGTGGCGCTGCAGCCCACGCGGTCCAGATCCAACCTCCCGTGCCCACCGTCGGCGAGGCTCAGGTTCTTCAGACCCGGCTCGAGCTGGTCGAGGGCCTCGAAGTCGGTGCCGTAGAGCCGCAGGGAATCCAGGCCGAGCTCGCTCAAGCCCTCCAGCGAGGAGGCCACGCGGACCCCAGCCTGCCGATCGAAGCCTCCCCCAAGGGGGGCCGAGGAGATGCCCAGGTGCCTCAGTGCGAGCACTCCCAGAGCCTCCATCAGCCCTGCGGTCGGGCCGGCCCACTCCCTGACATTCAGCTCCAGTTCGTCCAGGGTGTTCCCGAGAGCCTTCACCGCCTCGATGCCCACCGGCCCCCAAAGCGACAAGCTGAGGGAGCGCAGCGAGGCCAGTCTCGCGAGATCCTCCGGCACCACCTCAAAGCCGTAGTGACTCACCTGCAGCTTCTCCAGGTGACCCAACCGCTCATCCCAGCCGATGCTCTGGAGACCCGAACGGCCGCTCGCCACCAAGGCGATCTCCCGGGAGCCGGCCACCTCCGCCACCTTCGTTATGCCGCCGATCTCGTAGCCGCAGAAGCGCTTCAGGCCCTCCAGGACCTGTACCCCCTCCAGCACCTCGCACTCGTACACCCCTACCCGTTCCAGCTGCTTCAGTTCCGAGAGCGGATCCAGACGAACAGGGACCCGCCCGCGCCAGAGCTTGGAGCGTCCCACCATCACCAGACTGCGGGCGTCCGCCAGCTCCGGAGCACCGCCCGCCGCAGCGAGCACCCGGAGGGCGTGGCCCCGGTAGGGCATGAGCAGATCGGCGTGATCCAGCAGGCGATTGGGCACCAGCTTGTCCCAGGTCGGGTCCCAATACGCGGGGCTGCCGGACCAAGCCCGGTTGGCTGTCTTTGGGAGGGACTCCATCAGCGGAGCATCCCGCTTCAGAACACAGCCGTGCGTGATGGCACAGCTGACCTCTTCGCCCAGGATTCCCACCAGCTCAGCGGCCTGGTCGATGCGATCCAGGTCCCGGCTGAGGATCAGCTTCTTGAGGCGAGCGGCCTGGCCGCGGGCAGAGCCCTTCGCCCGCTTTGGGGCCGGCTTGTTGCTCTTGGTTCGGCGCCGCTTCTTGACCAGACCCGCCGGCTTCACGACGGGCCAGAGCGACTCGGGAATCCGAGTCTTGCCGATGCGTGAACTCGACAGTCCGAGCCACTCCAACTCCAGGCCCTCCAGGCCCATCACGTCCAGCCCGACCTCCTTGCCGCAGGCCCGGAGGTCCACCTGCTTCAGCGCCCGGCATTCCGTCGAGACGGAGACCTTGCCCAGCTTGCTGCACACGTAGACCACCAGCTGACTCAGGCCGGGCAGCGAGCCCAGCGAGAGTCGGCGGAGCGAGTCCAGGTTGTTCAGGGTCAGCTTGGTGAGTGACGGCAACCCGTCCAGTGCGCCGAGATCGTGCAGGGCCGCGCAGCGACGCAGATCGAGCTCGAGCAGACGCGGCGCTCGCTTCAGGGCAGACAGGTCGTCCAGGTGCTCACACGCCTGGATGCGGAGTGTCTTCAGCTTCCCGGTGGGGAGTCCCTCCAGGCTCTTCAGCTGGTCCATGTGGCCCAGCGAGAGGGTCTCGAGCTGCCCGCACCGACCCAGATCCCTCAGGTCGCTCGCTCCCCACTGGCCCAGACTGATCTGTGTGAGCGCCGGCTGGTCCTCGAGCGCGATCATGCTCTTCGGACACCACCATCGCAGCGAGCGCAGGCTGCGGGGAGCCTTCAGGCTCTGATCCGACTTGGTGCTGAGGTCCAGGTGCTCCAGGCTGGACTCCTCCAGCCCCTCGATGGCGGTCGAGGTGCTGGGCAAGCCCACGGCGTGGGCGTAGGCAGTGTAGGCGCTCAGCTCCAGCCAGCGCAGCGCAGGGTAGTCCCTCAGGTCCAGCCGACTGAGCCTGAGATCCGAGGCCACGAGCTTCTCGAGCCCCGGAGCAGCAGGCAGTCGCTCCACATCGCAGCGAACGACGTGAAGCTCCTCCAGGTGATTCATCGCCTCAGGCCAGAGGATCTCCGACGATCTGTCGATGCTCAGCTTCTTCAGGCGAAGACCTCCCAAGCGCCACAGATCCATCGGATTTCGTGTCCTGTCCCAGCGACCATCGGAGCCCCACAAGTCCAGGGTGTGGATCTCTGTCCGGAGCCGCTCCGCGGTCGCTCCCTTTCCCCGAGCGACCAGGCTGAGCATCGCCAGCTGCCGCACTCGGAACTGGGCCTTCTCGACCGCCAACACCTTGACCGCCTTCAGCATGTCCACCTGG
>PVBE010357920.1_pt1 | contig 23007 bp, 20 predicted proteins | sample 1631181 | NCBI WGS metagenome assembly PVBE01 (sample SAMN08397723, study PRJNA350692) | Marine metagenome, whole genome shotgun sequencing project. | isolation source: water | place: Pacific Ocean | collected 2012-04 | reverse complement strand
CTGGATGCGGCCATCGCCGACTTCGTGAGCTACTACAACAATCGGCGATATCACAAGGCGTTGAGCAACGTGACTCCTTCGGACGTGTTGAACGGCCGGAGAGAACAGATCCTGGAGAGACGGAAGGAGGTTCAGACCCGAACGATACAGCGACGACGATTGTACAATCATCAACTCAGAGAGCTCGCGATATCAGCTCAAAGTCTCTATTAACAATCCGTCCCATTTGGGCTGACAGCCAACACACACAGTCGGCGGTTCCGGAACATGAAAACATGAGTGCGGCGGTTTATGATTTCACCGCGAAGGGGCTGGTGTCGTAAGTGCGCTCTCCAATCAAGCGGTCGAGGCCCAACTTCGGCCCAAATCTATGCCCGGCCGTTGCCGGACTGCCCTCCGCTTTCCGCCGTCAGCCCCTTCGTGATATCATCTGCCGTACGTGAATCACAGGCTGGCGTGCGCCTAATATGGGCTACGAAATGCCGGCTCAGCCAGTTCGACTTCGACACTCATTCAAGATGCGAAAAACCCTGGAGGAACCGATGGCCACGGAAAGCAAGATCAACCTCAAACGCAAGAGCAGCGTCGTCAGCGACGGGCCGTCGCGGGCGGGCGCGCGCGCCATGCTGCGTGCCGCGGGGCTCCGCGACGACGATATGGACAAGCCGTTCGTGGCGATCGCCAACCTTGCGTCCGACGTGACGCCGTGCAATGTCCATCTCGACCGTATCGCCCAACGAGTCAAGAAAGGCTTGTGGCATGCCAAGAGCGTGCCGTTCATGTTCGGCACCATCACCATCAGCGACGGCATCTCGATGGGCACCGAGGGCATGAAGGCATCGCTTGTCAGCCGCGAGGTCATCGCCGACTCGATCGAGACGGTAACCTTCGGCGAAAGCATGGACGGCCTCGCGGTCGTCGCGGCCTGCGACAAGAACATGCCCGGCGCGATGATGGCCATGGCTCGGCTGAACGTTCCGTCGTTGTTCGTCTACGGCGGCTCGATCCTGCCCGGAAACTGGCAGGGCAAGGACATCAACATCCAGGACATGTACGAGGCGATCGGCGCGCACTCCCAGGGCAAGATTACGCTCGACGAGCTCACCGGCATGGAGCGCGTCGCGTGCCCAGGTGAAGGGGCTTGCGCGGGCATGTTCACGGCCAACACGATGGCGTCGGCAATCGAGGCGATGGGCATGTCGATCCCAGGCGCGGCGTCAGTTCCGGCGACCAGCGCCAGTATAGAGGACATCGCGTTCAATGCCGGGCAGGTCATCCTGAAGCTGCTCGAGACGGACCTCAAGCCCCGCGACATCATGACCCGAGACGCGTTCGAGAACGCCATCAGGGTCGTGCTGGCGATGGGCGGGTCGACGAACGCGGTGCTCCATCTGCTGGCGATCGCCCACGAAGCCGATGTCGAGCTCTCGATCGACGACTTCGACCGGCTATCGCGCACGACGCCGTACCTCACCGACCTCCGCCCGGCGGGAAAGTACGTGATGCCTGACATGGACAAGTCCGGCGGCGTACCCGTGCTCATGAACCAACTCCTGAAGGCGGGATTGCTTCACGGCGACGCGATAACGGTGACAGGGAAGACGCTGGAAGAGAACTTGGCCGAGTTCGACACGGAGCCCGACAGCCGCACGATCTACCCCATATCGAACCCCAGGAGCCCGACCGGCGGACTCGCGATCCTGAGAGGCAACCTGGCTCCGGACGGCGCGGTCATGAAAGTTTCCGGCACCAAGCATCTCAACCACGAAGGCCCGGCCAAGGTCTACGACGGCGAGCGTGCGGCATTCGAAGCCGTAACCCGAGGCGAGATCCAGCCCGGCGATGTCCTCGTGCTCCGGTACGAGGGACCGAAGGGCGGCCCTGGCATGCAGGAGATGCTCGCGGTGACCGGCGCGATCATGGGCGCTGGGCGTGGCGACGACACCCTGCTGCTCACCGACGGCCGCTTCTCCGGCGCCACGCACGGACCGATGATCGGCCACGTTGCTCCGGAAGCCGCGGTCGGCGGTCCGATCGGGCTGGTGCAAAACGGCGACATCATCGCTTTGGACGCTGAAGCTCGCGAGCTCAACGTCAAGGTTTCTGACGAGGAGATGGAACGTCGACGCTCCCAGTGGACTCCGCGGGACAACGGATATAGCCACGGCGTGATGGCCAAATACGCCAAGCTCGTGTCCTCGGCATCCCTGGGCGCAGTTACAACGCAGGCTGAGTGACCCGAGACGAACTTGTGATTCGAGAGGACCGCTATGAACGGCGGCTGCATTATTTCGATTCGACCGATCCCCAACTTCCGGCGAGTCAGAGCTGATCGCGAACGGACTGCTCTGCGAGACGATGTCGTAAGGGAGGGTTTCAAACCCTCCCGCCTGATTCCGAGCATAAATAGGCTTCACACGCGGGTACAACGCTCTCTACGATGTTATTGCGGTGTTTATTCATGCGGTGTACCAGGAGGGTTTGAAACCCTCCCCTACGGAGCTCCAGACACTGGCATGGGTTTCAAATACAGCACTTCGCATTCCGCTACCGCCACATACGTCGTTCGAGACGCGTTCATGACTTGCTCATCACGAACGGAAGACCTGCGCTGCATTCGCCTTGCCGGCAACTTCAGTCCGGCTCCAAGTCAGTCGAAAGGCAAAAACCGGATCCATGCCTGATCGAGACCCATCCGGCGGAATAAAGCACCGCAGCCATGAAATTTCCTCTGACCTGAGCAGAATCGGCGCAAGAGCCATGCTCCACGCAGTCGGCCTCACCCCTGACGACCTGAACAAACCCTTCGTCGGGATCGCCGACATGGGCAGCGACGTCACCCCGTGCAACATGCACCTGCACCGGCTCGCGGACGCCGCTAAGGACGGCGTTCGGTCGGCGGGCGCTGTCCCCTTCACATTCGGAACCATAACGACTAGTGACGGCGTGTCCATGGGCCACGAAGGCATGAAGGCGTCGCTGGTGAGCCGCGAGATCATCGCCGACTCTATCGAGGCCGTATGTTTCGCGGAGAGCATGGACGGCCTTATTGCCGTAGGCGGTTGCGACAAGAACGGACCTGGCGCGCTCATGGCGATGGCTCGCCTGAACATCCCTTCGGCGTACGTATACGGCGGATCGATCAAGACCGCCGAGTTTCGTGGCAGGACCGTCAACGCCCAGGACGTGATGGAGGGCGTGGGCGGATACTACGCCGGCGAGCTCAGTCTCGACGAACTGCAACAGCTCGAGCGCGTCGTGTGCCCCGGCGAAGGGGCGTGCCCCGGCATGTTCACCGCCAACACGATGGCTGCCGCCGCCGAAGCTCTCGGCATGGCGATCCCAGGTTCCGCTTCGCTGCTGGCTTCGGACCCACGCAACCTCGATCTTGCGAGCGAGGCGGGTCAAGCGGTGTTCGACGCCCTGGGCAGCGGCATTCGACCTCGGGACGTCATGACACGCCTGGCATTCGAGAACGCGGTCACGTTGGTGCTCGCTTTGGGCGGGTCCACTAACGCGGTGCTACACCTGCTGGCCATCGCCCACGAGGCGCAGGTCTCGCTGGAACTCCACGACTTCGACAGCCTCAGCGCTCGCACTCCCTACCTCGCCGACCTAAAGCCTGGCGGCCGGTTCGTGATGGCCAACGTCGATGCGATTGGCGGCATTCCGATGGTGCTCAAAGAGCTCCTCGACGCGGGATTGATTCACGGGGACGTCATGACCGTCACCGGCCAGACGATGGCCCAAAACCTCGCGAGTGTCAGGCAGAGGCCGGACGGGAAATCCATCCATCGAACATCGGAGCCCCGCAGCCCGACTGGCGGCTTGGTCGTCCTGAAGGGCAATCTGGCGCCCGACGGCGCGGTGATGAAAGTCGCCGGAACGACCTATCTGAAGCATGATGGACCGGCGCGAGTGTACGATAGCGAGCGCGCCGCGTTCAACGCAGTGGTCTCCGGCGAGGTTCAACCGGGCGACTCGATGGTCGTTCGATACGAAGGGCCCAAAGGCGGTCCCGGAATGCAGGAGATGCTTTCCGTCACGAGCGCCATCGTTGGAAAAGGCCTGGGCGAGAGCGTGATGCTGATAACGGACGGCCGCTTTTCCGGCGCCACGCGCGGACCGATGGTTGGCCACGTTGCGCCCGAAGCCGCGGTCGGCGGTCCGATCGCGCTGATCCGGGACGGCGACATCCTGCATATGGACGCCGATCGTCGTGAGCTCGGGGTTTTGTTGTCCGACAGCGAACTCGCGAAACGCCGGGCTCTGTGGGCGCCGCCTCCACCGAACTACACGACCGGCGTGCTAGCCAAATACGCGAAACTGGTCTCGTCAGCTTCCGAGGGCGCGGTCACGGGGTAACGGGCTGGCTTCACTCGGACGATGCCGAGATATTTCGGTGCTCTGGCCGTTCACGGCCAAGCCCCATCATCGCAGGGACTGGAGATTCGGAACCGGGAGGTTAAACGGCTGAGAGGGTTACGTCTCGGTCGACTGCGGCCAGCACTTCCTTGGAGGAAAGGAGCCCTACCAGTTCACCGCCTTCGACGACGGGCAGATGCTCGAGGTCACGATCTATCATCATGATCGAAGCGTCGGCGTAGTGAAGCGTGGGTGAGACCGTCAGATGCTGCAGCGCCATGTGGCGATAGACTGAGCACTTCCAAGAGGTGTGGCCATCGACCAGACAGCCCAACGCCATGTCTCGGTCGGTGATGATTCCCTCTATCTCCTCGTTTTCCATGACGACCAGGCAGTTGGCGCCGGTCCTCTTCATTAACTGGGCCACGTCCGCGATGCTGGTTTCCAGTTCGACGCTGAACGCGTCCTTGTTCATAAGTTCGCCGACTTCCATGTCTATCCTCTTGCCGTGACTCAAAAGACAGGCTTGTCGCTTTGTTTCGCTTCGCGGATCCGCTCAACTCTTCACCCGATCCGGATCGCGAAGCCGCTGATTTCAATCTGACGATTCCACAACCGCCATCAAGAAGGATACTTGACTATTGTTAATGGCCAGTTAACATTCTGTGACATTTCTGTAACATCTCGGACCAACTCGATCCCGTCAAGAACCGCCGTCGCATCGCGAACCCTTCGACAACATGTCCAACCAAGCGATGTTATGCGCCTGGGTCGCGAAAGGATTCAAACTCCAATCGTGACCAGCCTGCTGCGATTGTGCTATATTTCTCACATGACTCAGGCGACGGATACGCAAATCTCGGAACGAACGGTCGACTGGAACGGACTCTTGAGAGACGGACTTCTCGTGGCCACGACCGTCCTGATGGCAGTCACACTGTATCTGGTCTTCCTGTGGGTCCCCACCGAACTCAACCTTGGCGTTTCCCAGCGCATCTTCTACTTCCACGTCCCATTGGCGTGGTTAGGCATGATCTCGATCGTCATCGTGGCGATTGCCAGCCTCATGCACCTCGTCACCGGCAAGGACCGTTGGGACAGCTTGGCCTACGCGACCGCCGAATTGGGCGTGGTGTTTGCGACGTTGATCATCGTCACGGGCGCAGTTTGGGCCAAACCGATATGGGGCGTGTGGTGGACCTGGGATGCGAAGCTGACGACGACGTTGGTCCTGTGGTTCATCTACGTCGGGTATCTGATGATCCGGGCATATGGGCCGATGGGCGGGCAAGGGAAGCGATTCGGGTCCGTAATCGCGCTGATTGGCGCGGTGGACACCTATCCGATCTACATGGCCGCTGACTGGTGGAGAACGGCGCATCCCGAGCGCAATACGTCAGATCTAGACGGTCGCATGTTTCTGACGTTGATGGTGTCCCTGTTGACGTTCACCCTCCTGTACGTGTACATCTTGATGGAGCGATACTCCCTTAAGAGGGCGGAATCGGAACTTGATGATCTTCACAGACAAACTGCTTAAGCTTTTCGGCATCGCGACTATCGTCACGCTAGCCGTGTTCGCGGCGTTGGCGGCGATGCCTTCGGTCGACGCCCATTTCAGCGATCAGGCGGATGAAGTACACACGGCCGACGCGCCGCAGGCTCAGGAGAGCGGCGATCCGGAGGCGAACCTGCCGTTCCTGTTCGCGGTGTTCGCGATCACGTGGGCCGCGTTTTTCGGCCACGCGTTCTACATGTCCCGTCGGCAGCGAGACATGCGATCCGAGATCAGGACGCTTCGGCGGATGCTTGAGCAACGCGAAAGCACGGGCGCCGACGAGCCAGGGTCTAGCTGATGTCGACTGAACAAGCATCCTATCCGAGCGACAATCTCGACGAACAACCAGTCGAACGAACAATATCTTGACGTACATATGGGAGAATGAATCTCCCCAGCCAACAATCATAATGGGTGGATGAAGATGTCGAACGCTACCTCACCGTTGGAACAACTACCGGTCGCCAACGACGGCTCGATCACCGCGAACAGGGGCAAGCTGCTCGTGGCTCTGGTCGTGCTTGTTGCCGCGCTGGGTTACTTCGCATTCATGGCGTTCGACGGCGCAACCGTCTATTACTACACGGTTGGCGAGATGCGCGATCAAGGCCCGACGCCGGACGGCAAGATGGTTCGGATCAGCGGCAAGCTCGAACCCGCGTCGTTCACCCGCGCGGAAGGGTCCGTGCTGGCCGAATTCGACCTGACCGACGGCAACATCAGCATGACGGCGATGCATCAAGGCGTACTGCCAGACCTGTTCTTCAACGAACACTCCGAGATCATCCTCGAAGGCTCCTACGGCACGGACGGCGTCTTCCAAAGCGAGAACGTCATCGTCAAATGCCCGTCCAAGTACGTCGCCCTTGAGGAAGAACAGAGTTAGCGCCAAGATCAGCGATGAACAGCCCACTTACCGGCCCGTCAATCGGTTTCCCACAGGCGGTGAGTTCGTTTCCCAATGGTCGCAAAACGCACTCGTCAACCGTTTGGCGGCGAACCGCCCTCTTGTTGGTTCGCCCTGAGCAACGTTACGTCCGGGCGACGGACAATGCATAGGAAAGCAACGGCGACGTGAAGTCAACCAAATCGTGCCTAAGAAATTGGCCGTTGCTTGAAAGCAACCGTTGATCAAAGGGTACTGGACCCGTCTGCGAAACTTGTCAGGTCAAGGTGGTTCGACAGGCTCACCACGAACGGGTGTAGGCGAGATCCCACCTCCAAATCCGTTCACCCTGAGCCCGTGGAAGGGTCGCCCCACGCATAAGAGCCGCCAGGCGTCCCAACGAATTAGATCCGCTTATTTGTGAGATGACGCGACCTCCCGAACAACTGCCGCAGACCTTCCTCGACGCCGCTCGCGCTCTCGAAACGTCCTACCTCGAGACAAACGACCCGATAAGGCAATCAGGCTTCGGGGGTGGCGCGACGCGATGGCGGTCCGAACACGAGCCGATCCTCGACGCGATCGGCCGCGATGGTGACATACTCGATGTCGGATGCGCCAACGGATACCTGCTCGAGTGCCTGGTCTCTTGGGGTCGCGAGCGAGGGTTGAACATCACTCCGCACGGTCTCGACCTGGGCTCTCGCTTGATCGAGTTCGCCCGCGAACGACACCCGGTCTTCGCCGACAACTTCCACGTCGGCAATGCATGGGATTGGCGACCGCCTCGTCGATATCGATTCGTGTACATGCTCTACGACTGCGTTCCGGCGGAGTACCTCGCCAGTTGCTTGCGTCGGTTGTTGGCCGAATATGTCGAGCCTGGCGGCAGATTGATCATCGGCGCCTACGGATCGAAGACACGCCGCGTCCCGCCCTTCGACATCGCTTCGTTCTTGAGAAGCATGGGACTGGACATCGCTGGCACGTCCGGCGACGGCGGCGCCGACCCCGCGCCAGCTTTCGCATGGATCGACGTAGCCGGTTAGCCGCCGAAGTCGCGCACGACCTGGCCTGGTGTCGCTCCGGTGAACTCCTCGTTCTCGATCACGAGAGTTCCGTTGACGGCCACGTGCGGGATGCCGGTTGCGTAGCTGTGGGGCGCCTCGAACGTGGCGGTGTCGGCGACGGTGTCAGGATCAAAGACGACCAGGTCGGCGACCATGCCCGGAGCGATGCGCCCTCTACGAGTCAATCCCAGTCGCGACGCTGGCAGCATCGTCATCTTTCGTATCGCCTCCGGCAGCGAGACGACGCCCTTCTCTCGCACGTACCGGGCCAGGAAACGCGGGTTGGTTCCGTAGCTGCGAGGGTGCGGCTGGCCGACAGCGAGGATGCCCGACGTCGACAGCGAGCTCCCGTCCGAGCCGATCGACACCAGCGGGCTGCCCGCGATGATCTCGACATCGGGTTCTTGCATCATGTGGATGATGACCTGACCGTCTCCCTGATCGTAGAGTCTGAGAGCGGCCTCCGAGGGTTCGCAACGGAGCTCGTCGGCGATTTGGAGCATGTTCATTCCCTCGAAGTGGGCGTCCGGCGTGAACCGGGCGATGACGACTCCGGCGGGATCGCGATGGTGCTTGTAGATGTCCTCGATGTCGGCGAGCAATCTCGGCCGTAGTGCCGAGTCAGCCATGATCTGAAGCGTGGCGGCCCGACCTCCGTCCAGCGCCCATCGCGGGAAGAGCGCCCCGGTCAGGCTGGTGCTGCCCGCTGTGTACGGATATTGGTCGCCCGCGATGTCGATGCCTTCTTCGCGGGTGAGCTCGAACAAGTCTAAGACGGCTTGAGCTCGTCCCCAAACCGACGGCCCCATGCATTTTACGTGCGAAATCTCGAGGTGAATCCCGGTGCGACGGCCGATCTCGATCGCCTCGTTGATCGCGACGAACAACCCGACGCTGTGACTGCCTTCGTCCCGCATGTGTGTCGAGTAGAGCTTGTCGCGCTCCGACGCCACAGCAGCCAATGCGATGACTTCTTCCAGGCGGGCGTAGTTGCCGGGTGCGTAGAAGAGCCCGGTCGAGATGCCCATTGCTCCGGCGTCCAGGCTCTCGGCGACCAGCGCCTTCATGCGATCGAGCTCAGTTCCGTCGGGCGCTCTCGAGTCGAGCCCGACCACGCAGGATCGCACGGTCCCGTGTCCGACCTGCACCGCAATGTTGAGCGTTGGCTTCGCCGCATCGAGAGCGTCGAGGTAGCCGCCAAAATCGTCCCACGTGACCTCGAAGTTGTCGGTGTACTGTGACACGCGAGCCTCGAGCGCCTCCCTGGCCTCCCCGATCAGCGGAGCGCAAAAGCTGGACCCGCAATTGCCGGCGAGTTCGAACGTCACGCCCTGGCGCACCTTGCTCTGGGCCGTGTTGTCCAGCAGGAACGACATGTCGCTGTGCGTGTGCAGATCGATGAATCCGGGGCACACGATGAGTCCGGATGCGTCGACGGTCGATACAGCTTGGCCGTCGAGCTTGCCGATAGCGACGATCTCGCCGCCCACGGCCGCGACGTCGGCCACGTAAGCGGGACTGCCAGTACCATCGAAGATGCTTCCGTTCTTGATCAGCAGGTCATACATGAACGCGCTCCCTAATTGATGCGTCGGCTCCGTGGCGCTGAGTGTAGCACGGCACGAAGCCAACGACGCCGGAAGGCCCTCCCTTAGCTCGACAGCCAGCTCCCGACGGGGTTACGATACCTTGAGTGTTCGCCGCACGGGATCGGGCCGTTGCGAAACCCGTCGCGCGTTGGAGGCAGTTATTGGAAGCGATGGTAATAGGCGGAAGCCGATTCATCGGATTGCACTTGGTGCGGCTTCTGAGCGAGCAGGGGCACGGCGTGACCGTGCTCAATCGCGGACAGACGGAGGCGGAGCTGCCGGCTAACGTTGAACGCCTGACCGCCGATCGCACCGATCCGGACCAAGTTCGCGATGCGTTGGTGAACCGATCGTGGGACGTAGTGTTCGACATCTCAGGCTACACTCCCGAAACCCTCGACCCAGTGGTTCGAGCGCTCGAGGGCAAGGTCGGTCGGTTTGTCTTCTGCAGTACGACATCCGTGTACGCGGAAAGTGACATCGCGCCCGTGGAGGAAGACTTCCCGCTGGACCGGAATCCCGATGCGAGCGAGTACGCCAGAAACAAGATTCTTTGCGAGGACCTGCTGGACCAATTCGAGGGACGCGGATTCCCGATGACGATTCTGCGTCCGCCCTACGTCTACGGGCCGGACAACTATCTGGCCCAGCGTGAGTTCAGTTACTTCGCCAGGTTAGCTCGGAGTCGGCGGATCATCGTGCCCGGCGCCGGACAGGCGTTGCTTCACTCGGTCCACGTCGACGACCTCGTCGATGCGTTCATCGCCGCTCCTCAAACCGATCAAACGATGGGGCGGACGTATACGATCTGCGGACCGGACGCGATCACCGTCGATGGCTGGGTCGCCGCGATCGGCGAGGCGATGGGCGTCGCGCCGGAGATCGTGCACTCGACGCCGAAGCAGTATGCAGCGCTGGAAGCCGACGCCCGCGCTTTCCCGTTCGGCTGGGAGCGCGGCACAGTATACTCGACCGAGAAGGCGCGAACTGACATGGAATGGTCGCCCAAGTACCACATGATGGACGGCCTCCGAATGACATACGAATGGTGGACGGAATCGGGATTGGACCAACATGATTGGGACTTCTCCGCCGAGGACCGGGCGCTGGAGATGCTGGACAGCGCGGAGTGAGCCGCTCTGGTCGCGACTCTAGCCTGCATCGCCTCTCCCTGAGAATGTGGAGACTTTAGGAAAAATGTATGCCGCGTAACTTCCTGAAAATACCAGTCCTCGTTGTGTCGCTGACCGCGTTACTGATTGTGTTCGTCGTTGTGGCAGCGTGCGGCGACGACGGGCTCGAAATCACAATTGGATCTCCCGCAACAGCCGTTCCGGCCGACACGCCGGCTCCGACGGCCACACCCTCGCCAACGCCGTCGCCGACACCGACGCCAACGGCGAGCCCGACCCCCACGCCGACGCCGAGTCCCACGCTAATTCCGACTCCGATGCCCATACCGCTGCCGACGGAAGTCCCGACGCGCACGCCCACGCCCAGCGTGCCAGGCGCTTCGGCGGCTACGGAGCCGCTCAGCGAGGCAGAGCAGATCTACTTCGATGCGGCGGACGCGATGAGTTTGGTGGATTCTTTCCACTACGAGATGAACGCGACGCTGTCTTTGGCCGCTGACGGACTCGGGTTCACGATCCCGGTGGAAATGACGGGCGATTTCCAGGCTCCCGATCGCAGCCAGGGGTCGCTCTCGATGAACATCATTTTGTTCCAGGTCGAGACCCAGTTCGTCAACATCGGCGACACGTCGTATTCCACCGATCCGGACACGGGCGAGTGGACGGTCGGCGCCGCAAACGGCGTATTTTTCGGCGACCCCGCGGACTTCGCCGATCCTGAATTCCTCGAGGCGGCGGGCAACTTTGCCGAGCTTACGATCAAGGGCATCGATGACCTTGATGGCGTCGAGGCCTACCATTTGGGCGGCATGCTGTCAGCCGAAGAAGCCGACGCCACCGGTGCCGAGGACTTTGCCACCGAGTTCTGGATCAGCGTCGATGACGGCCTCTTCCGGCAAGTGTCGTTCGCGGGCGAACTCGACGCCGAGGACCTGACGACCGACGACCTCCCGGTGGGCGACCTCGACGTCAGCGACGCGCAGTTCAGCGCCATGTTGACCTTCTCGGACTACAACAAGCCGATCGAAATCGTCGCCCCGGACCTGCCGGTCGCCGAGCCTCCATCCCCGCTGGACCCGCAACAACTCGATTCGGGGTGGCTCCGATACGAGCTGCCGGAGATGGGATTTACCATCGCGTTGCCGCCGTCATGGGAGGCGACGCGTCTCGACCCGGACCGAGCGTCGGACATATTCACTGCGATCGAGGAAACGAATCCGTTGCTGGCAAGACGCGTGGAAGATCAGATTCTCAGCTTGATCGATTCCGACGGGTTCAAGATTTTCGCTTACGACACCGACGTGTCCGTTGAAGACACCGACTTGACCACGATGAACCTGGTCTCAGAAGACGCTGGTTTCGAAGTGGCGCTCGATCTGTTCGCGGACTTGAGCGTGGAGCAGGTCGGATTGGTGCTCGAGGTCGATGGCGAGATCCAGAGGACAAGCGTGGATATTGGCGGCATCCTCGCCGAAGAACTCCGCTACACTATGAACGCTCCGGACGAAAACGACGAGACGGTGAAACTGGCCGTCAGCCAATATCTGCTGGTACAGGGCACGTTGCTCTGGGCCGTTACGTTGGCCACACCGCTTGAAAAATCAGACGCTCAATTGCCGATCTTCGAACAGATCGCGCAAAGCGTCGAGCTCACCGAACCGCTAGACGACGATTCAACCTTAGGTACAGAAAACCAATTTGAAGAGGAGACACCCTTGGCAAAGAGCTACGATTCACCGCCCGCGATGACCATCGACACGGACAAGAGCTACAAGGCGACCTTCGAGCTGGAGGAAGGCGGCGAATTCGTCGTCGAACTCTACGCCGCTGAAGCGCCGAAGACTGTGAACAACTTCGTGTTCCTGGCGCGCGACGGCTTCTACGACGGCGTGACGTTCCATCGCGTAATCCCCGACTTCATGGCGCAGGGCGGCGACCCGACCGGAACGGGCTCCGGCGGCCCCGGCTACAGGTTCGAAGACGAATTCCACCCCAGCCGGCGCCACGACAAGCCCGGCATCCTCTCGATGGCAAACGCCGGCCCCGACACCAACGGCAGCCAATTCTTCATCACATTCGTCCCGACACCCCACCTCAACGACGCGCACACGGTGTTCGGCGCGGTCATCGAGGGCATGGACGTGGTCAACGCCTTAACGGTCCGCGATCCGGGCTCAGCGCGAACACCCGGCGACGCCATCAAGACGATCATGATCACGGAGGAGTAGGCGGCTGGACGGATTGTCGGATGAAGGACCCAAGACTCGGCATATCGGCTGGTGTTGCCCGTTCGCCTGGCTCGGGGCGCGGTCTCCGTCACAGGAAGTTCCGCCCACGAAAACATTCGATGAACCCGGTCGATAAAACGACGTGTTTCGATTGATGCGTCGTTTTGGATGAGTAAGCTCAGCATGAGTAACACTGAGCGATTGCGAATCAGGGGATAACCATTGTCCGAAAACCTGGGCGCTCGCGCAATGCGCGGGCGGGTTCGCATTTCGGGCACGCGGGCGAGGTCGTCGTCAACCCACCTACTGCCGGCCGACTCGACTCAGGAACTCGATTCTCAGGCGGCGGCTCATCGTGTGGGTGTCGCGGTGGAGTATGTCCATCTCGAGTTCAAGCCGCTCGTCGGCGGACAGCGCCTCGAGCAGCGATTGCTTCTCCAGCAGGTCGAGGTCCAGCTTTTCAGCGATGTGAAACGAGAGCGCGGCTGGGTCTGACGGAACGCGCGTGCTCCGCGTCCACCCGCCCGAGATTCCGATCATCACGCGCGCGTAAGCGCTGAACGTCTCTCGGACCGCGTCCAGGTCAACTCGGGAGGCCTGCTCGGGCTCATCGGGGACTCCTTCGTCAAGCAACTCGACTTCGGCCGCCATGTACGGACGCTGTTGCGTCACGTCGTCGATCCGAAAGCGCCGGATCCCGGTGGCCGAGATGAAGTAGCGACCGCCGTCGATTTCGCTCACTTGAACGATACGGGCCACGGTGCCTATCGAGTACGGTTCAGAGGGCTCTCCGACTTCCGGGCCTCGCTTGATGAGCACGACCCCGAAACGCGAATCGTCGTCGAGGCAGTCCCGAAGCATGCGCTTGTATCGGCTCTCGAAGATCTGGAGGGGAATCGACGAGCCTGGGAAGAGCACCTGGTTGAGGGGGAACAGCGGGAGGCGGCGATGTCGAGACGTCATGGGCATCGCCTCGCGTTGATGAGCGGGGATGGCAGGATGCCGAAGCAGGCGCCGCTGGAGATCACGTTAAAGATGCAGCAGGCGCTCCAGTCGCTTGCGCCCTCGACAAGGACCGACCAACGCCAGGTTCAGCTTTTCGGTCGAAAGTAGATCGTCGGCGACCCTCGCCACTTCTTCGCCCGTAACCTGTCGAACATTGTGCACGACTTCGTCGACGGTGAGAACCCGGCCCATCAACGCCTCTTGGCTGCCCATCCATCCGGAAACCGCCCTCGTGTCCTCCATGCGCAACATTATCCGCCCGGCGACGAGCTGTCGCGCTCGGTCGAGCTCAGCCTGGGGAACGGGTTTCCACATCTCGGCGACCTGTTCCAAGATCGTCGAGGTCGCCTCGTACACGCGTTTCGAATCCACGCCCGCGATGATCGCGAATGCGCCGGTGTCCTGGAAATGGCTGACTCCGCTGTGAACGTCGTACGCCAAGCCGCGCTTCTCGCGAACCTCGACGAACAACCGACTGCTCATGCCTTCGCCCAGCATGACGCTGAGTAGGTCCAAAGCGTATCGAGCCGGGTTGTGCAGATCCAGTCCGGGCAAGGCGATCGAAAGGTGGAGCTGCTCCGTTCGTCGGTACTCCAATCGCAATTGCGACTCCGATTGCTCGTGCGTAAACGGCGACCAATCGTTGCCTTTCGCCCGCGGCCAATCGCCGCACAGAGTTTCGACTTGCTCCAACACGGCCTCGGTCGAAATGCTTCCCGCGATGCTGATGACGATGTTGTCGGGCGCGTAGTAAGCGTTCAAATGGCGCAGCATGGCGTCGCGCGTGATGCTCGACACCGATTCGTTGGTGCCGCCGATATCGCGGCCGAGGGGATGGCCCGGCCACAGCATCTCGTCGATCATCGTGTCGACGCGCGCCGAAGGCTGGTCATGGATCATCGCCAGCTCTTCCAGCACGACCATCCGCTCCTTCTCGATGCTGTCCGCCTCGAACAGCGAGTTGCGCAGCATGTCGATCAGGAGCTCAAGGCTTTCGGAGAAGTGGGACTCGGCTATCTTGCACCAGTAGACAGTGAGTTCTTGTTCGGTCGACGCGTTGAGGACGCCGCCGCCGCCTTCAATGAGCCCGCTAATTTGGACCGGGTCCGGTTTGCTCTCCGTGCCCTTGAAAACAAGGTGTTCGATGAAATGGGAGACTCCGGCTTCCTCATCGGTTTCGTATCGCGATCCGACCCCGACGAAAATGGAGATCGAAACGGATCGGGTGTGCGGCATTTCGCAGGTGAGCACCCGCAGCCCGTTGGGCATCGTGGTCTTTTGGAAGACTTGTGGCTTATCGGTCGTTGTTGTCATGCTCATGATTCTATGGTGGCGTTGGTTAGCAGTCAAACGACTGCAAATTCTCCGAGAAGAGACGGTGCGTCAGTCCGATCGATGACGAGGGCGCCGAACTTTAGAATCGATGACCGCTACCAGACCGGGACTTCATCGTCGCCCATCCGATCCGAGCGCTAATTACCGAGGCAGCTCGACTGGTCTCGTCAACGCGACCGCGCGCCGCATCTTCAATCACCCATGGGGATGCGGCGCGCAGATACTCCTGATTGCTACTCCGGAGGCGCGATTTCGACGCCGGCGCGTTGCTCTTGGATGCGCGCGACGGCTCCGGCGGCCAGCCTGCCCCAGCCCTCGTTCTGCGCCGTGATGTATCGCTGTTGCGCAGTGTTCGACATCTCCATCGGCACGCGGAGTTCTCGACCGAGCTGCGTCGCCAATCCGACGTCTTTGGCCGCGAGGTCGAGTTGGAATCCGGGATCGAAGTTCCGCTTGAATATGCCGTTCGGTAAGCCCTGCATCGCCTGCGTGTTGCCCGAGCTCCCGGCGACCGCCGTGAACAGCGTCTCAGCGTCGACGCCAGCTTTGATGCCAAGGGTGAACGCTTCCGACAGCAGCACTCCCGTGGCGAGGCCGATCAGGTTGTTCACGATCTTGCACACAGCGCCGGCGCCGCGGTCGCCACAGTACATAACCTTGTCGCCGATCAAGTCGAGCACCGTTTTGAACTCGTCGTACGTATCGCGGTCGCCGCCCACCATCACGCACAACGTAGCGTCTTCCGCTCCGCCAGTGCCACCCGACACCGGCGCATCGAGCACACGCACGCCACGGGATTCGGCCTGGGTCGCGAGCCTTTCCATCGTCGTCGGGTCAGTTGTGCTCAGATCGAAGTAGGCTGTTCCACTGTGGGCGCCGCTCAGTATGCCGCCTTCTCCGGCGAACACTTCTTCGACGTCCTGCGGTCGAGGCAGCGACGTGAACACGACATCGCTTGCTTCAGCAGCCTGGCCGGGACTGTTGGCCCACGTTGCACCGAGCGAGAGCAACTCTTCCGCCGCCTCTTTGCTGATGTCGAACACGGTCATTTCGTGCCCGCCCTTGAGGATGTTTCGGGCCATGTGGCGCCCCATGTATCCGACTCCGATGAATCCGATTTTCACTTCAATCCCCCTGCTTTATGATGAGTGGTCATTGGTCGCGCGTCGCATCCTGGTCGCGCGGACCTGCATCATACGTTCGATACAAGTGTGTGACAAGACGGCTGCAACAATCCGTGTCGCAGCCGCTCGCGTAGTATTCTATACAGGGGCGATCGATGTTCGGTTGCGCGGTGTACGGGATGTGTAGAGGTGAGGCGATGACGCACCGGCGGTTCAATCGCAAACACACGGTCTGGCTAACAGGTGTCTTCCAGGCAATCGTGTTCGCCGCTGCCGCGTGCTCTGAATCGGCGCCCGCGGCGGCCCCGGATCCCACGGCCGAGGTTCCCACCACTCAGAGCCCCGCGCCGACGGCAACCAACGCGCCAGGTGTCGCCGATACTCCGGCGCCCACCGCGCCGTCGGTGACCGCGGTCGCCGAGACGCCTGAGCCTAACACCGCGACCCCTGAACCGACTGCAAACCCCCTGCCACTGGCGCCTGATGCCGACCCGGTCACTCTCGATGGCACTCCAAAGCTGAAGGACACCGGCAATTGGATAAACACGGAGCCGTTCACATTGGCCGAACAACGCGAGCTCGGCAACGTGGTTCTTATCCATTTCTGGACCTACACCTGCGTCAACTGCATCCGTACGTTGCCGTTCCTTCGTGAGTGGCACTCGAAGTACTCGGATCGTGGACTGACGATTCTCGGCGTGCACACGTCCGAGTTCGAGTTCGAGAAGATCACAGACAACGTCTAGGACGCGGTCACGGAGTTCGACATCAGATACTCGATCGTTCAGGACAACGATTTCGGCACGTGGAACGAATTCGAGAATCGCTTCTGGCCCGCCAAGTACCTGATAGACCTACAGGGCGAGGTGCGGTACAACCATTTCGGCGAAGGCGGGTACGACGAAACCGAGTTGCAGATGCGCGCCCTGCTCACGGAAGCGGGACACGACGTCTCGGACATCCCGGCGAACTCAGATCCCGGGCCCCAACTCGATACGGCGGTGGACGGCTCACTGGGCCTCAACGGGACGACGCGCGAGCTCTATGCCGGCTACGAACGCAACATCGGCGCTCTGCGGTCGCAATCCACGCCGTACGTTCGTCACGTCGAATACTATGAAAACCTTGATGTTGAGGTTGACTACATCGACCCGGGCGACCACGAGAACCACTTCCTGTACCTTGAAGGTTTCTGGAGGAACGGGCCTGAGAGCCTGCTGCACGCCCGCGAGACATCTGACTACGACGACTACATCGGGATCAAGTTCTCTATGGGACCAGCGTCAACGCGGTCATGGAGCCTGCTGACGGGATGCTGGTCCAGGTCAGGGTGACGCTGGACGAAGCGCCTGTCGGCAGCGACGAATCCGGCGCCGACATCCAGTACGACCCAGATGGAAACAGCTTCATCGAAGTCGGCACGTCTCGCATGTATTTCGTTCTAAATCGGGACGATTTCGGCGGGGGCGAATTGCGGTTGAGTTCCAACTCTCCGGAGTTCTCGCTGTTCGTGTTCACATTCGGCGCGTACGAAGGCGGCGAGCCCAACCCTAACCCCACCGCGTCGATCGGCGGCGGCTACGATGCCGGCAAAAACTAGGCGGCGGAACTGGGCGTTTGCGCTAGCCTGGGTTGCATTGGTCGCAGCGGCATGTTCGACCGCATCGGAGCCAATTCAACCCGAACCTACGCCGATACCGGTGGCAACGGTCCCCGCTAGCACCGAGCCGCGCCCGGATCAGGTCCCGCTGATTAAAGGCCCTCTGTCCGACGACGGGCTTCAGGCCATTTTCGCGACACCTGATTTGGGGGTCGGACTCAACAGATTCGCTTTCGTGCTGACGTCCGCCGAACGCCTCAGCAGCGAGCCCGTGGCCACCGTTTCCTCGTATTACGTCCCGAACGACGGTTCGGAACCGGAGCACAGGCAGACCGCGCTCGCATTATTCCATAAGTTCCCGTATGTCTCCCGAGGGCTGTACGCGACCAGGCTGGAATTCGATCGACCGGGCAACTGGTCCGTCGAAGCCAGCGTGTCGGCCGGGATCGACGAACCGCGCTCGGCGAAGCTGTTCTTCGAAGTGCGCGAGGCGACGTCAGCCCCTGCGTTGGGCGCCCCGGCGGTTCGCAGCAAAAGCAAGACCAACGGAGACGTAGGGTCGCCGGAGGAACTCTCGACAGGTTCCCAGCACGACCCTGATCCGTACCGTCTGACGATTGCCGAGGCTGTGGACAGCGGGATCCCGACCGTCGTAGTAATGGCGAGTCCGGCGTTCTGCACGAACGCGGTGTGCGGCCCGCAGGTCGAAGTGCTTAGCCAGCTTAAAGACGAGTTCCGCGACCAGGCCAACTTCATCCACGTCGACTTCTACGACAACCCCGAGGAGATACAGGGAGACTTGTCGTGAGCGCGGCCGTCGCCCACGGTGATCGATTGGAACCTGCCCAGCAGCGAATGGTCGTTCGTGATCGATAGACAGGGCGTCATCGCCGGACGTTTCGAGTCGTTCGCGACGCTGGCCGCGCTCCGCTCCGCGCTCAAAGAGGCGCTCTGATCGGGATGGCCTATGGGGCTGAGGTTCTGAGCCAATTATCGTACGTTCGAAACCGCCGCGTGAATCCTCATCAGCTCTGGGACGGTCTCGGGAGGGCGTCTTCCAAAGCCGCACTCGGTGGCTGCACCAAATTCACCGACGTGCCGTTTGGCTGTCTCGATACGGCGCCGGGTTCCTTCGACCCCATCGCTCATGTGCACCAGGCCGAGGTACAGCTCTGCCTTTGAACCGGTGTGGAGGCCTGTCAACGGCTCGAAATAGGCGTCGTCGGTTCGGTTCCCCGGTACCGGCAGATGTAGCCAGTTCACGGAACGAGCAATGCCCGACAGTACGGAGTTGGCGATTTCAGTCAGTCTGGAGGCGTCTTCGGGTTCTTTGAAGTGCTTGTGACCGGCATCCCCGAAACACAGGTGATAACCCAACTCGACATCTTCCGGTATCTTTGCGCCCAGCCTCGTTAGTCTCTCGGCGATGCCAGTTTCGAGGTCATCAAAATGCGGCTGGGACATTCCCTCAAGAAGGGAGAACTCGACGGCCACGCCCCACTGAACTGCTAGTTCTCGATGCGGGACTGCGCCCAAGATGTCGTTGAACTCATTCAGCAGCGCGGTCTCATAGGCGGGCTCGACGGCGGCTCGATCGCTGGGAGCCACAAATGAGGTCACCGGAGCGAGCGGTGTGGGTAAACTGACCTGGAAGCGAAGGTCTTGCGGAAGGAGCCCATCGGACTTTAGGCGTGAGAACTCGCCGTACGAGTTCTTGGCGGCCTCTGCATAGCCAAAGTTGTCGAAAACGAGCTCGCCCACGGTTGCCGACGGGAGCAGTCCGAATTGAGGGTGCGTCCGATATGCGTCCCCACCCGACGCGCCGGCTTCGAAAAGGGGGTGATCCTTGAATACACTCGACTGCCAGCCAATCCAATAGGACCGGATGCCGGTCTCGCCGTCCGGAACGCGGCGCAGTCGTTCGCCTAGAATTGACACCGCCATTCGGAAAACGTCTCCCGATCCGTTCAGTGGTACGCTGCCAGCCAAATGCACACCGGACGGTTGATCGATGCGATCCGTCATCGTCATCCTCACCTCAATCGGCCGCGGCTGATTCGATGCCAAGTCCGCTGCCGCCAAACTCACTCGTCACGATTCGCGGGCATACACGAAATGCTAACGGCGAGACAATGTGCGGTCAACGGTTCGACCGAAACGATCCATCGTGCACTGAGCTCCCGTCCAAGTTATGATTACAACAACGAGGGCGATCGATCACCCGTTCAAATCGGGCGCGTCGGTTGAAAGAACCGAGATTTCCCCGACCGCGCGATGAAGCCTGACCAATTCCGAACAGTCAAGAACAACGAGCAAAAGCAGGAGAACAGAACCTAAATGGGCAGATCCAATTGGTATTACGACCACCCTCCAACTTGCAATTGCGCCGCGTGTACACGGGCACGGGCGCAGACTGAGGAAAAGGTCACGCTCAAAGCCATTTTTGCTCGCGTGAAAGAACTCTTCCAACGTAAGAAGTAGGCGCCTCGATTTATACGAAAGTCGCCAACTATCGGACGGCCCGCGAGCCGGAGGTGTGAATTGCTGCGTATCGGAAAAGAGTTCGCCGACGAAATGATCGCGCACTCCCAGGAAGAGAATCCAGACGAATGCTGTGGGATCCTTTCAGGCGCGGACGACAACGTCGCGAAGCTGTATCGCATCAAGAACGCCACGCCGAGCCCGTATCGGTACTCGATGGAGCCGCAAGAATTCCTGGAAGCGATGCTGGATTCCGAGCGCAACGAATGGGAGATGCTGGCTTTCTACCACTCCCACACCCACAGTCCGGCCTACCCGTCGCAGACCGACGTCCGGCTGGCCGTCGATAGCTGGATGCTCGATGTCCTCTACATCCTCGTGTCGCTCGAAGACACAGACGCCCCCCAGATCAGAGCTTTTCAGATCACGGAAGCGAGCGAGATCCTCGAAAAAGAGTTCAAGATCGTCTGCTCTCGATGATGCTCAGTCCGCTATCCACGCCTATCCGACCGCCTCTCCCGCCGAAGTAGAATGCCCGCTTGCCACACCCGCGGCCCGATGGATGACAAGGGCGCCGCCCCGGCGCAGCGCGAAATTTCTTTCGAAACTCATGCTAACCGAGCGGCGCCCTTCGCGTTGTAGTAGGCGGACATTCCGGAATACCGATTCGACGTCAGACATCACGGAACACCTACCACAATCGGAGGGTAGACTAGCATGAATTACAAGCGGATAACAGCCGGGGCCATGGTGGCGCTCGCGGGGTTGGCATTCACGGCGGTCATCGCTGCCAACCCGTTCGCCACACAGGCCAACAGCCAACCAACGAACGAAGACACGCTGCTCCCAGTGACGGAGCACCTGCAGGCAACCGAAGACACGGACGCTGAGGCTTATATCGGCATCGCGATCTCGCCCGTCTCGGCCGCTGAAACCGAAGAACTCGGCATCGAAGGCGGAGCGAAAGTCGTCGGCGTAATCGAAAGCGGACCCGCTGACGGCGTGCTGGAGGAGGGCGACGTCATCATAGGCATCGGTGACGAAACGGTCGACTCCACATCAAACGTCATGGACATCGTACGAACATCCGAACCCGGCGACACGGTGGCAGTCACCGTCCGTCGAGGCGACGACACGATAGTGCTGAGCGTTACGCTTGGCGAACGCGAGGTAGGGCAGAGATCGTTCGTGCGCCGATTTGCCCAGGCTCTGCCGGGCCAACACGGTCGCGAGGACGTGGGCCAGATGCTGATGGGCCAGGCCATGCGGCTCCTCGACAGATTCGCACGTGGCGAGATGATCATCGCCGACGAAGACGGCAACTACCAGACCCATAGGGCTGCCGTCGGAACGGTCGTCACGTCAGACACCGTCACAGGCACGCTGACGCTGCAGCCCAAAGACGGCTCCGACCCGATCGACTACACGATCACCGACGAGACGCAGGTCAACATGAACCGCACTGGCGACATCAGCGCTCTGAACACCGAAGACACGACGCTGGTCGTCGATGTGAACGGCGAGGCGAAGATCATCCATCAGGGCGACATGCCAGAGCCGAACAAGAGCCACGGCTCGGGCGTCGGCAGACGCAGACACGCGGGATTCAGCGGAATGATCGGGCGCTCAAGCCACGACCAACGATCCGGCCAGAACCGCCCCAACATTAACGTCTTCCGGCCGTTCGGCCCGCAAAACGCACAGTCAGGATTTCCTTTCTTCGGCCAAGGAAGCTTTGGTCCTGATTCCCTCGACAACCTCCCATCCGAAATACAAGAGATCTTCGAGCGCATGGAAGCAAACGGCTTCGACCGAGGTGCCTTCCACGAGTTGGTGTGTGGCCGAGAGGTGCTTGACCAACTTCCAAACGGCATCGAGATTCGCTGCGAATCCTCGGACCGGGACGGCTCCACCCCGATATCCGGCGATGCTCTCTGACTCTCTAAGCGGTACGCGTTCACACCTCGCGTACCACCCGGCATCAGGGTTCGGAGCGAACCTGACGCCTGCTCAAAGGCCCAGCCACCCGGCGGGGCCTGTTGCGGATTTCGACGGACCGGAAACTAAGCGGCAAACACGGCAACGCCTTTGACCTGCACCTAGTCTTTGTACCACTCCCTATGTTAGTCCGACAAGCACTGGGACATGGCCCGGAAATAGGACTGCCTGTAGCCCAGCGAGCTATGTGGTCTGATGCGGTTGCGTTAGGTCTGTACCGCTCCGCCAGTACCTGCATCTCCGGCAATGTGTAGAAGATCTCCCAATCCACCAGTTCGTCCCTGAGCTTTCTCATCGAAACTCTCCACATAGCCGTTCTCCCAAGGGTGACCCGGGCCCAACGTACAGTGTCTTAAGCTCCCACCTTCCCGGTCACTCCTGAATAGCCCTGCCCGTAAACTCCGGCCTGTTGTCGGAGCGGATGTGATCGGGCACACCCCTGGCTGCCATCAACTCGGTCAAGGTCTCGATAACGTCGGAAGACTTGATTTCCCGGTCAGCCCTGATCGCCGGACACTCCCTGGTGTATTCGCCTATGACGATCAACAGCCCCACGACTCTGCCGTCTTGAGTCGAGGTCACGTCAATAGGTGTGTAAACGTGGTCAGGCGGCGGCCTCCTCCGTGTCGGTGTGG
>PVBE011660048.1_pt1 | contig 23011 bp, 22 predicted proteins | sample 1631181 | NCBI WGS metagenome assembly PVBE01 (sample SAMN08397723, study PRJNA350692) | Marine metagenome, whole genome shotgun sequencing project. | isolation source: water | place: Pacific Ocean | collected 2012-04 | reverse complement strand
TACAATTTCAGGAAATATTTTTTTCTTTGCAAAGTATTTTTTTGTGATATTTGGATACTTTGTTCCTACAACCAAATCTGATCCGGGCAACAAACTGATTTTTTTGTTTTTCAAGCAGGCAAGTATCATTTTACATTTGCCAATTGGCAGGGACCCTGGTTCATAAATGTCGCAATTTGCTTCTGAGATACAGTCTGAGCCAACAAGACCACAATCGGCGGCGCCTAGCTCGACATATCTGGGAACATCGGCTGGCTTGCAAATCAATATCCTAATATTGTCAATGTCGAAAAGCAGCTCCCTTGTGGCTTTTTTAGCAATACTCGTTGTGTATCCACGCTTATCCATGAGCGCCATTACCTCTTTAAATATTCTGCCTTTGGCAACTGCTACCCTTATTCTTTCTCTCTCCAAATCCTTGCTCCTAAACCCTGTAGTTTATTATCAATTGATTCATACCCTCTATCAAGATGATAGATTCTACGAACCTCACTCTTGCCTTTTGCGGACAAAGCCCCTATCAAAAGAGAAGCGCTTGCCCTCAGGTCGCTTGCCTGCATAGTTGCTCCAATCAGCCCCTTAACGCCACACACAGTGGCAACGTTTCCCTTCAAAGAGATCTCTGCCCCTAATTTTCTAAGCTCAGCTACATGAATAAACCTGTTTGGAAAAATGTTTTCGGTGATTTTCGACACCCCATTTGCCAAAACCAAAACCGACATAAGCTGTGCTTGTAAATCAGTTGGAAAAAGAGGGTGGGGGTTGGTTTCGATGTTGGTCGGACTAACGGTTGGTGGCGAGGATACTTTTAAGACGGAAAGGCCTTGCTTTTCAACCTTTGAGCCCACGGACTCTATTGCCTTCCTTGCTTCGTCAAGGTGTCTTGGCTCACAATTCGAAATCTCAATTTCATTTCCTACAACGCTACCCAACGCTAGAAATGTTCCAGCCTCAATCCTATCTGGTATTACACTGTAGGGCTCACTTTGTGGGTCCAAAGACGTGACCGGAGAAATCTCAATCGTACCACCTTTTTGATTTATCGTTGCGCCCAAAGAAGACAAAAAATTAATCAAATCTTCTACTTCAGGCTCTACGGCGCAGTTATACAGAGTTGTTTTATTTTTTGCCAAAACGGAAGAGAGAATTAAATTTTCCGTACCGGTAACGGTCTTTACCGTAAATTTGTAGTTTCCACCAGTTCTTTTGGTCGAAACGGACTCCAGGTATCCACCACCTATGTTTGTTTTATATCCCAAAGCATCAAAACCCTTAATGTGCTGATCGATTGGCCTATCTCCTATTGCGCAACCGCCGGGAAAAGAAACCCTAGCCCTTCCAAGTCTTCCAAGAAGAGACCCCCAAACCAAAACCGAGGCCCTCATTGTTTTAACAAGATCATATGGAGCTTCGTGTTTTGAGATTTTTTTGGTGTCGATTGAGATGCTGTTTTTTTCAAAAAAGACTTCTGCACCCAGCGTTTCAAGCAATTTAAGCATTGTCTCTACGTCGCTAATTCGGGGGACGTTGTTTATTTTATATTCCCCACCAAACAGAGCTGTGGCGGCCAGAATTGGCAGGGAAGAGTTCTTAGAGCCAGATATTTCCACACTTCCTTTTAGCGCCACCCCGCCTTCAATAACTATTTTTTCCATGTTCCTACAACTACCCTGTCAATTTTATTTAAATCACGGAAAGATTCAACATTTTTATACCCAAGCACTTCAAGTAGACTCTTTGTTTCTTCTGCCTGGGCATAACCTACTTCTAAAAAAATCTTCCCATTTTTTTTCAAAAAATTAGTGCTATCCGAAGAAATTTTCTTTATATGCGAAAGACCCCCTAAGCCAGAGAACAAAGCCCCCTTGGGTTCGTATTGCCTGATAGACACATCCAGCGATTCGCCCTCACCTCTATCAATGTAGGGGGGGTTTGCACAAATATAATCAAATTTAATCCTAGGAATGCTTTGAAACAAATTAGAGCGTAGCAATCTTGTTTTTTTTTCTAGACCCATGGCCTTCTGGTTGTCACGGCAACATTGCAATGCCTTGAGGCTATTATCAACTAGAAAAACTTTTTTTATGTTAACCGCCACCTCCTTCGCTATTGTCAGCCCAACACAGCCACTCCCAGTACACATGTCTAAACAAATCAGCTTACCAGAACGATTTTTTTTTACCTCGGAGATTACGACCCCTACTAATACTTCAGTTTCGGGCCTTGGGATAAAAACCCCCTTCTTTATAATGTACTCATTTGAATAAAAACAACTTCTCTCGCAAATATAAGATATAGGCTCACCGCCAACCCTTCTTTCTACCAATTGCATGAACTTCCCCCTTGTTCTTCTAGAAACACGGTCCTCGGGGTGGGTAAAAATATTTTCTAAAGTTTTGTTTGCGGAGTACCCGAACAAAATATTCGCCTCCGTGACACAATTATCATTACCGTTTCTTTTTAGTTTTTGTTGGCCCAACCTAAGGACTTGATTGATGGAAACATCCATTGTGTGATTATATACTATATTAAATTTCGGAGTTATGAGCGAAGACGTTAAGAGCAAATTTAAAAAGTTCAACAAAGAGTTTAAAGACTATTGTATCTCCAAAAAAAGCCCGGCCATTTTGCTTGCCGTTTCTAAAACAAAACCTCTGTCTCAAATTATAGATCTTTACGAGGAAGGCCAGAAAACTTTTGGAGAAAACTATGCTCAAGAGCTAAGAGATAAAAACCTAGAGAACTTAAGTGCAGCGGCCAAAAATCTGGCCTGGCACTTTATAGGACAAATCCAAAAGAACAAAATTAAATATATCGTTGGCACGACGGCCCTTATTCACACAGTTGATAGCTATGGAAAAGCTGCTTTAATTAGTTCTCTTTGCGAACAAAGAGAGATAAAGCAAAGTATTTTATTGCAGATTAATATTTCCAATGACAAGAACAAGGCAGGAATAAAAAGAGAAGACGCAAAAAGCTTGGTTAAAAAGATTAAAACTTTAGAGAGAATACAACTTAAAGGATTAATGACTATCACTGAATTCTCGGACGATCCAGAGAAATCAAGACCTTTCTATAGGGACCTAAGGTTGCTTGCCATGGAGCTAAAAGAGGAGCTTCTTTACCGCCCGGAACTATCCATGGGAATGAGTGATGATTATAGGGTGGCCATAGACGAAGGGGCAACAATTGTAAGAATAGGAAGTAAAATTTTTGGAGAAAGAAAAAAGACATTATAATCAAGTAATGCGTATAGGCATAATAGGTGCGGGAAACATGGCAACAGCAATTTTATCTGGCATAGCCGGAATACATAAAGGCGTAAGTATTTGCTGCTCAGATATCAACCAAAAGCAGTTATCCAAAATAAAAACGACAAAGAAAGTAAAAACCACAAAAGACAACACGGTAGCAACAAAAAAAAGCGCGATTGTTTTTCTGTGTGTTAAACCGAACATTATAGAAAAAGTTGCAAAAGAGATAAAACCCTTTCTTAAACCTAATCAAATAGTGGTTTCCGTAGCCGCCGGAGTAACAATCAAAAGTCTAGAGGTGTTCCTAGGGAAGGACAAAAAGATTATTAGAACCATGCCAAACTTGCCGTGCTTAATAAGAAAAGGCGTTGTTGCGATGATGGCAAATAAAAACTGTAATCCCAAAGATAAAAAAATGGCGGAAAAGCTTACGTCTTCAATTGGAAAGCTTGTTCATTTACGACAAGAAAAAGATTTTGATTGCATAACGGCATTGAGCGGGTCTGGACCGGCGTTTTTTGCACAATATATTAGATCAAACCTAGAATTTGCGAAATCCAAAAAAATTAATTCAAAAGAAGCTCGGCTACTAGTTTTTGAAACCCTTTCCGGAACCCTAGAGTTTCTACAACACGCCAATATAGAAATAAAAGATTTTATATCTATAGTTGCCTCCCCAGGTGGTACGACCGAAGCGGGATTAAAAACCTTGCGAGACAACAATTATCAGAAAATCATTAAAAAATCGCTTGAAATGGCATCAAAAAAATCATTTTCAATTAGCAAGGGCATTCTTTCAAAAAGGAGAGATGGATGAAAAATTTTTTACTCGCTTTTGCGGGAATTTTAAATGCGATATTCTCAATTTTTTTTTGGCTCATCTTATTTCGTGTTCTAATTTCATGGGTCAACCCAGACCCCTATAATCCAATTGTCCAATTCCTGATTAGGGTAACGGAGCCTGTCTTGGGCCCCATAAGAAACGCCCTACCTCATTTTGGCGGAATAGACATCTCTCCTATTATCGCCTGGATAGCAATTGAATACGTGGGAAAAGTGTTTATCGTGGGAGAGCTTTTGCGGTACGCTCACAACTTTTAATTGTGAAGATATCAGTTTTAGTTAAACCAAGGTCCCAAAAATCCGAAGTGATTTCCTATGAAAACGACATCCTTACTGTTAAAGTTGCGGCCATCCCACACAAACAGCAATCCAACAAGAAGCTCATTAGAGTTTTGTCCGATTTTTTTGATGTACCAAAATCAAGGATAAGCATAGTAGGTCGGAAATCTAGGATTAAAATTGTTAGTCTTCAGACGGACGCGGAAAATATTGCCTTAGGCTTAAAAAAACTGTTATAATTAGAAACTGAAATAATCAGCATTTATCCATAGGAGCAAAAAGATGAAGATAAGCTTATTAGGTGGTACAGGTGCTTTCGCGGAAGGATTAGTTATAAGATGGGCGAAGGCAGGACATGAAATTTTTATAGGGTCTCGAAAGCAGGAAAAAGCGGAAGGAATAACCAACGAAATGCTGGAAAAGGCTAAATCGGTGGGGGTTGATGCGAGCATTACTGGGCTTACGAACGAAGAAGCGGCAAAACAAACAGAGGTTGTTGTTGTTTGTCTCCCCCACGAATATGCGAAATCAACACTCGAAGGAATAAGGGGTTCGTTTACAAATCAAATTGTTATAACTCCTGTTGTTCCGATGGTGAGAAACGAAGAGACCAAAAGCTTCCTTTTTCAACAACCAGAATCAGGATCTTCGGCAGCGGAAATCAAGGGGGTTTTACCTGATACTGTTAAGATAGTAAGTGCCTATCACAACATTCCTGCAAAAGGGCTGGCAAATTTTGAAAAAGAGCTAGATTACCATGTGGTAATTTGTGGAGACGATGAAGATGCAAAGAAATGTGTGGCCGAACTCACAGAAGATATGCCAAAATTAAAAGCCATAGACGCCGGGCAACTGGAGCTTTCTGGCATGATTGAGGCCATAACGCCCTTAATTGTCAATATGAACATTAAACACAAACACGAGTTTTCTATCAAATTTGTTTGATAGCTTGAAACTTTGGCAACAATGATTAGCTTATAATGAAATTAAATTTTTAGGAGAAAGACATGGCAAAATCAATTAGACCCTTAGGGGATAAAGTTTTAGTGGAAAGGATGGAGGCGCTGGAGACAACGGAGGGAGGAATCATAATACCCGATGCTTCCCAAGAAAAGCCCTTAGAAGGAACGGTTATTGCAGTTGGAAAAGGAAGGGTGGACGAAAAAGGAAAGCTGACCCCTTTAACTGTTAAAAAAGGAGACAAAGTTCTTTTTAGCAAGTATGGAGGAGGGGAAATCTCCATTGATGGCCAAGACCTTTTAATACTTGAAGAAACTGATATTTTAGCGGTTCTTGAAAACACTATTTAATAAATATTCTGTGGTTAGGTTTTTTGTCTTAGGGAATCTAACTAAAGGCGCTAAGTCTTCCAGGCGGTCTACGTCTAGGGCGATGTTTGGGTTTTCAACAACTAAATATTTCACACCTTTTTCCTCAAAAGCTTGAACGTGTTTTTTTAAACTTCCAGGCCCAAAGAATGAAGGTATCACATCTGGCGGACCCCTTAATAGAGCATTTGTTCCTGTGCCACTTTCTGAAGGCACAATGACACATGATTTATTCATAAGCGCGTAATTAAAAATCTCATCGATATCTTCAGATTTAACAAGCGGTATATCGGCTGGAACTCTTAGTATTTTTTCGGCGCCTAATGAGATGAGATGTTTGGATGCCCAGTCCACAGAGACGCTCTCATTTACCTGGTTTGTTTCAAGGAGAACCTCAATCCCAATCTTGTTCGCCACTTCTATTGCTTCTTCGTCTTTTGTCACGATAAAATTTTTATCTGAAATTTTCGATCTTTTTACTTGCCATAAAACATCTTCGAGCATACAGCGTACGATGTTTAGTGTAACCGTATCAGACAAATCTTTTCTCATACGAGACTTCGCCTCTTTGAAATTTTTAAAGGAGATGATAATAAAATTCATAAATCTAAAACTGAGGTTATTATAAACTAGTCACATAGAGATTTGATACAATAAAATTATGAGAATATTCTCCTGGAACGTAAACGGAATTAGGGCTGTTAGGAACAAAGGCTTTCTCAAGTTTGTTAAAAAATTCAACCCCGATATCCTGTGTCTACAAGAAATCAAAGCAGAAGAGTCCCAGCTTTCCGAGGACCTAACTAACATACCAGGCTACTCTTCGTGCTTTAACTCGGCCAAAACCAAAAAGGGCTACTCTGGAGTTGCTATTTATTCAAAAATCAAACCAGTTTCCTTTGGCATAAGCCTAGATGCGGAAAAAGAATTTGATATAGAAGGAAGGAATTTGATTTTTCACTATAAAGATTTTGTGCTTTTGAATCTTTATTTTCCTAATGGGCAAATGAGTGACGAGAGGCTGGATTACAAATTGCGATTTCACGAGGCGGTTTACAATTTTACCTCAAAACTTAAACGAAGAAAGAAGAACATAATTGTCTGCGGCGACTACAATATAGCCCATAATGAAATTGATTTAAAACACCCAAAAGCGAACCAAAACACTTCGGGCTTTCTACGAATTGAGAGAGACTGGCTAGATCGGTTTCAGAAAAAAGGTTTTATGGATACTTTTCGGCATTTTTACCCCAACGAGGTTAAGTACTCTTGGTGGACTTATATGAGAAATGCGCGTCAAAACAATGTTGGATGGAGGATAGATTATTTTTGGGTCTCTGATATTTCAAAAATTAAGACGGCCGACATACACAACGAAGTGCTTGGCTCAGACCATTGTCCAGTTTCTATAAGACTTAAATAAAGACTATTGGGAATTAGTATCGTCGAAGTATCCATCTGCTAGGTTCTCAAAACTAGGAATACCCTGACTGTCGAGAAATGCGAGAGATACTGTTCCCGTGGGGCCATTTCTTTGCTTCCCAATTATGACTTCGGCAATACCATCTCTTTCTTCAACGTTTCTTGTGTACGCATCTGCTCTATGAATAAATAAAACCACATCGGCATCCTGTTCGAGGGCACCGCTCTCACGCAAATCGGAAAGCTGAGGTTTTCTGTCCGATCTTGCTTCAGTTTGCCTACTCAGTTGGGAGATGGCTATAATAGGAATCTTGAGCTCCTTGGCCAGTGCTTTTAATGAAGATGAAATTTCCGCTATTTCTCTTTCCCTGCTTTCTGATTTAGCGGCCCCCCTCATAAGTTGTAAATAGTCAACAACCAAAAGATCAATATCTTTGTCACTTTTAAGCCTTCTTGTTCTAGCTCTTAACTCAAGAGCGGTAATTGCTGGGGTGTCGTCTATATAAATATTTGCTTTTTGCAAATCTTCCGCGGCGTCAACTACTTTCTTAAACTCTGTCTCAGACAAATATCCCCTCCTAATGTTTCCAAAATCTATTTTTGATTTTGCGGATAGCATTCTCATCATTAATTGTTCTTTGGTCATCTCTAATGAAAAAAAGCCGATACTCATGTCGTGTGTTAGCCCAGAATGTATGAGTATGTTTAACGCAAAAGCCGTTTTTCCCATACCAGGCCTGGCGGCCAGTATTATCAAATCAGAGGCTTGAAATCCTGCGGTCTTTTGATCCAGCTTCTTGAAGCCGCTAGCTATACCTGTTATTGCCTCTTTCCTCTTAACTAACCCTTCGATAATCTCGATAGTTGTTATAGCTAGCTCCCTAGAAGAAGAAAATCCTTGCCTTTGTTTATTTTGAGTGATATCAAATAGCTTTTTCTCTGCTTCATCTACGAATTCTTCAACAACAATTTCGCTCATCTGACTCTCTCTAATAATCTCCGATGCAGTTTTAATCATGTCACGCAAAATCGATTTTTCTTTTACAGATTTTGCATAATAACTTATGTTAGAGGCGCTAGGAACGACTTCAACAAGTTGAGTTAGGTACGAACTGCCACCAACATCTTGAAGTAGGGACTTCTTCTGCTTTAGTTTTTCATATAAAGTTAAAACATCTATCGGGACCTTCTCGTCATCTAGATCAAGCATTGCCGAAAATATCTTTCTGTGGTTAGCATCGTAGAAATCATCTATCGTGATTTCCTCAAGGGCTAAATTTATAGCGTGTTCATCCAATAGTATTGAGCCGAGGACTGCCTGCTCTGCCTCTTTGTTTTGAGGTAATGATTTGATATCGTTAGCCATATATAAATCTTATAACAATTACTTTTCTAATCAACCGATGGTGTTATTTGTCAACGAGAATCGTCTTGTGCTCCCAGGTAAGACCTTAGGTATTTTACGCCAATATAAAAAAATGGAGTGTCGAGAAGCGCGAAGATAAACTTAAATATATATGCATATAAAATTAAAAAAAACAGCCCTTCAGCCTCACTTCTCGCTTCTGGCAAAGGAATAGAATGAGTCAGAAAATGGACTATGAGTATAACAGAAACCGTATCAACTAGTTGACTTATCATTGTAGACGCATTGTTTCTTATCCACAAATACTTACCTTTGGTTAAGTTTTTAAAGAAGTGAAAGATGCGGACATCAGAGTGTTGAGCAAGCAGATACGCAACCATTGATGCAAATATGGCACCCAATGACAACTCCCTTGTTGTCATAAAAGCGTCATTTGATGCTTCGCTTGAACTACTTGATGTGAACTCGGGTAAAATCCCTCCAATCCAAACAACAAAAGCAAGCCAGATATTGACAATCAATCCAGACCAAACAACTCGTGATGCTTTTTCTGGCCCGTATAACTCAGATATAAAATCTGTGCATAAAAATGTTATTGGATACGGTAGAATGCCAATTGCGACGATTATTGGAATCTCAACCCAAAAAAAACACAGCTCAAATCCACAAATCTCGAAGTTCCCAACACATTTAACATCGTCATTGAAGCAATAAAAATTGACGATAAGATTATAAAGACAAGAGATCTTCGTTCATCAAATATTTTTTGCGACTTCGCCGAACCCATAATTTTAATAGACTACCATCCTTGAAAGTCTTTTCCTGCATGATAAACTGAAAGTCCATTGGCGGTGTAGCTCAGGGGTAGAGCGGCGCTCTCATAAGGCGTATGTCGGAGGTTCAATTCCTCCCACCGCCATTATGACGTACTCACCATTCTGTCTATTGCTAATTTCGCCTTTGAGGCAATTTCTATAGGAACTCGGACTTCCGGTAGTTCGTTCCGAAGAGTCTCTAAAATCTTTTCAACAGTGATTACTTTCATGTGCTTGCATGTAGCACCTCTGCTTATAGGGATAAAATTTTTCTCGGGAGCAAATTTTTTCATTCTATGAATCACTCCTGATTCTGTAGCGACAATTAGATTTTTACTACTAGAACTCTTGGCTTTTGTGACCATTGCCTCAGTAGACAAAAAATGGACACCCTCGTCCTTGTTTTTTTCGGAGTAATACATTGCCTGAGATCCACAAGCGCATTCAGGATGGATTAAGACTTCCGATTCTGGAAACTCGTCACGTAAAGCTCGTATTTCTTCATAGGTCATTGCGGCATGCACATGACATTCCCCGGGCCATATATGGATTTTTCTACTGGTTTTCTTTTGTATATAACTCCCTAAAAACATGTCAGGCAAGAACAAAACCTCTTTATCCTCATTTATAGATTCTATAATTTTTAAAGCATTTGAAGACGTGCAACAATAATCACTCTCAGCTTTAATGTCGGCCGAAGTATTTATATATGAGACGACTATTGCGTTTGGATTTTTACTTTTCCAGTCTCTAAGCTGTTTTATATTGATTGATTCAGCAAGCGAACACCCTGCCTCTAAATCTGGTAGTAAAATTTTTTTTTCCGGACAGAGAATTGAAGCCGTTTCTGCCATAAAATGAACTCCACAAAAAACTATTATTTCTGCGTTGACTTCTGAAGCCATTTTCGACAATCCTAATGAGTCGCCTACAAAGTCGGCTATATCTTGAACTTCGGGCACTTGGTAGTTATGAGCCAGGATTATTGCATTTTTGGCCTTTTTTAGCTCTGATATTTCGCTTGCCGCGGACAAACTCATAGGTTTATCTTAACACACCCATTGAGATATCTAAAAATGGAGCGGAATGTGTAATTCTACCTATGGAAACATAATCAACGTCGAGATTACGAATAGATTTAATCTTTTTAAGGGTAAAACCTCCGGAGAGTTCAATTCTCGCCTTATTAGAGTTTCTGATTATTTTTATAGCGCTAAGAGTTTCTTTCTTGCTAAAGTTGTCCAGCATGATTTGGTCTATTTTGAATTGAACTACATCCTTAACTTGGCCTAGATTTTCCACCTCTACTGATATTTTTTTTCTACCGCTTCTTTGGGCTATTTTTTCTAAAGTTTTCTTGATGCCCCCGTGGACTCTTATATGATTGTCTTTTACTAGAATCGATTCTGACAAATCCATCCTGTGATTTTGCCCCCCTCCGATTTGGACCGCGTATTTCTCAAGATACCTCCAGCCGGGGGTAGTCTTTCTTGTGTCCAAGATTTTTATCTTAGTTTTTTTTAATTCAGCGACATACTTATTTGTCAAAGTAGCGATGCCGCTAAGTTTTTGAAGAAAATTGAGCACAATTCGTTCATGGGAAAGAACCAAATTTGCGGGACCTAAAATCTTTGCGACCAAAGACCCCTTTTTTATTCTTGCCCCCTCTTTGTAGTTCCATCTAATTTTTATTTGAGCATCTATTTGTTTTGCTAAATAACTAATTATTTTGGTTCCACAAAGTATTCCGGGTTCTTTAAAGTATATTCCGGTACTAATTTTCTCTGAACCGAGGAGAAGCTTGCTGGTCGCATCTTGTGCGGATTTATCTTCTGCTATTGCAACATTTAAAAGGATGTCAACACTTTGTTTTAAAGCATTGTCCATAAGAAGACTATTTAACTTCCCAGGTTTCCCCTGAAGAAATTAGTTTTTCTAAATTAGGTGGAAATTTTGATTTTGCGGATTCAATTTGCGAACTAATTGACTCCTCAAAGCTCGGTTTTGACACCCTTTTTATTATCCCCATAGGGACAGGGTACTCTGGGAATCTCATGTCAGATATCATTCTAATTAACAAAGAATTAGTTTCGTCGTAAACCACAACATTATCCGGAACGCTTCCAGCCTCAAATTCAACTATCTCAAATTTGCCATATCCCATAACAAGACCCTTGTTGAGAGTCTTTCCAAAAACAAGAGGCTTGCCGTGTTCAATTTTGATATTGTTGTCGTCGCGTATTTTTCTATCTGTAAATCCGCCAAACACCCCGTTGTTGTATATGTAGCAATTTTGATATATATGAACAAACGAGGTTCCTTTGTGCTCATATGCTTGAACAAGAATTGAAACCAGGTCCTTAACATAAGAGGCGGCAATTTGAGCGATAAAGGTCGCCCCGCATTCTACAGCAAGACTCGTTGGGTCCGCAGGATTCTCTATAGTCCCATAAGGGGCTGTTTTGTTAATCATACCTTTCTCGCTTGTCGGAGAATATTGCCCCTTTGTTAATCCATAGATCCTATTATTAAACAGCAGAATATTTAAATCAGCATTTCTTCTTAAAGCATGGATGAAGTGATTACCCCCAATTGAAATTCCATCACCATCTCCGGTAACAACCCACACCGCCAACTCTGGGTTGGCAAGTTTGAGACCTGTTGCTATAGGAAGAGGCCGACCATGAATTGTATGGAATCCATAAGTGCCCATGTAATAAGGGAACCTAGATGAGCAACCAATTCCTGAAATAACGGCGTGCTCATTTTTTGGCCTACCAATTTGAGCCATGGCTGTTTGTACAGCTTTTAAAATCGCATAGTCCTCACAGCCTGGACACCATCTGGGTTCTACTGGGGATTTAAAATCATTTGATTTGTACTGTGCTTGTTCCGTTTCGGCCATAAACTTCTATTTTAATGCTGTTTAAGCATTTCTAACTCCTTAGCTATAAAATCTACCAGTTCTGTAACAGTTATAGGTTGACCTGTAACTCGTCCAAGAAAAGACGTGTCAATTAAAAATTTTGACCTAATTATCATATTAAGCTGACCCAAGTTTAATTCTACCACGGCCACTTTCTTAAACTTTCTGAGTATTGTAGAAAGATTTTTAGGAAAAGGATTTAGGTGTCGAATATTAATCATAGCGACTTTTTTTCCGGATTGGGTTACCGCTTCTACCGCGGCTTTCATACTGCCCAAAGTACTTCCCCAACCTACAAGCAATAGCTCTGCGTCCTTATCCCCAATAATTTCTAAGTCGGGTATATCATCAACAACTCTTTGAACCTTTTCTACTCTTAATCTTGTCATCAAATCATGGTTCTCAGCGTCTTGTGTCACATCACCAGTTTCATTTAGCTTTTCAAGTCCACCTATTCTATGTTCTAGTCCTTTGGTTCCAACCTTAACCCAATCTCTTGCCAAAGTTTCCCTGTTTCTCTTGTAGGGTAGGTACCCTTCAACCTTTTTTCTAAAAGGAGACTTTATCTTAGGAATTTTTTTTAGGTTAGGAATTTTCCATGGTTCTGAAGAATTAACCAAAAAACCTTCAGATAGTACGACAACTGGGGTCATATATTTTGTGGCAAGCTTGACAGCCTCTATGGATATCCAAAAACAATCGGCTGCGGTTGATGGAGCCAAGACTATCACGTGAGAATCTGACGGTCTACCAAATAAGGCCATTGCCAAATCCCCCTGCTCGGTTTTTGTAGGCATTCCTGTGGAAATCCCGGACCTCATAAAATCAAAAACAATTAACGGCAATTCTGTCATTACGGCTAAGTTTAGAGCCTCTATCTTTAGAGCCAGACCCGGACCGGAGCTTCCCGTAATACCAAGGGCCCCTCCGTATGATGCACCCAAAGCCATAGTTATTGCCGCAATTTCATCTTCCGTTTGAATTGTGGAAACATCAAATTGTTTTAAAGCTGAAAGAATATGTAGAACCTCGCTTGCTGGAGTAATTGGGTATCCAGAATATACAATTGGTACGCTGATTTTTTCTGATGCAGTTAAAAGACCATATGCTGTGGCCAATGCCCCATTAATATTTCTATACGTACCTGGTTCAAGTTTGGCTGGAGGAACCCTGTACATTACAGGAAAAATCTCCATTGTGTCACAGATGTTAAATCCAGCATGAAGAACCTTTGTGTTTGCTTCAAGAATAACAGGCCTCTTTCCAAACTTTGATTTCAAGAAATTCTCAATAGGCTCTAAAGGCCTTGAAAACAGCCAAGAAACTATGCCTAGGGCTAGAAAGTTCTTACACCTTAGTTTATCTTGGTGGCCAAGATCCATATCTTTTAAAGATTCCAGGGTTAACTTGGTTATGGGAATCTTGTGAACGGTAAAACCAGACAAAAGTTTACTTTTCGGATCTAAAGGATTGGAGCCAAAACCGGCCTTGTTAATATTTTTTTCATCAAACTCATCTTCGTTGACTACAATAATCCCTCCCTCGTTAACAGCCCTTAGGTTAACTTTTAATGCTGCGGGGTTGAAACAAACAAGAACATCTGGCCTATCTCCAGGTGTGTAAATATCTTTTGATGCAAATTGTATTTGATACGATGATACTCCATAGGTTGTACCTAGCGGGGCTCTAATTTCCGAAGGAAAATCCGGAAAAGTTGCAAAATCGTTACCGGCAATTGCGGTTGTGTTGCCAAATTGGTCACCAGTTATTTGTATCCCGTCACCAGAATCTCCAGCAAATTTAACGGTAATGGTTTCTACTTCGCGTTCGTCAACCTGTTTCTCGACTCCCAACCTAAGGTTTACCTCTCGACGTGTGAATTTAAGTTGCCCAGATTAATATAGCAGAATTTCTTTTTAATACAATTTAATTGGCCTAATCAGTGTTTTACATATGCAAATCGCAATGTTCGATTAACAATCTTCCAATCTATATGCTTAAGCCACTTGTCCGATTCAGACGAAAAATCTTCTCGCATATGAGCACCTCTTGATTCTTCTCTCAACAAAGCTGATTTTGTAATCAAATATGACATTGTTTTTAAGTTCAATAGTCTAGTGTCGATTAGATCAAAAGCGTCAAAGGTATTTTTTTTGATGGAAGATATCTCATTTAAAGCTAGCAAGAGATTCTTTTTGTTTCTTAAGACCCCGGCGTAATTGTTTACGGTTTGCGAGAGAGCTATTCTGCTGTTTAGGTACCTTTCAACCTTCTTATCTGAAGAAACCAATGAGTATTTAATGGACTTCTTAATTAGCAAAGAAGGAACTTTTTTAAATTTTCTGGATAGCTCAACCGCGGAATCGATAGACCTCTTTGCGAAGACTAAACATTCTAATAGAGAATTGCTTGCGAGCCTGTTCGCACCATGGACGCCGGAACAAGCCACTTCTCCACACGCATAAAGATTTTCTATGTTTGTTCTAGCAAACAAATCAGTTTTTATTCCTCCAATCATGTAGTGTGCGGCTGGTGAGACGGGTATAGCCTCTTTGGTTATGTCCACACCTTCCCTCATACAAAGCTCGTATATATTTTTAAATCTCGTTTTTATTGTTGATGGTTTTAAATGTTTTACAGAAAGAAAAACATTTTTCTCCCCGTTAGCTCTCATCTCGTTGAAGATTGCCCTAGCAACTACGTGTCTGGGTGCTAACTCCATCTGGTCGGAATAATCTTCCATAAACCTTTTTTTTGAGTGATTAATCAATCTCCCACCTTCCCCTCTTAATGCCTCTGATATCAAGAAGCTTTGAGATCCGTTTTGTGAGAAGGCGGTCGGATGAAATTGAACAAATTCCATGTCTGTAACAACAGCGCCGGCATTTATTGCCATCGCAATCCCCTCGCCTGATGTACCTGATGGGTTTGTGGATTTATAATAAATTCCACATCCTCCCCCTGTTGCTAAAACCGTAGCCTTAGAATGTACAGCTATTTTTCTTTTTTCTTTATCATCGCAAACCAAACATCCAAAACAAGACTTCAGATTTGAAAGAAGATCTATAACATATGTGTTTTCTAGGACTTTTATATTTTTTGTTTTTTTAATTTCTTTCGAAAGAAGATCCACCATTGCTTTCCCTGTCTCATTACCTAGTGCATGCAGGATTCTTCTTCTGCTGTGCCCCCCTTCTAGTCCAAAATCAAGCCCGGATTCTCCTTCATCAAACTCCATACCCTGCTCTATTAACTCAAGCACTCTTTCGAGCCCCTCGTTGACCATTATGTTCACACCTATTTGATTATTAAGCCCACACCCAACTGAAATTGTATCATCATAATGGAAATCTACTGAGTCATAGTTGTCAATTGCGGCTGCGATACCTCCTTGAGCCCAGTACGAATTACTTTCCTGAATAGAAGATTTCGTGACGATTGTTACACTGCCAAAATTCGAAGCGTACAAAGCCGAATAAAGACCAGACAGCCCCGACCCTATAATTAAAAAATCCGTCTTTAGCTCTTCGATTTCATGTCTCATAAGAAACTATCTCCGTTAAATTGTTTTTTATAGTTCTTATGTCCTTTGTACCAACCAGTTTTTTTCCGTCAATTTTTTTGATATAAAAGGAATCGTCAACAGACCCACGCTTTGTGGAGATTTTTACAAATCCAATAACCAAACCATAGTCTTTTAGAGTTTTGGATATATCGTACAAGAGCCCCGGCCTATCGGCTGCACTCAACTCGATAATTGTGAAATTTTTTGATGAAGAATTGTCAACATTAATCTTGGTTTTAACTTTTGCACTCATCGATCCCACACGCTTTCTTGATAATGGCTTAGGTTCGAGTAGAAAACCTCGCGAGGTGAGGTTCTTTTTTATCGAGTCCCACATACCTCTTTCACGAAAAGTGGACTGACCAAACCTATTTACTTCAAAAGTATAAAGCACCAGACTCTTCTTTAAAGGCGTCACCCTTCCTGAAAATATATTGACATTGGACGATGACAAAACGGCACAAATTTCTACAAACCCTACCTCACGATCTTTGGACCAGATTGTTAGTTGATCGATTTGGTTCTGCTGACTGTACTTTATCCCCACCAATGGGCTTCCGTCATTACTTAGAAGGAGCTGTATTTGATAAACAAGTTCCTCCGCAGAGTAATTGTCAAAATATGTTGAGATTCTTTTTCCACCAATTTTCTCAAACTTATCCCTATCGGTTTGTTTAAAGACCTCAATTTCTTTCCTGTTTTTAATAGACAATTGAGATGCCTTAGCGTCCCCTTCCTTTCTTTTAGAGAGCAAGATTATAGTTTTTTTGAAAAGCGTAGATAACAAATTTCCCTTCCAGCCGGACCAAACATCGGGGGCGACACTCCGAAGGTCGCAGAACGTTAAGACAAAAAGGTAGTTTAATCTTTCCACGGTACCTACTCTGTCTTTAAATTCTTTGATGAGCCGATTGTCGTCCAAATCCCTCTTTTGTGAATAAGAGGACATTGACAAATGCTCTTTAATTAAAAATTCTATAGTTGCGATGGATTCTTTGTCTACAAATAAACGGTCGCATATTTTTTGAACCATTTCAGACCCACGTCTAGCATGATTATTACCGTAGCCTTTTCCAATATCATGCAACAAGCCGGTTAAATAGAAGACCTCTTTCTTTCCCAACCCCCGGGCAATCTCAGTCTCCAAAGGAAATTCTGTTTCGTAAGTACCACCAACAAGTTTCTCAAATTCTTCTATTAGCAAAAGGGAATGGATGTCAACCGTATAGATATGAGAAGGATCGGCAACAACTAGGTCTTTAACCTTTTCAAACTCAGGAACGAAGAGGCTAATTAGATTGTATCTGTTGATGTTTGACAAAACACTGCAGGTGCGTTTTCCTTTTTTTAATAGTTCAAGAAATTTTTTATTTAAAGCGCGTTTGTCATCCATAGAGAATCGACGTGTTTTAATCTTCTTTATTTCCGTGAGAACCTCATCCGCAATATCTGCATTGTTGGTTGCTGAGTATTCAAATGGTGCCAGCAAAGCACTGGGGTTATGCGATATCTCCGCAGGATTAATTGCCCTTATCGTACCTCTGTGAATTATATAAAAGTCATCTAGATTTTGAATCCTTTTTGAAGAAAATATCTTTTTGTTTTTGTCTAGGGTTCTTTGAATAATCTTATCCGTCAGCTGTCCAATTTTATTTGTGGTGCCATAGAGTGTTTTCATAAAGACACTCTCTTTGGTTAAGAAATCTTCATCCTTAATTTTAAAAAAATCCGCGGCTATAGTTTGAAAATCAGAATCAATTATATCAAATTCGGAAGACTTATTTATATGAAGGTGATTTCTAACTTGAAGTAAGAAATCCAAAGACTCATTGATTGTACGTATTTCCTCCCTGTTTAAAAAATTACCATCAAGAAATCTATCAATTTCTATTTGGCAATAAAAAGCTCTAAGAATCCAAAAACAACTGTGGATATCCCTTAGACACCCCTGACCTTCTTTGATGTCGGGTTCCCTTAGGAAATCTGATGTTCCATATTTTTCATACCTCCTTTTTCTCTCTAGAATTTTTTTGTCTATAAAATTTTGTGATATGTTTGGAAGTAATGTTTTGTTTAATCTATTTTTTAACGTGGTGTGTAAGATTGAATCCCCCGCAATAGCCCTTAAATCAAGTAACGATGTCAGAATTGTTGAGTCTTGCATGCTTGCAAGCTCAAGGCAGTCCTCAATCGTCCGTAAGGAATTTCCAATCTCAAGTCCTGTGTCCCACAATTTGTAAAGGATATTTTCAGCCAAGCCCTTTGCCTCATCTGCCTTTGATTTTTCATAAAGTATAAGAATGTCTATGTCGGACTTTAGGCACAACTCTCTCCTTCCATAACCACCTAGTGCCAAAATAACAATTCCTTTAGATTTATAGTCAATATTAAGTTCAGTTGATATCAACTTGTCGACTTCATTTGAGTATTTATGTGCAACGGCAACCCCACCGTTCTCGCCAGAGAGATGAAATTCTTTAATTCCATCATATAGAAGATTAAATTTGGTAACAAAAGTCTTCATCTTTGCCTGACTCGTCATTTTTTAAAATCAACAAATGTTTCGCCTTGGCCACTAACTTTATTTTCGTATCTAGCCAAAACAAAAAGAAGATCCGATAATCTGTTTACATAAGTCAGCGAGGTGGGATTAACCCATTCTGTCTTTGCTAGCGACACCATTTTTCTTTCCACTCTCCTACATACTGTTCTTGCTAAGTGAAGACTTGCGCCAACGAATGAGCCACTGGGCAAGACAAATTCTTTTAACACCCCAACGTCGGCGGCGTATTTGTCTATCCTATTTTCAATCCATGTTACTCTATTCTTTTTAATTCTAGGCGCTAAGACATTCTTTTTTGAAGCAAGATCAGCTCCAAGTACAAATAAATCATTTTGAATCCTTAAGATTGCTTTCCTACTATCTGTGCTTACCGAACCGGTTAAAACTAGGCCTAATATTGAATTTAGTTCATCGACATCACCATAGGACATAACTCTTGTAGAATCTTTTGATACAATTTCTCCGCCTACAAGCATTGTGTCGCCTGCATCTCCCGATCTCGTATAAACCTTCGTTATTCTGGTTTTTTTTGCCATGAACTATTCTAACTCATTTGGCAAACCTAAACAATTTGAGACTTATTTGTTATTGTTAGATTTATGATTAAGGAGTTATTCCAAAAAGAAGACAGGGTCTCGTTTTCCGATTTTGTTCGATACGCCCTCTATGGTCCGAATGGATACTATAAAAAAGATATTACCATAGAACACAAGAATGATTTTCACACATCTCCTTTAATTTCTAAATTATTTGGGGCAACGATAGGAAATTTTTTTTCAAAAATTATTTTAGAGAAGTTTCCTACAAATACGGTGTCAATTATAGAACTGGGTTCTAATGACGGGAGATTGATTAGTGATATTCTTGATTTTTTTTCTGAACACCACCTAGATATCTATGAAAGACTAGAAGTTTTTATTTTAGAAACAAATTCGTCATTAAAAAAGAAGTTGATTAACAATCTCCAATCACATCAAGATTTAATTGTTCTAGTAGATTCGATTAATACAATTAAATCGAAAACAAAAAAGGGCATAGTTTTCTGCAACGAGTTGTTTGATGCACTGCCATTCAATCGCTGCATTGTAAAAAATGGAAAATGTTTCCAAATCAACCTTCTTGCTAATCAAGATGGAATATCAGGGAAAGAGGAAGAGGCTGATAAGAATTTAATAAAATTTATTAACCGGTTCAACTTAAAAATGAAAGAGGACCTTTTCTTTGAACTTCCCTCCTCTGAATACGAAACGATTTTTAAAGACCTTTCTCAACAATTGGATGAAACATTTTTTTTAATAAGTGACTATGGTGATAAATCAAATTATTTTAGCGTGTCATCAGATCCTCTTGGGACTGCTCGTTGTTTCTACAAGCACCAAGTTTCAAGAAATTTTTATGAGAATATTTTTAGTCAAGATATAACCCATGATGTAAATTTCTCATTGCTTTCTCAAATTGCATCTTGCTATGGATTCAAGGAAATTGCTTTTGTTTCACAAGCTAAGTTTTTACTAGATAATAACATTCTGGATATATATGATAATTATGACGATTCGGAGAAACTGAAATTAGGCCAAGGATTAAAGGAACTTGTTTCGCCAAATCTTCTAGGAGAAAAATTTAAATTTCTTTTTTTAGAGAGCTCACTTTGTTGATTTGAAGTACACTCCTTTTGCGTTAGAATTAAAACTACTATGGAAATCCAGTGGTCCGATAGGATAAAAAACCTCCCTCCTTATTTGTTTGCCGAGATTGATGCAAAAAAAGATAAATTAATCGAAAAAGGTATTGATGTAATTGATTTAGGGGTAGGGGATCCGGATATACCCACACCCAGTAGAATTATTGAGGCGCTACGCAAATCCTCTTTGAATCCGGAGAACCATAGGTACCCATCGTATGCCGGAATGATGCCTTTTAGAAATGAGGTTGCTAGCTGGTACAAGAGAAGATTCGATGTTGATGTTTCTGGAGATAAAAATGTAATAATTCTTATTGGTTCAAAAGAGGGCGTAGCTCACGCTCCCCTTGCTTTTCTAAATCCTGGCGATGTCGCCTTAGTTCCAAATCCTGGTTATCCGGTTTATTCCATAGCGACAACTTTTGCAGGCGGTACCCCCTTCCAAATGCCCCTTCTAGAATCGAATGGTTTCATGCCGGATTTTGATTTAATACCAGAGGATGTAACAAAAAAAGCAAAAATAATGTTCTTGAATTATCCTAATAATCCAACTACCGCATTTGCTACCGACGAATTTTTCAAGCAAGCAATTGATTTCGCCTATAAACACGAAATTTTAATTTGCCACGACGCAGCTTATACGGAAGTTTATTTTGAAGATAAACCTAGAAGTTTTTTAGAGTATGATGGCGCAATAGAGGTTGGTGTTGAATTTCATAGCCTTTCAAAGACTTTTAGTATGACAGGCTGGAGGTTGGCGCACGTAGTTGGAAATGAAAAAGCTGTTGCTGGCATAGGAAAGATTAAAACAAATATAGACTCCGGTGCTTTCCAGGCGATACAAGAAGCAGGAATAGAGGCCTTAAAAAATTACGAAGTTGGCTTAAAAGATAGAGTGGAAGTCTACAAAGGTCGATGCAAATTGCTTTCAACGGGACTTGAGTCGATTGGAATCGAAGTTTATCGACCCAAGGGAACCTTTTATGTTTGGTTTAAAAACCCTAAGGGTTTGTCTTCAAGTGAATTCGGAAACATTTTACTTGAAGATGCTGGTATTGTGATGACACCGGGCACTGGGTTTGGTGAATATGGAGAAGGCTATACTAGAGCATCGGTTACACTTGAAGATAAAAAACTTATTGAAGCGGTCGAAAGAATTAAAAAGTTATCTATTTAACTATAAAGTTCAATAGCCTATTTTCTATATAAACAGTCCTGGTTATTTTTTTGTTTTCTAAATACTTAAATAGTTTTTTATTGTTTTTTACATCATTAATGATTGTTGCCTCTTCGTTGATATTCGAAGCGTAACTTAAAGTTCCTCGGGTCTTGCCATTTATCTGTATAATGATTTTAATTTCATCTTTATTGATTATCTCCTCATCCCATGTGGCCCAAATCAAATTAATATTTTCTTCTTTATATCTGGTTAGCGACCAGAGCTCATTTGAGATATGAGGTATGAATGGATTTATAAGCTGCAAAAACTGAAAAAGGAAAAAGCCGACAAGATTATCATTTTCATTCTCTTCTAAAAATTTATATCCAGAGTTTAGGAGCTCCATAAGGGATGCAATCGCGGTATTAAACTGCATATTGTTAATATCGCGCGTAACTTTCTTTGTAGTTTTATGTATTTTAATTAACAATCCCCTCTCTTCCTCGTTTAGAGCTGAAAAATCTTTACTAAATTCATTTGTTGTTAAAGCAATATTTTTGGATACAAAACTCCAAATACGTTTTATAAATCTATTAGATCCCTCAATTCCCTGATCGCTCCATTCTAAGTCCTTATCTACTGGGGCGGAGAACAAAATAAATAATCTAATTGTGTCTGCGCCAAGCCTTTCTATAATTTCTTCTGGATCGACTGTGTTACCAAGCGATTTAGACATTTTAGCACCGTTATTCAGAACCATTCCCTGAGTTACTAAGTTATCAAAAGGTTCTTTAATTTTAGACTTCCCGAGTTTATTTAATGAGAGGACGAAAAATCTAGAATAAAGGAGGTGTAGTATCGCATGTTCCACTCCACCGATGTATTGATCGACCGGCATCCATTTATTATATTCATCGTCAAACATTGTTTCGGAGTTTGGAGAACAAAAACGGGCAAAATACCATGATGATTCAAAAAAGGTATCGAATGTGTCAGTCTCTCTAATCGCTGGCTTTCCCGTATGAGGGCACTTTGTATATTTCCATGTTGGATGATTATCTAATGGATTTCCACTTTGTTTCCAGTCTATATCATCAGGTAGTTCGATGGGTAGGTCATCCTCTGGTACTGGAACTATAGTGCCATCATCTAAATACATAATAGGTATTGGACATCCCCAATAGCGCTGTCTTGATATCCCCCAATCACGTAATTTGTATTTTACCGCCTCCTTTCCTAACTCCTTATTTTTTAAGTCACTAATTATCTTGATTTGAGCTTCTTCTGTTGATAAGCCATCTAAAAATTCTGAATTAATCATCAACCCATCTTCGGTGTAGGCTTCTTTTAGTTTATGATTGGATTTGGTCTTGCTAACAACCTGTACTATCTTCAACTTATATTTCTTGGCAAACTCGAAATCTCTTTGGTCATGTGCGGGACAACCAAACACCGCCCCTGTGCCATACCCCATCAAGATAAAATTCGCTACGTAAACAGGTATTTCTTTTTTTGTGTAGGGATGGATTATTTTCAGTGAAGTATCTATCCCAAGCTTGTCGGCCTTTTCTAGTTCTTCAGTGCTAGAGCCCATACTCTTGCATAGCTTTATGAAGTCAGATACTTTAGAATTTTTCTTAGCTAACTGTAAACTAATTGGATGGTCGGGTGAAAGCCCGATGAAGGAAGCTCCAAATATTGTGTCAGGTCTAGTGGTGAACACTTCTATGGTTTCCGTGGAGTTAATTAGCTGAAAGTTTATTAAGGCTCCTGAAGATTTACCAATCCAGTTTTCCTGCATAGATAAAAC
>PVBE010803138.1_pt1 | contig 23011 bp, 14 predicted proteins | sample 1631181 | NCBI WGS metagenome assembly PVBE01 (sample SAMN08397723, study PRJNA350692) | Marine metagenome, whole genome shotgun sequencing project. | isolation source: water | place: Pacific Ocean | collected 2012-04 | reverse complement strand
CTCTTCAGCGGGAATACACTCCACAGACCCTCACGAGGGTCGGCACAACCGCCCGATCTCGGGTCCCACAGCCGCATGTGCAGGTTCCTGGAGCCCGGATGGTGAAGCACTGCAGCGAACAGCTGACTGCTCAGCCAACGCCGGGGCGCCCAGTTCCATATGGGCAATCCCGGGTCTATGCGGACGGGATCGGTTACGCCACGACCGGTCGGCCCGAGACGCGAACCGCGGAGTCGAGGTCACCATGCGCAAGTGGACCACGAGAGCGTTGTTTCTCGCAGTGTGTGCCTGTGTCGTAACACTCGCGACGGCAGCCCACCCACAGACAGGCGATCCCCGCACGCTGACGGCCGACGATCTCGCGTTTGCCCCAGACGTTCTGCAGGATGACCTCGCGGCACCCAACCCGACGATGTATGTCCTCACCGGGAACTCGCCGGAGCTGATCCGCGCCTACAACCCCGATGTGGCGACCGTCCACGGCGCCCGGGCCGGCGGACTCGATGCCGGCCTGCCTGGAGATGCGAAGGGCTTCCTCCTCGGCAGCGGCCAGATACCGAAGGGGTACTACCGGAGCAACGACGCCATCGAGTTCGAGCTTGACAGCCGGCAGGCATCAGAGGACCTGACCGTCGAGTTCGACTACATGACCTACGACCACGGTTCACGACGTTGCCGCATCAGCTGGAACGATCTCCTGGTGGCGCAGATGGACCTCTACGCAGATGAGCAGTCCTGGCACGCCGCCCGCTTCGTCGTGCCGCTCTGGTATCTCCGGCAGCAACCGCGACATGTGCTGACGATTGAGGAGACCCATCGCCTCTACGTGACCATGGATGCGGTGCGGTTCTCGGGAGAGGGCATCCGCTACGTCATGCCCGGAGGTGGCGTGCTGAGCCGCGAGGACGTGGCGGCGGAGCAGCGGTCCAAAGTGCCGGGCCTGCCCCGGCGGTGGAGGTTGCCGCGGGGCAGCCGGGCGTTCGACTTCGGCCCGCCGGACAGCCCCGTGTGGGAGGACGGCGGCTTCACAGCGGTCTCCGCCGCCGACCGATACGATCCCGAGAGAGGGTATGGCTGGCGGGATCGTGGCGGGGTCCTCGCCGACGGCATCCTCGGCGCACAATACCCGGTTCTACAGCGCGACTACGTGGAGGGGCGGTCTGCGGCCGAGGGCGGTCTGCGGGTCCGGTTCGAGGTGGATGTCCCGAACGGGCCGTACTCCCTGCTCTTCATCATCGGCGGCGCGGCGTGGCCCGAAGAGTCCGGTTCACCCGTCATACGGGCGGAGGGGACTCTGGTACCTCTCAACAGCTCGCTGAAGGCCCAAGACGCCGTGCTGGGCTGGTCGAGCATGCACTACCGCGGCCTTCGCACCGAGGTCGAGGACGGGCGGCTGAGCATCGACATTACCGGCGACTACTTCCTGCTAAACGGGCTGGCCGTCATCCCGGCGCGATCCCACGCCGCCGCTCAGAGGCTGGAGCGGGCGCTGCTAGAGGCATACTACTTGCCCGTCTGTTCGCTCGCCGAGGACCCACGGGAGGTCGAGTTCGCGAACCTCCCGGAAGAGCGTCTGGAGTCTGAGGTCGATGCGCGTGGCGGCACGCGGGCCGAGAGGACAAGCTACATACCGTCGCAGGCGGACCGAGAGCGGGGCTACATTGCATTCTGCCCGGACTACCAGGACGACCTTTTCCCGGGCGCCCTGCCCGAGCCAGAGCAGACCAGTATCAGAGCGGAACTGCAGGCCACACCAGGCGAGCGCGAGCCGATCGTGTTGGCGATCCGTCCCCTGCGCGATCTCGCGCAGTGTGACGTCGTGTGCTCCGACCTTGTCGGGTCGGGGGGAGTGATCCCGGCCGCCCACTGCGACGTCCGCAGCGTGATGTTCGGGCCCCTGAGCTGGACCACCAGCGTGAAGGGGCAGTACCGCATTGGGCCCCAGGCTCTGGTGCACACTGGGCCAAGCCGCCTCGCCGACGGGAGAACGGCGTTCTGGTGGGCCACGATCCACGTACCCGACAATGCGCGGCCCGGACGCTACGAGGGCCAACTGACCTTCACGGCGAGAGACGCCGAGGCTTGCTCTGTTGAGGTGGTCCTGGATGTGCTGCCATTCCGGCTCGCAAGCCCGCCGAACCGTCATGTGGGCTTCTTCTGGAGTCCGGCCGGATACTTGATGGACCCGGAGACCTCCATCGAGCAGCAGTTCGAGGACATGCAGCGGCACGGCGTCACCGGGCTGCAATCGTACGGCTTCGGGGCCAGGTTCGTTCCCCGAGCCGACGGTGGGTGCGAGTACGACTTCACCGCGTTCGACAGGCTGGTGCGACTGAAGCGTCGGTACGGGATTGTGGGTCCGATCCCGGTCTTCAAGGCGTGGCACCAGGTGGCCCAGACCCTCGGCGTCGAGATTCGATCGGAGGCCTTCGAAGCGGGCGTGGCCGACTTCTACGGCGCGGCCTGGGCGGAGGCGAAGAGGCGCGGGTGGCCGGAGATCTACTTCTATCCATGGGACGAGCCCGGCGGGGACGCGCTCGAGACCACCAAGTACCTCTGCGAGCTGATCAAGCGGGTCGTCCCGGAAGCGAAGACCTTCATCACCTGCGCGGACCACAGTGCACAGGTCCTCGACGACTGGCTCGACGTCCGCTGCTACGCGTCGCTGACGGAGCAGCGAGTTGCCGAGACGCGTGCCGCCGGCGACGTGCCCTTCGAGTACGGGGGAGTCTACGGCGGCAGCGCGTTCCAGTTGCGCTACAACTGCGGCTTTCGGTTCTGGAAGACCGGCGCCGTCGGCAAGTACATGTGGGTCTACGCGTGGGCCAAGGGGAATCCGTGGTTTGACCTGGACAACACGATGCGCGAGACGGGCGCGGTCTACCCCGGTGAGGATGTCCCGATTCCCATACCCGCCTACGAGGGTGTCCGGGAGGGCGTCGACGATCTCCGGTACGTCTACACGCTCCGCCAGGCGATCGACGATGCGCTTGCTTCCAAGGACCCCGAGCAGGTCGCTGCCGGCAGGGCGGCTGGTGAGCGGCTCGGACGAATCCTAGCGCCGATCGGCATCGACGGTCCCGGCGAACTGCGTGGAGGCGATTTGGACGACGCCCGTCGTCAGGTCGCGGGTCTGATCGTGGGCCTGCAGTAGGGAGATGCGGGACGGTCACGCCCAGTGGTGTGCCCTCGCCGCGTCTGGCCCCAGGGCTCCTCGGGCGCCTACACCAGTTGCGGGTGCCGCCGGTGCCAACACTGCCGTCGCAATCGTGGTCCCAGCACACTCGCTCCGGCGCAGTACTGGCCTCCGGCCGCCGTCGCCGCAGTGATCCTCTGCGCCTGTACCAGTTGCCTCAATCACCACGCGCGGCGAAACGCGCCGACTTGGCGCAGACGCCAGAGCCAGCCGCCTCAAAGACCCGATGTGCATCGACGTGCATCTGGTCGGCGCTCATGGCACGCTCTTGAGCAGGAGAAGCTACGGCCCCGGAGTTGTCTGGGCGCCTTATAGCTTCTCGCTCGACGAATCCGGCGTTTGGCGGCGGATGGATCCCCGGCGGCGGTACCCCGCCGTCGACTTCGGCCACGAACCGTCGGGTGAGGACGAGATAGTCGACGTGCTGTCGACACTCAAGGCCATCCGTATCCGTGTCGCTTCATCGATGGGGCGAGTCGGCGCGCCAGAACTCGACAACGTCACGCTCAGCGGCCCGCGGGAGGATTCGGGCCGATGATTGAGGAGAGGGTCGACATGGGCGTTCGTCACGAACTGGATGACGCCGAACAGCAAGCCGCCGAACTCTGGCGCCAGGCTGAGCAGGTCTGCGCTGCGTACCGGGCCGCGACGGAGCGAGCCGATCAGTTACGGGAGCAGCTCCGGCGAAGTGGCCAGCACGATGAAAGTCACGAGTACAGGCGCGGTCTCAGAGCCCCATCCACTCTAAAACGAGTCCAGGTTCAGTGTTAGTATCTGGCTGTTCCTGGACCGACTGAAAGGGGTCAGATCGATGGGCCAGAAGCGTCATACGCCAGAGCAGATCATCCAGAAGCTGAGACGTGCTGAAGTGGAGATCGCGCAGGGGTCGACCGTGGCTGAAGCGGCGAAGAAGATCGAGGTAACGGAGCACACCTACTACCCTCCGCGTACCATCGCGAGACCATAGCAGGCGCCATGGGGGCCCGGGCCGAACATGCGCGGGCGACCAATGGTTGTCGCGTGCCCCTCACTGCGTTCACCCCGCCGGGCCTGGAAAGGCGAGTTCAGCATGCACCCCAGAAGATTCGCCGTGAAGAACGTCCCCGCTGCCACGATGCCAGTGCTGGCGCTGCTGGCGTGGCTGGTTGCCGCCTCCCCTGTCATGGCCGACGGCGCCGAGCCTCTCCTCGATGCGCAACTCCAGTCGGCGCTGCGCGGCTACCACGCCGATATCTGTGACTGGGTGATGACTCTCGACGTGGGCAGTGGAGTGCTCAATAACACTGACGATACGCCGTGGTCGGTCTTCATCAACGGCAACTTCGCCCGAGTGCTGATGACTGGCGCTCACTTGCACGGCCGCCAGGAATACCTCGATGAGGCCCTCCGGTGGTGCGACACGTTTGTCGAGCAGCAGCAACTGGTAAAGACATCGACCGGCATGGACGGCGGATTCTGGGGCGACCACGGCGCCACGGGCAACCTCTATCTGGCTGACTCCGGAACTGCCGCCACGGCGTTGGCTCTAGGATGCCGTCGAACGGATGGGGAACGCCGCGAAGTGTATCTGGCGGCGATGCAGCGCTTCGCGGACTTCGTCCATACGGGTTGCGATGAAGATCCCCAGGGCCAAGGCAGGCAACCGTCCTCAGGATGGGTAATCGGCGAGGGTCCGCATGAGGGCGCTCTGGGGTGCGGCTACTACCGCGGCCACCTCAGCACTGAGCCGTACATCATAGCCACGGGCGTCAACGGTGGAGCCTTCATGTCAATGCTGTATTCGATCACGGGCGAGAAGCGCCCCATGCGGACAGCGTCGGGCGCTGTTCGCTGGATCCTGAGCCAGCGACTCGCCAACGGGCAGCTCCCGTACATCCTAGACGGCAGCCAAAGTGCCAGTTGGCCATTCAACACCACCACGTACTGCACCGAAGGCATCGTCGCAACAGCGACGCACGTGGATGACCCCCAGCTTCGCTCCGAGATCATCTCGGGGGTCGAGCCGATCATCGAGTGGTTGCTTCAGTCACAGAACGAGGATGGAACCTGGGGCGCTCCCCGCAGCGCCGATCAGCAGCGCAGCCCAGAGTGCGTGGTGCTCCTGGCATGGTACTACCGCAACGCCGATTCCGACGCCCGGGTCGCTGAAGCCGTCCGCAAGTATTGCAGGTTCCTGCTGGAGCCCGAGAGCAGCGAGGCATACGGGGTGAAGAGCCTGGTGCGTACGACGGGTTTTGTGGGACTTACGGTTGCAGAACTGCTCGAGCCGGAGTTGATCTACCGGTAGGCGCGATCGGCGTGTCGTCACCCAGACTTTGGTGCGATCGGTTGACGCGGTAGCGCTCCTCGATGAATCCCCTTTTAGGTGTTATCTCTCCCGCCCGCCAGAGAGCGTCAGAACGCGCCGAGGATGTTGTCCGGGGGGGGTAGGGGTCCACCTCGACGCCCGGCGTCGTTCTACGCGCTCTACGTAGGCGTAGGGCGGGCGCGGGCGACACCCCTGGCGAGCCCGCAGGGAGACGGGATCCTGCCCGGCGTCCGGAGCTGGTCGCCTGCGCAGAAGACCGTCGTGCGCAAGCACCAGCAGGCCATCGTGAAGCAGCTCCGCGAGGCTGGCATGACCCAGGCCGAAGCGGGCGCCGCAGTCGGAGTAGCTCGAAGTACGGTGGAGTCATGGGAGACACCAACCGGAAGTAATGACAGACCTGTCAAAGCTTCCGCATCGCCGCCCGACGTGCGCGTGAAGGTGGCGCCTGCGGCTAAGCCGGTGATCGCGAAGAGGCTGGATGCGGGCGAGACGCAGGCACAGGTAGCGGCCGACTACGGGGTAACGGATCGCACCGCCTCCGCATCGCCAAGGAGACGGGCGCCGAGTACCAGACCGTCGAGGTCCCCTTCCCGACTCGCGAGGTCGCCCGCCACTGGGTAATCCGCAACCAACTCGGCCGGCGCAACCTCGACCCCAACGCCCGAGCCTATCTCCGAGGCAAGATGGTCCAGGAGACGGAGAGGGATACCGGCGGTCGGCCAGCAGATAACTCGGGGAACAATTCCACGAGTTTGCAGGACCTCCAGGAGTCGGAGGCGGTGGACCGCAAGACGTTGCACAACGACGCCCAGTTCGCCTCTGCCGTGGACTCGGTAGCCGCCAACGTCGGCGACGACTTCAGGGACCACGCCATCAAACCCCGCACCCATACCACCCGCAAGGAAGTCATGGAGATCAGCAGGCTCGGCGCCGGGGAGCAGCGCGAGGTAGCGGCTAAGGTCCGCGAGGGCGCTAAGGTCAAGGAGGCCCGCCAGCAGTACAAGCGCGAGCGGAAACTACGGGAGGCCGAGGAGGCGCTGGCCGAGCAGCGGGGCGAGCGGCCCCTATGTATAGAGGCACTAGCCGTTGGGAAGTTACCAAGGACGTTCTCGAGAGAGGAGCCCCTCCGAGAGCCCCTTCGGGCACAGGTTGTAATGGAACCTCTCCCCCATCGCCGGCAGGCGGCGGCGCGGTATCCGGCCCGAACACCTCGTCCGCCGTGAGCTGGGCCGCGGCTTCTTCCTCGGCGGCCGCCAGCAGGGCGAGCCCTATGTCGCGCATCAGATCGCGCCGGAAGCTGATACCCTTCCGCGTCGCCCGGCCGTCCACGTAGAGGCGGAGGTCGGCGAGGCGGTGGCCGCGGTACTTCGTGAGCTGGAGCCGGAGCGTCTCGGTGCGGCTCTTCGGGATCTCGAGCAGCGTCTTCTCGATCATCTCGGGGCCTCCTATCGGTCGGCTGATCGCGCCGGCGCGGGGTCCTGCGTAATGGTCCATCTCTGCGATTGGTTGGTCATTGCGTTACACCTGTCGGCTGCCTGTGAATGATGTCTTCTTCTATCGCACGGCGTACTTGCGGGTCAGTCACGCCTGCCGCGTCTATCTGCTTCCGTATCCGCTGGCGATCCAAATCGCCGGTGGCTGGTTGCCGTTGGAGTTCTGCCAACCCCTGCGGGGCGCCGCCATCCTCGGCTTCGAGTCTCTCACTATCTAGTCGCCTTCGGGTGGGTGTATGGCATAGCGTGAGGGCGTCTTCTATGATCGTCTCGCGTTCTTCAGCATCCGCGAGTCCGGTTAGCCGGGCGAGTACGTGGTTATACCGCGCTTCATAGTCATCTGTCGGCGCTTCGGCATAGATGGTATCAAGGAACTCCAGGCCGCCATCCATCTGCGATCTGATTACGCGATGTAGTTCCTCGGCCTCTCGATGGTTGGCTGTCGCCGTGGACCACGCGGAGTTCTTGGCTGCCTGCTCCGCCCGTCGTCTGGCGTCGGCCTCTCGGCCCTCTGCTTCTCGCCGCAGGGCCACGAGTTCGTCCGTGTCATCGAGTATCTTCTGTATCCCGGCGCCCGGAGTTTTCCACCCGCCGCTGTTGACGCGCTCTGCGAGTATCCCGGCCATCGCTGCCGTGATGTCGTATTGCCGGACGGCCTTCGCCGCCCAATCATGGCCCGCGTCTCTGAGCGTATCCGCTGCCGCCTGTTGGTCGTCACTCAATGAGGTCGTGTCGCGGTCGGTGGGTGTCTCAGCGATAGCGACACCATCATCAAGGCCGCTTGGGGTGACCGGCTCTGATGTTGATGTTCTAGAGTTCGTTAGAGGAAGGACGTCAGAGGATATGTCTGTAAGGGGTCCATCTGCTGGACGCCTTAGGGGTCCATCGGCTGGACTCCTAGGCGTCCGTTCGCTGGACTCCTCGGCTGCCTTCTTGTCCTGCAACGGTACTTCTGTAAGGAGTCCATCTGCTGGACTCCTCGACGCCCACGGGAACAGGTACTTCGGCGGCAGCCCGCTCGCGGCAGGCCAGACCTTGAGCAGTCCCCACTTCGCGAGCCGGTCTTGCGCCTTGAATAGGGTCGTGCGGCTCTTGACCCCCGCGCCCTTCATCACATCCGCTTGCGGAACGCGTCCCCGGTTTGACGTGATGCGTCCCTTGGCGAAGTCCGCTCGCGCCCATAGCGTGGATAAGAGCAAGCGCTCCGTCGCGGGCAGGTCGCTTAGGAGCATGACTTGCAGCCGCCCTGCGGGTTTGGCTTGCACAAGCTTCTCAACTAGCGCCGCCGCCGCCATCGCGTGGAGTGCGATGAACGCGGCCTCATCGGCCTCCCGCTGCTCCTTCGTCTTGCGCTCAGGTATTGTGCCGCGAGGACTAGCCTCGGGTATGGCGTCGCGGCCCATGGAAGCGGGAGGGCTGGGGCCTCCCATCACTGCGATTTCGTCGTCGCAGCGATAGCCGTCATCTGAGTGCGGTGGCTGAGTGCCGGCGTTGTTTGGTCCCACGTCGCCCATGCCGCCTTTGTCGGGGAGGTCGCCCGAGGCGGGGTCGGGCGCGACCCATGGCAGGCAACCTCCCCGAAAGCGAATGCGACCCCGCAGTATGGCGGGGCCTACTGAGTCTGGATGGATTAGGGGTCACGGCCGCACGCGGCGCATGGCAATTGGCCGCGCCGCTGAAGGAAGACACAAGGGAGTGCGGGAACAGCCGAGAGAGTCCGAAACGGCCTACGGAACCCTCGCTAGGTTTTTCAGGTCGTTTTGGGGCACAATTCAGGTTCGCGTGGAGTGAGAGGGAGAACGAGAAAACGCCCAAAGACAGGGGTCTCTGAGCGTTCGAGGATACGTTGGTGCCGGAGGCCGGGGTCGAACCGGCACGGGGTGTGAACCCCACTAGATTTTGAGTCTAGCGCGTCTGCCTATTCCGCCACTCCGGCGCAGAGCCCTGAGTATAGGGTCACGCTGCCGGGGTGTCAAGCATTCAGAGACCCCGCGCTCAGGCGCGAGAGATCGCCAATCAGAGCCCCTCGGCCGGCGCGTCCGGCCGGGGCAGTGAGGGCAGTATGAACGACATTCCGCCGACCGAAGAACCGACTGAGGGAACGCCGGTAAGTCCCGACGTCCCCCCGACGCCGCTGCCGACAAGCACGGCCTTACCCCCGCCAACCACGGCGGCTCCACAGCACCAACCGGTCTGGCAGCAACAGCAACCCCAGCAACCACAGGCCGCGCCGCAACAGGCGCCGTATCAGCAGCCCGCGCCCCAGCCGCCCCAGGCCGAGTACCGGCCGCCCCCGGGCGCGCCCCCGCCGATCTCATCGGGGCCGCCCCGCCCGGCGCCACAGCCCCGACGTGGTGGCGGCATGATGACCTGCGCGGTCATCGTGGTCATCGTGATGGTGCTCTTCTTCGGGTTCATGGCGCTGATGTCGTTTGCCCTGAAGAGTTCGGCCACGACAGCCTCGACGACGTGGGCCGGGTCGACCAGCGAGACGGTTGGCGTGATCAAGGTGACTGGGGTCATCTCGACTATCTCAACGGTGTCGCCATTCTTCGGCTCGACATCGGGGTCCGAGAGCATCTGCGAGCAGATACGCCAGGCTGAGAAGGACCGCGATACCAAAGCACTGGTGCTGCGGATCAACAGTCCGGGTGGGAGCGCGGCTGGTTCGCAGGAGATCTATGCCGCGATCGAGGAGTACAAGAGGAAGACGGGCAATCCGGTAATCGCGTCGATGGGTGACGTCGCGGCCTCGGGGGGATACTACGTCGCGGCCCCATGCGACAGGATCATGGCGCTGCCGGCGACGATGACCGGATCGATTGGCGTTATTTTCGAGACAATCGAATACCATCAACTGATGAAGAACCTCGGAGTTGAGCCCCACACCATTACGAGTGGCCCGTTCAAGGATTCCGGATCTCCGTTCCGCGCGATGACGCCCGAGGATGAAGAGGTTTTTCGGGCGATGATCGATGATGTGTTCGACCAGTTCGTGACGGCCGTCGTCGATGGCCGCGGCATGGAAGAGGAAGTCGTGAGGAAACTCGCGGATGGGCGAGTCTACACGGGTCGCCAGGCGGTGGAGAACGGTCTGATCGATGAGACGGGCACCTTCTACGACGCGATCATGCTGGCGGCCACCGAGGCCGGTATTCAAGGCGAGCCGGCGGTGAGGTTCTACGGTCGCGTGTCGCTGTTGGGTGGACTTCTGACAACCGACATGGAGTCGGTAGCTCCGCCGCAGACGCTTCCGCCGGGCCTGCTACTCGACACTCGGCTTTGGTCTGCTTCGCAGATGATCGCGGGGCAAGCGAGCGCGGCCGTCGAAGCCCGCTAGAGACTGGCACCATGGATTTCACGCGCGCGGACCCGGCGCAGGGAACAGCCGCCCAGTCCGCGCGCTGCTTGTTTCTCTGACCTCGGCAACAAGACGCGCGTAACGACATGTACGGAGACGCAATGTGTCCGGCCTATTGGTCCTCATCGACGGGAACAGCCTCATTCACAGGGCGTACCACGCGTTGCCGGAGCTGACGACATCGGACGGGATGCCAGTGGGCGCGGTGTATGGCTTCGCGCAGACAATCCTGAAACTCCTCGAAGACCACCCACCGGCAGCGGCTGTCGTAGCGTTCGATCTCCCCGGCCCGACGTTCCGCCATGTGAAGTACCCCGCCTACAAGGGCACTCGTCCACCGACGCCACCCGACCTCATCTCGCAGTTCGTCCTGGTGCGCGAGTTCGTCGATGCGTGTCGGCTTGAAAGCGCCGACCTTGAGGGCTACGAGGCCGACGATGTTATCGGCACGCTCGCGGTTCGAGGCGTGGAGGCCGGCATGAAGGTGCTGATTATCAGCATCGACCGCGACTGTCTGCAGCTAGTGAACGACGACGTCCACATGCTGGCGCCGAGCCGAGGCACCGTCGATGAGATACTGTACGACCCCGCGAAGGTGCAGGAAAGCTACGGGTACTCCCCGGAGCAGGTGCCGGACGCGAAGGCGCTGATCGGCGATCCGTCCGACAACATCCCCGGCGTCCCGAAGATCGGTAAGAAGACGGCAGCGAAGCTGTTGGCGCAGCACGGTTCGCTGGAGGAGATCCTCAGTCACCCGGAGGACGTGCGCACGAAGACGTCGCGCGAGTACATCGAGCAACACCCCCAGGCGGTTCGCGCGGCGAGGGAACTCGCGACGATCGTCACCGAAGCTCCCGTCGAGACGGAAGTAACCGGACTGAGTTGGGAAGGAATCGACGCCGAACGGGCGCGCGAGTTCTTGATGCGGATGGAGTTCCGGAGACTGGCGGAGCGGCTGCCGGGCGACCCCGTTGCGCAAACAGACGTCGATACCGGCGCCCTCGCCAAGGCCGCGGATGTGCTCGCGTGGTGTGAGGAGTTGTCGACGGCGAAAGCCATCGGCACCTGCACGCTGACGCACCGAGGGGTGGTGCGTGGTGTCGCGCTGTCGAGTGGACCGACCAAGGCGCGCTTCGTGCCCGTTGAGTTCGTTGTCAAGCCGGCGACGCAGATGGGGTTGTTCGATGAGCCGGACGACCAAGCCGACGACGAGGACGACCGGGCCCGCCAGGCGGTCAAGGCATTGCTGGAAGACGCTGCGGTGACTAAGTGCGGAGGCGGGCTGAAGCGCCAGTCGGCTGAGTTCTACGACCTCGGGATCGAGATGCGGGGCTTGGGTTTTGATGTGGAACTCGCCTCATACGTGCTAGAGCCTCACCGCCGCGACCACACGGTCCGTGCCGTCGCGGGGGATCTGCTGGGACAGACCCTCTCGTCGCTCACCGTCGATCGTGAGCCCCAGCCCGAAGCGGCGTGTGTCTGGGCGGCCGTGGCCCCAACGCTCGAGGAGCCGATGCGGGAGAAACTCGCGGAAGCGGAGCTGGTCGGGCTGCTGGATGATGTCGAAGTGCCCTTGGTCGACATACTGCTCGCGATGGAGAGAGCCGGCATCGCCGTCGATGTTGAGAAGCTGACGGGGTTGGGCGATCAGATGGGCGAGCGCCTCGCCGATCTTCAGGCGGACATCCACGAGCACGCGGGCGGCCCGTTCAACATCGAGTCTCCGAAGCAGCTCGCCGACGTGTTGTTTGACAAGCTCGATCTCCCCGTGCAGAAGCGGACGAAGACGGGACCGTCAACCGATGCGGAGGTGCTTGAGAAGCTCGAGGATAAGCACCCGATCATCCCGCTGATTGGGGAGTACCGGACCTTCGCGAAATTGAAGTCGACATACGTCGACGCGCTGTCGGAACTCGCGAAGGAGTCGGCCGGGCGGGTCCACACGACCTTCGAGCAGACGGTCGCGGCCACCGGGAGGCTGTCGAGTCGCGACCCCAATCTGCAGAACATCCCGATCCGAACAGAGTGGGGAGCGAAGATCAGAAGTTGCTTCGTCGCGGGCTCGCCAGACATGCGCCTGATCGCCGCGGACTACTCGCAGATCGAGCTCCGCCTGCTGGCGCACTTCAGCCAAGATCAGAATCTCCTCGACGCGTTCAGAGGTGGCGAGGATATCCACCGGCGGACCGCATCCGAGGTCTTCGAAGTGCCCGTTGCGGACGTCACGTCCGACATGCGTCGGCAGGCAAAGACAGTGAACTTCGCGGTCATCTACGGGATGGGCGCGTCGTCGTTGGCGCAGCAGATAGGAGTGACCCGCGAAGAGGCGGCGCGGTTCATCGAGAACTACTTTTCGAAGCTCCCTGGAGTGAAGAGGTATTTGACGGAGACTCTCGAACAGGCACGAACTCAGGGGTACGCTATGACCCTGATGGGACGCCGGCGGGCATTTCCCGAGCTGACGAGCGGCATGGGAGGAGACCGGGCTTACGCCGAGCGCGCGGCAGTCAATTCGCCGCTCCAGGGGACTGCGGCCGACATCATCAAGGTGGCCATGGTGCAGCTCGATAGAGAGCTGTCAGAACGTGGCCTTGCATGTCGCTTGTTGCTTCAAGTACATGACGAGTTGCTGCTGGAGGTGCCAGCTACGGAGGTGGTCGAGGTGGCAGGGCTGGTCAAGGAGGTGATGGAGAACGCCTTTGAGTTGTCCGTCCCCTTGTGTGTGGACGTCTCCGTCGGTGAGAATTGGCGAGACTTGGAGCCGATCTCACCACCTACCGGTTAGCGGCGCCACTCGCTTCGCGTAAGACGCGCGAAGCCGGCGAGCGCGCGATGCCGGCGATTTCAATTCAGGACCCGATAGCGGTCCTACGATTTGTGGAAGGTTTTCCGAAGGGAGCCCGGAGTCAAAATGACCCAGGAACATGGCAATGACGTTGAGTCGACCCCCGATGACGAGGACAAGGCGATCGAGGGTGCCGGCGACATGGCAGACGCTACCGACGCGCCGAGCGAAGACGTCGAAATGGAAGCAGCGCTCGACGAGTCTGTGAAGGCCATCCGTCCCGGCGAGATCGTGAGCGGGACTGTTGTTGAGATCCGCAATGATGAGGTCGTCGTGCACGTAGGCGGCAAGTACGAGGGCGTCATCCCCATCATGGAATTCCCTAGCCCCGCCGAAGTCCCACCCGAGGGCGAGACGGTCGACGTGGCTGTCGTCCGGGTGAATGACTCCGAAGGGCAAGTGATGCTGTCCAAGAAGAAAGCAGACTACGAGGCAGTCTGGACTCGCATTCTGGAGTCACTTAACTCCGGCGAAATCGTCACCGCGATGGTGACGGAGCGAGTCAAGGGCGGGCTGAGAGTCGATCTCGGCGTCAGTGGTTTTGTGCCGGCGTCGCAGGTCAGCACGCGCAACGTTAGGGATCTGGACCGCTTTGTTGGCCGGTCGCTGCGCCTGCGCATCATCGAAGCAGATCGCCGTGAGAAGAAGGTCATCCTCTCGCACCGGCAGGTGGTCGAGGAAGAGCGTTCCCAGCGTCGCGACGAAACTCTCGACCGGCTGCGCGAGGGAATGGTCTGCGAGGGCAAGATCCGCAACATCACGGACTACGGCGCGTTCGTGGACCTTGGCGGCGTTGACGGGCTCCTGCACATCTCCGAGATGGCATGGACGCGCGTCAAGCATCCGTCCGAGGTCGTCGGCGTGGGAGACACCATCCAAGTTGCCATCATCGGTATCGATCGCGAGAAAGACCGCATTAGCCTCTCCCGCCGCGAATGCCTACCCGATCCCTGGAACGAGGCCGGTCAGAAGTTAAAGGCTGGATCAGTCATCAAGGCGAGAATCACGCGTTTGGCAAAGAACGGCGCCTTCGCAGCCGTCATAGGCGTGGATGTAGAGGGCTTCATCCCGATCTCCGAGATGGCGGATCGCCGCATTGGTGACCCGTCAGAGGTTCTTGCGGTCGATCAGGAAGTCGAACTCAAAATCATCAGCCTCCGGCCAAAAGAGCGTCGCATGACTCTGAGCCTCGCCGAGGCCGAACAAGAGAAAGTCCGTCAGGAATACAAGGACTACATGGCGGGGCAAGATTCCGCCCGTCCAACGCTAGGTGACCAGTTCGGCGATGTTTTGGCGCAGATACAGACGGCGCCTGAAGGTGAAGAGGCTCCGGCGGAAGAAGCACCTGCCGAGGAAGTTGCTGCCACCGACGAGGCTGCTCCCGTTGAGGAAGCAGTCGCTGAAGAGGTAGCTCCGGCGGAAGAAGCACCTGCCGAGGAAGTTGCTGCCACCGACGAGGCTGCTCCCGTTGAGGAAGCGGTCGCCGAAGAGGTAGCTCCGGCCGAAGAAGCCGCTGCCGAGGAAGTTGCTGCCACCGACGAGGCTGCTCCCGTTGAGGAAGCAGTCGCTGAAGAGGTAGCTCCGGCGGAGGAAGCGTCTGCCGAGGAAGCCGCTGCCACCGACGAGGCTGCCACCGACGAGGCTGCTCCCGTTGAGGAAGCGCCCGCCGAAGAGGTAGCTCCGGCCGAAGAGACCTCCGAAGAGGCAACCGAATAGCCTCCGAGGAGGGCACGTGGGATGGTTGCGCTCGCGGTTGTCGGACCCATCTGCTCTGGAAAGAGCACGGTCTTGCGAGCACTATCGGGGCTGGGTGCGGAGACGTGCAATGCCGATGACGTTGCGAAAACACTAACCGAAGTCGGTCAGCCAGCGTTACAGCGGGTTCTGGCCGAATTCGGGGCGCAATACGCGCGGAGTGACGGGTCACTTGATCGAGCCGCTTTGGCTAAGCTGATTTTCAATGATAGGGGTCCCAGGGAGCGCCTGGAGGCAATTCTGCATCCGGCAATCCTGGAGTGGATTGCAGCTTGGCTGGAGAATGAGCGACAAGGCAGTGGCCCGCCGCCCGTCGCCGCAGTCGAGGTGCTGAGGCTGCCCGAGCATCTGGGCGCTCGGCGCCACTTCGACAAGGTGTGGCTGTGCCGCGCGGCGACCGAGGTCCGTCTGTCTCGGCTGATGGCGCGTGATGGGCTGAGCGAGCCGGCGGCCAAGGCCCGGATGGATGTGCAGGCCGCGCAAGGGGTCGAGGACTGCGACCCGGACTTGGTGCTCGGCACCGACGGGGTCCACGAGCAGGTTATTGAGCAAGTCAACGAGGCGTGGCAGGGGCTTTTGGGCCGCGTCGCGAAATGACCGACCGATGCTGGCGATGGGCAGAGAAAACACTGCGGAAAATGAGTGAGCGATTGATCTCCGTCACACCCGCGTTACGCTTGCCAATGGGTAGACCCTGTGGTATAATCCCACCTGTTCTAATAGGGGCTCGTTCACGGTTTACCGAAACGCCGGGGGGGCGCTTCTCGTCCGAGTCGGGCGGGAGTAATTGGGCGCTGTATCTGCAGGGCCGCTGGAGGGAGCGACCTCAGCAGATTGTTCGCGCCAGGGGATCTGGCGGGCTCGGGTGATCATGGCGAGCGCTGTAATCGACGGATCTCTAGGTCATGCGTATCAAGTCCGCGCATCGGGCGACCCTCCGCCCAGTAGCGCGGAGTGGTAGGTATGACCTGGGGATTTTGTGTTTGAAGAGACTGTCGGGGCCCTCGGAAATCATACGATACAAGGCTAGCGGCTCGCGGATCTGTGCGCCGTCAGCGAGGAGTGATGACCTTGCCGCATCACAAAACCCGAGGACCGCTCATCGGATTGGTTGCACTATCAGGGCTTCTAGCGCTATGCACTCTGGGTGCCAATCCGCGCCCGAGCATGCCGCCAACCGTCGCGCTGGCGAAACAAGGGCCCGGGATGCTGGGGCCGATGACGCGGCGGCAGCCCATGGTACGCGAGGCGGTTCCTCAACTACTGTTGGAGGCGGTCCGCGAGCGCACGCTGCAGGGCGCGGGTCCGGATCCTGACAAGCAGCTTACTCCCACCGCGATGGCGTCGCAGGAGTTTGATGCGGCAACTCCTGGACTGGAGAAGATCGCCCGCCTTGCTTTCGTGAGCAATGGCGTGGACGAGTGGGACAACGATTTTGAGCCAGATCCAAACGGCCCTCCCCCCGCACCGGACGACCCCAACCAGAACCCAGATGGCAAGATAGACCGCTACGGTATCTCCCCGAACGGGTTCAACATCTGGTTGATGCGCCATGACGGCAGTCAGCAGATCCAGATCACGGACATGGCCGACGACGAGCGTGATCCCTCCTACGACCCAGGCGGCACAGTGCTTGCGTTCGTCAACGCGCAGACGGGCACGTCCCAGATCTACACGGTCGACGTATTGACTCAGACAGTCACCCAAATCACCACCGATTCCGGTAACAAGTCAAACCCCACGTGGTCGGTGGACGGCCGGTGGATTGCGTATGCCTCCGATATCAACGGGCTAGGCAACCGCGATATCATGATCGTGCGTTCGACTGGGGTCGGCGCCCCGGCGGCCCTGGCCTCAACCGGGCAGGACGAGTCTCAGCCAACGTTTGCGCCAACCGGCCTGAAGATCGCCTATACCCGCGACGATGGCGGCGTGACGCACCTCTGGCAGATGGATGGCGACGGCGGCAATCAGGAGCAACTGTCTGACGGCGGCGGCGACCCGACGGCCAATGACCGGGATCCTGCATGGCGTCAGGACGCTGTCGGCTCGCAGATCGCCTTCGCTTCCGACCGCGTGACGGACCCGGTATTGGACCCACAGCGGGACTTCAACATCTGGAGCATGGGCTCAACCGGTGAGGTTCTCGGCGCCCCGTCGACGGTACATACCAATACCGACGTCACTGACACGACCGATGACGTCATGCCTGCGTTTTCGCCCGTACTGCCGAACCCGACATCCAACCCCGATCGCGCGCCTACGCGCATCTTCTTCACGTCCTATCGCTTGGACGCCATTGGCCCGCCTGACGCCGCCTCGGAGCCGGACATTTGGGGCTTCATAATCGTCGACGACCGGCCAGCCGTGCTGCTAGAGTTGCCGGCGGTGTCCGACCGCAACCCATTCCCCGGCGATGATGTCACGCTCAGTTGTCGTCCGTACGATGACGAGACAGGCGTCGACACCGTTGTGGCCTGGTTCAAGGATCCCGACTCCGCTGACGACGATGCCAGTGGCGTCGAGCACAAGATCTTCACGAACGGCAAACAGCCAACGACCAAGTTTTTCGAGAACGTGCGGAGCACCACCGACGACTGCGACGGCGACTTCTGGCTCGAACTCGAGGCGGACCGCGTCGGGTCGGTCCAAATGTTCGACGACGGCGATCCCATCAACTCGGGGGACGCTGTGGCCGGTGACGGCATCTACAGCGCCATCTGGACAACGCCGAGCGTTCCGAGTGATTTTACGATCGATATTGAGATCACCGACATCGCGGGCAACTTCATCAACTTTGATGACGTCTATGGGATGAGCACGGTGCTGTTCGCGCCGCGCGCAAACCTCCTATTTGTCAATGACTACTGCGAAGGGCAGGGATTCCTCGGGGCGTCCGGTCTGAACAATGACTCGAGCTTTGGCCTCCCCAAGGAGAGCTACTACACCCTCAATCGTAGTGGATCCACCCTCGGTTCGCACCCAAACACGCTCTCGGACGGGCCGTTGGGTGAGCCGTACGACTTGTGGCGCGTCATCTGTCGGGGAGCCCCCGATCTGTCGGTACTGCAGTACTACATGCCGACGAGCGAGATGCAGTTGACCATTGATCTTCAAGGGCTTCGTGCCGTCCCTGTCGCGAACCGGGCCGTCTTCTGGGCCGCCCCGCACACCGGCGACAACTGGGCGGCGGCCGGAACGATCACGGACGCTGCGACGCAGGCCCTCCTGACGACCTTTGTGGAGCGCGGTGGACGGCTGCTGATGACGGGGCAGGACATCGCTTGGGCGCTGACGCTGGCCGGGCAGACGGCGAACCCATTCCTGACGAACGTCCTCGGCGCTCAGTACGTGGCGGACGACAATCAGGCCAATACACTGCACTGGACCGTCAACGGACCCGCCGGTGATCCCGTCGCGGATGATCCGTGGGGGACGAGTGGGCACTGGATTGACGAGGACGACCCGAAGGAGTTGCTTGCCGACATCCGCAATGATGCCTCGATGAGTTCGCTCTACCCGGACGTGATCCAGGCGGTGGGCTCGATCGTGGTCTACAATTACGTGACCGAGGGAAGCGGCGTCGCCGGGGTCCGCAAACAGGACTCCACCTCGGGCTCGCGAGTCGTGTACCTCGCATTCCCCTACGAGGCTATCCACCGCCGCTACGACGCCGCCGACAATTGCCGTCCCCGCAATAAGCGAAGCAAGCTCACGCACAATATCGCCTGCTACCTGCGCACGGGCGGCATCCAGGGGCGGGTGTTGGGCGCTCCCGGGCTGCGCCCCATCACGAGTCCCGAGCCGATCATTACCATGCACCAGGGCGGAGCCATTGTCTACGCCCAGCGATGCAAGCCGGACGGGACATTCGTGGTAAGCGGCGTACCGCCGGGCGTCTATAGCCTTGAGGCGACACGGCCTGGCTTCAAGATAGACAAGCCGAACAGCATCGCAGTTCATGGCGGGCTTGCCTATCCCGTCCAAGACTTCGTCATAACGGAAGCGCAACCGGGTGCCATCCAGGGCACGGTTACATCGGCGGCGACTGGCGGCCCCGTTGCCAACGCAACCATCACGGCCGTGAGCAACACGGACCCCCTGAACGGCCCCGTCATCCCGTCGGTTCAGACTGCGACTGACGGTACGTACGTCATTCCGGATGTGCCGATCGGCGATTGGGACGTGGCGGCGGATGGCTCGACGTCGACGCCGCCATTCGGGTCTGACGCTGCCCTCGTTACCGTCATCCCTGGGGGCACGGTCCAACAGGACTTCCAGTTGGACGCCGCTGACGGCACGTTGGAGGTCACCGTCACCGACGCGGCGACCAGCGCATTGTTGAAGGACGCGCTCGTTGAGGCCAAGATCAACAACGTAGTCTTGGGTAGTGGCACTACCGACGATCAAGGGATCGCCTCGTTCGACGTGCCGCCGAGCACGTACGACGTGGTAGTGAGCCGCGCCGGCTACTCTGAGGAGACAGCCGCCGCGGCGGTCCTCAGCGCTCAGACTGTCTCCCTATCAGTCAGCCTCATCGCGCTGCCACCTGGCAGCATTGCTGGCCAGATCGCCCGGGCCTCGGCGCCGGATGACCCGTTGGACGGGGTGACCGTACAGGTCATCTTCAATGGCGTAGTCATCGCCCAGGCCGTCAGCCAAGCCCAGTGGACGTTCCCCGGCGGGAACGCGCCTCGATACAATTACACGGTGCCCAATGTCCCGTCCGGAGCCACGCTTGAGGTCCGCGCCGTCAAGCAAGGCTTCACGGTCAGCCCCGACCGGCAAGTCGTACGCGTCGACTCGGGCGTGGTTACCTACAGTGTTAACTTCGCCGTGAGCGCGCTCCACACGTTCCCGGCGGGACTTCAGTACATATCCGTACCGTACGACTACAGCAACCAGCTTCCGCCGATCGTGCTGGGGACGCCAGCCGGACAGGCGACGAAACTGGCTGCGTACGATCCGGCCCTGGGCCGCTATGCCGTGTACCCGGCGGCTCCTGCGGATCGATTGAGGCTGGGCGTGGCCTATTGGCTCAACCTCGCGCAGGCCCAGGACCTTGTTGCGCCAGGCCAGAAGGCCACCAGCCCTTATTTCATTCCACTGAGCAGGGGCTGGAATGGCATCGGGTCGCCGTTCACCAAGGCGGTCGATTTCTTCAGCCTGAAGGTTCGCGATCAGGCCGGAGTGGTCCGGACGATCCAGGAAGCCTTCAGCGTCGGCCTGGTCCGAAACGGCCTCTTCGCGTACGGGATCGGCGGATACAGGCTCGCCACGAGTCTCGTGCCGTTCACTGGCTACTGGTTCTTTGCAGAGGAGCCTGTCACTCTCGTGGTCACGGACCCCGACCTCATCGTTGGGGTTGGCCAAGTGAATGACGCTCCTGCCCTCGCCAAGCCGGCCGACGGTTGGGTGGCACCGGTTGTCGTGTGGTCGGCCGGCATGGCCGATGCATCCGCAGCCTTTGGCGTCGCGCCAAACGGCCCGGACCACCTATCCGTGCCGAAGCCGCCGCCACCGGGGCTCGGCGATCACGTCCAGGCCGCCTTTGAGCCCGCTCGTGCAGGCCAGATGATGGCCGTCGATATGCGCGGAGGCGGGACCCAAGAATGGCGGCTTGTCGTGCAGACGACACAGCCGAATGCGCCGGTCACTGTCACGTGGCCCGATCTGACTCAGCTTCCCGCCACGGCGAGACCTGTGCTCGTGGATCCCGTTGCGGGCAAGCGTCTCCATATGCGGATGCAGCGTGAATACGCCTACGACCCGGGCGGCGAGGCGACCCGAACCCTTGAGATCGTCCTGAACGATGACCCACTCGGGGCTCTGGTGATCACCGGGGCTAGCGCGGCGGCGACGGCGCGCGGCGCAGCTGTCAGCTACACGCTGTCTCGCGACGCTCAAGTCACAGTTGAGATCCGCAACATCGCGGGACTCGTTGTGGCAAAGCCAGCGATCGCCCGAGAGATGCAGGCAGGCGCCAACGTCACCACCTGGGGTGGTCAGGCCACGAGCGGTCTGTTGGCCCCGGGGGGCAAGTACATCGTGACGGTCCTGGCCGAGTCCGAGGACGGCCAGCAGACGAGCGCGTTGACGTTGGTCAACGTCCGCCGGTAGACTCGGGGAATCCGCTGGCCGGATGTCCTATTTTCTGGCGGTGTCACATGGATAGATGGGGCCGAACCAGCCGGTTTACATTTCAGTCGCTCGTATGCTATACTCCACGCGTCCAGTTTGGCCGTGGCGAGACGTGAATCGTCGGAGGGAGAGGTCCTCATATGCGCTGCCATTCCAAGGGTTTCACAGCTCCCGGACTGGCCCGAAGAGCCATTGCAGTAGCGGTGCTCGTCGTGATTGCTCTGGCTGCTATACCGGTTCTCGCTCTAGCGCAGACCCGGGACGTAACGACCACCGCAGTGGTGACCTTCACTGACAAGACAATGCGCAACAGTCCAGGTGGCCTGCTAGAGGCCAAGGCCACGGACGCAGTGGCGCTTGCGTTGCAGGATTCCAGAGAGTTTCTTGTGACGGCAGCTCGTGATGTTGAACTCGAACTCCGCAACCTGGGTATTTCTCCCCCGCTGTCTAACTCCCAGGCGGTGCGGCTTGGCCGGCGTCTCGACGTCGATTCAGTCGCCGTTGGTGATGTGTTGGCGGCCAGCGTCGACGACCGGACGGGCAAGGCCTCGGTCAGGATGGAGCTGAGACTGATCGATGTCGCCGCCGAGGAGGCGCTTGATGGCGCCGTGGCGGACATTTCGACCAGCGGGCTTCCTGGCTGGCGGGGCATGGAGGCCGATGCTCTGAATGAGGCTCTCCGCCAGGCGGCAGATACCGTGGTCGACTCGATGCTTTCCACTCGCGTTCGGCGCGGCACCGTCGAGATGGTGCTGCCTTCCGGGGTCTGCGAGATCGGTTTGGGCTCTCAGGATGGCGTTAAGCGCGGGATGAAGATGGTCGTCATGCGACCCATCTACATTCGCGACCTCGAGAAGGTCGCCATGCGGAAGCTGGGGCGGATTGATGTCGGCGAGGTTCAGGCGGACATCTGCTACGCGCATGCGCAGACGGGCGTGGCGCCTCGGACTGGCGACTATGCCTTACGCGTCTACGAGCCGCTGACCCAGGTCAACATCGCTCGGAAGAAGAGCGATCGGACCCAGCTGGTGGCTGGAGCGGTCGCTTTGGCGCTGTTGGCGTCCTTCGTCGCCATCGGAACCGGTGGCAACATCTCAACCCAGGCCCCGGTCCCGATCTCGTACATCCACCAGTCCGCCATGGGGAGTACGCCTGTTATCCGCGTTGAATTCACCAATAACGTGAAGGCGTGGGGTCACCTTCTGTTTAGGGGGCACTCGGCTGGCTTCCCGGCGGATGCTCCCTACCTCGTTGAGGTATCGTCTGGGCTGGGCGGCGAACAGTCCATCAAGATCATTGATGATGTTCCGACGGCCGCCGCGTCTCGCGACGTCACAATCACAATCAACTTCCGGGATGAGGATGGCGATCCGGACACCGAGGATGTCGACCTGACATTCTCCCACCCGGCCCTCGTGCCTGGCACGACTTATTTCCACGCTGTCCGCAAGGTGACCGAGCCGAACTACCCAGTAGGCGCGAACCCGCCGTTGTCGCAGACGGGTGGCGTGGACGGCGTGACCCAGGATCCGACGAACGCGATCGCCGCGGGCAGTCAGTTCCCGATGGTCAGTGAGGCGACCAAGGTTGTTGGGCCGGTCACGTACGTGCTGGCGGCGCAACTCGTGTCGCCGCCGGATAACGCTCCTCCGCAGAACACGAACTCGCTCACATTCGAGTGGAATCCGACCACCGGTGCGGATGAGTACATGGTGGAGGTGTTCCCGGCGAGCGACCCGAACGGACTCCAGCAACCGATCTTCCGTCGCCAGGGCATCCGTCCGCGGGGCGCTGCCAGTCTCACGGAGACATGGACACCTGCGACCGGCGACCTTCAGGCGAACACGTTCTACCACTGGCGGGTCGGCGCCCGCCGTTCGGTTGAACTGGGCGGCGGCAAGGCTGGGCAGGG
>PVBE011023945.1_pt1 | contig 23012 bp, 19 predicted proteins | sample 1631181 | NCBI WGS metagenome assembly PVBE01 (sample SAMN08397723, study PRJNA350692) | Marine metagenome, whole genome shotgun sequencing project. | isolation source: water | place: Pacific Ocean | collected 2012-04 | reverse complement strand
CCGCCCCAAGCCCACCTTTCTCATTGCCAACATTGAAGAAAAGTACGACTTAAGCGCCAGCGAAGGACTTTTCTTCACACCCCCTAACGGGTATGTTCCTTGACCTTGAGGAAGCGGATCTCGGGCGCGTTTTTGATCGCGTCATCCAGATGCCAGGCGTTGCGCGCCATGAAAACCGGCGCCTCGTCATGGTCGTCGGCGATGGCGTCGCCATTGGCGTCGATAAATTTCTTCAGTGTCCGCTCGTCGTCGGCCTCGATCCACCGCGCGGTGTGAAGCTCCGTCTGCTCGAAACGCGCCTGGACGTCGTATTCGGTGCGGATACGGTCGGCCATGACCTCGAATTGCAGGACACCAAGGACGCCGACGACCCAGTCGCGCCCGTTGCGCGGCCGAAAGACCCGGGCGACGCCTTCTTCGGCCAGTTGGCGCAGGGCCCGGCCCAAGTGCTTGGCGCGCATGGGGTCTTGGGGATGGACACTCTGTAGGATTTCGGGGGCGAAACTGGGGATGCCTGAGAAATTGAGCGTCTCGCCCTCGGTCAAGGTGTCGCCAATGCGCAGGTTGCCGTGGTTGGGGATGCCGATGATGTCGCCGGCCCAGGCCTCTTCGGCCATTTCCCGGTTGCGGGCCAGGAACAATTGCGGATTGTGCAGGTTGATCTGCTTGCCGTTGCGCACGTGCAACAGCTTCATGCCGCGCTTGAAGTGACCCGACGATAGACGGACAAAGGCGATCCGGTCGCGGTGCTTGAGGTCCATGTTGGCCTGGATCTTGAAGACGAAGCCGCTGACGCTTTCTTCATCGGGCGAGACGGTGCGCTCTTCGGCGATGCGCGCTTGGGGCGGCGGCGCCATGCCGATCAAGCCTTTGAGCAGCTCGTGGACGCCGAAGTTGTTGAGGGCGCTGCCGAAATAGACCGGGCTGAGATGCCCCTCGCGGTAGGTTTGCAAATCAAACTCCGGGCACAGTCCCTTCGCCATGGGAATATCGTCGCGCAGTTTGGCAACCGCGTGATCGGGCAGCAAGGCGTCCAGTTTCGCGTCATCAAGTCCGGTGCAGACATCAAGGGCTTCGCCATCGTCCTTTTCGCCCCCCGCCACCTGGCCCTTGCCAAGCAGCAAAAGCCCGTCTTCAAGGACGTTGTAGCAGCCCAAAAACTCACGCCCCATACCGATCGGCCAGCTGGCCGGCGTAACGTCGAGGGCGAGGGATTGCTCGATGTCATCCAATAGATCGAACGGATCACGTCCGTCACGGTCCATCTTGTTGATGAAGGTAATGATGGGGACGTCGCGCAAACGGCAAACTTCGAACAGCTTGCGGGTCTGTTCCTCGATCCCCTTTGCCGCGTCGATGACCATGATGGCGGAATCAACAGCCGTCAGGGTGCGGTAGGTGTCCTCGCTAAAGTCGGCGTGGCCCGGCGTGTCCAAAAGATTAAAGGTGCAGCCGCCGAATTCATACGTCATTACCGAAGAGGCGACCGAAATGCCGCGCTCCGCCTCCACCCTCATCCAATCGGACTGGGTGTTGCGGGCTTGGCGGCGCGCCTTCACCGCACCCGCCATCTGGATGGCGCCGCCGAACAGCAGGAGTTTTTCCGTCAGCGTCGTCTTGCCGGCATCGGGATGGGAAATGATGGCAAAGGTGCGGCGCTTGGAGATTTCGCGGTTGGCCAGGGTCATGGGTTTCGCAAAGCCGGTCACGGTTGATAAGGATTTAAAGGCCGCCGCCGCGTGGTGATGCGGGCGGGCGCCATCCTAGATAATCCAATGTGTCCGCGATAGCCCTTTCATCATCTAGTGCACGGTTTCTCTACCGCTACCGAAGATATGGGAAATCTGCAGCGCCAGTGCTTCTCAAACCCCCGCGAAAAGCATAACATTCCGCCGTGGCCTTGGACGTCTTCAATTCCTTCGGGGCGGCGGCGGTGTTGGTTCGGTGATGGAGCCGCTTACCGCCGCGGCGCTCGGTGCTCTCGGGTTGGCTGTGCCCGCCCTGGCGCTTGCCTGGTGGCAGGGCCGCCGGCGGGCGGTGGCGGAACGGGCGCACCGGCGCGCCGCCGAGGAGGCCGAGGCCGGACGCCAGATGCTGGCGGCGGCCCCGGACGGCCGTTATTCCTGGGACCACGCCAATGGCCAGGAAAGCTGTTCGCGCCGCCTTGCCGTACTTCTCGACCTTGGCGCCGGCACCGGGGCCGCATTCGCCGACGTGCTCGAGCGCTTCGAAGGTGACGCCCAATCGGCCCTTTCGGACGCGGTGGACCGCCTGCGTGGCGAGGGCCTGGCCTTCGAGCTGGTCCTGCCGCTGGATGGCGCCAGGCGCTCCGTCCATGCCGTCGGGGGGCGCGCCGCCGACGTCCATGGACAGCCCTTGGCCGATGTCGTTTGGATGCGCGACGCAACCCACCTGATCGAGGCGACGGCACCCGGCGGCGAAGACGATGCGCTGCGCGTCCTCCTCGACACCCTGCCCTTTCCCGTCTGGCTGCGCGACGCCGAGCTGGAACCCGCCTTCGTCAACCAAGCCGGCAACGGTATTGCCCGGGCCGCACCGGCCAAGGCCCTGGCGGCGCGGGCACAATCGGAAGAACGCGGCGTTAGCGAACGGCATATCGTGACCCAGGGCGATGACGAGCGCGTGTTCGACATCACCGAGACTCCGTTGCCCGGCGGCTCCCAGACGCTCGGTTTCGCCATCGACCGCTCGCCCGATGACGACGCCCGGACGACAACGAACAATTTGGCGGCCCACAATCTGGTGCTTGAGAATTTGGCCACGGCGGTCGCCATCTTCTCGGCCGACACCCGGTTGACCTTTTTCAACAGGGCCTATGCCGAATTGTGGCGCCTTGATCGAGACTGGCTTTCCGCCGGACCCCCGCTTGGCGAGATCCTTGGGCAACTCCGCGAACACCGCCGCTTGCCGGAATTTGCCGACTTTCGCGCCTTCCGCGAAGAGCAACTGACCCAGTTCACGGCGCTTGGGGCTTCGGTCGAAACCATGATGCATCTTCCCGATGGCGCCACCTTGCGCTGCATCGCAAGCCCCCATCCCCTGGGCGGCCTAGTGCTGACTTACGAGGACGTCACCGACCGCCTGACCCTGGAGCGTTCGTTCAAGTCACTGACCGCCGTGCAGCGCGAGACCCTGGATAACCTTTATGAAGGCATCGCGGTGTTCGGCGGCGACGGACGCCTGAGACTCAATAATCCTGCCTTTGCCCTCCTGTGGAACCTGGAACCCGGGAGCCTGGACGAAGACACCCACATCGCCGACTTTATCGAATGCACGCGCCCCTTTCTTGCCTCCATTGCCGACTGGGAGGTCCACAAGGAACGCCTCATCGCCCGCCTGATGAGCCGCGAGGCGGGCTCGGGCCGCCTGATGCGCAACGACGATACGGTGCTGCAACACGCCAGCGTGCCTCTCCCCGACGGCGGCGTGCTGCTCAGTTACATGGACGTCACCGACGGCTACAAAGTAGAGAGCGCGCTGCGCGACCGCGCCGAGGCCCTGCAAGACGCCGACCGCCTGAAGTCTGAATTCATCGCCAACGTGTCGTTCGAGGTGCGCACGCCCGTAACTTCCATCATGGGCTTTGCCGAGGTCCTGAGCGAGGAGTACTTCGGCAAGCTCAACCGGCGCCAAAAGGAATACAGCGAAGGTATTTTAGAGGCCTCCCGCACCCTGATGGCGATCGTCAGCGACATCCTGGACCTGGCCACAATCGACGCCGGACGCATGGCCCTTGAAATCGACACCGTCGACCTGCACAGCATGCTGACCGGCGTCCTCGGCCTGATCCGCGAACGCGCCCGGCGCAAGGCCCTCGCCGTCACCTTCGACTGTGCGCCGGATATCGGTTGGATCGTCGCCGACACTAAGCGCCTGCGCCAGGTCGTGTTTAACCTCTTGGGCAACGCCGTCGCTTTTACGCCGCCACGCGGCAAGGTCGCGCTGGCCGCCGAGCGCAGCGACGAAGAGGTCATCATCCGGATTTCCGATTCCGGCGCCGGAATCCCCCGGGCCGATCATGAACGGGTTTTCCAACCCTTTGAGCGCGGACCGGCGCGCGAAGATGACGGCGCCGGCTCTGGGCTCGGCCTGACTCTCGTCAGGCACTTTGTCGAGCTCCACGGCGGGCGGGTGGAAATGACCTCTGGGGCCGGCAAGGGAACCACCGTCACATGCATCCTGCCCGTCTCCGGCGCCACGCCCTGACAGCCGGTTGCCCATCGCCTAGGCGGCGGTTACAAAGGTCATACCAAGGATCAGGCATGAACGGAGCCCGAACAGACCAAGCTTTCTTAACACTCGACCTGGCGGACGAGGTGGCCACGGCGGACCTGGCGGCGCGCTTGGCGCGATTGGCGCGGCCGGGCGACGTGATCGCGCTTTCCGGGCCGCTTGGTTCGGGAAAGACCGCCTTCGCCCGCGCCTTCATCCACGCGCGCCGGGCACCCGAGACGGGTTATGAAGAGGTGCCCAGCCCAACCTTCACCCTGGTCCAAACTTACGACGTCGGCGACGCCACCATCCACCACTTCGATCTCTATCGCCTGACCCACCCGGACGAGGCCTGGGAACTGGGCATTGACGAAGCCTTCACCGAAGGGATAAGCCTGATCGAATGGCCGGACCGGCTGGGCGGCCGGCTACCCCCCGATCACCTGGACGTAGCCCTGAAGCACGCTGCCCAGGCGGGCGCCCGTGCGATCCGGCTAACCGGGCATGGCGCGTGGAGCGACCGCCTCACCGCCGCCTTCGCCGAGGCCCGTCATGACTGACCGGGCGCGCCGTCTCGACGCCTTTCTGGAGACCGCCGGATGGGGTGGAGCCGGTCGCGCCGGGCTGGCCAACGATGCCTCGTTCCGGCACTACCTGCGCCTTGACGACGGTCCGCGCAACGCCATCCTCATGGACGCTCCGCCGCCCCATGAAAACACCCGCGCCTTCGTTACCATTGCCCGTCATTTGCGTCGCCTCGGCCTAAGCGCCCCCAAGGTCCATGCCGAAGACACCAAAAACGGATTCCTGGTCATCGAAGACTTGGGCGACGCCACCTACACGCGCATCTTGAACGGCACCACGAAACAGCAGCCGGAAGAATCCACGCTCTACGCCCTCGCGGTGGACGTGCTGATCCATCTCCACCGCTTGGCGCCCGACGATGCCATTCCCGCCGGTCTCGCCCCTTACGATGACGCGACGTTGATCGACGAGGCCAACCTTCTTATCGATTGGGCTCTGCCCGCGGCGAGCGGCCATCCGATACCTGAGGAAGCCAGGCGTTCATACGCGGAAGCCTGGCGCAGCACTTTACCCACCCTTCATGCCCAGCCCCGCACTTTGGTCCTCAGGGACTATCACGTCGACAATCTGATGTGGTTGGACGGACGCGACGGTGTCGCCGCCTGCGGTCTCCTCGACTTCCAGGACGCGTTGGACGGCCCCGCCGCCTATGACCTGATGTCGCTTCTGGAGGATGCCCGGCGCGACATCGACGCCGGACTGGCCGACGCCATGAAGACGCGCTACCGCGCCGCCTTTCCCGGCCTCGACCGGCAGGGCTTCGATGACAGCTACGCGATTCTCGCCGCCCAGCGCCACGCCAAGGTGATCGGCATCTTCACCCGGTTGAGTCAACGCGACGGGAAGCCCGACTACCTGATCCACATCCCCCGGGTCTGGCGGCTCCTAGAGGCGGCACTCCGCTATCCTTCGTTGGGCCCCGTCGCCGATTGGTTTGCACGCCACGTTCCCCCATCCGCCCGTCGGTGGCCTCATGAGTGATCAACGTGCCCCGGGGACGGCCATGGTGCTGGCCGCCGGCCTTGGACTGCGCATGCGGCCCATCACCGAAACCCTGCCCAAGCCCCTGATTGAGGTCGGCGGGCGCACGCTCCTCGACCGCGCTCTCGACCGTCTTGAAGAGGCTGGCGTCGACAAGGTCACGGTCAATCTGCACCACCTTGGGTCCTTGATCGAGGCACACTTAGCACCGCGCTCCAAGCCGGCCATCGAATTTTCGCACGAGGCAGAGCTTCTCGAGACCGGAGGCGGCGTCGCCAAGGCGCTACCGCGCCTCGGCGACGGACCGTTCTGGGTGGCCAATGCCGACGTTTTATGGCTCGACGGCCCCCAGCCGGCCTTGGAGCGCCTTGCCGAAGCCTGGGACGATGCTCGCATGGACGGCCTGCTGCTTCTCCACGCGACGGTGGACGCCTATGGTTACCGAGGGCGGGGTGACTTTCTGGCCGATCCCCTTGGCCGCCTGGTCCGCCGCCCCGAATGCGAGGTCGCGCCCTTTCTGTTCACCGGTGTCCAGATCCTCCATCCGCGCCTTTTCGCTGACGCCCCGGCGGGACCGTTCTCGCTCAACCGCCTCTACGACCAAGCCATCGAAGCAGGCCGTCTCTATGGCGTCGTCCACGACGGCGAGTGGTTTCATGTCGGCACGCCGGACGGCCTGGCCGAGGCCGAGACCTATCTTTCGCTGCGCTACGCCACGAGGGAGCGGCGATGAGCGCCACAATGATCGACACTGAACGCGTCTTCACCATTCCGGCCGGGTTGCCGTTCGTCGACGCCCTGGTGGCGGGTTTGTGGGCCGATGCCGGTGGGGAGGCGGCGGCCCTGGCCCGGGCCACGGTCCTGCTGCCCAACCGGCGTGCATGTCGCAGCGCGCGCGAGGCCTTCTTACGCCTGCGCCAGGGCCGACCCACCTTGTTGCCGCGGCTGGTGGCGCTGGGCGACATGGACGAGGACGAACTGGCACTCGCCGGATGGCGCGATGGAGAGACAGACTTAGCCGAGGGCGGCCTCAATCTACCTCCGGTTCTCTCGGGACTGCGCCGCCAACTGCTGTTGACGCGCCTTATCCTTGCCTTGGGAACGCCAGGCACGACGCCCGATCACGCGGCGCGCTTGGCCATCGAACTGGCGCGTCTCTTGGATCAGGTGGAGACCGAACGCCTGTCCTTCGACGGTCTGGCCGATCTGGTCCCCGACGACTTCGCCGACCATTGGCGGATCACCCTCGATTTCATGAAAATTGTCACCGAACGATGGCCCGCCATCCTGGCCGCCGAGGACGGCGTCGACGCGGCCCGGCGCCGCAACCTGTTGCTCACGGCCCAGGCCGATGTATGGCGGCACCAACCGCCCGTCGATCCCGTTGTCGTCGCCGGATCGACGGGCAGCATTCCCGCCACCGCCGACCTCTTGGGCGTGGTCGCCGGCCTGCCACGGGGCGCCGTGGTGCTGCCCGGCCTTGACCGGCAAGCCGACGCCGAGACGCGCAAGGCTTACCCGCCGTCCCATCCCCAATACGGCATGGCCCGGCTGCTCGAACACTTAGGCGTGGCGCCCGAGGGGGTAAAGGACTGGCCGTCCCCCGGCCTCATCGGAACGACGCCGGCGCGCGCCGAGCTGGTCCACCGGGCGCTCAGGCCCGCCGCCGCCCTGGAGGCGCCGGACGCTGGCCCGCCCAACGCCAGCGCCTTGATCGGCGTCAGCCGCATCGAATGCACCGGCGAACAAGAAGAGGCCGGCGTCATCGCCCTCGTCCTGCGCCAGGCCCTGGAGGACGAAGGCCGCACCGCCGCCCTGGTCACCCCGGACCGTGGCCTGGCGCGCCGGGTGGCAGCCGAACTTCGGCGCTGGGGCGTGGAGATCGATGATTCTGCCGGCCAACCCCTGGACCAGACGCCACCCGGCGCCTTCCTCCGCCTCTGCGCCCGCATGGTTGTGGACGGCTTTGCCCCGGTACCCCTGCTCTCTGCCCTCAAACATCCACTAGCCGGCGGTGGGGAGGGCACGAACGCATTCCGCGCCGCCGTTCGCCGCCTCGAAATCGAGGTCTTGCGGGGCCCGCGTCCGGCCGCCGGCCTGGCCGGGCTGAGGGCCGCCGTGGCCCAGGATGCACCGGCCCTGGCGCGCCTTGTGGATACCCTTGACGAGGCAACACGGCCCTTCGCGCGCCTTGTTGACCGGGGCACGGCGTCTCTGCCCGATCTGTTGCGCGCCCACGTCGCCATGGCCGAGGCGCTGGCTGCCACCGATGACGAAGAGGGCGCGGCGCGGCTGTGGGCCGGCGAGAGCGGCGAGGCGGCGGCTGCTTTCGTCGCCGAGCTGGCCCAAGCGGGCACGGTACTGGACCGGATGGCCTCGGCCTCCTATCCGGCGCTGTTCGACACCTTATTGGCGGGCCGCGTCGTTAGGCCACGCTGGGGCCGCCATCCGCGCCTCAACATCTGGGGACTTTTGGAGGCGCGGCTCCAGCATGCGGACGTGCTGGTCCTCGGCGGCCTCAACGAAGGCACCTGGCCACCCGAGGCCGTGTCCAGCCCGTGGATGAGTCGCCCCATGTTGACCCGCTTCGGCCTGCCCCAGCCGGAACGGCGCATCGGCCAGACGGCGCATGACTTTGCCCAGGCGTTTTCGGCGCCCCGGGTGGTGCTGAGCAGGGCGAGCCGCGTCGGCGGCACGCCGACGGTCCCCTCGCGATGGCTGGCGCGGATTGAGAACCTGGTCCAGGGAACAGACCTGGAGACGGCCTTCCACCCCGACCCGCGCTGGCGCGGCTGGTGGTCGGACCTGGACGGCGTCGCCGAGCCCAGACCCGTCGCAGCACCGGCCCCGCGGCCACCGGTCCGGGCGCGGCCGCGCCACCTTTCGGTGACCGCCGTTGAGACCTGGATCCGCGATCCCTACGCTATATACGCGCGCCGCGTTCTTGACCTCCGGCCCCTCGACCCCTTGGACGCCGAGCCCGGCGCAGCCGAGCGCGGCACGATCATCCACGCGGCCCTGGAGCGTTTCGTCGCCGCCTATCCCGACAACTTACCCGACGACGCCCTTGAGCAATTGGTGGCAATTGGCAAAGACGTCTTTAGCGATACCCTGGCGCGGCCCGGCGTACGCGCCTTCTGGTGGCCCCGCTTCCAGCGCATCGCACGTTGGTTCGTAGAATTCGAGCGCCGCCAACGCGCCGCCGGCCTGACCGTGGCGGCGACGGAGGTCGATGGGACCATCGAGATTTCCGGTCCAGCCGGGCCGTTCGAGCTTACGGCCCGCGCCGACCGCATCGACCGGCGGGCCGGCGGAGGCCTTCGCGTCGTCGATTACAAAACCGGCCAGGCGCCGACATGGCCTCAGGTAAAAAGCGGCTTGGTTCCTCAACTGACCCTAGGAGCGGCCATCGCCCAGGCGGGCGGATTTAAGGACCTTGACGCCGGGGGGGTCGAGGAACTGGCCTACCTGCGCCTGAGCGGCGGCCGCCAACCGGGCGAGGAAAAAGTGTTTACCAAGGACGTCGGCGACGTCACGGCGGAAGCCTTGGACGGGCTAACCCGGCGCGTCGCGGCCTACGACGATCCTGAAACGCCCTATCTGTCGCGGCCCAGACCCATGTTCATCGGCCGCTTTGGCGATTACGACCATCTGGCCCGGGTCAAGGAATGGCTGAGCGGCCGGGGGGACGGGGAATGAGCGTCGGCACAAACGAACAACGCGCTGCCGCCGATCCGGAGCGCTCGGTCTGGGTATCGGCCAACGCCTGTACCGGCAAGACGCATGTTCTGGTCGACCGCATCGCACGGCTTTTGCTTGCCGGCACACCGCCCGGCCGCATCTTGTGCCTGACCTTTACCCGGGCGGCGGCGGCCGAGATGGCGAACCGTCTCGGCAAGCGCCTTGGTTCTTGGGCGGCGATGGACGACGCCGGTTTGGCCCCGGCCCTCGAAGACCTCATGGACGGCAAGGCCAAGGCGGAAACCCTGGTCCGGGCGCGGCGCCTCTTCGCCGATATCCTGGAGGTGCCCGACGGCCTCAAGATCCGCACCATCCACTCGTTCTGCGAATCGCTCCTCGGGCGTTTCCCCCTGGAAGCAGACGTCGCGCCCCATTTCTCGGTGATCGACGAACGCACGGCGGCGGAATTGCGTGCCGAGGCCCGCGACCGCCTGCTCGCCGGCGCCCTCGACGATGCATCCGGCCCCCTGGCCGGTGCCTTGGCGCATCTGGCGGCCCTGGTCGACGAGACTGCCTTCGCTTCCGTCATCGGCGAACTGGATACCCACCGCGGCCGCCTTGGCCGACTGATCGAGGACCATGGCGGCCTGAACGGCCTGCTTGGCGCCGTCCGCGACGCCCTTGGGGTGGCGGCCGACGAGACCACGGACAGCGTCATTACAAGTGCCTGCGCCGCCGGCGCCTTCGACGAACTGGGCCTGCACCGCACCGCCGCCGCCCTCGAGAAGGGAAGCAAAAAAGACCAGGAACGGGCGGCGGCAATCCGCGCCTGGCTCGACAGCCCGGACAGCCGGGAGGGTATTTTCGTCGGCGCCTACGACCGCTTGTTCCTCACAGCCAAGGACGAGGCACGAGAACCCACGAGGTTGATGACCAAGGCGGTGCGGGATGCCGAGCCTGGGATCTTCGAGGTCCTTATCGAGGAACAGGCGCGCATTGTCGCCGTTCACGAGCGCCTGCGGGCCGTCACCGTCGCCGCTTCGACCACCGCCCTGCTGACCATTGGCGAGGCCCTCCTCGCCGCCTATGGCGTCTTGAAGGACGAACGCGCGCTGCTTGACTACGACGACCTCATCGGTGCGGCGCGGCGGCTCTTGGGGGACGATGGCCAAGCGGCCTGGGTCCACTACAAGCTGGACGGCGGTATCGATCATATCTTGGTCGATGAGGCCCAAGACACCAGCCCCGAGCAGTGGCGTATCGTGGCCGCCCTGGCCCAGGAGTTCTTCGCCGGCACCGGCAGCCGCGAGACACGGCGCACCGTTTTCGCTGTCGGCGACGAAAAACAGTCCATTTTCAGCTTCCAAGGCGCCGACCCCGATGCCTTCACCGCCATGCACCGCCACTTCGAAGACCGCGCAACGGCAGCCGGCGAGGGTTGGCGGTCGGTGGAGCTGGCGAAATCCTACCGCACCACCGCGACTGTGCTGGACTGCGTCGACCGGGTGTTCGCAAATGAGGCCGCCGGCGCGGGCGTGGTGGCGGCCGGCGGGACCCTGCGCCACCTTTCATCGCGCGACGGGCAAGCCGGCTTGATCGAATTGTGGCCAACGGTCACGCCCGAAGCACAAACGGATACTGATCCCTGGGACGCCCCCCTCGATCAGGTTTCCGCCGAAAGTCCGCCGGCCCTTCTGGCACGCCGCATCGCCGATCACATTGCCGGCTGGATAAAGGACCGCGAAATCCTTGAATCGAGGGGCCGCCCGGTGCGGCCAGGCGATATCATGATCCTTCTGCGCCGCCGTGCCCCGTTCGCCGAAGAGATGGTGCGCTGCCTCAAGGAACGGCGTATTCCGGTGGCCGGCGCCGACCGCATGATACTCACCGATCAACTGGCGGTCATGGATCTGGCGGCCTTGGGTCACTTCGCCCTGCTACCCGACGACGACCTCAACCTGGCAGTGGCACTCAAGGGACCGGCATTCGGCTTCGACGACGACGCACTATTCAAACTGGCCCACGGACGCCAAGGAAGCCTGTGGCGGGCGTTGGGTGAACGTCGGTCCGCCGACCCGCGCTTCGACGACGCCTGGACCCGGCTCACGGCCCTTCTCGCCAAAGCTGACTTCGCGCCGCCGTTCGACTTCTTCGCCGAGGCACTGGGCCGCGACGGCGAGCGCCGTCGCATCCTCGGCCGCTTAGGCCCCGACGCCGGCGATCCCCTCGACGAATTCCTATCCCTCGCCCTCGACTATGAACGCCAGCACGTCCCCTCGTTGCAGGGGTTCCTGCACTGGCTGGCCGCCGGGGAGACTCAGGTCAAGCGCGACCTGGAACATGGCTTGGGCGAGGTCCGCGTGATGACGGTGCATGGCGCCAAGGGATTGCAGTCGGACATTGTCTTCCTGCCCGACACCTGCACCGTGCCTGGCCCAAGGCATGGCGCCGGCCTCTTGTGGGGTGGCGAAGGGGAGCCCTTTGTGTTGTGGCCGACCCACCGCAAAGCCGAGACCGAACTGTGCACCAACCTCGGCGATCTGGCGCGCCAGCGCGGCGAGATGGAATACCGCCGACTGCTCTACGTCGCCATGACCCGTGCCCGTGATCGGCTTTACGTCTGCGGCTGGGAAAACAAACGGGGCCGCGACACGGGCTGCTGGTACGACCTGGTGGGGACAGCGGTGCGTGAAACAGGCATAGAGGTGGCGCTGCCCTTCGGCGCCACCGGCTGGCGACGAACCGACATACAGGATGCGCCACCCGACGGTATGGAAGAGGCGGCGCCCGAGACCGGCGAGGCCGATCCGCCACCTGCCTGGACTGAGCGGGCGGCACCGACCGAAGCCGATCCGCCGCGCCCCCTGGCGCCATCGCGGCCCGGCGCCGACGAACCAACCGTGCGCTCGCCCTTTGGCACAGACGATGGTGCCCGCTTCCGACGCGGCCGCCTGATCCATCGCTTGCTGCAAAGCCTGCCGGACGTACCGAGGGCGGCGCGGGACGCCGCCGCTCGCGATTTCCTGGCCCGCCCGACTCACGACCTCGAGGCCTCGGCGCAAGCGGAGATCACCGCCGAGGTCCTGGCGGTACTCGACGATGCCCGCTTCGCCGATGTGTTCGGCCCCGAAAGCCTGGCCGAAGTGCCCTTGGTCGGTGTGGTTGGTGGCCGGGCGGTCTCCGCTCAGGTCGACCGACTAGTCGTTACCGACGCGGCAGTGACGGTGATCGACTACAAAACCAACCGCCCGCCGCCCGCCGACGAGGATCACGTCGCCGCTGTCTATCTCGCGCAGATGGCCGCCTACCGCGCCCTTCTGCGCGATGTCTATCCCGACCGCCCGGTACGCTGTCTGCTGCTGTGGACCGACGGGCCGTCGCTGATGGCCCTTTCCGATCACTCACTTGACGACCACGCGCCTTGACGATCCGCCACGGGCTCCCTAGATTCATATCCAGATTGGCGCCCGATTGAAGAATTCCTAAGCTATTGATAGGATTAATAAAATGCCCAAGATGGTCACCGACGATAGCTTCGAAGCCGATGTCATCAAGGCAAGCAATCATGTGCTCGTTGATTTTTGGGCCGAGTGGTGCGGCCCATGCATGCAGATCGCCCCGGCGCTTGAGGAATTGGCGTCCGAAATGGCGGACACGGTGACGGTGGCCAAACTTAATATCGACGAGAACCCGATGACGCCTTCCAAGTACGGCGTGCGTGGCATCCCCACCTTAATGTTGTTCAAGGACGGCCAAGTGGCGGCGACCAAGATCGGCGCCCTCCCGAAGAGCAAGCTGTACGAATGGGTCCAGTCGGTGATCTGACGCATTGCCGCCACCCGGCGGGTTTGTTTAATTGCGCAACCGCCGCGAAATCATCAATGAAATAAGTCCGCGCTAGTGCTAAAATAGCTAGAAGTGTTCCTCATATTGAATTATGGAAACTTCGGAATAAAGACCGAAGCCAAAAATATTAGGGAAGGAAGACGGCCGTGTCACGAATAGCCGTCGCTGGAGTTATCATCGCGAGCACCGCCATCGGCGGCGGTGTCGCCGTTAACATGGGTGTGCTGGATACCCTCGACTCGGCGGATAAGAATACGCGGATAACCACCACGCACGTCGATCTGGCGACCTTCACCGCACGGACGGTGATGGGTAACGAGCGCCGCGGCCAAATTCCCGTAAAAATCGTCCTCCAATCGACCGGACTCCGCACGGCGAAGGTTATCTGCCGTACGTCATCGAACCTGCGCAAGGCCATCCTCCGTGATCTTTACCGCAACCCAATTCCGCTCAAGCGTGACAACGCTCTTGAACTGAGCAAGACCAAAACAGACTGCTGAAGGTGACCAACGGGGTGATGCGAGGTGATCTAATCTCCGATGTCATCGTGATCAACGAATCGGCCAAGACGAGTCCTGACAGCTCAATTTTAGCCAACCTTCTAAACTGCCGAAAGCTGCTTGCTTTATCAGGCACCAAGAAGAAGCGACGGCGCCGATGATGGCAATCGCCGCTTCGGTGGCTCAATCCTGGCGATCTTCGCCAAGCACGGCGCCGGCGAAATAGAGCGACCCGCAGATCAGCACCCGGGCCGGCTTGCCACCGCCGCCGGCGAGGATACCGAGGGCTTCGTTTAGGTCCGAGGCCGGCTCCGCATCCATGCCAACGGCGCGGGCGGCGGCAGCCAATTCAACGGCACCCAGACTGACCTTCTGGTTAGGAATAGCAACGCACCGCACCCGTTCCGCCACCTCCGCCAGGGGGCGTAGGAAACCCGCCCGATCCTTAGTTTCCATCATGGCTATGACAAGGTGAAGCGGGCGATCTGACCACTCCCGAGCGTGGGCGGCAAGGGCCTTGCCGGCATCGGGGTTGTGGCCGCCGTCGAGCCACAGTTCCCAGTCCTGGGGCAGGAGGGTAGCCAGTCGGACGCCGCTCAACAATTGCAAGCGTCCCGGCCATTCGACGCCGCTCAAACCCTGGGCCTGAGCCGCCACGTCGACGTCAAATTCGGCGAGCTGAGAAAGGCCGGCCAGGGCCGTGCCGGCATTGTGCACCTGATGGGCCCCGGCCAGGGCGGGAAGTGGCAGCCGGCGTCCGCGCCCCGCCGCTTCAAAGATCAGATGGTCGCCGTCGCGGACTACCGTCCACTCGGCACCCTCGCGGAGCAGGGGGGCGTCGAGGGTTGCCGCACGGGCGCCGATCACCCGTGCCGCGACGGCGTGTTGGGCAGACGAGACGCAGGTAACGCCCGACTTCAAGATACCCGCCTTTTCGCCGGCGATGGCCTCCAGGGTATCACCAAGAAAGTGCTCGTGATCCATGGCAATGGGGGTGAGGATGGTGAGCCGGGGACGGGCAACCATGTTGGTGGCGTCGAGCCGCCCGCCGAGTCCGGTCTCTAGGAGAACAACGTCGGCGGGAGCCCGGGCAAAGGCGAGAAACGCCGCCGCCGTGGTGATCTCAAAGAAGGTCACGGACGCTCCGGCGTTGAACGTTTCGCATTCTTCCAGAAGCGCCGCCAGGGCGTCGTCCGCCAGCACCCGCCCAGCCACCCGAATGCGTTCGTTGAAGCGCACCAGATGGGGCGAGGTATAGACGTGAACGGTGAAGCCGGCGGCCTCCAGGCAGGCGGCGAGCAAGGCGATAACCGAGCCTTTGCCATTGGTGCCGGCGACGTGAACCACGGGCGCCAGACCGTCTTGCGGATCACCCAGGCGGTGGAGCAGCGCCGCCACCCGGTCGAGCGACAGATCGATTAGCTTGGGATGCAGCTTGGTGAGTCGATCAAGGACCGCGTCGCTACTCAGCGGGCTTTTCCTTCTCTTTGATCGGCACAGCCGCCGTGGCATCGTCGATGTCGATGACGGCGGCCGGCGGCCGTGTGTTGGTGAGCAGCCCGATGACACGGATCAGGGTGTCACGCAGCTCAGTACGGTGGACCACCATATCGATCATGCCGTGGTCGAGAAGGTATTCGGCTCTCTGGAAACCTTCCGGCAGAGTCTCGCGGATGGTCTGTTCGATGACCCGGGCACCGGCGAATCCGATCACCGCACCGGGCTCTGCGATGGCGATATCGCCGAGCATGGCGAAGGATGCCGACACGCCACCAGTGGTAGGATCACCCAACACCACGATATAGGGCAGGCAGGCCTCACGCACCTCATTGATGGCGATTGTGGTGCGCGGCAACTGCATCAACGACAGAGCACCTTCTTGCATGCGCGCCCCGCCCGATGACGAAATGGCAATCAGCGGCGCGCCTTGGGCGACCGCCAGGCGTGCCGCCGCCAGTATACCCTCGCCGACCGCCACCCCCATGGAGCCGCCCATAAATTCGAAATCGAGCGCCGTGATCACGACGCCGATGCCGCCCATGGTGCCATGGGCGACGGTCAGCGCATCGGTAGCACCGGTTTTCACCTGGGCGTCCTTGAGACGTTCGGAATAGCGCTTGCGGTCGCGGAACTTAAGGGGGTCAATGACGGTCTCGGGAAGCTCAATAACGTCATAGGCCCCGTCATCGAACAACATCTTGAGACGGAGTTCCGCCGACAACCGCATGTGGTGACCGCAATGCTCACAGACCCGGAGCGATTTTTCCAAGTCGCGGTGAAAGATCATCTCCCCGCAGCCCGTGCACTTGTGCCACAGGTTGTCGGGCAGTTCCTTTTGGCCGACAAGCTCCCTCAGCTTGGGACGGACAAAATTGGTCAGCCAGTTCATTGTCCGCTCCTTTCGTTCCGCGCGCGGCGCACCCCGTCCGCCAGGTCGCCGACAAAGGCGTGGGCGGCGGCGGCAAGGCCGGGACGCGCCGCGCCGGTGCCGTCCAAGTTCTGAACCACCGTTTCGACCAGCGCCGAACCGACGACGGCAGCATCGGCGACGCGGGCCACCGCCGCCGCCTGGTCCGGCGTCTTTATGCCGAAGCCGACGGCGATCGGAAGGTCGGTGTGGCGGCGCAGGCGATCGACCGCAACCGCAACCTCATCGGCGGCGGCCGACTTGGTGCCGGTAATGCCGGTCACAGAGACATAATAGACGAAGCCCGAGGCTCCTTCGAGCACACGTTTCAGGCGCTCCTCGCCGGTGGTGGGGGCGGCTAGGAAGATGAAGCTGATCCCCGCCTCGCGGGCCGGCAAGCAAAGCTCGACCTCTTCTTCGGGCGGCAGATCAACGATAATCAGGCCGTCGACCCCAACCGCCTTGGCCCGAGCCAGAAAGGCCGCGACGCCGAAGATATAAATGGGATTGTAGTAGCCCATGAGGATGATCGGCGTTTCTGCGTCCATGCGCCGGAATTCCTCGACCAATTCCAAGGTCCGGCCGAGGGTAGCACCATGACGCAGGGCACGCTGCGAGCTTGCCTGAATGGTGGGGCCGTCGGCCATGGGATCGCTGAACGGCATGCCCAACTCAATGAAGTCAGCGCCGGCGGCGGGCAGGCCGAGAAGAATCTCGCGGCAGGTGTCAAAATCGGGATCGCCGGCGGTAATGAAGGTAACGAGGCCGCCCCGTCCCTCGCGCTTGAGGGCCTGGAAACGCCGTTCGATACGCGTGCCGGGACTCACAGCGACATCCCCAGGCGCCCAGCGACGGTATCGAGGTCCTTGTCGCCGCGCCCGCTCATGCACAGAACCAAAAGGTTGTCGGACTTGAGACCCCCCGCCATGCGGATGACATGGGCCACGGCATGGGCCGATTCGAGGGCCGGGATAATGCCCTCCAATCGGGTGCAAAGCTGAAAGGCCTCCAGCGCCTCGTCATCGGTGACCGAGACATATTCGACACGTCCCGCGTCCTTGAGCCACGAGTGCTCAGGCCCGACGCCGGGATAGTCGAGACCGGCCGAGATCGAATGGGCCTCGATGACCTGGCCGTCGGCGTCCTGCAGCAAATAGCTGCGGGCACCGTGCAGGACTCCTGGGCGGCCCTGGGTCAAAGTCGCCGCGTGTTCACCCGTCTCGATACCGTGGCCGGCGGCCTCGACACCGATTATGCGCACATCCGCCTCATCGAGAAACGGATGAAAAAGCCCCATGGCGTTGGAACCGCCGCCGACGCAGGCGACCAGGGTATCGGGCAGGCGGCCCTCGATCTCGTTCATTTGTTGGCGCACTTCGTTGCCAATGACTTCTTGGAAGTCGCGAACCATCGCCGGATAGGGATGGGGGCCGGCGACCGATCCGATCAGGTAATAAGTGGTCTCGACGCTGGCCACCCAGTCGCGCAACGCTTCGTTCATGGCATCCTTGAGGGTCGCCGAGCCCGACGTTACCGGCCGCACCTCGGCGCCCAGCATCTTCATGCGAAAAACGTTGGGGGCCTGGCGCTCGATATCGACGGCGCCCATGTAGACAGTGCACGGAATGTCGAACAACGCACAGACAGTGGCCGTGGCGACACCGTGCTGACCGGCCCCGGTCTCGGCGATGACGCGCCGCTTTCCCATACGCTGGGCCAAGAGCGCCTGGCCGAGGCAGTTATTAATCTTGTGCGCACCCGTGTGGTTGAGGTCCTCGCGCTTGAAATAGACGCGAGCCCCACCCAGGTGCTCGGTCAGACGCCTAGCGAAAGTCAGGGGGCTCGGACGCCCGGCATATTGGGTCAGTTGGCGGTCGAACTCGGCGGTGAATGCGGGGTCCGACATGGCCTCGTCATAGGCGCGCTCCAGCTCGAGAAGCAGCGGCATCAGGGTCTCGGCGACGAAGCGGCCGCCGAAAATGCCGTAGCGCCCGCTCTCGTCCGGTCCCCCGCGGTAGGTATTCAATGTTTCCATGTCTGGATGGCGCGTAGCGCCCGCCTCCATTGCCCGATCACGGCGCCATCGAAAAGGGAGTGGCCACCTTTGTCAAGGCGCCGCACGGCTCGTCCCGCCGATTGTCACAGTTGCGCCGCGGCGTCCAGGAAGGCTTGAATCTTTGCCGGATTCTTGACCCCTGGCATATCCTCGACCCCCGACGAGACATCGACCGCACGGGCACCGCTGACACGCACCGCCTCGGCCAGGGTTGGGGCCTCAAGGCCGCCGGCCAGGAACCACGGCAGGTTCCACGTCTGGCCGCCCAGAAGTTCCCAATCGAAAGTCAAGGCATTGCCGCCGGGTCGCGTGGCGCCGGGCGGAGCCTTGGCGTCGAACAGCAGCCGATCGGCCGACGTCTCATAACGCCGGGCGACGTCGAGGTCCTCGGGCCCGGCTATGCTTACCGTCTTCATCACCGGCAGACCAAAGCGCTGCTTGACGGCACGTACACGCCCGGCGCTTTCCGTGCCATGCATTTGCAACAGATCGACCGGCGCATTGGTGACTATATCGTCCAAGGTATCGTCGTCGGCATTGACCACCAACGCCACCTTGGTGACGCCGGCGGGCACGCCGGCCGCCAGATCGGCCATGCGACGGGGCGTGACACAACGCGGCGACGAGGGAAAGAAGACGAAGCCGACGTAGCGCGCCCCGCCTTCGATCGCAGCTTCCACTGCGTCGGACGACTTGAGGCCACAAATTTTTACGTCGATGCTCATCGCATCCCCACTGATTGTTCTGTCTCGCGCCGCGCCACGGTAGTGTCATGGGCAATGATGACGCACTCGGTTAGGTTGATGGTGGACATTGGGAAGTTCTCGAAGCGGGCTGTCGGCCCAGATATTTGGGCTACAAGCTTAAAAACAACAGACTTATAGACCTATGTCCGCTCGATAGCCAGGGTGGCGGCGGCAAAATCCTCGAGCGCCGTGCCGACAGACTTAAAAAGCGTGATTTCGTCGACCCCGGCACGGCCCTCGGCCGTACCACGGGCAAGATCGAATAGATCGCCCTGGATGTCGCCCTCTCCGATAACGCCGCGCTTGACGGCGCCCACCAATTCGCCCGATTCGACAAGCGCGCCGTCTCGGGTATCGACATAGACCCGGGCACGGGCAACGGCGGCATCGTCGGTTTCAGCCATATGGGGCGTGAAGGCGCCAACCAAATCCAGGTGCTGGCCTGGCTTCAACCATCCCCCCAGGACCAAGGGATCGGTGGCAAGCGTTGCACACGAGATGACATCGGCCGCGCCAACCGCGACCTCAAGATCGGTAACCGGAGAGGCCTTGAGATCAGGGCCGTCAAGGGCGGCGGCAAGGCTTTTTGCTTTTTCCGGGCTGCGGCCCCAAACGGCGACTTCGCGGATTGACCGCGCGCAAGCGTGGGCGCGAACCAGATGCGGCGCCATGGTGCCGGTACCCACCATCAACAGCCGGGTGCTATCAGGACGCGACAGATAGCGCGACGCCAGTGCCGAGGCCGCGGCCGTGCGCCGGGCCGTCAACTCACCACCGTCAAGGAGCGCCTGAAGCACACCCGTGATGCCATCGAACAGCAAGTAGGAAGCCGCGATGGCGGGGAGTGAGCGCGCCGCGTTGCCGGGGAATACAGTGACCACCTTGACGCCGACAAAGTGCCCGTCGCGCCACGCCGGCATCAGAAGCAGCGTGGCATCCGGCTCACCGGTCACGGGGATGGAGTGGTGGTGGCGCACAGGCACGGTGCAGCCTTCGCGGAAGGTCTCTTCGATGCGGTCGATCAGTGCGCCGTAATCGAGAGCCGCCGCCAAGTCCGCCGCCGAAATGATCTTCATCTCCGGAACACTAAGCGGCATTGGCTGAGGGTGGTGCGGGAAGCACTGTTTTGGCGCTTTTTTCACGCCATTCCACATCGTCCTCGATCCGTTTCAGCGTTTCGCGCAGACGTCCCGCTTCACTTCGCGCCGCCACCAGTTCGCGCGCGACGGCGCGCGCCCGACGGCGCGGTCCAGCGGCCGATATCCACGAGACGATGCCGCCCAGGACAAGACCGGCGCTAGCGCTGATCAGCACCAGGGCAAACACCGGGGTCTCTATGGAATAATCCAGCGGCCAAAGACCGACACTTACGGTCTCTCGATTGGCCAAGGCAAAGCCCACGGCCACGATCGCCACCGGCAACAGGATGATCCTTACAAGCACCCTCATAATCGACAATTCGCTGTTAGAAACCTGGCATGGTTCGCGGACGGTTCAAGGCTTGGAATTCAGCTTCTCGCGCAACTGCTTACCGGACTTGAAATAGGGGATAAATTTGGCCGAAACCTGGACCGATTCGCCGGTCCTTGGATTGCGTCCAACACGCGCCCCGCGCTGCTTGGCCGAGAAGGCGCCAAAACCTCTGAGCTCAACCCGATCGCCACGTGCCAGCGCCACCGAAATTTCGTCGAATATGGTGGTGACGATACGCTCCACATCGCGCTGGAACAGATGCGGGTTGGCCTCAGCCAAGCGTGCAATCAACTCCGACTTGGTCATGGCCGCTTATCCTTCCCTCAAGTCTACCCTTGATGTCATTCCCCCGCCACCGGCCGCGATTTTTCCGCAAGGGGACCGTTACCACCCATCAGGGTGCCAAAGAGAGACCAAGCCGTCAAGACTAAGTCTTTCAGAAGACAGCATTTTTCCCAACGCATTTCCCATCGCGTCGCGCCAGAAATCCTCCCCATGATCCACTGTCACCTCGCGCACCGGCAACGAGGCCGCAATGCCGTGGGTCTCGTCCAGCCAGTGGCGTGCTTGCACCTCGCCCCCGATTTGATCGACGAGACCGCTGGCCAATGCCTGTCGTCCTGTGAAGATACGTCCGTCGGCCAGGCGCAGAACCGCTTCGCGCGGCATGTCCCGGCGCTGGCTGACCAGATCGACGAAAAATTCAAAAAAATCGAGCACCACCGCCTTGGCCGCCTGGCGCGCTTCCTCGGTAAGCGGTTCAAGCGGGTTGGGCTGTGCCTTCAAGGGGCGACTCTTGATGGAGTAGGGTTTGACGCCCAGCTTTTCCAAAAGCCCCGTAACGTCGGCGCTTTGCATGATGACCCCGATCGAACCGGTAAGCGTACCGGCGCGGGCAACAATGTGGTTTGCGCCTAGCGCGATCATGTAGCCAGCCGAAGTGGCAAGTTCGCCCATTACCGCGATGACCGGCTTCTTCTCGGCCACGGCGCGTAGGCTGTGGTATAGGGCTTCGCCGCCGACCACTGTGCCGCCCGGACTGTCGATCCGGATGAGCAGAGCCCGGGCGCTGGAATCTTGGGCGACTTAGGCCAGGGCCGCGTCACGCCAGGGGTCGTCCACGATCAGGCTTTCGACGGTGAGGCGGGCGACATGGTCACCTCTCGCCAGCTCACGCACGCCGCCGGCGACGGCCACGACCGCGACAACTGTTGCGACAATGGCGGCAACCCGCCACATGAGGAGACGCCGTTTCAGACGCCGCCTGTCCACCACGTGATCGGAATCCAGGCCCATTTTGCCTCTCTGTCCGCTCCATCACCGCCCGATGGAATGAGCCGTCGGTTGGTGCGACGGTTTCAGCTCTCGGATTTCGGTTCCGGTATTTTCTCGTCGGCGGTTTTCTCGGCGGCCTTGGCGGCGGACTTTGACGGCGCCTTAGCCGCACTCTTGGTCGCCTTACTTGCCTTCGCCGGCTTTTCTTCCGCCTTGGCGGTCTTGGCCGGCGCCTTCTTTTTGGCCGTCTTCTTCTCTGGTTTCTTTGCCGTCTCTTCGTCGCCGGCTTCCGCTTTTTCGACGTCCTTTTCTTTGGCTGCTTCCTTCTTCGCCGGCTTCTTCGGGGCTGCCTTCTTCTTGGGTGCCTTCTTCTCCGCCGTATCGGCACTATCCTTGGCATCTTGTTTCTCGCGGATTGCGGCCCCCAGGATATCGCCGAGGCTGGCGCCGGAATTAGACGAGCCGTATTCGGCCATGGCGCGTTTTTCGTCCGCCACCTCGCGTGCCTTGACGGACAGGGTTAAGCGCCGAGTGGCGCGGTCGATCTGGGTAATTTTGGCGTCGACCTTCTCGCCGGCGGCAAACCGGTCCGGCCGCTGCTCGCTACGGTCACGAGAGAGTTCGTTTTTACGGATGAACCCGTTGATGCCTTCGCCCACCGTCACCTCGATGCCACCATCGACGATTGCGGAGACCGTGCAGGTGACGACGGCGCCCTTTTTCATCTTGTCGATTATGCCGCCCTCGAAGGGGTCGTCCGTGAACTGCTTGATGCCGAGCGAGATACGTTCCTTTTCCACGTCCACGTCGAGCACCTTGGCTTTGACCTGGTCGCCCTTCTTGAATTCGGCCAGAGCCTCTTCGCCGCGCTGGCTCCACGACAGGTCCGAGAGGTGAACCATGCCGTCGATGTCGCCGGGCAGGCCAATAAACAACCCGAACTCGGTGATGTTCTTGACATCGCCCTCGACCTCGGACCCGGATGGGTGATTGTTGTGAAATTCCTCCCACGGATTGCCCATGCATTGCTTGAGGCCGAGTGAGATGCGCCGCTTCTCGGGATCCGTGTCGAGGACCTTGACCTCGACCTCCTGGCTCGTCGAGACGATCATGCCGGGTTGGATGTTCTTGCGCGTCCAGCTCATCTCGGAGACATGAACCAGTCCCTCGACGCCCGGCTCCAACTCGACGAAGGCGCCATAGTCGGTGATGTTGGTGACCCGGCCCTT
>PVBE011010910.1_pt1 | contig 23012 bp, 22 predicted proteins | sample 1631181 | NCBI WGS metagenome assembly PVBE01 (sample SAMN08397723, study PRJNA350692) | Marine metagenome, whole genome shotgun sequencing project. | isolation source: water | place: Pacific Ocean | collected 2012-04 | reverse complement strand
CTATAGTCCTTGGCGGTAAGCGGCGGCGTATCGCGATCGTCAAGGCAGGCATGCACCGCCACCTGATCGCCGGCCTCCGTCACGGCACGAGCCAGGGCGACAATGTGGTCCTGGTGGGCATGCACACCGCCGGGAGAAACCAGACCCATGAGGTGACAGACGCCGCCGCTTTCCTTGAGTTTCTGGATAAAGCCGGTGAGCGTGGGAATGTCACGCAGGGAGCCGTCCTCGCAAGCAGAATCGATGCGCAACAGGTCCTGATATAGCACCCTCCCGGCACCGATATTCATATGCCCCACTTCGGAATTACCGAACTGGCCCTTGGGCAGGCCGACGCTTTCCTCGGACGCCTCCAGGGTGCCGTAGGGACAGTTCGTTATAAGGCCGTCCCAGACCGGCGTGCTGGCCTGGGCCACGGCATTGTCCCTGGCATCCTCGCGTACCCCCCAGCCATCGAGAATGCAGAGAACCACAGGGCGCGGTGGGTTGGTGTCGCTCATGGCTGAATCAACATCTAGGTGACCCTACGGGCAGGTCATCGCTATATAGAGCATAAATTTCGTTCCCATAGTTAAGAACAAAGCCGCCTGCGCGATAAGATTTCCGGACTCCTCGCACCTTTAAGGGAACGAACCCGGCCATTCTACCAAAGGCGGTAGGGAGGAACATAGTCAAATACGACACGATGCGCGCCTGCCGCCACCGCCACGCCCCAGAAAGTATGATAGGCGGGAAAAATTTCCGCCGCTTCGCCATCCACGCGGGCCCGCCAGTAGGGGCTGTAGGAGTTGGCAACGGCGAGGATGGCCGGCCCGTCGGCGTGTAATTTAAGTTCTATGTGATCCGTCTTGTAGGACACCAGTTCCACGGCGCCATCACCAAAACCCAGGCCCGCAGCCACGTCTTCTTTCAGCCATCCTTTTTCCACGAAAACGCTCGCGCGCAACGCCGCCACACCGGCGCTGGCCATGGCGTCGAGAAGAGAGGATTCATCGGCGAATTCCCGCGCCGAGGGAGCCAGGAAGAAACGGGGGAAGGCGTCTGCATTACGGTAAATATAGAGCGGATTCTCGCCGCCCAGATTAGCGGCCATATGGATCATGGCCTTTTCCCGGTTGTCCAGTTCGTTCCAGGGTTTATCCGCCGAAACCACGGCGGAAAACTGTGGGTCCAACAGCTGGTCGCGGGCGAACAGGTAGCGCACATTGGCCAGAGAGAGCAGAGACAGGTTGTAGTGATCGCCCAGCTTGAGGCGAGGCTCGTGCAAATCGGCGCTGAGATTGACGCGGCTGCCCCAGTTTCGGAACTGGCCTTCTCGTCCTTGTTGCTTTTCCAGAGGCGCAATTACCCTTTCCCAAAAATCCCTATAACGCCGGGAATACATGTTCATGTATCCCCCAGCCGTCTCCAGCCCGTAGGCCTGAAAAGGAACGGGATAGAGCTGGTAGGCGGCTATACGGTAGGGATCGTCGGCCACGGGACGCTCGGCAGCAAAGTCCTCCACGGCGCGCCGGGAGAAGTTGTTGACGTAGTTCCCGTACCTCACCCACTCAAGGGCATGACTGTATTTGACCTCGAGAGAGAGCACCGCAAGCACACCCAGCGCCGCCACATAGGCTACCCAGCCGAGATTAACAGAGCCAATCCGGGGCAACTCAACGCGGCGCTCTCCGAAACGGCCCATAAAAACCTGTAGGCCCAGTCCGCCCATCAAGGCGGCAAAAAATGGAAGCAAGAGAGCAATGCGGGTGAAATTGAAACCCGCAGCGAAAGGAAACACGAACATCAATAGCGGCCTCATAAAATTCATCAGAGGCGTCGCAAGCAACAGAAAAACAAAGACCGCAGATATCCGCCACACCTTCCCCGGAGCGTATTTTCCGCCGGAACCACGCAGCATCCATGCACAAAAGGCCAGAGCCAGTAACAGCAGGTTAAGGCTGGAAGATGTGGAAAAACTGGCCAGGTGGCTGAAAACATCCATCATCTCCGGAGTCTGGAATCGCAATTCAGCCCAGTGAATCCGATGCGAAATCGGTGCATGTAAAACCAACGCAATGGCGTCCTGCAGGCGCGGCAGCAAGGCCATGAAACAAGCTGCCGCAATCAGCCCCCACCGACGAAACGAACGAGTGGGTGTAACCACAACGAACCAGATCACAACGCCAGCAAGGGGAAAGTGGTAGAGATAGGCCGCTAGAGTGCACATGCCATAGGCCAGGGGGGGCGCCACCAGCCATGCAGCGCGGCGCAGCCCGGGGAGGCTTTCATCCAGGCCACAACTGATGGCCCAGATCAGTGCCGGAAAAAACATGATGGCGTTGTGTTCGTGCTGGCCAGAATACGCTTCCAGAGCGAAGGCCAGCCCCGCAAAAGTAGCGGCCTCGATTCCCAGGTTGAGGTGCTTGCGGCAGATGAGATAGGTGGCGCCACCGCCCAGGACGAATTGAGCCACCACGAAGAGTTGGGCGGCTAGCCAGCCTGGCAACAACCAGAAAAGAAACGTATCCAGCCCACCGAAAAACCCCAGAGCAAGACGGTCTGTTCCCGCGGCCATAAGGGGGTACCAATAGGCGCCTTCCGGGAGAAACGCCCCATAAGCCAAGAAGCCGGGGATATAAGCGTCTGCGTTTTCCCCTATGCGAAAAAAAGAAAAGGGGCCGACGATAAAAAATTCAACTGTAAGCCAGACAAGACCGGCAAACAGAACCGGATTGCCGCGCCACGCCGAGGAGACAAGAGTCCTCATGACGGATAGAGCCGGGTTACCTCGTAAATAAATTTTTTGTAGTCATGGAGCGGAATCATGGGTGGCTTCAGACGCATGGACAGCGCCAGGAACAACAGGATAACGGACATGCCCAGAACCTGAATCAAGATCACCAACAGCAGTCCCAGTATTTGCAAAGGCCAGCCCAAGGCCGCTACCCCGGCGCCGAATTTAAGCCCCACCAGCACCATGCCGCCAAGAACGAACAAAAATACCAGCCCCAGCGTCCACAAAATAAGACGCACCGCAAACACATCGGCGAATACGGTGAAGGCGCTGAAGGCATGGACCACCAGGCGCGCTAGATTCATGCTGCTTTTACCGTAGCGGCGTTTTCCGCGAAGGGTGGAAATCGATGTAAACGGCAGACCGGAGCGCATTATGCTGGCGGGCAGATGGTTCCACAGCTCCCCCACATGGGCGAGACGGCGAATCAGATGCCCCGGCACCACGCTGAAATTGCCCACGGCGATATTGTGGCGGGTGAAGGCTTTATAAATTTTCTGATAGAGCCTGTAGAAAAAGAGAAAACCCATCCCTTCCGAGCGCTTGGTGCGTTCGGCAAACACGATTTCCTTATCCCTACCGGAACGGCAGGTCTCAAGCAGTTGCGGGATATACTCAGGCTTGTCTTCAAAATCGCTGTCAATGAGCAGCAGATAATCGCAGGGGTGATGCTCCGCCACATGAGCCAAGCCAATGGCCATGGCCCGCTGGTTCCCTTGATTATCGCCCAAAACCACCTCTTCAATGGATTTAACGGTCTTCAGCGAAAGGCTGTCCACGAGATTCTTGCCATCGGAGCCGATAGAACCGTCATCCACCACCACCACACGGGCCTTTACCCCCAGCGGGACCAGGGTTTCATCAATAAGGGGAAGCAGATGGGCGAGGGAAACCCAGTCGTTATATTGCGCCGTAAGAATGACGACGGATTTCCCGGCAAAGGATGAAGTCATGACGAAAGAGCCCCCTGGTGACAACGGCGTGACTACGGCAAAAATTAGTACCCGATCACAGACGGAGGGGCAAGAACCGCACTGTCGTTTCCCCAACGAGGAAAAATAGGGTGAAGGGAGATTTTACGACTTGGCCAGCATCCTGAAAAAGAGGCCCGCGAAATAGGGAATTTCTTTATGGAATTTCTTGATCTTAGCCAGTTTGATTTTGAAACAATACCCGTACCACAGGTAGAAAACAGCCCTGTACAGAGACGTCAGAGGCAGACTGATCAGGAATTCCGTATAGGGCCGAAGGATGGGAAAACGAACAAGAACGCCGAAAAGCTTGTGCAGATTCTCAAGCCTCAACTGGTCTTTCTGCGACGAGAACTTCAGCATGGAAGAGCGTTTATTGGTTTCCATGTATTCGGGCTCACCTTCCAGATAGCCGTGTTCGCGGGAATAAGCCTCGATGGGTGATCCCGGATAGGGGTAGAGAATGGAGGAATGGCCCATGGAAGGCCGAAGACCAATATTAAAATCCAGAGTCTTTAAATCCGTCTCGATGGGGTTGGGAACCGGAAGACCGATGATGTTCTGAGCGATGGTCCCCACATTGTATTTGTGCAAAAGCTGCGTGGCTTGGACGACCTCGTCATTGGTAAGATCTCTCACCAGGATTTCATTGGCTACCTTCTGGTCGCCGCATTCCACGCCCATCCAGACCCAGGACAGGCCTGAATCGCTGAGCATGGAAATGGTGGTCTCGCCGCCGAGATTAGCGGTGTTGGCCCGCACTGTGCAGGACCATTGCAGGCCGATCTCTTCCTTAAACAGCCTGGAGAATTCCACCAGCCATTCCTTGGGCTTGAGAATAAACAGGTCGTCGAGGAATGACACATGGTCCAGGGGATAGCGATCCATGACCCATTTGATTTCGTCAATGATCTGACGGGGGGTACGGCAACGCACCACCTTGCCCTTGCCCTTGTAGTTTTCGTTGTATTTCACGTTGAAACAGTACGAGCATTTGTAGGGACAGCCGCGGGCAGCCATAAAATACTTGGTGCCCAGCTTTCCCAGCCTGGAATCAGCGTCATAAAGAATCTGGCGGTCTGGATCATCAAGGGTCTCGAGAGTGGGCGTCAGGTCGTCCAGGAGATTTCTGTGGACCTTCCCCTCATGGCGGACATCGAATGTGGGAGTCAGCCAGTATTCCTCACCCTCCTCCATTCTTCGGCACAGTTCCGGGAACACGAGGTCGCCCTCGCCGGTGCAGGCGGCATCCACCGAAGTTTCCTCTTCGAGGAAACTGGGGACGAATGTGGTGTGGGGCCCGCCGAATACGGAAAAGAAATCATACTGTTCCTTCAACTCCCGATTCAGGGCCACAAGCGGGATATGTTCTCCAGTCATGGAGGAGTAGCCGACAATATCAGGCTGGTATTCAGACATGTATTCGTGAAGCCGCTCAGGCGGATTCACGTTCATAATCCAGAGCTTTACATCATTGCCGGCCTTTTTCAGCGCCGAGCTGATATAGCAAATAGCCATGCGTTCCACGGCGACGGAATCCTTGAATATAAGAAGAACTTTCATACGCCCCACTCGTCAGTCCCAAAGGCAGCTTTGGCACAGCCCGCAACCCGGCTGCCTCTGTAATATATCTGAATATTGGTCCGGAAACGCCTAAAAACCACACAAAAATCGTTAAATCAGACTTCAATTTTAGGGGAAGCGATGAGGCGCATCAATGCCATAGCCCATCACCGCCACGGAGAGGGAAAACGTCACTCATTCCGGATGCGGTGCATCCAGCGCCGCCTCGCAGCGGGCCAGGGTCTCCACCACAGAAAGTCCTAGATGGAGGCTTTCCAGCGAGCGCGAACCGGCGGCAATGGCATCGGTAAACTCCCTCACCGCACAGGTCAGGGGTGGATCGGCCGCCACGGCGATGGTGCGCATTTCGGCCTCGGGAGAGGCGGATGTGGGAACGAAGGTCAGCTTGTCCGCCGCCAAGTCGTCATGGACCAGAATCCCGGAATCGAAGGCGGCGCAGAAACGCCGCCGCTTTCCAGGCAGCAGATTGCCGATGCGTATTCCCGCCGCCACACCGCCTGTGTCCCCATCCCTGTCCTTGTCACCAAAGCCGAGACGCAGGTCGAAAACCGCGCCGGAACCTTCCCCGGTTTCCCGCATCTCCAAACAGCGCGCGGAGACATCCGAGGGAGCTTCCCCCATAAGGTCAAGGCACATGGAGATGTCATGGGCGCCCCAATCCCACAAGACAGACGTGGCCTTGCGGAAGGGACCGTGACTCCCGGCCTCGGATTCCATACGGCGCAGCGGACCGAGGCCGGCCGCTTCCCGTTTCAGGGCGCGGAAAGCGGGGCTGAAGAGGTGGATATGATCAACCATCACCAGGCCGTCTCTTTTCTCGGCCAAGTCACAGAGCGCCCGGGCCTCGTCCACATCCAGGGTCAGCGGCTTTTCCACCAGAACCGGCAGCCCGGCCTCCAGCGCCGCACGGACAATCTCCGCATGGGTCGCGGGCGGGGTGGCGACGATGATCCCCTCCACGCCACCTGCGTTTATGAGGTCCCGCCAGTTTTCATGGACGGCCACATTCTTGTCCACCAGATCACGGCTTTGGGGGTTGGAGCTGGCGAGCGCACCCAGAGCGACACCCGTCATGTCGCCGAGCGTATTCATATAGACGCGGCCCCAACGCCCGGCGCCGATCAGGCCAAGCCGCATGTCAGGCATTTTCGCCTCCGTCCCGCGAACCCCTATGACCCTTCATAAAATTTGGCCGCCCAGGTGAAAAAGCGCGACAGACCGTCATCCAGCTCTACCTGGGGGATGTAATCGAGCTGGAGTTCCGCCTTGCGGATATCGGGACAGCGGCGGTTGGGCTCGTCCGCGGGATAGCTGTCGGGATGTTCTATCACATTATGCGGCACCTCGCGCCCGAGAACCCCCGCCACCCGCTGCACAAGATCGAGCATGGAAATCTCCGGCTTGGGGTTGCCGATATTGTAGGTTTCGCCGGGCACACCGGAGAGGACGGTGAGCAGGAATCCCACCATGGCGTCGGTGATGTAACAGAATGTGCGGGTCTGGGTGCCGTTGCCATAGACGTTGAGCGGCTCGCCTTCCTGAAGATGGGTGGCAAAATTGGGCAATACCCGGTAATCGGTCTTCTGCATGCCGGGACCGAACACATTGAAGGGACGAATGATGTTGGTATGGACCCCGTGATACTCATGATAGATGTAGCACAGGGTCTCGCCGACGCGTTTGCTTTCGTCGTAACAGGCGCGCGGCCCCTGGCTCGCCACGTTGCCGCGATAGCTTTCCGGCGACGGCACATGACGGGGGTCGGGATCGCCGTAAATTTCGCTCGATGAAAAGAAGGTGAAGCCGGCGTTATCGCGGCGCGCCACGTCCAGCATATTGCGGCTGCCCCAGATAGCCACCTCCAGCGTTTCTATGGGGTGGGCACGGTAATGAAAGGGGCTGGCTATACCCGCCGCGTGAATCACAAAATCCACCTTGCCCTCGGGCATGAAAGGTTCGATCACGTCGTGGCGGAGAAATTCGAAATGGGGCAGGTCGGGGACCGCATCCCCCGCCTCGCCGGAGGTGATCAGGTTGTCGAGCGCGATCACGGAACAGGGCTTGTCCAGCTTGTGTTCGTTGAGATGGGCGAACACCCTGGTGAAATAACGGCCGAGAAATCCCCGCGCACCGGTGAGAAGCACCGTCTTGCCGGCAAGCATGTCCGCCCTTTCTCCGAGACGGCCGGCAATCTCCGCGATATCACTGTCGAGGTAGGAACCTTTCATGTCTTACATTACTTCCAGTTCGGGAACGGGAATGATGAAACGCCCCCCCGCCTCATGAAATGCCGAATTATTGGCCATGATGGGTTGGGCAAAATTCCACGCCAGGATTAACAGATAATCGGGCCTGTGTTCGGTTATGGCCCCCGAGGGGAGCACCGGAACATGCAGGCCGGGTGAATAAAGGCCCTGTTTCAAAGGGCTGTCATCGACGATGAAATCGATGATATCCGGGCCGAGGCCAAAATGATACATCAGGGTGGTGGCCTTGGCCGGAGCGCCGTAACCGGCGATGGACCGCCCCTCGGCCTTCAGTCCGGAGAGCAGATCGCGCAAGGATGTCTTGAGGGCGTCAATGCGCCGCGCAAACTCGTGAAAGGTCTTGGGCCGCCCCAGACCGAGGCGTTCTTCCAGATCCAGACACACCGCCACCGATGTCGCCACCGCACGCGCGCCGCCGGCAAACTGCGCCACGCCGCGCAGGCTGCCGCCGTGGGTGTCCACCCGCTCGGCGGCGATGAGTTCCATACCGTTGGCGGCAAAAAAGGAAACCAGCGGCGCCACCGCGTGATAGGAAAGATGTTCGTGATAGATGGTGTCGAACAGGGTCTTCTCCAGCACGTCGGCAAGGTAGGACACCTCGAACACGAACACGCCGCCTTCGTCAAGAAGCGCCCGCACCCCCGCCACCATGCCCGCCAGATCGTCAATATGGGCGAACACGTTGTTGGCCGTGACCACGGCGGCGGCGCCACGTTCCTCGCGGATTTGCGTGGCCAGAGCGGCGTCGAAAAAGGCGTTGAGGGTCTCGATTCCCGATTCACATGCGGCCTTCGCGATATCACGCGCCGGATCAACACCCTGGACGGCCATCCCCGCTTGTTGGAAGAAGCGCAACAGGGTGCCATCGTTGGAACCTATATCCACCACCAGGGCGCCGGACGATAGCTGGTAGGTTTCCATGACGTTGTGGGCGTAATCCTCAAAATGAGTGACGAAGGAAGGCGAGGTTCCCGACACATAGACGTAATCGGCAAACAGCACATCCGGGTCCACCACGTGGAGAATCTGGAGATGGCCGCACGCGTCACAGAGATATAGATCGAGCGGGAAACATTCCTGTGGCGTGTCCAGACCAGCGGCGGTGACAAAGGCGTTTGCCGGCGGTGTCGGCGTCAAGGACAGAACAAGGGACAACTCGCCGCTATCACACAGTCTGCATGTGGCGCGACGGCGGCAAGCGCCGGCGGCTTCGTTCATGACGGCTCAATGGGATCGATGCGCACCACATCGGCTTCATAGACCTCCTGAAGGCGGGAATTGCGCCCCCAGGTGATGAAGACCGCTTCCTCGGGAAAGACCATGGAATGATCCACCATGGGCGGCGTGAAGAACATCTGTCCGGCCTCCACCATCACCTTCTCGGGCGCGGCGTCGCTTCCCGTGGGGCGATGGTAGTATTCGATCTTTCCCGCCAGCACGTAACAGTAATGCCAGTCAGTCTTGTGATAGTGGTTGGCCCGCACTGTACCTTTCTTGGAGGAAATGAGAACACAGCTTTTCATGTCCTCGTCCACCAGCGGCTGGATGGCGCCGCGCGCATCCATAAAGGGATCCGGCATGGGAACGATGACCTCTTTGGGCCATCTTGCCTTTTCTTTTTCTGTGACTGGATCGATTTTCACATCCATATCTTTACATCCATGGGGGGAATTCCTGGAACGGAGGGCGGGTAATAAGGAGCCTTTTATGGCATTTCACGGGGAGGGGTTCAATTCCAGCATTGGATCAGGGCCAACAGGCTGACCCCGCTCCCATAGGCTTCTGTTTCCGGTCTGTCGAGGTGGGATAGTATGCGCTTTCCTTCGCCGGAAAATATGCCCTGCAAAAGCCTATTGACGGGTGGCGGCGGCACATGAAAATCGCTGGCCTCACGTCCGCAGGAAGTCCCGAGGCGGTTGGCGGCGAAACGAGCGAGCCTGATCAGGAGATAGAGGCGGCTGTTAAAGAAGGTCACCAGACGCGGCGAAACGCCCTGATTCCGCCATAGGGATGTAAAGACATCCCTTTCATAGCGGCGCAGATGCCCGGCGGTGACATCGTGGCGGCTCCACAGTTGCGGACCGGCGGGAACCGTAATCAGAATATGCGCGCCGGGCCGAGCCAGAGCGATGAGGTCGGCAAGAAAGGTGCGGTCATCCTCCACATGCTCGAGAACGTCCATGAGAAGATAAAGCCAGGCACGGGGAGCCAGGTCGCGCAGATCGTCGGGCATGCGACCATGGCGAAAACCGGCCCGGGGGTGGACGGTCTGGGGATAGGTAGCCTGGGCGGTTTCGATAGCCAGTTTCGAATCATCGATACCCAGACAGTCGTATTCTCCACACAGAGCAGCAACGGTCCCTCCCGTGCCACAGCCCACATCGACGACGAGGCCGCCCTCCTGCTCCGCCATGACCTGACGAATGAGAGGGAACAAGATGCGGCGGCGCGCCTCGAACCACCAGTGCCGGGATTCCACATCGGCATGTATGTCGAACATTTCCGGTTTCATGGGCCGCTTTTTACTCCCTTATCCCTCGCGGTGATAGGGGTGGCCGGTAAGGATGGACTGTGCCCGGTAAAGCTGTTCGGCGAGCATGCCGGGGGGCGCCTAGGGCTTAACGGCAGTAACGATGAGACAGTCGAAGGTGGCCGTAAACAGCCTGTCATGTACGCGGCCCACCATCACATCCTTGAAAACCTTACCGAAAAATAAGTTAATGCTGTCGGCGTCGTCGAAATAGAAAAAAACCTGGCCCTTGCGGAAATCATCGTCCCGGCCAATACGATAGCGATGCGGACCTAAGGATTCGCTGTCCTCAAGAATTTTGTGCTCGGGGCCAGTGGTGGAAAGGAACAGCCGCCCCCCGGGCTTCATAACGCGCGCATATTCCCTGATCCCGGCCTCGACATGGGCTTCATTATCCTCGTAATGGAGAACGTTCCAGGAAACGAGAAAATCAAACTGGCTGTCCTCAAAAGGCAGGTTCCGGTTGACCCCCACCTGGAAATTCCCCTGACAGCCAAGCTGATCGAACAGGGAGCTCGTAGAATCACATATCTCCTGCTGGACTTCCGTGCCACATACTTCAAGACCGAGAGAAGCCATAAAAACAGCATTGTTGCCATTTCCGACCCCCACTTCGAGAACCGACTTGCCGGAAAAATCCTTGGCCAGTCCCGGGACATAATCCCCCTTAAAAAGGCGCACCAGAGTCTCACTGGGATAGGCAAGGGCCTGCCCTTCTTGTCTGAAACGGTCGTAGGCCGCGGCCCATTTCTTAAAGGCATCATCCTCCATATGCGGTATTTCCCCCTGATAATTCCAGAATCACCGCAGGTGTCAATCCCACGAAGGCAACCGGGTATTTTTTACCGAAGTCTGATAAAATGACTTTTCCCCTTTTTTGCCTTACAGGCATAGCGAAAACAGAAAGCCAGCCCCCTTCCCAACCATTCAGTAGCAACAAAGGCGCCGATGCAAACGCATTACAATCAAAAGATTTTGACCGAGGCAATAGCTAAAAGCGGGGTCAAAGAGGGGGACATTGTCTTTTGTCACAGCAATATCGGATATTTCGGAATCCCCGAGGAGGGCGCTGATACGAAAACCATTTGTTCCCTTGTCCTGGATGCATTTATATCGGTTCTTGGTGAAAAAGGCACTTTCGTCAGCCCCACTTTTACCTACTCCTTTGGCAGTGACAACGAAGACAAGGTCTTCGACCCGGACAATACGCCATCGGGCATGGGGGTCTTCGCCGAAATGATCCGGCGGCACCCTCATGCCCGGCGTTCCGTGGAACCCATGTTTTCCGTGGCCGCCCTGGGGGGACAGGCCGAGGAACTGGTGAACAATGTTTCAGATGAATGTTTTGGCAAAGACAGTTTTTGGGACCGCTTTCTCCAAGGAAAGGGTAGAGTCTGTAATTTGAACTTCGACGCCGCCTCCACCTTTATTCATTATGTGGAAAAACAACTCGGTGTTCCCTATCGTAGCGACCAGATTTTCAGGGGTACGCTTAAGCAAAATGGGGTGTCTGAACAGAAGTCAGTTACCTTTTTCTGCCGCGACATCAACGACCCGGATACGGATGTCCATTGCGAAACCTTTGACGCCATCGCCAAGAAAGATACCGCCAAGGTCGTCAAGGTCGGGCGCGGCGCCGTGGTCAGCCTGAGCGCCGCGAACACATATGCCCTGATCGAGAGAGAAATCGCCAAAGACCCTGATCTTCTGATTAAAAGAGGTAAATAGCCGTACCGCCGGAGCCGGGGAAAATACAGGCCCCTCCCTCCTGCTCTTTCCATGACTTTGAATCGAGCTTGACGGAACGGGCCTGGCAAATCATGTTTGGCGCTCGCTGGCCCTTTGTTTCGGACTTGGGAAAATTGTCTTTCTCCAGGCACGGAATCCCCCCCCCGGAAACACTCAATAAAAACACGATCAAAGGTGATTTCATGACTGCCAAAGCAGAATGGCTGAGAGAATGGTTTTCCAGAAAATCCGACGTTTCCCGCTATTCCGATGAGGACTGGCATGCCTGTGATTTCTTCATTGAGGGACTCGTGGATTCCCTGGAAGTTATCGAGCTGGTTGCGGCCGTCGAGGGGCATTTTGGCCTGCAGTTCAACGAGGACCATTTTCAGGACAGGCGCTTCACCACCATCGGGGGGCTGTGCGAAATCATCCGCGAAATTCATGGAACGCCCGCCTCCTAAAGCACAAACTCTCCTGGTGAAGCCTAGGGACCGCCTGAAGATTCCCGCATTTCCCTTTATTTTTCTGCGAAGGTTATGACTGTTTGAGACTCTTGTTGCTCGAATGGAGCGGCATAGGGGGAGATAAAGAGAGAGAATGCCAGTCCATAAGCGGCTCCCTACCAATTGAATGTGCTGAAAATTTGGATTTTCCTTCTTGCCTCTGTCCTGTTAACAGTCTTTTTGAAACCCGAGCCAAACCAATGGAAATCAGCCGAGCAGGGATATGATCCTGGGCGTCGATCACCTGGCCTTAAGCACTGATAATTTCGAGGACGCATGCCATGTCCTGGAATCGAGCACCTACGCCCCTGTTTTCACCGTGGAAGACGGGTCCACATCGCAGGAAATCAGCCCCTTTATGCACCAGTTCAGCCCTGATTTTCACATGGCTTATTGCCGTTCCCCGGCAGGAGGCGTCACCTTGGAATTGACCCGGTACAGCCCGCCACGGAAGGCGAATAATCCCGGCTATGGGGTCTTGTTTTCCGCTGCGCCGGAGGGAATAAGGAAAGCCCTTCCCCCCAAAAACGAGGGTATTTGGACGCCGGTCCTGCGGGCGGCGATGGATGTTGACGTGCACCCCGCCTTTTGGGAGCCTTTTTCCGCCTCCGTCTGGGTGGGGGACGGAACAGCCGCATCCACACATATCCTTGGAATATTGAGCCCCACTTCCAATATAGAAAATGCAACGCGTTTCTGGCGTGAGGGACTGCACTTTTCCCTCAAGGGACAGGGTGTTACGGATGAGGGACGGAAATGGGCTCGTCTTGTCCTGCCGTCTCCTGTGCCCGCGTGGCGACTGGATCTGGTCCTGGCCGAGGATGAGGAAATTTATGAAGAAGCCATGCTGGACCAGGCAGGATTTCCCTGTCTCGGTCTTCTTTCCTCAAATGTGGAAGAGGACGCGAATAGAGCCCACAACGCTGGCGGCCATGACTTCACACAACTGTTCACGATGCGGATCAACCAAAAAGCCATGAAGCTTATTATGTTCCGGACACCGGAAGGCAAACTCGTCGAGCTGATTGAACTGGATAAACAGGGAGACATGGCATGAGAGCCTGTGCCGCTTGTGCAGATTTCAAATTAATATTGGCCTCGCCAGTTTTTGTTCCGGCGGCCGTTAAACAACTCTAGAATGGACTGACCGAAGCGGTGTTTCGCCGTTTCGCGGAGGTTTTTATGGGAAAACGAATTCTTCTTGTCATGCCGACCTTCTGGGACGTGATCGCCCCGCCGGTTGGTATTATTTCCTTGAAATCTTACCTTGAGCAGTACGGCCACTCGGTTCAGACAGCAAACCTCAACGTCAATAACAAATTGTGGAACACCCAGCACCAGTATTTCCGGGTGCTCGAAAATTACGTGCCCAATAAAAGTCTGGTGCCGAGAATTGGCTCTGAATTTCTCGGGTTGCACCTGAACGCAAAGGTTTTCGAGGAAGAGGTTCCCCCCCAGTTTTTCCACGACTTCCTGCGCATGGCGTTGCGTGAGAAGTTTCTCGATCTTCTTAACGAAAACACCGAAGAAGAGATGAACCGCCTGGTGGTGGAAATCGACCAAGTGGCCACCGATCATTTCAAACATGTGTGTGAGGCCATTCCCGACCTGTTGAGCGTTGATCCCGAATTTGTGGGATTTACCGGATTCAGCAGCACCTACGGCACCGGGCTCTACATGCTGAAGGAAATCAAGCGTCAAAACCCCTCTATCAAGACGATTGTGGGGGGGTCGGGACCCTATAACGGTTTTGCCCATGATTCCCCCAATATGACGAGACTTCTTGAGACCTGCACCTTCGTGGACCAGGTAATCTTCGGCGAGGGGGAACAGGCGCTGAAAAAATACGTGGAGGGAGATTTCAAGGAGGGCCGGCTTATCCACCCCTTCAATCTGGGCCTCCCTTCCATGAATATGGACGACCTGCCGATTCTCGATTATTCGGATGTAGACCTGTCCAAATACTTCAATCTGGGTGTTAATACGTCCCGTGGATGTCCCTTCCTGTGTTCCTTCTGTTCGGAAACCAAGTCGTGGGGAAGCTTCCGCCGCATGAGCCCCGACAAAACCATCGAGGCGGTTCAGGCCCAGGTTGGTAAAATCAGCGGAAACAGCATTTTCATGACTGATTCCCTTTTCAACCAGCCCATTACTCCTTTCTCAAAAAAGGCGGTTGAGCAAGGTCTGGACGTTAACTTCGATTGTTATCTTCGGGTGGACCGTTTTGCGGAAGACCCGAAATATGTAGACCTGTGGTCCAAAGCCGGGCTTTCACGTGTTCGTTTCGGTATGGAAAGCGCTTCCCCGAAGATGCTTGAGGTCATGATCAAGGAGATTACCCAGTCGCAGATGGAAAACTCGCTGCGGACCATGGGCGAAGCAGGGATTCAAACCACCACATATTGGATCGTCGGCCATCCCCACGAAACCGAAGAGGACTTCCAGGAAACGCTGAATTTCATCCACCGCAATAAAGATCACATCTTCGAGGTGGACTTCGCACTTTTCTATTTCTACGGAGAGGGGGAAATCGGTAAGGATGATTTCACCGCCGACTTTGGTGGCGTGGAGCGCGTGTTCCCTGAAGAATATGATCCGCTTTCCATTTTCACTTATTACAAGCTGAAGAATCCCCATCCGACCCGCTCTGAATCTTTCAAGCGAGCCGTCAGATTCACAGCCTTGATGAAGGAATGGGGTGTCCCTTGTAATCGCGCCTCTATCATGGACCTGATGACAGCTGAAAAAAGATGGCAACGGCTTACAGGCCGCGGTGCGGCTATCCTACCGAAAAGTTTCGGCGAAGGCCGCGATCCTTCTTCCACGGGGAATGCCGTCTCCTCCCCCGAGGTGGTATAGAGCCCACTCCGATCAAATTAACCACGAGAAGCCGGAGTATCCCGGCCTATCCCTCGCGGTGATAGGGGTGGCCGGTGAGAATGGACTGCGCCCGATACAGCTGCTCGGCGAGCATGCCACGCACCAGAAGATGAGGCCAGGTCATGGGCCCGAGGGAAAGCACCAGCGCCGCCTTTTTTCTTATGCTCGGGTCGAGTCCGTCGGCGCCGCCGATGAGAAAACCAAGATCGGCAATGCCATCATCGCGCCAGGCTCCCAATTTCTGGGCAAACTCGCGGCTGGAAAGGGACTTTCCCTTTTCATCCAGGGCCACCAGAAGCGCCCCCTCGGGCACCGCGGCCAGCAGTTTTTCGGCTTCACGGATTTTGCGTTTTTCCGGCGTCATGGTCTGGCGCAGATCCACCTCGCGCAACTCCAGCGGCCAGGTTAGCCGCCGCGCATGGTCCTCGTAAACGCCGCCGCTGACGGCGCGGCCCCCACGGCCCACTGCGGCAATCCACAGACGCACCTCGTCACCTCTCCCTTTCCTGCGTCGCGCCCGAAGGCGTACAGCTAGACCTAGACTGCGGCCCGGTCGTCTCCATCGGTGTACAGCGACTCCTCATCCGTCTGGTCTTGGCTGGGGGCCAGTTCGCTCCACATTTTTTCCAGATTGTAGAAGGCCCGGACTTCCGGCCGGAAGAGATGAATGATCACATCGTCGGCGTCTATGAGAACCCAGTCGCCCTGAGGCAGGCCTTCCACGGGCACTCTTCCGCAACCCGCCTTTTTGAGCTTCCCCTGCATTTTTACGGCCATCCCGGCAACCTGCCGGGTGGAACTGCCGGAAGCGACGACCATAAAATCGGCCAGGGATGTCTTACCGGCGAGATCGATGACCGCAATATCCTGGGCCTTGTGGTCATCGAGTATGGTTTCAACCAGTTCAAGCAACTGCGATGAATCTGGGATCTGCCTCTTCTCTGATATCTGTTTTTTCCCTGGGGTCTGCTTTTTCTTCGGGGCTTGCTTCTTTTTAGAGTTGGTTATGGCTATGTCCTCTTCGTTGCTGCAATTCGTTATCCCTCCCTTATTCTTCCCTCACCCGCCGCCTTGCCGCAATTTTGTCGCGGAGGCGGGATTACGACGGCCGTGGATAAACGTCCAGGCCGGGGGTCTGTGTTGTGCGAGCTTTCCGACGCGGCGTGGCGACAGATAGGCCCTGCCGAAACGTTGCGCCACCAAGCCCGACAACGCCTTTAAAGAATAGGTGGGGCGGTCGAAGATCGCAATGGGCACGGTCCGGAAAATGGCATCCCAGTCCCGCCATAGCGGCATCTGTGTCAGAATATCGGCGCCGGCGAGCCATACGAAACGCACCCCGCCAAAACGGCGCATGAGCGCCCGCAGGGTATGGATAGTATAGCGGGTTCCGGCCCGGGCCTCGAAATCCGACACCTTGATGCGGGGATGGTGCACCACCGCCCGCGCTCCGGCCAGACGTGATTCATAGGAGGCCAGATCGCTGGGTTGCTTCAGCGGATTGGAAGGCGACACCAGCCACCATACCTCGTCCAGACCGAGCCGCTGAAGGGCCATGAGGCTGATATGCAAATGGCCTTCATGGGCGGGATTGAAGGAACCCCCGAGAAGGCCGATTCGCGGCCTCGCGAAGGTGGAAACTCCCGAAGCGGGTGGCCGCATATTTTCCATCAAAATGGGGGTCAGGGCCGCGCCTGGCCGGTACCGCGGACCAGGTATTTATAGCTGGTGAGCTGTTCCGCCCCCACCGGGCCACGAGCGTGGAGCTTGCCGGTGGAAATGCCGATTTCCGCGCCCATGCCGAATTCACCGCCGTCGGCGAACTGGGTGGAGACGTTGTGCATGACGATGCCGCTGTCCACCTCGCCCAGGAACAGCGCCGCGGCGGCGGCGTCCTCGGTGATGATGGAATCGGTGTGGTGCGATCCGTGGCGATCGATATGAGCGATGGCCTGGGCCACGTCGTCCACCACGCGCACCGCAATAATGGCGTCGAGATATTCCGTGTCCCAGTCAGCCTCGGTGGCGGCAACAATACGGTCATCCAGGGCCGCCGCTTTTTCATCGCCCCGCACCTCGCATCCGGCACCCGCCAGATCATCGAGCAGGGGCGGCAAATGGCTTTCCAGGACGGCCTCGTCAATGAGCAGGGTTTCCGCCGCGCCGCAAATGCCGGTACGGCGCATTTTGGCATTGAGCACCACCTTGCGCGCCATATCGAGATCGGCGGCCGCATGCACATAGACATGACAGTTGCCGTCGAGATGCTTGATCACGGGAACCCGACTTTCCGCGCTCACCCGCTCAATCAGCGAACGTCCGCCCCGGGGGATGATGACATCGATGCAATCGGTCATGGTCAGCATTTCACCCACGGCGGCGCGGTCACGGGTGGGCACAAGCTGGATACAGCCCTTGGGCAAGCCCGCCTGTTCCAGGCCCTGCGCCAGACAGCCGGCGATGGCGGTGGAGGAATGGAAACTCTCCGAGCCGCAGCGCAAAATCGCCACATTGCCCGACTTCAGGCAGAGTCCCCCGGCGTCGGCGGTGACGTTGGGCCGTGATTCATAGATGATCCCGATGACGCCCAGCGGCACCCGCACACGGGCGATATCGAGCCCGTTGGGGCGCGTCCATTGGGCCATGACGTCGCCCACCGGATCGGGCAGCGCCGCCACTTCCTCGAGACCCTTGGCCATCCCCTCGATGCGGTCATCGTCGAGTTCCAGCCGGTCGAGAAGGGCCGCCGAAAGATCGCGCTCTTGCGCCGCCTCCATATCCTCGGCGTTGGCAGTGAGAATCTCAGTCCCATGGGCGCGAATAGCGGCGGCGGCGGCCATAAGAGCCGCGTTCTTCATATCGGTGGACACCACCGCCAAGGCCGCGGCCGCGGCCCTGGCGGCCTCGCCCAGAGAGCGCATGACGGCGGCAATATCGTCGTCTGTTTGGTTTTTCACTTGTCCCGCCTTCCCTTCCGTCACTCAATCACGAGATCGTCGCAGTGGATCATTTCCTCGCGCCCACGATAGCCGAGAATAGCCTCCGTTTCATCGCTTTTGTGGCCCATGATGCGCCGCGCATCCTCGCCCGAATAACAGATCAGCCCGTGGCCGATTTCGCCGCCGCCGGGGCCGCATACCAGCACCGTATCGCCGCGCTCGAAATCCCCTTCCACCGCCACCACACCGGCGGGCAGCAGGCTGCCACCCTTGGCCAACGCCTGGGCCGCGCCTTCGTCAATGGTGATGCTCCCGGCGGGCTTGAGGGCACCGGCGATCCAGCGCTTATGGGCGGTTTTGGGCTCCGAGGAAGGCAGAAACCATGTGCATATGTCTTCTCCGCCATCATCAATGGCGGCAAGCGCGTTGGCGAGCTTGCCCGGCGCAATGACCATGCGGCAGCCGGCAGCAAAGGTAATGCGCGCCGCCATCAGCTTCGTCACCATGCCGCCGCTGCCGTCGCCGGGCTTGGCCTCACCGGCCATGGCGGATATTTCGGGCGTGATCTCGCGCACCTCGGGCACCAGAACCGCATTCGGGTCGGACAAGGGGTCGGCGGTATAAAGCCCGTCCACGTCGGAAAGCAGAACCAGCGTATCGGCCCCCACCATCTGCGCCACCCGCGCCGCCAAGCGGTCATTATCGCCGAAACGGATTTCCTCGGTGGCCACCGTATCGTTCTCGTTGATAAGAGGCACCACACCCAGCCCAAGCAGAGTTTCGAGGGTCTCGCGGGCGTTGAGATGGCGGCGGCGCTGTTCGGTGTCGTCCAGGGTGAGAAGAATCTGCGCTGTGGTCAGGCCGTGCCGCGCCATGGCCTCCTGATAGGCATGGGCCAGCCGTGCCTGACCGGTGGCCGCCGCCGCCTGGCTTTCCTCCAGCTTCAGAGTTGGCCGCGTGATGCCGAGATGACGGCGACCCACGGCGATGGCGCCCGAAGAGACCAGAATCACCTCCTGTCCCGCCTTGCGGCAGGCGGCCACGTCGTCCGCCAGCGCCTCCAGCCAGTCATGGCGGATGGTCCCGGTCCCTTCATCCACCAGCAGGACGGAGCCGATTTTTACCACCATGCGCCTCGAATCCGAGAGCCTGCGGCTGTGGCTGAGCATTTCAGTGGCCGATCCGGTCATGGCCGCCAGCCCTCCTCTATTACCTGTTCCCGCACCTCTTCTTGTTTGCGATGCCCGCCGATCCGCGCCAGCAGCTTACGCAGAATCTCCACCGTGCCCTCGCCGGAGACGGCGGAGACGGCGTAAACCTCGCCGCCGCAGGCATCGCCAAGCTCCGCCAGACGGGCCTCGCGGGTTTCCTCGTCCAGGGCGTCGCATTTGTTGAGGGCGACAATTTCCGGCATGACGTCGAGCCCATGGCCGTACTGAGCGATCTCGCCGCGTATTGTAGCATAGGCCCCGGCCACGTCCTCGGCCGCGCCGTCAACCAGATGCAACAGCACCAGGCAACGCTCCACATGGCCGAGAAACCGGTCGCCCAGCCCGACGCCTTCATGGGCGCCGGCGATGAGTCCGGGAATATCCGCCAGAACGAACTCCTCCTCGTCCACATGGACCACGCCAAGCTGGGGATGGAGCGTGGTGAAAGGATAATCGGCAATTTTCGGCTTGGCCCGCGACACCGCGGCCAGAAAGGTGGACTTGCCCGCATTGGGCAGGCCGATAATGCCGGAATCGGCGATCAGCTTGAGCCGCAGCCACAACCATCTCTCCTCGCCGGAATAGCCCGGATCGAAGCGCCGCGGAGCCTGGTTGGTGGAACTCTTGTAATGGGCGTTGCCGAACCCGCCGTCACCGGCACGGGCGAGGACCACTCTTTGACCGGGCGTCACCATATCGGCCACCAAAGTATCAACTTCGGCATCGAAAATCTGCGTTCCCACGGGAACCTTGATGATCAGGTCGTCGCCACCGGGGCCGGTGCGGTCGCGGCCCATTCCATGCCCGCCCCGCGCCGCCTTGAAATGCTGGCGATAGCGAAAGTCAATGAGAGTGTTCAGGTTTTCCACCGCCACCACGATCACATCACCGCCGCGCCCACCGTTACCGCCGTTGGGACCGCCATGCTCGATATTCTTCTCGCGCAGAAAACTGACGCAGCCGTTGCCGCCGTCACCGCTTTTCACGAAAATCTTGGCTTGGTCGAGGAATTTCATGTCCCGCCCGTACCCGCTCTGGAACAAATAAAAAAGGGGAATGGCACGCCATTCCCCTCCACAATAACCTATGGCTTGGAGGCCGCCTAGCCGGTCGGCTCCACACTCACGAAGGTGCGGTCGCCACTTTTATGGTTAAAGGCCACCCTGCCCTCGATAAGGGAAAACAGGGTGTGGTCACGGCCCATACCCACATTCTCGCCGGGATGGTACTTGGTGCCGCGCTGGCGGATGATAATATTGCCGGGCACCACGCTCTGGCCGCCGGACTTCTTGAGGCCCAGACGCCGGCCCGCGGTATCGCGGCCATTGCGGGAACTGCCACCTGATTTCTTATGCGCCATGACTATTTCTCCTTCTTGGGAGTTTTCTTGGCCGCGGGCTTCTTGGCGGGCGCCTTTTTCGCGGCAGGCTTCGCCTTAGCTTCGGCCTTTTTCGCGGCGGGTTTCTTGGCTGCCGCCTTTGTTTCAGGCGCTTTCTTGGCTTTCTTGGCTTTCTTGGCTTTCTTGGCTTTCTTGGCTTCCTCGGCAGGCTCCGCCTTTTTAGCGGCGGGCTTGGCGCCAGAAGCGCGGATATCGTTGATGCGCAGAACCGTCAGGTCCTGGCGATGTCCGGCCTTGCGGCGGTAGTCCTTGCGCCGTTTCTTCTTGAAGACGATGATTTTATCGGCGCGGGCCTGTTCAAGCACGGTTGCCGTGACCGAGGCGCCGGCCACCAAAGGCGCGCCTATGGTGGCGTTCTTACCGTTGCCAATCATGAGCACCTGATCAAGGGTCACTGACGCACCTTCACCGCCGTCGAGCTTTTCCACGGAGATAACGTCGTCTTTGGCAACCCTGTACTGTTTTCCGCCGGTGCGGATGACTGCAAACATGGTTCCGATTTCCAGAAAAATAAAGAATTATTGAGGGGCCCATACGCGGGTATTTTCCCGCACGGATGCGGGCCGCACTATACCCCGGACCCCGCCCTTGTCAACGCTTTTTGGGGGGCTGCGGAAAGAAGAAAAGGGGAGGAAGCTTAAAGGCTCACACCCGTATGCTTTCGCCTGCTCCGATGCCTCCCGGGAAGCCATGCGAACTCATCCAGCCCCCTTTGCTTCCTCAATCACACCCGCTTCCTGCAAGACTTCAGACAGGGCCTCACATTCAAAAACATCCACACCGATTCTTTCCGCAATTGCCAGAAGGTCATTGCCACCGTCGGCATAGGCCAGAAAATTCAAGGTTTCGCGCACCTGTGCGCCGGTATCCCTAGAGCTAAGCGTGGGATACAGGCCTCGCCTGTCGAGATTGGGCTCGCATGGAACCGTGCAGCGCCACACCTTGTTCGCCTCAAGGAGGCGGAGGCATTTTTGCAGGACCTCGAATGCGCCTTCCAGGCCCTGTGGAGAAATAAGCGAAAGATCATCAAGGGAGGTATGATATTCGGGATAGGTATCGTATTTCGAACGCATGACCGAGGCCACCGGAAGGTCAGCCCCGGGGCTGCAGTACTGCCGTTCATCACTGCCGCGGTCAAGGAAGCTGTATTCCGTGTAATCCGGGCAGTGGCGCGTAAGCACATAACGCGCCACGCGGTCCGCCAGGGTGTCCCCATAGCGCGACGGAAGGAACGAATATGCTCTGTCATCCCCGACGCATGTAACCACATACCCAGCAACCATGTTGCTTTTCATGGTTTCCAGATTTTTGCTCATATAGGCAATGGACCCGATGGTCTCGGGCAGGAAGACAATACGATAGGTATGCCGTCGCTCGGGTTGGGAGACCAGCCATCGAGCCAGCGCCGCCGTTATCACAGGACCGGAAAGCTCGTTATTGGCCATGGAAGGGTGGCAGACATAGGTGGAGAGGAGAATCTCAGACGTCTCCCGGCCAGGCAGAATCAGCTCTCCGTAATTGAGAGCCCCCGGTCGCAATGTGCTTTTAATTACCGCGCGGTATTTTCCTGGTTTTAGGGCCTGGCGCTGGTTATGGGAGAGACAGAAGCCCCAGTGGCGCTTGTAATAAGAGGTAATGTAGGGAATGGCGTCGGGCTGTTCAGGCAGGGAATAAAGGTGATTCTGGAGATCCTCCAGTGTCAGCCACGTATCAACCGGTTCTGAGTAGCCCACCACGTGGAGATTATGGTCGCTGAAATCAATAATTCTGTTTTCGTTTTCATCAAGAAGATAGGCTTCCTCGATGTTCCATTCATCGGGCACCGTCCAGTCAAAAACCTTTGTCCCGCTGGGAACTTCCAGAACTTTCATTTCGGGAAGCAAGTCACAAAAATAGGAAAGCGTCTGACGGACGCCTTCCCCGGTAAGGCTCCGACACAGGGGAAAGAGGTCTTTCGCCCAGCCATACATCTCTTCTGAAACTGTTTTCTCAGCCATTTGTCTTAATTCTGGTCCTGGATATATCCCGCGGCCGGCCCTGGAGCGGCTCTAGCCCTGCTGGATTGCAAAACAACGCACGGGGGCGCCGTCTCCGCCCTTGACCTTGAGAGGGGCAACAACAAGCCCCACCTCCTGCCGGGTCAGGGCCCTTAAATTAGTCAGATATTCCACAAGGATGACGTCGTTTCCGAGCAAAATTTTGTGGATAGGGGAATCGGTTT